>OHAI01000942.1_pt1 | contig 23053 bp, 20 predicted proteins | sample 1577091 | NCBI WGS metagenome assembly OHAI01 (sample SAMEA3541548, study PRJEB24748) | human gut metagenome | biome: human gut; feature: human-associated habitat; material: faeces | place: China | collected 2012
TGTCAATAAGTATAAATTGCTTATTTGTGCGAGCACAAACGCAATTTATACTTTTAACACTTACATCATATTGTGCGTAAAGAAAAGTAACGCGTCAACCTGAAGGAAAGACCGAAGGTTATCATTCATCGGTGATCCGATGAAAAGTAACAGGATATGGAGGAATGAAGAATGATTAATAAACTGGTAGAGAAGATCAAAAAGACAGGTGCACCGATCGTAGTTGGACTCGATCCAATGCTGAACTACATCCCACAGCACGTACTTGATAAGGCTTATGCAGAGTATGGTGAGACTCTGGAAGGAGCAGCAGAGGCAGTATGGCAGTTCAATAAGGAGATTGTTGACAAGACTTATGATCTGATTCCGGCAGTAAAACCACAGATCGCAATGTACGAGCAGTTCGGAATTCCTGGACTGATGGCATTTAAGAAGACAGTAGATTACTGTAAGTCTAAAGACCTTGTGATCATCGGAGATGTAAAGCGTGGAGATATCGGTTCTACATCTGCTGCTTATGCAACAGCACATCTTGGAAAGATTAAGGTTGGAAGCAAGGAATATACACCATTCGGAGAGGACTTTGCAACAGTGAATCCGTACCTTGGATCTGACGGAGTGAATCCATTTGTTGACGTATGCAAGGAAGAGAAGAAAGGTCTGTTCATCCTTGTTAAGACATCCAATCCGTCCAGTGGAGAGTTCCAGGACAGAATCATTGATGGAAGACCGCTTTATGAGTGGGTTGGTGAGAAGGTTGCCGAGTGGGGAGCTGACTGCATGGGAGATGAGTACAGCTACATCGGAGCGGTTGTAGGAGCTACTTATCCGGAGATGGGTAAAGTATTAAGAGAGATCATGCCGAAGTCTTACATCCTTGTACCTGGATACGGTGCACAGGGAGGACAGGGAAAAGATCTTGTTCATTTCTTTAACGAAGACGGACTTGGTGCGATCGTAAACTCTTCTCGTGGAATTATTGCAGCTTACAAACAGGAAGCTTATGCGAAGTTCGGACCGGAGAATTTCGGTGATGCATCAAGAGCAGCAGTTGAAGCAATGGTAGCTGATATCAGCGGAGCACTTGCAGCGGCAAAATAATTTACCATAGAAATTGAGAAATCCGCAGATCGTGTTTCTCATAATTTCAAGAAAGGAATTGCATAAGTTTATGGCAAAGCAGAAAGAAAATGCAGTAGTACATTCCCAGGAGCAGCTGGCGGATGGAATCTACAGCATGTGGATCAATACAGAGGCAGCAAAGGACGCAAAGCCGGGACAGTTTATCTCCATGTATACAACAGATGGAAGTAAATTACTTCCGCGTCCGATCAGTATCTGTGAGATTGATAAAGAGAACGGAAGACTCCGTGTTGTTTATCGTGTGACAGGACCGAAGACAGGAACAGAAGAATTTTCTAAGCTGAAAACAGGAGATATCATTCCGGTGATCGGACCTCTTGGAAATGGATTCCCATACGAGAAGGCTGAAGGAAAGAAAGTATTTCTGATGGGTGGAGGAATCGGTGTACCGCCGATCCTTGAACTGGCGAAACAGATGGATTGCGAGAAGAAACAGATCGTAGTAGGATACCGCGACGCACAGACATTCCTTAAGGAAGAGTTCGAGCAGAACGGAGAACTTTATATTTCCACAGAAGATGGAAGTGTCGGAACAAAGGGAAATGTTATGGACGCAATCCGTGAAAATGCTCTGGAAGCAGATATGATCTATGCCTGTGGACCGACTCCGATGCTCCGCGCGATCAAACAGTACGCAGAAGAGAACGGAATCGAGTGTTATATCTCACTGGAAGAGAGAATGGCGTGTGGTATCGGTGCTTGTCTGGCATGTGTATGTAAGACTAAAGAGAAGGACGCGCACAGCAATGTAAATAACAAGCGTATCTGTAAGGATGGCCCTGTATTTTTGTCTACGGAGGTGGAAATCTAATGAACATGAGCGTAAATATTGCCGGAGTAGAATGGAAAAATCCGGTAACAGTTGCATCGGGAACATTTGGCTCAGGAGAAGAATTTTCAGAATTTGTAGACCTGAACCGTCTTGGAGCAGTGACAACGAAAGGTGTGGCGAACGTACCGTGGGCAGGAAACCCAACTCCGCGTGTAGCTGAGGTTTATGGCGGTATGATGAATGCCATCGGACTTCAGAACCCTGGAATCGATCTGTTTTGTGAGAGAGACATTCCATATCTGAAGAATTTTGATACAAAGATCATCGTAAATGTATGCGGACACGCTCCGGAAGAGTATCTTGCAGTCGTAGAGCGTCTCGCAGACGAGCCGATCGATATGATGGAGATCAATATTTCCTGTCCGAATGTTAATGCAGGATTTCTTGCATTTGGCCAGGATGCACATAATGTAGAAAAGCTGACAGCGCAGATCAAGAAGATCGCAAAGCAGCCAATCATTATGAAGCTGACACCGAATGTAACAGATATCACGGAGATCGCAAGGGCAGCAGAAGCAGGTGGAGCAGATGCAGTATCTCTGATCAATACACTGACAGGAATGAAGATTGATATCAACAGAAAGACATTTGCAGTAGCGAATAAGACCGGAGGAGTATCCGGACCGATCGTGAAACCAGTTGCAGTTCGCATGGTTTATCAGGTCGCTCAGGCTGTTAACATTCCAATCATTGGAATGGGCGGAATTTCCTGTGCAGAAGATGCAATCGAATTCCTTCTTGCAGGTGCAAGTGCAGTGTCTGTAGGAACAGCAAACTTCCACAATCCGGCAGTGACACTGGAAGTGATCGACGGAATCAAAGCTTATATGAAGAAGAATGGTTTTGAGAATGTAAAAGATATGGTTGGTATTGTAAAATAAACCCGGAGGTAAGATAGAATGGAAAGTTATAAGAAAGAATTTATCAAATTTATGGTAGACTGTGCCGCACTGAAATTTGGAGATTTCACACTGAAAAGCGGAAGAAAATCCCCATTTTTCATGAATGCAGGAGCATATGTAACAGGATCCCAGTTAAAGAAACTTGGAGAGTATTACGCAAGAGCAATTCACGAGACATATGGAGATGACTTCGATGTACTGTTTGGACCGGCGTACAAAGGAATCCCGCTCGGAGTTGTAACAGCAATCGCATACAGTGAATTATATGGAAAAGAAGTACGTTACTGCTCAGACCGTAAGGAAGAGAAAGATCATGGCGCAGATAAGGGAAGTTTCCTTGGAAGCAAGCTGAAAGACGGAGACCGCGTGATCATGATCGAGGATGTTACAACATCCGGTAAATCTATGGAAGAGACGGTTCCGAAGGTAAAGGGTGCGGCTGACGTTACAATCGTTGGACTTATGGTATCCTTAAACCGCATGGAAGTAGGAAAAGGCGGAGAGAAGTGCGCACTTGACGAAGTGAAGGATCTCTATGGATTTGAGACAGCAGCGATCGTTACAATGGAAGATGTTGTAGAGTGCCTTTACAACAAGGAATGTGACGGAAAAGTAGTGATCGATGATGAATTAAAAGCAGCGATCGATGCATATTATGAGAAATATGGAGCAAAATAAGGAGGCCTGGTGTTTTGGAAAAAGCGTATCGTGTAATGAGAAACAGCGGAGCAGGTAACATTGCAATTGGAATTATCCTGCTTGTTACAGGAGTTACGGTAGGAATTATTTCTATTATCAATGGAGCCAGTCTATTAAAACATAAAAATAATATAACATTTTAAAAGGAAAGTCCCCTCGTAGCTTGTTCATTGTGAGTAGTTACGTCCGAAGTGAACCGGCAGAGGGGACTTTCTTTTTCTGTGAAGGTGTAAGAAATTGACAAAAAAAGAAGCGAAGAGAGTCAGGACGCTTGGAAAGATCCTGTTTATATTATATATTATCTTCCTTGTATACTTTCTGTTCTTATCAGACTGGTACGGCAGGGAAGGCGTAATGGATGAATACCATTACAATCTGGTGCTATTCAAAGAGATTAAGAGATTTATTCAATACAGACATCAGCTGGGAACATTTGCGGTGTTCTCAAATTTATTTGGAAATATTCTGATTTTCATGCCGGCCGGTTACTTTTCAGCAATGGCAGGGAAAAGAAGAAGCTTTTTTAAAACGTTATTTTGGAGTTTTTGTCTGACTCTTTGTGTAGAGTTAATGCAGCTGATCACGAAAGTGGGATGCTTTGATGTGGACGATATTCTGCTGAATACAATCGGCGGTGTACTTGGATATATAGTTTTTGTAGTTTGTAATCTACTAAGGAGAAGAAATGATCGGAAAAAAAGAAAAGAAAAACGATGAAAGAGAAAAAAATCAGAAGAAAGAAAAGGAACGAAAGAGTAATCAATCAAAGAAATATGGGAAAGCAGCGTATCTGCAGTCAAGAAGAGGTGTGATCTCCTGCTGGTTGACCGGATGGTCACTTGCTCTCTTGCTGGGATGTGTCGGATATGCATTCCTGACGAGAGGAAAGGCAGCCGGAATTGTCGGAGGGATTGCAATCCTTTCTTTAATGATTGATATATATGGAATCTGGAATGCAATAGAAGGATTTGAGGAGCAGGATAGAAAATATCTTTCCTGCAAATGTGGAATCGGGATCGGTATTGTGCAGATCTTGTGCTTCCTTGGAATTTTTGTTGGAGGTCTGAGCTTATGATCGGAAAGTTAAGTGAGTTACAGAAGGAGAAAAATGAACAGTGCACACAGCGTCACGAACTGGCAGTTGAGCGTCTGCGCACGATCGTGACAGAAGAAACAGTGAATGCAGCATATATTTCTTACTTTCAGGATTGTACCTTGTTTCTGCTTGAGTTAGAGAATACACGAAAAAAGCTAGAAGATGGAAGCTGGGACAGCTTAAGTCTTGAAGAAAAGCGTAGCCTGAACAGGATTCTTTATAGTGATATTATAGGAGAGAAATATCAGACAAGCTATGCCAATCAAGACTATGCCTGTGAAAAATTGGGGCAGGAGATGGGACTGCTTTTAAGTTTGTTGTATACGGAAATCAGAGCAGGAATTCCGTATGTATTTGAACAGCGCAAGGATTATCTGACAATCCTCTATGAGTTGTTTCTCGAAGTCTATACCTGTTTCGAGGGAATGAGTGAGGAAGAGAATCCGGTTCCAAAGCCGGAGCAGATCAAGGAGATTCTGTATTGGTATGCAAGCGATTACTGCGATGTATTTTATGCAGACCGAATTCTGGAGCAGATGGATCCGTCAGCGGATTTTGCAGTACAGATCATTGAGAAGGCAGATCTTGATGAAGATGATTATCTGTATGAATTTGGCGAATACATTTCCAAGAATGAACTTGGAACAGCTCATCATCTGAGAAATCTGCCACAGGAGACACTGCAGAAGATGGCAGATGTATATACGGAAGGATATCGTGTTGGTTTTATTAACACTGGAAAAGATCTGTCAAAGAAATCGATTGTAAATATCCGTTACAGTCTTGGATTTGAAAAGGTGATCTGCCTTGCAATCGAGAACTTCCGTAAGATGGGATTAAAGCCGGTTATTTACCGTGCTGCCTCCAGCGTGATCACGAAGAGAGAGCACCACAAGATTGGATATTACGGTGCAATTGCGAATCAGCAGTATGAGTATGATCATAGACAGGACCAGGCACTCTTTATGGATAAGCGTTATGTAGAACGTAAGCTTGAGGTGATGAAGACCGTTTTTGAGCAAAATAAAGAGATGGCAGCAGGCGTTGCAGGACCGGCAGTTATGGAGATCTTCGGTGAGACTCCATTTTCACCGGAAGCGAAAGAAACAGCACCGGCATATGATGAGGCGCAGAGAGAACTGGATCTTCTCTTTAGCAGCAGATCAGGACAGATCACGAATGAGTATATCAAGGGTGAGGAAAGAAGTTTCACGATTGTTGCTTATCCGGTGCCAGAGATAGGGGCAGATTATGCAAAGATCTTTGATGAAGTGATCAAGATCAATACATTAGACGCGAAACTTTATGAAAAAGTGCAGCAGACAATGATCGATGCGTTAGATCAGGGAACTTGTGTACATGTAAGAGGAAAAGGAGAAAACCAGACAGATATTACAGTACAGTTATATCATCTGAAAGACACACAGAAGGAGACAATCTTCGAAAATTGTGTGGCAGATGTGAATATTCCTGTCGGAGAAGTATTTACATCACCGGTTTTGGAAGGGACGAATGGCATACTTCATGTAAGCAAGGTATATCTGGACGGACTTCAGTATGAGAATCTGAAGCTGACATTTCAGGATGGAAAGATCACCGACTATACATGTACGAACTTTGAGGATGAAGCACAGAATAAGAAATACATTTACGATAATGTGTTGAAGAATCATGAGACTCTTCCGCTTGGTGAGTTCGCAATTGGAACAAATACGACTGCATATGTGGCAGCAAAGAAATTTAATATAGAAGATAAGATGCCGATTCTGATCGCAGAGAAGACAGGACCGCATTTTGCAGTAGGAGATACATGTTATTCCTGGAGCGAGGAAATCAGAGTTTACAATCCGAATGGAAAGGAAATTGTGGCGAAAGATAATTCCTGTTCTCTTCTTCGTAAGGAAGATGTATCAAAAGCATACTTTAACTGTCATACAGATATAACCGTGCCTTATAAAGAGTTAGAAGAAATAAGTGTAGTGACAAACGAGGGAAAAGACATTATACTATTAGAGGACGGAAGATTCGTATTGCCGGGAACAGAGGTGCTTAATGAGCCTTTGGATGAAGCGGGATTTTAAGGAAATCCTATAGGTAATTGGATGGTTAATAGATGATTAAATGGAATCTTTCATAAGTATGGATAATAAATAAACAAAGTTTTCCAAGGAAAGGAAAACAGTATACCACTGAGGAGGAAATGATATGCCAAAAGTAGGAATTGTCATGGGCAGCGACTCAGATCTGAAGGTGATGAGTAAGGCAGCAGCCACACTGGAGAAGTTTGGAATCGATTATGAGATGACGATCATTTCAGCACACCGTATGCCGGATGTCTTTTTTGACTGGGCGAAGGCAGCTGAAGGAAAGGGAATCAAAGTAATTATTGCAGGAGCAGGTATGGCAGCACATCTGCCGGGAATGTGCGCAGCACTTTTCCCAATGCCGGTAATTGGTATCCCAATGTCAGGAAAGAATCTGGAGGGTATGGACGCACTTTATTCAATCGTTCAGATGCCACCTGGAATCCCGGTTGCTACAGTTGCAATCGACGGCGGTATGAATGCGGCAATTCTTGCAGCAAAGATGCTTGCAATGTCAGATCCGGAGCTTTTAGAGAAACTGAAAGCTTATTCTGCAGAGATGAAAGATACGGTACAGGCAAAAGCAGACAGACTTGCAGAAGTTGGTTACGAGGAATATCTGAACAATAAATAAATATTACGATTCGAAAGAAAAGGAGATTTACGATGGATTACAAGACATCAGGTGTAGATATTGAGGCCGGTTACAAATCAGTGGAATTAATGAAAGAATATGTAAAAGAGACAATGCGCGCAGAAGTTCTCGGAGGACTTGGCGGATTCTCAGGAGCTTTCTCTCTTGCGAAGATCAAAGAGATGGAAGAGCCCGTTCTTCTTTCCGGTACAGACGGATGCGGAACAAAGGTAAAACTTGCTATGGTAATGGATAAGCATGACACAATCGGAATCGATGCTGTTGCTATGTGCGTGAACGATATCGCATGTGCAGGTGGAGAGCCACTCTTCTTCCTGGATTACATTGCATGTGGAAAGAATTATCCGGAGAAGATCGCTGAAATCGTAAAAGGTGTTGCAGAAGGATGTAAGCAGTCTGATGCAGCTCTGATCGGTGGAGAGACAGCAGAGCATCCGGGGCTTATGCCGGAAGATGATTATGATCTTGCAGGATTCGCAGTTGGTGTTTGTGATAAGAAAGATATGATCACAGGAGAGAATCTTGCAGCCGGAGATGTTCTGATCGGAATGGCTTCTACAGGTGTTCACAGCAACGGATTTTCACTTGTAAGAAAAGTATTTGATATTACAAAAGAATCTTTAGATACTTATTATGATGATCTTGGAACTACTCTTGGAGAGGCACTTCTTGCTCCGACAAGAATCTATGTAAAAGCACTTAAAAGCATCAAAAATGCAGGTGTTACAGTAAAAGCATGCAGCCATATCACAGGTGGCGGATTCTATGAGAACATTCCGCGTATGCTCAAAGAAGGAACTCATGCAGTTGTAGAAAAAGACAGCTACCCGATTCCACCAATCTTTGCAAAGCTTGCAAAAGAGGGCGAAATCGAAGAGCAGATGATGTACAACACATTCAACATGGGACTTGGAATGGTTCTCGCTGTTGATCCGGCAGACGTTGATAAGACAATGGATGCAATTCGTGAAGCAGGAGATCAGCCATATGTAGTCGGCAAGATCGAGGCTGGCGAAAAGGGAGTGACTTTATGTTAAGAGTCTTAAGTATGGTGTCAGGAGGCGGAACAAACCTTCAGGCAATCATCGATAGCGTAAAGAATGGTACGATCACGAACACAGAACTTGTAGGCGTGATCAGCAATAATAAGAATGCCTATGCACTGACACGTGCAGAAGAAAATGGAATCGATGCAAAATGCATTTCTCCAAAGGACTACGAGTCGAGAGAAGTGTTCAATCAGGAACTTTTAAAAGCTGTGGATGCATATGAACCGGATCTGATCGTGCTGGCAGGTTATCTTGTGGTAATCCCGCCGGAGATGATCAAGAAGTATAAGAATCGGATCATCAACATTCATCCATCTCTGATCCCGTCTTTCTGTGGAACAGGTTATTATGGATTGAAAGTGCACGAGGCAGCTTTGGCGCGCGGTGTGAAAGTAGTTGGCGCAACAGTACATTTTGTAGATGAAGGAACTGATACAGGCCCGATCATCTTGCAGAAGGCTGTAGAAGTACACAATGGAGATACTCCGGAAGTGCTTCAGCGCAGAGTGATGGAACAGGCTGAATGGAAGATCCTTCCACGTGCGATTGATCTGATCGCAAACGGAAAGGTTGAAGTAGAAGGGCATCGTACAATTGTTACCGAATAAGGAGGCAAAGACTATGAACGTATTGATCGTAGGAAGCGGCGGAAGAGAGCATGCAATCGCAGCAAGCGTGGCAAAGAGCCCAAGAGCAGACAAAATCTTTTGTGCTCCGGGAAATGCCGGAATCGCTGAGTATGCGCAGTGTGTACCGATCGGCGCTATGGAATTTGATAAATTAAGAGATTTCGCAAAAGAGAATGCGATTGATCTTTGTATCGTAGGAATGGATGATCCGTTGGTAGGCGGTCTTGTAGATGTTCTTGAAGAAGCAGGAATCCGCACATTCGGACCGAAGAAGAATGCAGCAATCCTTGAAGGATCGAAAGCATTTTCCAAAGACCTGATGAAGAAATACAACATTCCGACAGCAGCTTATGAGAACTTTACAGATCCAAAAGCAGCAATTGCTTATCTTGAGACAGCGAAGTTTCCGATTGTTCTGAAAGCTGATGGACTTGCACTTGGAAAAGGTGTTTTGATCTGTAAGGATTTTGAAGAAGCAAAAGCCGGCGTGAAAGAAATCATGCTGGACAAGAAGTTTGGTACAGCCGGAAATGAGATGGTCATTGAAGAATTCATGACAGGGCGTGAGGTTTCCGTACTTTCCTTCGTTGATGGAAAGACAATCAAGACAATGACAAGTGCGCAGGATCATAAGCGTGCCGGAGACGGAGATACAGGACTTAATACAGGTGGTATGGGAACATTTTCTCCAAGCCCGTTCTATACAAAAGAAGTAGAAGAATTCTGTGAGAAATATGTTTACCAGGCAACGGTAGACGCAATGGCAGCAGAAGGACGTCCGTTCAAAGGAGTTATCTTCTTTGGATTGATGCTGACAGAAGACGGACCGAAGGTTCTTGAATACAACGCTCGTTTCGGAGATCCGGAAGCTCAGGTTGTACTTCCTCGTATGAAGAATGATATCCTTGAAGTTATGGAAGCATGTATCGACGGAACATTGGATCAGGTTGATCTTCAGTTTGAAGACAATGCAGCAGTCTGTGTCGTACTCGCATCTGAAGGATATCCGGTAAGCTACGAGAAAGGCTTCCCAATTACAGGACTGGAAGAGTTCAAGAAGCACGAAGGATATTACTGCTTCCATGCAGGAACAAAATTCAACGGAGATCAGATCGTGACAAACGGCGGACGTGTTCTTGGCGTGACAGCGAAGGGAAAAGATCTGAAAGAAGCCCGTGCGAATGCATATGCAGCAACAGAGTGGGTAAACTTTAAGAATAAATACATGAGACATGATATCGGTAAGGCAATCGATGAAGCGTAAATAAAGGGTCGCAGACCTGGTTGCAATAAGATAAAACGATATAAGAAGTAAGGAAGGAAACTGGCAGGGAGGAAAAATCCAAACTGTCGGTTTCTTTGTGATTTTATCACAGAAAAATAAAAAAATATGTGCTATACTAGGGTTGTAACAAAGGAAAAAGGTAACTATTCAGTTACAGATAAAAGATATAACATTTATAAGGAGGATATAAAGATGGCAGTAGTAAAACTTACAACAGACAATTTTGAGCAGGAAGTACTTCAGGCACAGCAGCCGGTACTCGTTGATTTTTACGCAGACTGGTGTGGACCATGTAAGATGATGGCTCCAATCGTAGAAGCTCTTTCAGAAGAACTCAGTGATGTAAAGGTATGCCACATCAACATCGATGAGAATATCGACATTGCACAGAAATACAGAGTGATGAGCATTCCGACTTTCATCGCATTTAAAGGTGGTGAAGAGAGCGGAAGACAGATTGGTGCGATTCCTAAGACAGCACTGGTTGACCTTGTGAAATAAATTTGCGATAATAGAAGAAAGGAAAAACCCAGACGGGCTGCCGGGCACAGAGAAGGCTGAGAGATATGGCTCATTCCTGTGAACGACAGCCTGTCTTTTGCTTAGATATTAAGAAGAAAGGCGGGAGTCAGAGCATGTCATTGCAGTTTATTTTCGGAAATTCCGGAAGCGGAAAGTCCCATTATTTATATCAGCAGATTGTTGAGGAGTCAATCCGTCATCCGGAGAAGAATTATCTTGTTCTGGTTCCGGAGCAGTTTACAATGCAGACGCAGAAGGACCTGTGTATGGCACATCCGCGTGGCGGTATTATGAATATTGATGTCTTAAGTTTTGGACGTCTGGCTCACCGTGTTTTTGAAGAGACAGGAAAGGAAAGACAACCGATCCTTGATGATGAGGGTAAGAATCTGGTACTCCGTAAGATTGCAGGGAATTACGAAGATGAGCTGACCGTTCTTAAGGGAAATCTTAAGAAGCAGGGATATATCAGCGAAGTGAAGTCCGTGATATCAGAATTCACACAGTATGGAATTGATTTTGAACAGCTTGATTCTTTCATGGAAGGACTGAATCCGGAAAGTTATCTGTATTATAAGTTAAAGGATATCCGTAAAGTGTATGAAGGATTTGAGGATTATCTGCGTGATAAATATATCACAAAGGAAGAATTGCTTGATGTGTTGAGTCAGACTGTACCGGAAGCGAAAATGCTTAAAGACAGTGTGATCGCAATGGATGGATTTACCGGATTTACACCTGTGCAGAACCGGCTGATCGGGGAACTTCTGAAAGTGTGCGACAAGATCATGCTGACAGTTGAGATCGATCGGAGGGAAGATCCGTTTGTCTATAAGCATCCGTATCAGCTCTTTGCGTTGAGTAAGCAGATGGTTACTTCACTGACGGAAGTGGCGCAGGAAGTGAGAGTGGAGATTGATGAGCCGGTCTGGCTATGCAAGAATCCGCCGTATCGGTTCAAAGAGAATCCGGAGATGGCGTTTTTGGAAGAGGAACTATTTCGTTATTCCAGAAGAAAATACAGTGGAGAGAAGATGCGGTCAATTTCTCTTCATGAAGTTCATACACCACAGGAAGAGGCACAGTATGTGGCAGAGGAGATCCGGCGTCTGGTGAGAGAAGAAGGATACAGATATCGGGAAATCGCAGTGATTGCTTCTGATCTGAATACATATGCTGATTCGTTGGAGAAGGCATGCGAACGTTATGAGATTCCGGTTTTTATGGATCATAAGAAGAGTATTTTGTTGAATTCTTTTGTAGAGTATTTAAGAAGTCTGCTGGTGATGGTTGAACAGAACTATACTTACGAAAGCGTTTTTCGTTATCTGCGGACCGGCCTGTGTGGGTTCACAAGAGATGAAGTGGACCGTCTGGAAAATTACTGTCTTGCGCTGGATCTGAAAGGATTCAAGAAATGGGATCAGGTCTGGGTGAGAAAGACACTGATGACGACAAAAGAAGAATTGGAAGAACTGAACCATCTGCGCATGCGTTTTGTGGAAAAACTGACACCGCTGCATACAGTCCTGAAGAAGAGAAAAAAGACGGTAAAAGAGATCACACTTGCAGTTTATGAATATCTGGTTCAGGAGAAGATCCAGGAGCAGCTTGCAGAATTGGAGCAGAAATTCCAGGAAGATGGAGAACTGGCACTGGCGAAGGAATATGCACAGATTTATCGTATTGTTCTGGAGCTATTCGATAAATTCGTTGAACTTCTGGGGGAGGAAGAGATTCCATTGAAGGAATACTGTGAACTTCTTGATGCAGGACTTGAAGAGGCGAAGGTTGGTGTGATTCCTCCAAGTCTGGATCAGGTTGTGATCGGAGATGTGGAAAGAACACGTATCAAAAATATCCGCGCATTATTTTTTGTCGGAGCAAATGATACGCTTCTTCCGGGAAATGCAGGAGCAAGAGGTCTGCTTTCCGAGCGAGACAGAAAACAGTTCCAGGAGAAGCAGATGAATCTTTCTCCGGGACCGAAGGAGAAGTTATATATTCAGAAATTTTATCTCTATATGAATCTGACGAAACCGTCAGAACTTCTGTATCTGTCCTGGGCGAAAGTATCCGGGGAAGGAAAAGCACTGCGTCCGGCTTATCTGATTCAAGATCTGATGCGTCTGTTCCCGGTACTTGTTCCGGTAGAGGAAGACAGAAAAGAATTGCTTGATCATGAGATGATGAGAAGGAACGGACTTTTGCAGATTGCAGAAGGTTTAAGAGAGAGGGAGCATGGACTGGATGCTTCCTGGAAAGAACTGTACAGATGGTTTGTGAAAGATGAACAGAGTCAGGAAACTCTGAAGCGGATTATAGAAGCCGGTTTCTATCGAAAGGATGAACCGAGCCTTGGAAGCAGAGTGGCAAAAGAGCTCTTTTTGGATCCGAAGCGTGTCAGCGTAACAAGACTGGAACGTTTTGCTTCCTGTGCATATGCACATTTCCTGAATTACGGACTTCGTCTGTCAGAACGGGAGAAATATGGGTTCGAAGCAATGGATCTGGGAAACATTGCACATCAGGCACTGGAGCGATTTGCACACAAAGTAGAAGAGGAAGGTCTGGACTGGGTTACGATGCCGGAAGAGAAGCGGGAGCAGCTGATTGATGAAAGTGTAGAAGAAAGTATTCTGGATTATGGAAATACAGTTCTATTCTCGTCTGCACGTAATGAGTATATGATCCACAGAATCAAGCAATTGATCAACCGGTCTGTCTGGGCACTGACACAGCAGATGGCGGCAGGCGATTTTGTGCCGAGCGGGTGTGAATTTAAGTTCGGAAGCGGAAAGATTGACAGAATTGATACATGTGAAGATGAAAATGCGGTCTATGTGAAGGTAACAGATTATAAAACTGGAAGGAAAGCATTTGATATCACAGCATTCTATCACGGTTTGCAGATGCAGCTTCCGGTTTATCTGAATGCGGCACTGGAGATCGAACGGCAGAAACATCCGGAGAAAGAAGTACTTCCGGCCGGTATTTTTTATTACAGGATCCAGGATCCGATTGTGAAGAAAGAAGAGAAAAAAGCGGAAGTTGAGCAAAGTATTCTAAAAGAGCTGAAGCTGGATGGACTGATCAATGCAGATGAAAATGTAGTTGAGCATCTGGAGCGGAATCTGAGTGGAACTTCAACATTCTATCCGCTGCGGATGAATAAGAACAGAACGCTCGGTTCGGCATCAAAAGCTTTATCAAAGGAGAACTTTGATACGGTTCTTGCGTACACAAAAGAGAAAGAAAAAGAGCTGAAGGACGTGATGTATCAGGGAGAGGTTGCGGCACTTCCGTATGTACTTGATGAGATGACAGGCTGTGATTACTGTGGGTGCAGGGATATCTGCGGATTTGACCAGAGGATTGAAGGCTGTGAGTACAGAAGATTAAGAAAATATACCTTGGAAGAAGCGTTGAATTCTATGAAAGAGCGTCTTGGTATTTTGGAAGAGAAAGGGGAGGCAGGAGAATGAGCGTAAAATGGACAGAAGAACAACAGAAAGTAATCGACTTGCGTGACCGTAACATTCTCGTATCTGCAGCAGCAGGTTCCGGAAAGACAGCGGTACTTGTTGAACGGATTATTTCCAGGATAACAGATGAAAATGATCCCGCGGATGTAGACCGTCTCCTGGTTGTGACTTATACGGAAGCAGCGGCGGCAGAGATGAAAGAACGAATCGGTGCAGCAATTGAAAAGAAGCTGGAAGAGCAGCCGGGAAATGTGAATCTGGAGCAGCAGTCTACATTGATCCACAATGCGTCGATCATGACAATCCACAGTTTCTGCCTGTCGGTGATCCGGGATCATTTTCATGTGATTGGAATTGATCCGGCCTTTCGCATTGCAGAAGAAGGAGAATTGCGTCTTCTGATGCAGGATGTCTTAGAAGAGCTGATCGAGAATTTCTATGCAGAGGGATCCGAGGCATTTTTAAATTTTGTTGACCAGTATGGAACAGGAAGAAATGATCAGAAGATCGAGGAACTTATCCTCCAGCTTTACGAATATTCCAGAAGTTATCCACAGCCGGAAAAGTGGTTGAAGGAATGTGTGGATAATTATGAGATCGATCCGGAGAAGATGGAAGAAGCAGATGTCGTGCAGGAAGCAAAGGCAAGAGTAAGGCAGAATCTTACAGATGTGAAAGGGTTTGTTCAACAGGCGATAGAAGTATGTGAACTTCCGGCCGGTCCGTATATGTATGGTGAAATGTTAGATTCTGATCTGGTACAGATTGAGCAATTGGAAGGAGCAGAGACATTTTGTCAGCAAGAGCAGATCGTCAGTAATTTTACATGGAAACGTTTGTCAGGAAAGAAAGATCCGACAGTCGATCCGGAGCTGAAAGAGAAAGCGCAGGGGCTTAGAAAACAGGCCAAGAAACTGATAGAAGATCTGAAAGCAAACTATTTCTACGCGCCTGTTGATGAGTGGATCAGAGATATGCAAGAGGCACAGACAGCAATGAAGATGTTAGTTCTGCTGGTACAGGCTTTTGCAGAGGCATTTTCAGAGAAAAAGAGACAGAGAAATCTGTTGGACTTCAGTGATATGGAACAGTTTGCACTTCGGATTCTGACAGAAGAAAAGGAAGGAAAACTGGTTCCGTCAGCAGTGGCACAGGAGTATCAGGAACGCTTTGAAGAAGTTATGATCGATGAGTATCAGGATAGTAACCTGGTGCAGGAAACAATTCTGACGAGTGTGTCAAGAGAGTCGGCAGGACAGAATAATCTTTTTATGGTTGGAGATGTAAAACAGAGTATTTACCGATTCCGCTTGTCGCGCCCGGAGCTTTTTATGGGAAAGTATAACAGCTACAGTACGCAGGAGAGTAGCAGGCAGAGAATTGATCTTGACAGGAACTTCCGAAGCAGGGGAGAAGTACTTGACAGTACAAATTATATTTTCAGGAAACTGATGCGGAAGGAATTCGGGGAAATCATTTATGATGATAAGGCGGCACTGCATTTGGGAGCCTCGTTTCCTGAATTACCGGATGAAAATGTGTTTACGGATCAGACGGAACTGCTTCTTTACGATCAGACGGGGCTTCGGAGTAGTGAAGCGAGAGAAGAAGAGGCACGGATGATCGCACAGAGAATGAAAGAACTTCTAAACACGGGTGTTGTGCTTGATAAGAAGACTGGAGAATACCGCCCGGTTCATTATCGGGATATGGTGATTCTGACGAGAAGTTTACAGGGGTGGGCAGAAGTTTTCGCGTCTATACTGGCCGAGGAGGGAATTCCGGCATACTCTGTGAGCAGAGAAGGATATTTCGAGACGTATGAGGTCAGTGTTCTTCTGGATTATCTGAAAGTTCTTGATAATGCAAGACAGGATCTGCCATTGACAGCAGTTTTGACTTCACCGTTTGCCGGTCTGACGGCAGCAGAGTTGTCAGTGATCCGTCTTGCATATCCGAATCAATTGTTTTACGAGGCAGTGGAAGGATTTTGCAGTCTGAGTCCGGAAGAAATTCCGGAAACTGTGGACAAAAAGCAGGCAATACAGGTACAGGGGAAATTGAGGAAGTTTTTCGAGGTATTGGATCATTTCAGGGAAATTCTTCCGTATACGGCAATCCATGACCTTCTTGCGGAAATAATTGATAAAACCGGCTATGGGTTATTTATCAGTGCGATGCCGGGGGGCGCACAGAGACAGGCTAATGTAGAAATGCTTGTTGAGAAAGCAAGAGCATTTGAAGGGACGAGTTATAAAGGTCTGTTTAATTTCGTACGCTATATCGAGCAACTGAAAAAATATGATGTTGATTATGGCGAAGCAAGTATCATAGACGAACAGGATGACACAGTCCGTATTATGAGTATTCATAAAAGTAAAGGTCTGGAGTTTCCAATCGTTTTTGTAGCCGGAACAGGAAAGCAATTCAATACACAGGATCTGAAAGGAAGTATTGTGATCCATCCGAGAAACGGAGTTGGAATTGACGTTGTAGATCTTGAGATGAGGACAAAGACACCGACCTTTTTGAAGAAAATGATCCAGGAGAAGACAAAGCTTGAGAATCTTGCAGAAGAACTCCGTGTGCTTTATGTAGCGATGACAAGAGCGAAAGAAAAGCTGATTCTGACAGGCAGTCTGAAAATAGGAGAAGACGGCCTGGAACCATATGTGAATCATATGACAGACAGGGAATCCCCATTGAGCCTTTATCAGTTAGAAGGCGCAAACCGTTATCTGGACTGGATTCTTCCGGCACTTCTTCAGGAAGAAGATCTCAAAAGAGAAGCTGATTTATGTGGAATTCTCAAAACAGAAAGTGAAGAGGTGCAGCAATTGCCGATTCAAGTCCGGATTTTTGATGCAGGAGAGATGGATTTTACAGAAGATGCACAGCGACAGGCAGAAGTGATCGCAAGAGAAGTGCTTGAACACTGGGATACAACGAAGGTTTATCTTCCGGGAGCGGAAGAAAAGTTGGAACAGCAGATGAATTTCCTGTATCCATATAAAGAAGAAGGAAAAATGAAGCTGAAATTTACAGTTTCAGAGTTGAAGAAGCGTGAGTCTTTGCAGGAAGAAGCAGGAGAAGAATTGATTCAGGAGTCGGAGATTGTGCCATTGCTTCCGCATTTCATGGAAGAACAGAAAGAAGGACTGACAGGAGCTTCAAGGGGAAGTGCTTATCATAAATTTCTCGAGCTTCATGATTTTTCAAAAGAGTATATAGAGGAACTTCTGAAAGAAGAAATCGAACAGTTCTATCAGGCAGGGAGATTGTCGAAAGAGATGGTAGACTGTATCCGTACGAAAGATATTCTTGCGTTTTTAAATAGCGAGAGTGGAAGACGAATGACACAAGCAGCAGGAAATGGAAAGCTTCGGAAGGAACAGCCATTTGTTCTCGGAGTAGCTGCATCAGAAATCTATCCGGAGATCTATCAGGACATTCAGAAGAGAAGTCAGGAAGCGGATGAAAATCGAAAGGAAGAGACCGTTCTCATCCAGGGAATTATTGATGTCTGGTTCGAGGAGGAAGACGGGATTGTACTACTGGACTATAAGACGGATAGAGTCAGAAATGCATCTCAATTGAAAGAAATGTACCATGCACAGCTTGATTACTATGCCCAGGCGTTGGAGCAGCTGTTAGAGAAGCCGGTGAAGGAGAAGATCATCTATTCCTTTGCCTTGAAGGAGGAGATCATCTTATGAAATATTTCTGGTATTACCTGATATTTATCAATTTATTTGCATTTTGTACCTATGGGATTGATAAATGGAAAGCGAAGAAAGGCGCATGGAGGATTCCGGAGAAAACGCTGTTAATCCTCGCACTGATCGGTGGAAGTGCAGGAGCAATCGCAGGTATGATGTGCTTCCGGCATAAGACACGGAAAGCAAAATTTATGATTACAGTGCCTGTGATCTTTGTTGTGGAGGTAATCTTGCTGGTTATCTGGCTTTTGTAAGAAAGAAAAAAGAAAAATATTCTTTATCGCATCATCAATTTGCACAGTTAAAGTGCTGAAATTATTATCAAAGAAACAAGATTTTACAAAATCTTGTTTCTTTTTTTCAACTTCTTTTCGAATGAAAAAAAATCTGTTAATATAACACATAGGAATACTAGAGTTATTGGTTGCAGAATACTGTGAACAGCATGAAAGCAGCTGGGAAAGGAGTTTGACAAGATGCCAAAGTTGAATGAAAACTATCAGAATGTAAAAGACAGTTATCTTTTTGCGGAGATTGCAAGAAGAGTAAAAGTATATGAGGAAACACATCCGGAGAAAGCAGCGGATATTATCCGTCTCGGAATCGGTGATGTGACATTGCCATTGACAAAGAGTGTGATCGAGGCACTTCATGAAGCAGTAGATTCTCAGGCCGTATCTGAGACATTCAAAGGATACGGACCGGAGCAGGGATATGCATTTGCGCAGGAAGCAATCGCGGATTATTATGCGCGCAATGGTGTAGAAGTAAAAGTATCTGATATTTTTATTTCTGATGGAGCAAAAAGTGATACGGGAAATATTACAGAGCTTTTTGCAAAGGATAACGTGGTTCTCGTTCCGGATCCGGTTTACCCTGTTTATGTAGATACAAATACAATGGATGGAAAGAATATCATCTATATGAACGGAACAAAAGAAAACGATTTCCTTCCAATGCCGGATGAAAATGTAAAGGCAGATATCATTTACCTGTGTTCTCCGAACAACCCGACAGGAGCATGCTATAATAAAGAGCAGTTAGAGGCGTGGGTTGCCTATGCACTGAAAAATGATGCTGTGATCCTGTATGATTCCGCATACGAAGCATTTATCACAGATCCTACACTTCCGAGAAGTATCTATGCGATCGAGGGGGCAAAGAAATGTGCGATTGAGTTCTGTTCCCTTTCTAAGACAGCAGGATTCACAGGTACACGTTTCTCTTACACAGTTGTTCCGGAAGAGCTTGTGTTCGAGACATCAAATGGAGGAACATTGAGTCTGCACAACATGTGGAACAGAAGACAGTGTACAAAGTTCAACGGAACACCGTATATCATCCAGTATGCTGGAGCTAAGGTATTCACAGAAGAGGGCATGAAAGAGTGTCAGGAGAATATTGGATATTACCGTGAAAATGCACGTATGATCGCTGAAACACTTGAGAAGAAAGAAATCTCATTTACAGGCGGCGTGAACTCACCATACATTTGGTTCGAGTGCCCGAAGGGAATGGAGTCCTGGGAGTTCTTTGATTATCTTCTTGAAAATGCACAGATTGTCGGAACACCGGGAGCAGGATTCGGAGAAAATGGAAAGAATTATTTCCGTCTGACATCCTTTGGAAAACATGAGAAGACAAAAGAAGCAATGGAACGTTTTAATACATTATTCTAAGATATAAAGTGAACGGATTACGTGCATAACAGAAGAAAGTTATCATAGTGGCGGTTTACAGAAGGAAAAAGGGAAGCTGTTCGAGCTTCTCTTTTTATCGTCAGGCAAAGCGGGAATTATGAACGGCAACATTTTGTATTACATTAGAAACAAATCCGGTGTGAGTTTACAAGACCGTACAAGTTTGGTATGATAAAGACGGTATATCAGATGTGAGATAAACTCCCATCTGACATAGCCTCTGGCAGGATTGCGGAGCTGCGCAGGAGAAATATGTCCTGCATTCGCATGATGCACACCTCGCAGCAAGAATGCTGAGGCATTCTTGATATTTGAAATTTAGAAAGGATGGAACGTTAAAATGAAAATTGGTATTGGTAACGATCACTCTGCACTGGAGCTGAAAGCAGAAATCGTAGAATTTCTGAAAGAGAAAGGTCATGAGGTTGTAGATTATGGAACCTATACATCCGAAAGTTGTGACTATCCGGTATATGGAGAGAGAGTGGCCCGTGCAGTTGTAGCAGGAGAAGTAGAGAAGGGAATCCTGATCTGCGGAACAGGACTTGGAATCTCTCTCGCAGCGAATAAAGTAAAAGGAATTCGCGCATGTGTCTGCAGCGAGCCATTTACAGCGAAGATGTCAAGAGCACATAATGACTGTAATATACTTGCATTTGGAGCTCGTGTAGTAGGTGGAGAACTTGCAAAGATGATCGTTGATACATGGATCAATACAGAATTCGAAGGCGGCCGTCATCAGCGCAGGGTAGATCTGCTGATGGAGATCGAGGAGAGAAACTAAAAGATTTCAAGAAAGAGACTTCTGCGTTACATTTTATCAGAGCGCGGAAGTCTTTTAAAAAAGGGGAAGAAAAATGCAGGAATACGATTTATCACAATGGGTTTTATTCTTTTTTCTCTACAGTTTTCTGGGATGGATCTGGGAAAGTTGTTATGTTTCTGTCAGAAAGCACCGTTGGGTGAACCGTGGATTTATGCATGGTCCGATGCTTCCGCTCTATGGTTCCGGAGCAATGGTTGTTCTGATCGTGACGATTCCGGTCAGAGATAACATCCTGCTTGTCTTTCTTATGGGAATGATCGGTGCGACAATCCTGGAGTATTTTACAGGAATTACGATGGAGCGTCTGTTCCACGTAAGGTACTGGGATTATAGAAACCTGAAATTTAATGTCAGAGGATACATTTGTCCACTGGCAAGCTTGTGCTGGGGAGTATTCTCCATTCTTATGGTAAAGGTCGTACATATTCCATTTGAACATATGGTATTGTTGATTCCGGTTACAATAGCCGATATCCTTGCATTTGTTCTGACAATCGCAGCAGCAGTTGACTTCACACAGTCCTTCAACGAGGCTATGGATATGAAACGTATCCTTGTACAGCTTGAAGCCAGCAAAGAACAGATCCAGAAGATGCAGGAGCGCCTGAAAGATGCTTCTGAGGAAATGCAGGACAGACTGAAAGATGCATCAGAAGGTGTTCAGGAACGGCTGAAACGTGCATCTGAAGGGGTACAGGAGAGGCTTGAGGACAGCTATCTGTTGTATGAAGAGCGTAAAGAGATGAAAGCAGCGGAGAAGCAGACAAGAAAAGAATTGTATCTTGCGAAGATAGAAGAACAGCGTAGAGAACGAAAAGAACAGCTTACACAGCTTTCAGAGAAGGTTGAGGCACTGCTTCGTACTGTCCGACTGGAGAATGAAGCACAAGAGTCTGAATCGAAAGGAAACTGGAGAAAAGAACTTGCCCAGATGCGTTCCAATATATTAAGTGAGAGAAAGAAATTAGGCTCACGGACAGACAGAAATTATGTAAATGCTATGAGACAGCTGAGAAGAAACCCTACAGCAGTATCAGACAAGTTCAAGAATGCGATGGAAGAATTAAAGAAAAATGCCGAGGTGAAATAAATGACAAAGAAACAGCGTGCGCTTGAAGTGATTGAAAGACTGAAGAAAGAGTATCCGGATGCAGGATGCACGCTTGATTATGATCAGGCATGGAAGCTGCTGGTCAGTGTAAGGCTGGCAGCACAGTGTACAGATGCAAGAGTAAATGTAGTCGTGGAAGGTCTTTATGAGAAATATCCAACAGTAGAAGCACTGGCAGAAGCTCCGGTGGAAGATATTGAAGAGATTGTACGTCCTTGTGGTCTTGGAAAGAGTAAGGCGAGAGATATCAGTGCCTGTATGAAGATGCTTCGGGATGAATATGGTGGAAAGGTTCCTGATGATTTTGATGCTTTATTAAAACTTCCGGGAGTCGGAAGAAAGAGCGCGAATCTGATCATGGGAGATGTGTTTGGAAAGCCGGCAATTGTGACAGATACACATTGTATCCGCCTGACAAACCGGATCGGTCTGGTAGATGGAATCAAAGAGCCGAAGAAGGTGGAGATGGCATTGTGGAAGATTATCCCGCCAGAAGAAGGAAGTGACCTTTGCCATCGTCTTGTTTATCATGGAAGAGAGATATGTACTGCAAGAACGAAACCGTATTGCGACAGATGCTGTTTGGCAGATGTTTGTAAAAAGGTCGGAGTATAGTAAAAAGATCAGGGTATAACAGTCAAAATAAAAAGTCTGTGAAAAGAATCTTAAGAGTAGATAGATTCTTTCACAGACTTTCTTTCTATCAGTCTAAGCTAACTCAATAGCACCTGTTCCGCCGGCACAAGCATAGTAAGCTTTCTTATCCTCAGGTTTTACATAGATCTTAAGGTCGGAGCTGTCCATACCTTCAGCTTTGCATTTATCAAGAATCTTCTCTGCAAGTACAGCAGCGTCATATTCGCCGTTCTGATACTGGATGAAAAGATCATATGCCGGAGCAGCATTTACTGGTGTGGTTGTATCTGTTACAGTCACTTCCGGAACAGGTTCAGCTGTTGGTGCAGCTGTCTCTACTACAGGCTGAGCAGCTGGTGCTGTGGTAGTCGGATGTACCTCATTAAATCTTTTCTGTCTTTTCTTATCTGTTCTCTTGCTCATGGATGTTACCTCTTTTCTCTAATCTGAAAACCGAAGTCCGGGATGTCTGTCCTTGCTGGTTGAAATAATTTAGTAAAAAGGGGGACATCGGTCACTTTTCCTATTATATAACGAAGTGGAAAATAAGTCAAAAAAGTTGTATTTTTTATCAGATTCGTATATTATGATGTAAGTGTCAAAAGTATAAATTGCGTTTGTGCTTGCACAAATAAGCAATTTATACTTATTGACACGCCGAACACCGAAAACGGAATAAA
>OHAI01000956.1_pt1 | contig 22856 bp, 20 predicted proteins | sample 1577091 | NCBI WGS metagenome assembly OHAI01 (sample SAMEA3541548, study PRJEB24748) | human gut metagenome | biome: human gut; feature: human-associated habitat; material: faeces | place: China | collected 2012
GATGATAGGGAAAATGTTCTCTGTTGTAACCCCAATATTACCTTTTTGCATAATACGTATATTTTTTTAGTTTATCTATTGATTAATTTTAATTGATATTTGTCCATACAGAGACAAAAAAAATGCCAGACCCGAAGGTCTGACATTATGGCATATTAAATTATTTTCTTATTCAGGAAATAACTCTATTCCGGAGAAACAACTTTCATCTCCAATTCGCCTTTTTCTTCATTAAGGGTTACTTGAATAGTATCTCCCTCTTTTAAAGACGAGGAAATGATGAGCTCGGATAAACCATCCTCCAGATAGGTTTGAATTGCGCGCTTCAAAGGACGGGCGCCATATTGTATGTCATATCCCTTGCTAGCGATGAATTCTTTCGCCTTATCTTCAATAACAAGCTTGTAACCAATAGATTCTATTCTATCGTACAATCCTTTTAGCTCTATGTCTATAATCTTTGTTATCGCTTCCAGAGAAAGTTGATCAAACGTGATAATCTCATCTACACGATTGATGAATTCAGGCGCGAATGATTTATTTAGAGCTTTTTGTATAACACTTCGCGAGAATTCTTTATCATCCAGGCGGCTTTGTGTCGCAAAACCAACACCACGTCCAAATTCTTTCAGCTGGCGGGTTCCGATATTGGAAGTCATGATAATAACGGTATTTTTGAAATCTACCATTCTGCCATAACTGTCAGTCAGACGACCCTCATCCATTACCTGAAGCAGGATATTGAATACATCCGGATGTGCTTTTTCTATTTCATCAAGCAATACAATAGAGTATGGTTTACGGCGCACTTTTTCTGTCAGCTGGCCACCTTCTTCATATCCTACGTATCCCGGAGGTGCCCCAACCAAGCGTGAAACAGTGAACTTTTCCATATATTCACTCATATCGATACGAATCAGTGCATCGGCAGAACCGAACATATACTTGGCCAACTCTTTTGCTAGGTGAGTTTTACCAACTCCTGTCGGACCTAAGAACATAAACGTGCCAATGGGCTTATTAGGATCTTTGAGTCCTACACGGCTTCGCAAAATGGCTTTGACCAGCTTTTCTATCGCTGTGTCTTGTGCGATGACTTTAGCTTGCAAATCTTCTTTCATACCTGCTAGCTTGATGCCTTCGGCCTGTGCCATTCGTTGTACTGGAATGCCTGACATCATTGAGATAACATTGGCAATTTCTTCTGCATCAACAGTTTGCCTGTTTTCTTTTAGATTGGCTTCCCATTCTTTTTTCATCTCATCCAATTGGATAGAAAGTTCTTTCTCCTTATCACGGAAGCTGGCTGCAAGTTCAAAATTCTGCGATTTTACGGCTTCATTTTTCTTGTTTTTAGCTTCTTCGATCAGCTTTTCCTGTTCTTCTATCTCTTTGGGTACATTGACATTAGTAAGATGTACACGTGAGCCGGCTTCATCTAAAGCATCAATGGCTTTATCAGGGAAATTACGATCTGTGATATAGCGGTCTGTCAGCTTGACACATGCTTCCAATGCTTCATCTGTATAATACACATTGTGATGATCTTCATACTTATCCTTGATATTACGCAAAATCTGCAGAGTTTCGGCAGCAGTAGTCGGTTCTACGATTACTTTTTGGAAACGACGTTCCAATGCGCCATCTTTCTCAATATTCTTACGATATTCATCAAGAGTGGTGGCACCGATACATTGTATTTCTCCTCTTGCCAATGCTGGCTTTAGCATATTGGCGGCATCCATAGAGCCTGCTGCAGAGCCTGCGCCTACAATCGTGTGAATTTCATCAATGAATAATATAACATTCGGATTCTTCTGCAATTCATTGAGAATGGAACGGATACGTTCTTCAAATTGTCCACGGTACTTTGTTCCTGCCACAACAGCAGTCATGTCAAGAGCAACGACTCGTTTATCAAACAGGATACGCGAAACCTTTTTCTGAATGATTCTCAATGCAAGACCTTCAACAATCGCTGATTTTCCTACACCGGGTTCACCAATCAGAATTGGGTTATTCTTTTTGCGTCGACTTAATATCTGCGCTAAACGTTCGATTTCTCTTTCTCTGCCCACAACAGGATCCAACCGTCCTTCTTCTGCCGCTTTTGTCATGTCAGTACCGAAATTGTCAAGTACCGGCGTATCATTAGACGGCTTCTTGGAAGCGGTTTGTGCCTGTTGGCGTTCATCCGAACCACCTCTGCCGGAACGAGGAGAAGACATTTCTTCGTCATCCTCATCGTCTTCCGAAAAGCCCATGCCGGAATTGACATCCGGCTGCAATGTAGCTTGCTCCAGTACTTTCACGTAGTTTATATCGTTTGCTTCAAGTACGGAAGCCGCCATATTGTTTTTTTCTCTTAAAATAGCCAATAATACATGTTCTGTATCAGCGATGTTACTTTTCATTCCACGTGCTTCTAATATACACATTTTTAATATTTTCGCCGCATCATTAGACAACGGCACCTCTGTATCGGGCAATAGCATATCATCAGCTTCTGCCTTCAACTGAGCTTCAATCTGCTGCTTTATCGCAGCTAAATTGGTGTTGAGTTTAGACAATATCTCGATAGCTTTTCCTTCACCGTCACGAAGCAATCCCAGAAGTAGGTGCTCAGGTCCGATATGCCTACTCCTCAACCGGTTAGCTTCTTCCTTGCTATAGACGATAATGTCGGAAACTCTTTGTGAGAATTGATTATTCATACTTTTTCCTTTTCTTCTAAGGGGTTATTTACTGGCAAATATACGCATTTAATCAAGTTTGTATTGCATATTTGCTTTATTTCTTATATCTACAAATGGCGTGCCATAAAAACAATGCTTTGTATTATATATATAAGGTATAACAAATACCACTCCCTGTTTTTCACAGATATAGTCTCCTTAATGGTAGTATTTATTCTTTTTCTCATTTCTTTTTCTAATATTAATGGTTAGAAGTCAATCCGTTCCTTGAGATTTTTAATTTTAATAACTAAATATAGACAAACAGACTGTCCTTCAAGCAGAAAAAAACTTTCTTCGGAAAAACTTTCGTATATCGTGGAAAAGTAGTACTTTAGCGTGGTTTTTCACAGACCATACAATGTATAATTAATAATCATTTTAAATGCTTGAACAAGACAGAATTATAAAGATTAACATCGAGGAGGAAATGAAGTCATCGTACATTGACTACTCCATGTCGGTCATTGTTTCACGTGCCCTTCCGGATGTTAGAGATGGATTTAAGCCCGTTCACCGTAGAATTTTATACGGAATGATGGAATTGGGTAATACTTCAGACAAACCTTATAAAAAATCTGCAAGAATTGTGGGTGAAGTACTGGGTAAGTACCATCCGCATGGAGACTCTTCAGTTTATTATGCTATGGTGCGTATGGCTCAGGAATGGGCAATGCGTTATCCTTTAGTAGATGGCCAAGGTAACTTTGGTTCTGTAGATGGTGATAGCCCCGCTGCCATGCGTTATACGGAGGCTCGTCTAAACAAGTTAGGTGAAGCGATGATGGATGACCTGTATAAGGAAACTGTAGACTTCGAACCTAACTTTGATAATACGTTGACAGAGCCGAAGGTGATGCCGACCCGTATTCCTAATCTTTTGGTTAATGGTGCTTCCGGTATTGCGGTAGGTATGGCAACTAATATGCCTCCTCATAATCTTTCGGAAGTAATTGATGCTTGTGAAGCATATATTGATAATCAGGAAATCACAGTAGAGGAACTGATGACTTATGTCAAAGCTCCGGATTTCCCTACAGGTGGTTATATATATGGTATCAGCGGAGTACGTGAAGGATATCTGACAGGTCGTGGACGTGTAGTAATGCGTGCAAAAGCGGAAATTGAAACCGGACAGACACATGATAAAATCGTAGTGACTGAGATCCCTTATAATGTTAATAAGGCTGAACTGATCAAATATATTGCTGATCTTGTTAACGATAAGAGAATAGAAGGTATCTCGAATGCAAACGACGAGTCTGACCGTGACGGTATGCGTATCGTTATCGATGTAAAACGTGATGCTAATGCAAGCGTAGTGCTGAATAAGCTGTATAAGATGACAGCCTTACAGACTTCCTTCGGTGTGAATAATGTTGCATTGGTTCACGGACGTCCTAAGACATTGAATCTGAGAGATATGATTAAATACTTCGTAGAGCACAGGCACGAAGTAGTTATCCGCCGTACTCAGTTCGATCTGCGTAAAGCAAAGGAACGTGCACATATCCTTGAAGGTTTAATCATTGCTTCTGATAATATTGATGAAGTTATTCGTATTATTCGTGCAGCTAAGACTCCAAATGATGCTATTGCAGGTTTGATAGAACGTTTTAACCTGACAGAAATACAGTCACGTGCAATTGTAGAGATGCGTTTGCGTCAGTTGACTGGTCTGATGCAGGATCAGCTTCATGCTGAATACGAAGAAATCATGAAACAGATTGCTTATTTGGAAAGCATTTTGGCTGATGATGAGGTATGTCGTAAGGTGATGAAAGATGAATTATTGGAAGTTAAAGCGAAATATGGTGACGAACGTCGTTCTGAAATCGTTTATTCTTCCGAAGAGTTTAATCCGGAGGACTTCTATGCTGATGATCAGATGATTATCACAATATCTCATATGGGATATATCAAACGTACGCCATTAACAGAATTCCGTGCGCAGAATCGTGGTGGGGTAGGCTCTAAGGGAACAGAAACTCGTGATGCGGACTTTGTAGAGCATATATATCCGGCTACTATGCACAATACCATGATGTTCTTTACACAAAAAGGTAAATGTTATTGGCTGAAAGTTTATGAGATACCAGAAGGAACGAAGAATTCCAAAGGACGTGCTATACAAAACCTGTTAAATATTGACTCTGATGACAGTGTTACTGCATATTTGCGTGTTAAGAGCCTGGATGACACTGAATATATCAATAGTCATTACGTATTATTCTGTACGAAGAAAGGTGTTATCAAGAAGACATTGCTTGAACAATATTCACGCCCGCGTCAGAATGGTGTAAATGCTATTACAATTCGTGAGGATGACAGTGTAATTGAAGTTCGAATGACGAATGGTAATAATGAAATCATTATTGCTAATCGTAATGGTCGGGCTATTCGTTTCCATGAAGCTGCAGTTCGTGTAATGGGACGTACGGCTACAGGTGTACGTGGTATTACATTGGATAATGATGGTCAGGATGAAGTAATAGGAATGATATGTATAAAAGATTTGGAAACAGAATCCGTAATGGTTGTTTCTGAACAGGGATATGGTAAACGCTCTGAAATTGAAGATTATCGTAAGACTAATCGCGGTGGTAAGGGTGTAAAGACCATGAATATTACTGAAAAAACAGGTAAGTTGGTAACAATTAAGTCAGTGACTGATGAGAACGACTTAATGATTATCAATAAATCCGGAATAACTATCCGTCTGAAAGTTGCTGATGTCCGTATTATGGGACGTGCTACTCAAGGTGTTCGTCTGATTAATCTTGAAAAACGTAACGATCAGATTGGTTCTGTATGTAAAGTAATGACAGAAAGTCTTGAGGATGAAGTTCCCACAGAAGAAGCAGAAGGTACTATTGTCAGTGATCTGACTACTGATCAGGATGTTGACAATGCAGATACTGCTACAGATGTTAATGAAAATAACAACGAAATTGAGGAATAGACATAATATTAATAATTAATCAAACAACAATCATGAAAAGAGTATTATTTTCAATGGTTTTATTGATGGCCGTAAGCTTATCATTCGCTCAAATGAAGAATGTAAAAGAAGCCAAAAGCATTGCCAGTGATGTAAAACCGAATTTTAATCAAGCTGAAAAGCTGATTAATGAAGCCATTAAGAACCCTGAGACCAAGGATCTTCCTGACACATGGGACGTTGCTGGATTTATTCAGAAACGTTTTATTGAAGAAGAACGTGATAAGAAGGGTGTTCTGAAACAGCCGTTTGACACATTGAAGGCATACAACAGCATTTTAAAAATGTTTGAGTATTATACTAAATGTGATGATCTAGCTCAAGTACCTAATGAAAAAGGTAAAATTAAAAACAAATATAGAAAAGCAAATGCTTCAACTATATTGGTTGAACGTCCTAACTTAATTAACGGTGGTATTCAATTCTTTAACCTTGATAAGAATAAGGAAGCTTTGCAATTCTTTGCAACATACGTAGAATCAGCTTCTTATCCTATGTTGGCAGAGCAAAATTTGGCTAAAACAGATACTCTTTTGGCACAAATAGCATATTACGCAACATTGGCTGCTGACAGAGTAGGAGATAAAGATGCAATTATTAAATATGCTCCTGCTGCTTTGGATGACAAAGATGGCGGTAAGTTTGCAATGCAATTGATGGCAGATGCATATAAAGCTAAAGGTGATACTGCAGCATGGGTTAAATCATTGGAAGAAGGTATTTTAAAATTCCCTGGAAATGATTATTTCTTTGCGAATTTGGTAGATTACTATACTAGCTCTAACCAAGCTTCTAAAGCAATGGAATTTGCTGATAGAATGTTGTCTACTGATGCTAATAACAAGTTGTATCTTTATGTGAAAGCGTATCTTTATCATAATATGAAAGAATATGATAAAGCTATTGAGTTCTACAAGAAAGCTATTGCTGCAGATCCTGAATATGCAGAGGCATATTCTAATGTAGGATTAGTGTATTTGATGAAGGCTCAGGATTATGCTGATAAAGCTACAACAGATATCAATGATCCGAAATATGCAGAGGCACAAGCTACAGTGAAGAAATTCTATGAAGAAGCTAAGCCATTCTACGAAAAAGCCAGAGCTTTGAAACCTGATCAGAAAGATTTGTGGTTACAGGGTCTTTACCGTGTTTACTATAATCTGAACATGGGTCCTGAATTTGAAGAAATCGATAAGATGATGAAATAATTATATTCAGTTTTTATAAAAAGACTATCCCAAAATTTAAATTAGGATAGTCTTTTTTGTTTTTACAAATAAAGAAGCTTGAATGATGATTCTGATTTTTTTTTATCAAAATATATAATGATGAATTTCTTTTTGTGAGAAAATGAAAAAGAGGCTATAACCAATTCATTTGGAATGCCTCTTTTGGTTTTAGAGAGAGAAGAGAGAGAAATTAGTTATAAGTATTATCTATTTTTCTATTAAACATAATGATAATTATTCCCTTTATTTGCAGCAGAAATTTAAAACCTATTTGAATATGTCTGCGAAAAAAGGAAAATGGACTGAACGTTTTAATCAGAAAAACGATTTTGATTTCACGGTATCCCGTGTTATTGTTACTCGTGTTGCTTACTCTCGTGTTACTAAACTGATTCCTGTATCTCAGTTTTCTCTTTTTGGTATTACTGTTTCAGAAGCTCAGAAGATCGCTAGATCTTTTAATACGCTTGCTGATCATGTTTGTATGATAACTTTAATTGAAGAATAATATGAAGCTCTCTAATCAACAAATCTATGACATCATTAAGATCGTCGTTACTGCGATTCTTTCAATCTCCGCAACTTTGTTTGTGCAATCCTGTACATTGTCCTTATCTATTTCGAAGAACAACTCGAATAGTACTCAGAAAACGGAACAGACTACTACTAGTTCAGTAGATTCAACTCAGATTAATTTTACTCCTAAGTTCTGATATGATTAAGAATCCTTTTTGCAAGTGTCTTCATCCTAAGAAAATCGTTAATCCTTATATTAACGAATCTATGGTTGTTCCTTGTGGTCACTGTCAGGCATGTACGTTGGCTAAAAACTCACGTTATGCCTTTCAGTGTGATCTTGAATCTTATACTGCTAAGCACACATTGTTTATAACTCTTACTTATGCTAATCGTTATATTCCTCGTGCTACTTTTGTAGATAGTCTTGAACGCCCATTTGGTAATGATCTTGTAGATAAGGAAACAGGTGAAATTCTTGGTCCATCTGATATGAAGCAAGAAGATATTGATCGTTTATTAAACAAGTTCTATCTCTTTGGAGATGTCCCCTATCTTCGTAAAACTGATTTGCAATTATTTTTTAAAAGATTACGTTATTATGTCTCAAAACAATGTCCTTCGGAAAAAGTGCGTTACTTTGCTGTCGGAGAATATGGACCCGTCCATTTCCGCCCGCATTATCATATCTTATTATTCCTCCAGTCAGATGAAGCGTTACAGGTATGTTCAGAGAATATATCTCAAGCATGGACCTTTGGTCGTGTCGACTGTCAAATATCCAAAGGTCAGTGTTCATCATACGTTGCGAGCTATGTTAATAGCAGTTGCACTATACCCAAAGTTTTTAAACTTAGTTCCGTCTGTCCGTTCAACGTTCATTCTCAGAAATTGGGTCAAGGCTTTCTTGACTGTCAACGTGAGAAGATATACTCATCTACCTTTAAAGATTTTGTTAAAAGAAGCATCGTACTCAATGGCAAGTATAAAGAGTTTGACGTATGGCGGTCGTGTTACACTTACTACTTTCCCCGATGTAAAGGATTTGCTTCTAAATCTTCACGTGAACGTGCTTACTCTTACGGAATTTATGATACAGCGAGGCGTTTATTCCCTTCCTCAGAAACGACGTTCTCACTTGCGAAAGAAATAGCTTTTTATATAAAACATTTTCATTTTACGGATGATACTTACTTACTTGATTTGTTTGGACATGTATCAGATCAGAAGTCTTTGCTTGATCTTTCTAATTATTTTCTTGATCGTGACGCTATGGTTCGACCTGTAGAATCGGATGAATTTAACCGTTGGGTTCATCGAATCTACGTTGAGTTACTTGTCTCTAAACATTTCTTGTATTTTGTTTGTGATCGTATTACCCTTGCTGAACGTAAGTCTAAACAGCGTATGATTGAGGAGTTCTACTCTTATCTTGATTATATGCACCTTACTTCATTCTTTGAATCTCAGCAGGAATTTTATGAGAGTGATTTGATTGGTGATGATGATCTTTGTACTGATCAATGGGAAAATTCTTATTATCCTTATTTTTATAATAATGTTTACACGGAATCTGGACGATTCGAAAAAACTCCTGTGTACCGTTTGTATGCTTCGGATGTCAAGAAACTTTTCAATGATCGTATTAAGCATAAGAGTCTCAATGATGCTAATAAGATATTCATTGACGAATAATTATTAAACTTTTAATTTATTAATTTATGGCTAATATCATGTCTTTGAAGTCTTTAAGAAATAAGACTTCTCGAAATGGTTTTGATCTTAGTTCAAAACGTAACTTTACTGCTAAGGCAGGTGAGCTTCTTCCTATTCTTTGTAAGGAGATTCTTCCCGGTGACAAGTTTGAGATTGATCTTAAAACTTTTACCCGTACTCAGCCTCTGAATACTGCGGCTTTTGCTCGTATGAGAGAGTATTATGATTTCTACTTTGTTCCTTATGAACTCCTTTGGAATAAGGCAGGAACTGTGCTGACTCAGATGTATGATAATCCTCAGCATGCTTTATCTATTGCTGGTAATGGCTCTTATGCTCTTAAAGGAGAGATGCCTTATGTTACTTGTAGTAGTATTGCTTCTTATCTGAATAAGGTTGCTGTTGATTCTACTGATGCTCAACGCTTAAATTTTTTTGGTTATAACCGTGCAAGGTGTTCTGCTAAGCTTTTGGAGTATCTTGGCTATGGTAATTTTTACACTTATGCTGAATCTAAGGCTAATACTTTCTCTAGTAAGCCTCTTTTCTCTAACCTTCAGATGAACGTTTTTGGGCTTCTTGGTTATCAGAAGATTTATGCTGATCATTTCCGTGATTCTCAGTGGGAAAAGATCAATCCTTCTTGTTTCAATGTTGATTACATGAACGGTACTACTTCTATGGAAATTGCTTCTTCTTCTTTGACTAGTGCTAATTTCTATCGGTACTATAACATGTTTGATCTTCGTTATTGCAATTGGCAAAAGGATCTGTTCCACGGTGTTGTTCCTCGTCAACAGTATGGTGATTCTGCTTCTGTTGTTGCTCCTTTATCCGGTATTATCGTTTCTTCTGCTATGGGTCAGACTCCAAACGCTACTCCTGCTGCTAATACTGCATTTACTTCTACAGGTGTTACCATTAATGTAAACTCTGCTGCTCCGAATGCAACTGCTGGAACTTCGTTTTCTATTCTTGCCTTGCGCCAAGCTGAGTTCTTACAGAAATGGAAAGAAATTACTCAGTCCGGTAATAAAGATTACAAGGAGCAGGTCGAAAAACATTGGAATGTTTCCGGTTCTGATGCTGCCTCCGAGCTTTCTACCTATCTTGGTGGTATAACTTCTTCTATTGATATCAATGAAGTTGTAAATCAGAATATTACTTCTGATAATTCTGCTGATATTGCAGGAAAAGGCGTAGGCGTCTCTAATGGACGTATTTCATTTGACGCTGGTGCTCGTTATGGTTTGATTTATTGTATCTATCATTGTCTTCCTCTTTTGGATTATACCAGTGACTTGATTAATTCTTCTTTTACCAAGATTAATGCTACGGATTATGCTATTCCCGAGTTTGATCGTGTTGGCATGGAATCCGTTCCTCTTGTTAAGATGCTTAATCCTTTGAAGTCTTCTTTTGGTTCTGTTCCTTCTACTATTACGGCTAATACTCTTCTTGGTTATGCGCCTCGCTATATTGATTATAAGACTGATGTCGATTTCTCTTTTGGCGGTTTTAAGGATACTTTGAATTCTTGGGTAATTTCTTATGGTAACGAATCGATTATTAATCAGTTGAATGTATCTTCTAATTATCAGATTGATACTTCTGTTCCTATTACCTTTGTTACTTATAAGGTTAATCCTAATTGTTTAAATCCTATTTTTGCGGTTGGAGCTTCTGATCAGGTTTCTACTGATCAATTCTTGTGTAGTACTTATTTTGACATTAAGGTGGTTCGTAATCTTGATACCGATGGCTTGCCTTACTAGTCTTTTGTTTTTTTTAACTTTTAAGATTCATCGTTATGTTTGCAAAACGTCGTTTAGTTCCTTATGAATTTAAGGTTGCTCCTGTTGAGCTTAGTTCAAAGGAAATGGTTTGTTCGGAATTTAGAGAAGCCTCTCCTGTTGATCGGTTTTTGTTTGCTAAATTTGAGTGTGAGAAGGTTGAATCTACTCGTTTGACGTCTGATATTTATATGCTTTTTAATCAACAGCGTCTTGATCGTCTGACTCGTGAAAACCTTCTTTCTTATTTTGATTCTCTTGTGATCAATGAACCTAAGTTCGGTGATCTTCGCTCTAAACTTGGTGATGATCAGTTGATCAATTTTGTGAAGTCTCGTTTTGTTCAGTCACCTTCTGAATTGATGGCTTGGAGTTCCTATCTTATGAGCTCTAGTGATGCTGCTATTGCTGAACTTGCTGCTTTACAGGATCAGTCTCAGCCTTCATCTCAGTCTGTTGAATCTTCTGCGCCTACTGAGTAATAATAACGTACGTGCACGTCCCTTTTTTGCGTGCGCGTGCGATAAAAGATTAGGTCTGCGCGCGATGGGGGGCCCCTTTGGGGGGAGCTGTCCGGCTCCGTTAAAAAAATTCTGTCCTTAAGACCTTTCTGAGTCTCAGACATGGAAAACTGAAAAACGGGCTTGCGATCAGCCTCCCCTTAATTTTTTTAACCTAAACCTTATCTCTGCGTGAAACGCAAATTGATCGCAACTTTGTTGCGTATTGTTTAACTTAAATTTCTATTTTATGGCTATTGGTGCAACTGCTGCAAGTTTGGCTGCTGCAGGTATTGGTGCTGCCGGTGCTATTGGAAGTTCTATCGCTTCTAATAAAGGTAATTCTAATATTGCTCAGCAAAACAATGCTTTTAATGAAAAGATGCTTCAGAAGCAGATGGATTATAATACTGAGATGTACCATCAACAGCTTGGTGATCAATGGGATTTTTATAATGATGCTAAGCAAAACTCTTGGGATATGCTTGAGTATAATTCTGCTTCTAATCAGCGTCAACGTTTGGAAGCTGCTGGATTGAATCCTTATCTTATGATGAATGGTGGTAGTGCCGGAACTGCTTCTGTTTCTAATGGTACGTCTGCTACTTCACCTTCTGCTCAAGGTGTGACTCCTCCTACTGCTACTCCGTATTCTGCTGACTATTCCGGAATTGCTCAAGGATTAGGTTTGGCTATGGATCAAGTACTGAGAGAACCGGAGCGTGATGTGAAGCGTGCTGAAGCTGATAATCTTCGTATTGAAGGTAAGTATAAGGCTGCTAAGATGATGGCGGAGATTGTCCAGATGCGGACGCAAGCTAAAACTCAAGAAGGTCGCCTCGCTTTGGACAAATTGATCTATTCTATGAATAAAGATCTTGCCTCTTCTCAGATGGCTGTCAATGATCAGAATATTGCTAATATGCGTGCTCAGAATAAATTGATCAATGTTCAGACTCTTCTTGCTGACAAACAGCTCTCATGGATGGATGCTCAGATGAAGATGGACCTTGCTCAAAAAACTGCTGATATTCAGCTTAAGTATGCACAAGGTGCATTGACTCGTAAACAGGTAGATCATGAGATCGCTAAGATCGCTGAGACAGAAGTTCGTACTTCTCTTGGTATTCAAGAGCAGACTACTAATGTTTTGAAACAGCAAGGTATGAGACAGGAAAATCAGTTTAATGCTGATACTTATGGTACTCGTAAGAAGATTCTTCGTGAGACTCTTTGGAATCTTGTTTTTGATACTGATAAAGCAGGTATTGTTCGTTCCGGTGCTCGTCTTTTACAAAAATCCGGTATTGTAGATGAATATAATTTGGATTGATTTATTATATTTGCGTTATGAACCAAATATTTTAAGTTATGAAATGTTTATATTTAGGTATTTTACCTAGTGGTAGTGAATGGTTAATTATTTTAATTGTTCTGATTTTGTCTATCTATTTTTTAGGTAGATTTATTAAATCTTTGTTTAAGTAACACCCAAGTCATTTTCCCGAAGGGCAGCTGATTAATCCACTCAGCTGTCCTTTTCTCTTGTCCTATTATACGAAAAATGACAGGATTAAAATATAATTACATATGAATTGTTATATTAAAGGCTGTCCTATCCCCTTTCATGATCTGATCGAAATATTCGACTTCCTTAGGAATCTTTCTCCGATTTATTTGTATCAGTATCAGTTCCTAGATATAGTTGTTAATGGGATTCCTCGCATGTTTATTTATATCTATCATGAGGATTTCAACTACTATATAACATATATTAGTTATCATTAACTTATATTATATTGGCATAATGATAATTATTCCCTGAACGTAAACAGTTTATTTTCGTTCTTTCTCCATCATCCGTTAATAACAAGCAATGGCGTATCGGAATGGAAAATCATCTTACGAGCGATACTTGGGTTAAATAATCGTGCAAATATATTTCTCTTATAGGAAGTTAATGTTATTATATCAATTTGATTATCTTTGATATATTGATCAAGTCCTTTTAATAGATTATCATTCATTACCACATCATAATGAATTTCAAGCCCGGGATATTGTTTTTGGAAATAGTCTTTGATACCTGCAAGTTTAATTTCATTCCAAGTATCTTTGGATTCAGCCAGATGTATTAATGAGACTGAAAAATGGAAAGATTTCCAAGTGTTGAAAAATGCTTCAAAAGCAATCAAGTCTCTCTGATCAAAATTGGTTAAGAAAGCAATACGTTTTACTTCATTGAATTCTTTGAATGGAGTATTTTCCGGAATTGCTAATACTGCTGTGCGGCTTCGATCAATAATTTCAGCTGTTACACTGCCAATTAAGTCAATGTCTTTCTGGCTTTTTCCACGCGTTCCCATAATGATAACCTTAGGACGCTGCTCCTTGGCATATCTTAAAATTTCTTCTTCTGGAATTCCTTCTCGCAAAATGCAACTATATTTGATATCCGGAAATTCTCCAGATGCAACTTTTTCCTTTATCTTATCAGATAGTGCGTTGAGATCTGAATGGACCTGTTGGATGATTGTTTTAACAGATTCTTCATCTCCGATCTGATAATTGAATACATCGCCATATGGTAATGACGAAGCGTATATCGGTGTAAAGTAAACATGTAATAGAATCACTTCAGAATTCTCAGTTTTAGCCAAATTAAAGCCAAATTCACACGCTTTCATCGAATAACTGGAGAAGTCGACAGGTATTAAAATTTTGTTCGATTTATTATCTACCTTAGGTGTCTTCTCTCCCACTATACTTTCAGATAACCAGGTAGAACTTTCCGTTATTTTTAATGCACGTGGTAGATCACTTTCTTTAATTCGTAGACGTACTCCTGAAGATACAACAGGTTGTATTTGATTTACGTTATGAATGTATGTTTCTATTCCTTCATTTTCGAGGACATTCTTTAGAATCTGAGCTTTTGTATAAGTCAGAATAGCTAAGGTTACTAATTTATCTTCCATAATAATCTGTTTTTGAAGGTGAACAAATAAGAAATCCCAATTGTTTGGGCAATTGGGATTCTTGTTTTATATTTTAAATTTGCATAGGTTCGGTAGCTTGTTCTTTTTGCATACTCATGTTTATTTCATCTAAAATTTTTAGAGCCCGGTCGAGAACAGTTGTGTCATCCAGCATTACAAGCCCGCCATCCGGACCGGGCTCAAGATGTATTCCGACACTTTTTCCTTCCTTGAAATTGTGGCCTCCGAAGAAGTTGCGCACTGTATCTACGTGCAAACCAAGTTCGTCTGCTATTCTATGCATGCTACCGCTAGGCAATGAATCTTTAATTTTACGAAGTTCATTAAATGTTATTGTTCTCATGTCTCATAAATTTAATGGTTAATACTATATTGTATTTAATTTTTTATCACGCTATAAACTTAAGCAAAAAAAAAGATAAAACAAATTATTTGCTTATCTTTTTTCCTAAATTCCTAAATTCTGTTTACGAATTTTATATCACTTCAATAGCGGAAGCCGGCACCCATCCTACTTTGCCGTCTTCCAAGCGAATTTCTTTCCATTCTTTCATTGAGTTATCTTTGATACTGACCTTACGTCCCTCATGAAGGATGAACAAACTTGTTCCACTTTCACTCGGAGTGCTGCGAACTGTTACACTAGGATTCATGACGATCGCTTCGCTTCTATTTACTAAACGTTCTTTTTGCTCTGAAGCAAAAAGATTAGAGCATATTACAACAATTAAGAAAACGATACCTGATATAAATCCTCCTTTTTTCAGTATAATCTGCTTGGAGAAAATAAAGAAGTAAAGAGCGATGATAAATAGAATAAAGGAGACAATTCCCCATGTAGCCCATGCGTCTACACTCATACTGTTTATCAAGGCTTTGGCCCATGATACAAAGAAAACTTCCGGAACAGGTTCTACTTTATCTATTGTTTTAGCGCGTGCTACTTCCAGATTGGCACGGATGTCGCTGTTTCCTGGTTTCATAAGCAAAGCACGTTCGTAGTTGAGTACGGCTTTTGCTATTTCTCCAGCTTTGTAGTAACTGTTTCCTAAATTATAGTACACATCTGCAGATTCCCCATTTTTTAATAAGGATTCATATATTTGGATAGCAGTTGCATAATCATCTTTTATATATGCGGAATCTCCTTCGGCTTTTGTTACATCTTCCAACTTCGTATCAGAAAATGTATGTGAACCCGCATGGATAGAATCAGCTTCGGTTGTTTGTATAGAATCAATGCTTTGAGTTCCTTGTCCGAAACAAGTGACTGACATTGATAATAATATAAAAAACAATATTTTTTTCATGACACAATCTCTTCTGGGTTAATGTTTTATTGAATTTTCCATTCTGCTTATCACTTCTATTGAAGAAGAATAAACTTTATCCATTGCCTGATTTTCATCACCTGGAGCGAAACGGGCAAATTCACAATCATTCAATGCATTTAGGAATTCTTTAATTAGTTCTTCACTTACTCCATGGTTTCTCAGCTTCTCTTCAATATTGTCTTTCGACAAACGGGAAACCGGAATACTAAGTTTGTCGCTGATATATCCCCACAATGCTTTCAGTACTTCATCATAGAAGGCATCTTTCTTGTTTTCAGAGAGCAACTTACCGGCTAGTTTCATGCGTTTGGTTGCTACCTTATTAGCTTTCTTTGTTTTCATCTTAGCAACATTGGCATTTGCAGCGGCTTGTTTACGGTAGATGATAAAGAAGATGATGAAGGCTAGAGCAGGAATGATATAGAACAGCCAATAGGTCATTGAGCCATAGAAGAAACTACCCTTAGGTTGGAGAGTAACTTCATTTTGCTTAATGTAACGGATATCTTCACCCAATACTTTCAAGTCTTCTTTATTGGTGAAATTGGCAATCACCTGATCAGCATTTCCTGCACCTTTCTCAACATTGATTACATAGTCTTCCGTTTTCAACGTTTTGTAAGATTTTGAACGGATATCGAAATAGCTGAAAGATACCCCCGGAATTTTATAATTGCCAGCATGTCTTGGAATAGCCAGATACTCAATAACTTTATTTCCTGTTAGACCTTCCTGAGTTAATCTGACTTGGTTGTCCACCTTTGGATCATATACTTCAAAGTCATCTGGAAATTTAATTTCCGGATTAGAAATCAGTTTCAGGTTTCCAGTTCCGGAGATGACTAACTTGATAGTGATAGCATCATTAGTTTTCAGCTCCTTGCTATTGATGGAAGAAGAAATGTTGAACTCTCCCACTCCACCTGAAAAGTTTGCAGGTTTACCAGCAGGAAGCGGATTGACATTAATTGCTATTTTAGGAGTAACGATAGATTTCGGTACTTTAACTACATTGCTTCCACCATTGAAAAATGCATCAAAAGGATCGTCAGATTGTACAGCTTTACCTACCGTCATCTGGAACTGTGCCGGTTCTATAAATAACTTACCCGGTTGCTGGGGAAATAATACAAATTGGCGATAGATTGTCGTATTATAGTTACGTCCTTTATAATGCTCCTGTGTCCATCTTGCATTTGCATTCATTTCAATTTCTTGAGAATGAAATCCTTTAAAGTCAGGCAGTTTGGCATTATTTAATTGCAAGTCATGCTCTCTGGTGTATATTTTATAGGTCAAGACAAATGCTTCCTGCTCGTATACATTCGTTTTACTGGCAGTTGCCGTGATAAACAAATCCTGATTAGATACACTTGTACCAGATGAAGAGCGTGCAGATGAGCTACCGTCATTTTGTCCTCCATTACCAGCCTGGTCTTGTGGCAAAACCTTCACCTTTACGGAGTTTGAAACCATCTGGTTGCCATCAGCTACAATAGAAGCTCCGGGGATTGTATATTCACCGGCAGTATTTGCCATCAATATATAAGTGAATGTAATACTACTTGTAGAGGTGACATTACCATTCATTATCTGTGTACTGCTTTGCTGAGAACGGCTTGGCCCCATCAGGACGTCGAATCCTTTGATAGACGGTGCCTGAAAGTCTTTAACTTTTTGTGTGGTTACTGTATAAGATAGCCTGAATTGATCCCCTACCACCACTACATCGGGAGCGGAAGCAGTGAATGACACCTTGTCGGCAAGCGCTTGGGTGCTATATGCTATCAATGCCATCAATATAACAATCAGTTTTTTCATTGCTTATGAAATTTATATCATCAACTTTTTATTATTACCAATCTTTTTCTAGACGACCGCCCTGAATAACCTTCTGTTGTTTCTTCACTTTGTCCTGTACGTCTTTCTCATCTTGCATTACAGAATTAAGTAACTGCTCAGCATTTTTCTTTGACATCTGATTATCTTGTTTTTCAGGCTTCGGCGGTTGTTGCTGATCCTTTTGATCGTCTTTCTTCTGATCGTTCTGTTTATCTTTGTTTTGGTCCTGTTTCTGGTCTTGTTTCTGCTGCTGATCTTTATTCTGATCCTGATTTTGATCTTGATCCTGCTGATTCTGTTGGTCTTTCAGCATCTTTTGAGCGAGTGCCAGGTTATACCGTGTTTCATGATCTGCAGGATTGTTGCGCAACGACATTTTGTAGGCATCCACAGCTTTTGCATAATCTTTACCAGCTTGAAAAAGCACCCCCATATTATGGTAAATGTGTGCCAATTTCATTTTATCCTTTTCTATTTTGCTGGCAGAATCATATTGCTCCATGGCTTCCTGAAACTTTTGTTGCTGTGAGAGCGTATTTCCCAAATTGTACATGGATACAGCAGATTTAGGATTAACTTCCAAAGCCTTGCGGTAATTAACCTCTGCATCTACGAATACACTATCATTGAACAGACGATTTCCTTTGCGGATATAGTCACGCTCTGCTTTCTGTGCCGAAACACCAACAGCCAATAACAGAAAAGCAGCGAACAGGATATATTTCATTTTTAACATACGCATAGCTTACTTCTTATTAGAGAAAAGATGAACGTTTTTGAATAATGGATTCTTACGATCCAAAATTAACATCTCAGCTAGTAACAATAGTAAAATGATCCATGCAATAGCCTGAAACTGTTCGTTGAAATCCGTATATATTTTCGATTCCACATCAGACTTAGCCATCTTACTTATTTCCTGACTGATAGCCTTTTGAGCAGAATTAGAATTATCTACCCGTACATAGATACCCTTTCCGTCTTTGGCTATTTCTTGACACATGCCCTCATTCAGACGGGTTACAATTACATTACCTTCGCGGTCACGGCGATAATCATTGGTACCTTCTACAGGAATAGGAGCACCTTCGGGCATACCTACTCCCAGCACACTTACCTGAATCCCTTTTTCGGCAGCAGCTTTAGCAGCTTCTACAGCGCCACCTTCATGATTCTCACCATCCGTGATGACAATGATAGCACGTCCCACTCCTTCTTGCGGAGTAAAACTGCGGGTTGCCAGGTTGATTGCCTCTCCGATTGCTGTACCCTGCTTGGAAATCAGCGATGGGCTGATAGATTCCAAAAACATTTTGGCGGAAATATAATCGCTCGTGATCGGTAGCTGGGTAAAAGCATCTCCGGCAAATACGATCATACCGACTTTGTCGTTATCTAATTCATCTACCAATCTGGATATTAATCTCTTGGCTTTTTCCAAACGGCTGGGCTGCACATCCTGCGCCAGCATAGAATTAGATATATCCAGAGCTATAATCACTTCCACCCCTTTACGTTTCACCGTTTCCTGCTTGGAACCAAATTGCGGACGAGCCAGCAATACTGAGAATAAGCCGATAGCGGCAAAGATGAGCCAAAATTTCACATCCGGTCGATATTTAGATACATCCGGCATTAATTGCGCTAACAATTCCGGATCTCCAAAACGTCGGATATTTCTCCGTCTCCTGTAATTGGAATACAAGTAGAAAGCTGCTAAAAACGGTAATAGCAGCAATAAATATAAATATGCAGGTTCTTCAAATCGAAACATCTTCTTCCTATTTTACGTTACAAATCACGATTGACGAAACATTCCTACGGAATTTTCTTGAGTATTGAATTACGCAATAAAACTTCCAGTAGTACACAAAGGAAAGCAGCCAGTGCAAACCAGCGATAGTCTTCTTCCCGTTTGCTATACTCTTTTACGTTCAACTTTGTTTTCTCCAGCTTGTCAATTTCTTCATATACCTCTTTCAGTTTCGAGTTGCTCGTAGCTCTGAAATAGTTACCATCGGTAGTACCGGCAATCTGAGTCAGTGTTTTCTCATCGATTTCCACCGGCATATTGATATACTGTACTGTATTACCGACCGGATAAGGATATGGAGCCATTCCATTCGTACCCACTCCGATGGTATACACACGGATACCGAAACTTTTGGCAATCTCAGCGGCTGTCAATGGCGAAATATCTCCTTTATTATTGGTACCATCCGTCAATAAGATGATAACTTTTGATTTCGCTTTACTGTCTTTCAGGCGGGTTACAGCATTTGCAACTCCCATACCAACAGCTGTACCATCTTCAATAAGGCCACATTTGATATTATGAATCATATCCAGCAATACAGCATGGTCCACAGTCAGCGGGCATTGAGTGAATGTTTCTCCGGCAAACAGAGTGATACCAATATTATCATTCGGGCGTCCGTTAATAAATTCGGCTGCTACATCTTTAGCAGCTTCCAGTCTGTTTGGCTTCAAGTCTTCCGCCAGCATACTGGTAGACACGTCGATAGCCAGCATAATATCAATTCCCTCTATTTCGCTGTTTTGCCACTTATTAGTGCTTTGCGGACGCGCTAATACCACAATAATCAAAGCCAATGCAATGACGCGCAGTATAAATGGAGCATGTAGCAAATAATTCTTATAACTTTTAGGAGTATGCGCATATACCCGTGCATCCGAAATCTGAAGGGTAGCTTCAGTTTTCTTTCGCTTCAAGATATACCATACAATATAAGGTATAAGCAATAATAGCAAAAACAGATATTCAATATTGGCAAAAACCATTTTATTTTCGATTTAACAGTTTACTATTTAGTATTCACACCACATTATGCAAAGAGATCATAAAGCTGCATACCTATATATACAAAAGTACCTATTAATGCTGCTGACAAGAATACAATACCGCAGATTAATAATATTTTAGTACGCAGAGAACGTTTCTCGATAATTGTGATTTCCGTTGGTTGCGGTTTCTGATTCTCCTCTTCCGGTTGCTTTGTTTCGTTGATAAAGTCGATTGCATTAATCAAATTCGCATCATTTTCATTCATTTGCGGATCATGCTTGGCAAATTTTACTAAATCAGCTGTCTGGAAGAGTTCCTTCAAATCTGATATTGCCTCTTTATCATTCATTTCCAATAACTTATCGATGATTTCAGAAGAAGTCATCTCTAGTGCATTGAATCCGAAACGATCTTTAATATAAGTACGAAGAGTATCTGTCAATTCCGTATAATATGCCTTCGGCTGTCCTTTCTGCCATACTTTCTCATTCTTGATACGTTCGATTTCCTTCATAGCAGCCTGATGTGGCGGCAACTTAGGTTCTACTTTTATCTTACGGATAATCGGTTTGTTATCACGTATACGAATGATCAGATAGATCAATAAGCCGAGTAAAGGCAATGCAAGAAATGAGCAACCGATCAGCCCATACCAGTCTTCCCATGCGAAAGGCGCTTTCATCACCGTTTTCTGTCCGAAGAACTGGTCTGGATGCAATGTGTCAACTGGCATAGAATATACTTTCAATGCCAGAGCTTTCGATCTATATTCTTTGCCATCCACAGTGACAGGCATCGGCGGAAGATAATAGAGAGCTGAGTCAAACGAGGTAACAATGTATTCCTGAGTAATCAGCATTCGTTGGCGATCATTCAGAAATTGTGTATCCGGTTTGGCGGTTTCTATAATTTCTACCCCTCGCACCAGTGTATCGGTATAAGCAGGAAAAACAGCACGTTGTTTGGCGTCCATCGCTACTTGTAATTGTACTTTCGCCTGTTCGCCAATTAATATCTGCAACGAATCTATCTTAGCTTCCACTGTAACAGACTGTGCCACAGTTCTACCTATAGAAAGCAGACATAACAATGCTATCAGAATAATATTTCTATTCATCTTTGATTCCATTAATTTCGTTTGGCAAATAAATTCAGCAATGCCTTTACGTAATCCTGGTCGGTTCTCACAGATACGGAGTCAACATTACTTTTGGTAAATGTGTCGTTCAGTTCGGTCTGTTTGTTTATCCACCAGTCACGGTGTGCCCGGCGTACAGCTTTGGAAGAAGTATCGATCCATTGTTCATGGCCGGTTTCCGCATCTTTTATTCGCATCAGTCCCACCGGAGGAAGATCACTCACTCTCCTATCGTAAACCTGCAATGCCACTACGTCATGCTTTCGGTTGGCAATAGTCAGAGCGTTTTTAAAGTTATCCTGATCGATGAAGTCAGATAGAATAAACGCTGTACAGCGTCTTTTCATTACATTAGTCAGATACTCCAATGCGAGACGAATATTGGTACGACGGCTTTCCGGTTGGAAGTCAATCAGTTCGCGGATAATATATAGAATGTGTTTACGTCCCTTTTTAGGAGGAATAAACTTTTCTATCCGGTCTGAAAAGAATATCACACCGATTTTATCATTGTTTTGGATAGCAGAGAAAGCAAGAGTAGCGGCAATTTCCGTTATCATGTCTTTCTTTAATTGCTTGACCGTACCAAATTCTAAACTTCCGGAAACATCGACCATCAACATAACTGTCAGTTCGCGTTCCTCTTCAAACACTTTCACATAAGGTTTGTTGAAGCGCGCCGTCACGTTCCAGTCTATGTCACGTATGTCATCCCCAAATTGATACTCACGAACCTCCGAAAAGGACATTCCTCTACCTTTGAAAGCCGAATGATATTGGCCTGCAAAAATATTGTTAGACAATCCTCGTGTCTTGATTTCAATTTGGCGAACCTTTTTTAGTATTTCACTTGTTTCCATTTATAAAGTAGTTAAGTGGTAAGTAGTTAACTACCAATTAAGGTACTTCAACCTTATTCAAAATCTTACTGATGATTTCGTCCGAAGTCATACTGTTTGCTTCGGCTTCGTATGTCAGTCCAATACGGTGACGGAGCACGTCATGCGCAACAGCACGTACATCCTCTGGAATCACATAACCGCGGCGTTTAATGAAAGCATACGTACGGGCAGCTAAAGCAAGATTGATAGATGCACGAGGCGAACCACCAAATCCGATCATATCTTTCAATTCTTTCAGGTCATATTTTTCCGGGAAACGAGTTGCAAATACAATATCTACGATATAGCGTTCAATCTTTTCGTCCAAATACACCTGACGAACTACTTTTCGTGCTTCGATAA
>OHAI01000961.1_pt1 | contig 22789 bp, 37 predicted proteins | sample 1577091 | NCBI WGS metagenome assembly OHAI01 (sample SAMEA3541548, study PRJEB24748) | human gut metagenome | biome: human gut; feature: human-associated habitat; material: faeces | place: China | collected 2012
ATACATTAAAAACAAAAAAGATTGATAAATATGAAAATACATTACCATTATTTGCATCAAAATCATTTTCATGTAAAGCAATCTATAAATTAGCAATGGAATATGGCGTAGGAATTGATTGCGTTTCTGCAGGAGAAATCAGTGTTGCGTTAAAAGCAGGATTTGATCCTAAAAAGATTTATTTCCATGGGAATAATAAATTACCTTCAGAAATTCAATACGCTTTAGAAAATGGTGTAGAAAACTTTGTCATTGATAATTTCTATGAAATTGAACTTGTTGAAGAAATTGCTTCAAAATTAAATGTTAAAGTCAATGGACTTGTCAGAATCACACCAGGTGTCTATGCAGGTGGACATGATTATATTCGTGTTGGAGCAAAAGATACAAAATTTGGTTTTTCAAGTCATGATAATACATACCTAAAAGCCATTAAAAAGGTTATAGATGCACCACATATCAATTTTGATGGAATTCATTGTCACGTTGGTAGTCAAATTGAAGAAATTCAAGCTTATGTACTTGCAATGAATAAATTTGTAGATATTGCTTATGAAATCTATGATATCTTTGGAATTGTTATTAATAAGTTAAATGCCGGTGGTGGTTTTGGTATCCAATATACAGCAAGTGATCATCCACTAGAATTTGATGATGTTGTTTCTACAATCATGGATATCATCTACAAAGGATTCGACAAAAGAGATATGAAACGACCAATGGTCTTAGTAGAACCAGGACGTTATTGTGTAGGTAATGCTGGTATTACTTTATATACAGTAGGTTCTTATAAATATATTAGAGATATTAGAGATTATATTAGTGTCGATGGTGGAATGACAGATAACATTCGTTCATCATTATATAACGCTAAATATGATGCTGTTATCGCTAATAAAGCTGGACAAGAAGCAAATCATTTAGTAACAGTAGCTGGTAAAAACTGTGAATCAGGAGATATTTTAATTAGAGATATTATGTTACAAGATCCTCAACCAGGTGATATTCTAGCAATGTTCTCGACAGGAGCTTATCACTATTCAATGTCTTCTAACTACAACCAATTACCTAAACCAGCAGTAGTCTTTACATACCAAGGTAAATCTAAAGAAGTCATTCGTAGACAAACTTTTGATGATTTGGTTGCATATGATGTAGATTAAAAAATAGAAATATACCCCAAGGTTGAATTTACCAAGGGGTTTTTAATTTGTAATAAATAAAATTTTATAGAATGAATATTATTAAATGTGAAAAAATATAATTATAATTTTTAGAATAAAAAGCAATGAAATTAATACTGTACAATGGTAAAATAGGGTATCAATATATAATCTTTTTTTAAGAAAGGAGCTTTAGGAATGATAATAAAAAATATTACTAATCAATATCTTATTGAAAGTGAAGAAAATCAGTATTTTGATCGTAAAAGTGCAAGAATAAAACCAGCAGATATACTTAGACATATTGTTGCCTTTGCAAATGCAAATGGTGGAGTTTTAGCTATTGGTATAGAAGATAATGGCGAAATCACTGGATTTGATGGTATGAATGCACATAAAGTAAATGAATTTTTAGAGGCACCTTACTTAGTTGATGGAAACGTAAAAATTAATTATGAAGAAAGAGTGATAAAAAATAAAAAAGTTCTTTTGTTTGAAATAGAACCTAGTGAAAATTATGTGATAAAAACTAAGGATTCCAAAGTGTATTTAAGAGTTGGTGATAAATCTAAATTATTGAATCATGAGCAAATAATTCAATTAGAATATGAAATCGGGCATTTTTAGTTTTCAATCTCTCAAAAATATTGATATTACTAGCTTTGTGTTTAATAATGGAGCTTATTTTTCACTTAATTACGCATATACTCCGCATTTTTATTTCAAATTGCGGAATTAATAATATTTTTTCAGTCGTTTTAAAAAACATTTGGGTCGTTATTGATTTCATTTTTCACGAGTTAGTTGTAAGCTGATAAAGATCAGGAGGAGTTATATGGCACTTAATAATGTTTACAACTATATTAGAAAATACATAGATAAAGATTTTAGCAAAAGATTAAATGTGTATGCAAATTATGAATGTGATGACATGATAGAAGAATGTGTAATGATGATAGATTATTATGATCATGATTGTCCTGCATACATCTATTACATAGAAATCAACAACATAATTATTTTTAATGACTTTGATATAGCACTTTGCAATGCATCCCCTGCTCAATCTAATTTTTTTGAAACCACTCTTGATAGGGTATTGGACATACTAATAATGCAAGATACATTGATCAATGATGATATCATTACTTTGAATAGGTTTATAAATTAAAAAAAGTAAAACAAAAAAAGCTACTTCTTTATGTAAGATAACAAGTGTAGCTTTTTTACTTGTGCTATTTATTACTATCAATATATCTAGATTTTTTCTCATGATAACTTTTTAAATCAGAAATCAAATTAAAGTATTCTTTATCTTCGTTTAAATTAAATAAATAATTCGCAATAATTTTTGGTAAAACAATAATTGCTGTTAAAATTTCTGTCAATGTACCTATAATTGTGACTATCAAACTTTGATTAGTGATTATGTTTCTGAAAAGAAATAATATTACAAACGGCGATAAACAAAGTATCACAAATACAGTCATTATAATTATAAAAAACCACAACTTGAATCTGCTTTTTTGAGTTTCTCTGTTTTTTAGCAAATCAACAGTATCTGTTAAAGTCTCTAATAATTTCCTGTCTGTTTGCTGATAGTTATCTAAAACGCATTTTAATGTGTCTATTTTTGACTCGTTTAATTTTTCAATTTCGTTAGATTTCTCGATGTTTGAATCGTCATCCAATGAATTGATGATATCGCTTAAGTTAAAACCAAAGTCAACGACCTCGTTGTTAATTTCATTGTTCATCTAAATGCCTATACTAATTTAATTATGTCATTTTTCATATTTAATTCTTCAAAGCGTTTTTTTATGCCTTCGATTGGTACCATAAATTTATTAGCCATTTCTTCATATATATCTTCTGTGTTTTTTGTTATTGAATTTTCATAATATTCTATAAATTCTTTTTCAGGCATTAATAGCATAGCAGCAAACTTATCAGCTCTATCTTCTATTTCTTTTCTTTGTTTTCCTTTTTCTGTCAAAAGTTCATTTTTTTCTTTAGAAATATGATAATTTTCAAAGAATGAACTTTTTTCTGAGATATCCATCACATAATGTCCTAATTCATGAGCAACTGTAAAAGCTTGTACCTTTGAATCTTCTTCCCTATTCAAAATTATAGCCTTATTAGCATTAAACTGTTTTAATAAGTCAGGGACTTCTTCAGTTACAATAATACTTCCTGAAACATTTTTGTTTTTGAAATTAGCTTCTAAAACTTCTAGCCCTAAATGTCTTGCTATTTGCCAAACATTCACTGGTATTTCATGAATATCTAAGTTTTTAATTATGTCTTTTACTATTTCTTCAACACTGTAATTATCATTTTGAAACTTATTTCTAGCATCTAAAATATATTGTTCGGTAATCTCCTTTCTCTCATTCATTTTTTCCTCCATAACTCCATTAATGATTACAAACATTATTTTTTTAGTATTTTTGGTGTCTTTCACCAATTCCATTATAACTTTCAATTTTGAAAATAACAATAGTAACAAAATGCGTTTTTTTCTTTTTTTCAAAACAATCACCCATAAATTATATTCACATATTGATTTTATTATACCTTTTTATATTGTTTTAAACTATATAAATACTTCTATATGTAATAAGGATAGAGATTTTATGAAAATAACTATAATTTTAGTGCTAAAAACTTTAATAATTGTCTAAAAATAAAAAATGCCCTAGCCGATTAAGCTAGGGTCTTTTCATGCAATTATTAGTTAATAAATAAAGTTGTTGAAATACTTTTGAAGAAATAGATAATATTTTTTTTACTTTTTCTGTTAACTAATTGAATGTGCATGTGAATTTGCGTATTTATGATGTCTATAATATAAAAATAACGATAAACCGCTATTTTTATATTGACTTTAACGGTATACCGTTATATAATATAAGTGTAATAAGAAAGGTAGTCCAAAGGACATAGGTAAAAGAAAATGAACACACTAGAACAAAGAGCACATGACTTCGCAAATGAAATGGTACATAAATGTTTAAAAGAAGGAAGAAACGTATCAATTGGAATCACAAGAAAACAAGCAAACGTTGTCTTTGCTTGTAACAAACAAGGTAAAATTCATGTCAGCAAAGAAGTTATCTCTGCTGTTTACGATCTAGCTGATGTTTATTATAAAAAAAGTTTCTACAATCAAGCTGGTACTTACGTTGATAAAATAGTAACTGCTGTTCAAGCAATTTTCAACAATCAATATGAAATTGCTCAATATTTATTAGAAAGTGCTGTAGAAGATTAAAAAAAAGAGGTGAAGAAAAATGGAACATAATTATATTGAAGATTTACTTTTTTTTAAAAAAAATGCAGTTGAAAATATTATTTCTACTGCAAATTGGGATATTGAAAACTACTTCGAAATGAAAGATGAAGCGGCAGAAGATGAAGATATCGATTTTGAAGAAAATGGAGATTGTGAAGAATACGGTCGAGATTATAGATTTGATGAAGATGAAGTTGAAGATGCAATTAATTTTTTGTTTTATTATGAAGAATGTCTTCCTGATGATACTGATAAAGCAATAAATGACTATAGAAAATATGATGATCAACTTGCTGATGCTCAATCAAAATTAAGACATATTGAAAAGAAAATAAATATGTTAGTTAAAGATTTCAATCTTGAAAATTATAGAATTGAAACTTCTAGAAAATCAATCAGCACATATCTATATATTCCATACACTCAAAGGAACATGGAAATGGTTATGAATGAAACTGACGATGCCGATTACTATGACGATATGGATGATGAAGAGCTAGAAGATTTAAAAGAATTATGTATCAGATTCAGCGATCACGACACTGGTTCTTACTGGGATGAAGAATGGGGTGACGTATCATATGATGATAGTTACGCAAAAATTGAAATCAATTAGAAAGGATGATAATAATGAAACTATTGGATTTAACTGATAAAACAATTGCTCAACTTGTTAGAGAAACAGGAATTTCTCGCTCAACTCTGGTGGATATTATTAAAGGCAATACAGAATTTAAAAGCACATCAGTGGAAAATGGAATGAAAATTTCTGAAGCTTTAAATCTAACTATAGAGGAATTATATAATAAAATTTATAATTTGAAGGAGGAAAAATAATGAACGGAATATTAGAATTTATCAAAGAAGTATGTGAGGACCTATGTATCTCTATACCTGATAGTATAGTTACAGATGATAAAAAATTCAATCAAGGTACTCAACTAGCTACATTGGCTTATGAAAATGAAAAATCAATTTTGTATTTAAAAACCAAATATGAATACGGTGATGTTGATATGGCATTTGCTATCGCGCATGAATTAAGACATAAATATCAAATCGATACACATGTCTTTGATTTTGATAATTATAAAACTAGCAATGAGCTTTCCATAAGAGAATACAATCTTCAGAATGAAGAAATAGATGCTAATGCCTACGCATACATCGTTTTGCTAGATTTTTTTAAATTAAAAGTTGATTTCAAATTGCTCTTAAAAGATGATGTCGTTGCTGATACAATTATGAAACGTGTAGATGTTATCGTTGAAAACGAATACGAATATGAATAAATAAAAAAACCTACTCTTGATTGAGTAGGCTTTTTTTTAATGTAAAATATTCAATTGTTTCTTGACGTCGAATAATTTAACTAAAGTATGGATCAGTTATAATACAATTAAATTTTTACAACTTTAATTATACTACTTAATTATTTACTGTACACTCCCCATTGTTCATTCATTTTTTCAATTTGATATTGATATTTCAAATTTTCTTGTTTTAATTTCTCAATTTGATTATCTTTTTCTATGATTTGAGAACGATATTGAGTATTTTTGGCAAGTAAACAAATATTCAATAAAAGTAATATAATGATGATAATCTTTAATCTTTTCATTCTAAACACCCATTAATTTCAAAATAGTGTTTCTTCCTGCGATTCCATCAACTTTCAATCCTCTATCTGATTGGAATTGTTTTACTGCAGCTTCTAATCCACTACCAAATTTACCTGGACATTCAACACCAGATGGATCATATCCTCTACACATTAACGCAATTTCTACTGCTGTAACCATGTATTGAGTTTCTTTACGTTTGACATAGTGTTTACCTAAAGCCGATTTACTGTTTTTACCAAAAGCACCATCAACTTTTAAGTTTTTGCCATAGTCCAAATTAATAGCGTGTTGGAAGCATCTAGCAATATTTGCTTGAGTCTTAGGACCATATGCACCATCAGTTGCAATTGAATGACCTGTAAAGTTGATTGAATGTTGTTGACCTCTTGCGATCAAACTGTCTAAGTTATCATTTTTAGCAGCAGCTGGAACTACAGTGCCTGTGCCTAGTGCACCAGTTGTAGAGTTAACAATGTTATTCTTGAATGTTTGCCATACGTTATCATTTAGTAAACCATTACAGTTTGGGCATAATTTACCATTGACATCGTAATGACGTACAACGTGATCAATATCAATATTGTATTTTTTCATCAATGCACGTGCTAACGCATAAGTATTAGCAAGTGTTTCATCGCAAATATGAACAGTACCATCTTTATGGTTATCACACATTTCGATAGAGATTGAGTTAGCATTTTTAATTGTGCCATAATATGGATGGTGAGCTGATTGACATTTACCACCAACTGCATAAGCAGCATAATTGTCCGGTACAGATTGAGTAACACTATTGTCATCTACGAAATAATGAGCAGATGCTTTAACAACTTCCCTAGCAAAATATTTTCCATTTGATTCATCGCTATCACCATCATTTGAAGTATAGTGAATGACTAAATATTTAATATCAGCTGTGCTACGTTCACTACCATAATTTTCTTTACGCGCTAAATTTTGTTTCATAACATATCCCATATATGTTAATACCTCCTTTTTTAAAATAAAAAGAGAGTATTTAACTACCCTCTTTGCTTTGTAAATGCAGAAGCTCTATCTCATTTTTCATTTTGGTAACCATACCATTACCACCGAGCGCATGATATGCATCATACATTTCATTGAAATTATCATATGCATATGTAGGAATTTCTCCCCTTTTCATATACTTTTCATGATATTCAATCAATTTCACTCTTAATAAGAGCATTGTACCTTTTGAGTTAGCTTCTCGCATTTCTCTTTCTTTTCTGATTCTTTCATCTCTTTCAATTGCATCTTGTTTTGATTTTTTCTTTTGTTCTTGTAAAAGCCACACAATATACGAAAGAATAACTGGAAGAACAATCGTATAAGTTTTTATTAGAAATTCATACATAATTACTCACTTTCAATTTCTTCCAACTCTGGAAGTCCTGCAACGCTTGTTAGAATAGAAACCACACCCGATAAGCAACTAGCACTGATGATCATTGCCCAGTTGACTTCATTCATCACTGTAGACGTTCCAATTAACGCAACTGCTGTTTGAGCTACTGTTTTGATTGCTCTAATACCTGCAGCTTTCAACCATTGATTAAAATCATATTTTTTAACCTTCAATTCAATCACCCTTTCTAGATAGTTTTAAGCCGTGTCCAGGGCATCAAAAAAAGGACTTTCGTCCTTTAATTATTTGCTTTTTATATATTTCAATATTGCATATCCTGTAGCATCAGCAAAACCATTTGATTGTCCAACTTGCAATATTAAATTTGTTTTAGTTATTTGAATAGAAATACCATCATGATCTTCATCTTGATGTGCTCGCGGTATCATGTGGTTTGTTCCATCACTCGTTTTCATAAATAAATCACAACTCAATACTCTGTATAAATCTGATATATTATGTTGTACATATTTATCCTTGCTATCAAACCCATTTACGAGTATTACTTTGCAATATATTTTTTTACCATCAATCCATTGCATCCCTGTTTCCTGTTCTTTTAAAGAAAACTTAAGATTTAATAATGTATTTCCATTTGCATTAACAAATTGGGACATAAGTTCCTATTTGCTAGCAATCAGTATCCTATTACTTGGTATATTGTTCCTTCAACCTCAGTTATATACACACCACCAACGACTTTAGTACATCCACTTAATGTAACGTTTTTGCCACTGAAAACAAGAGTCATCTCATATATTGTAATAGTATTTTCACTTGCATGTACATCTGATAAATGTACTCTTGCACCTGCTTTTAATGACATTCTTGTACTTTTAGGATTAACCCAGTTATGACTTCTATAGAAGATTTCTAGATAGTCATAATTAGAAATATCATCAGTTAATATAAAATCACTTTGAGTTGTACCATCAAAAAGGACAGTACCAACTGGAATTTTAGTCCCATCATTTTTAATAAATTTCCCCATATCATGAGAACAGCTTTTATTTATGACTAATATCTTCCAATGACTTTAGTAACAGTTGTACCTTGATTGTTAGATGAATTTGTCCATCTACAATTATCAATGTGTAACAGTTTTGATGCCTGATTATATTTAAAAGCCATATTAGTAACAGTCCAGTTGTTAACAACACCAGAATATATGATCTCTCCATCAATAATTGGTGCAATAACTGCGCTATTATCACTAATTATGATTAACTCTTTAAATTTCAAAGCATCATCGTTTAATGTTAAATCGTGACCATAGCCGAAATGACTACCACTCCAAAGAACAACATCAGCATTGATTTCATCTCCGCTAGAATTAACAAATTTAGCCATAAATAACACCTCTCTTTAAAGAAGTACAGCTATTCAACTGCACCTCCTTTTTTAGAGATAATAGGTAAAAGGATACTGTTTTTACTATTGCTAGTAAACAGTACCCCCCCCACGAATTTTTTAATTTTTGACATTTGTATGATCCTCTCTTTCTTTAATTCTTTTAATAAAAATCAAATAAGAAAAGATATTAGTGCCTTTATTTTTTTGTGTAACGAATAATTGCTTTAAATTTATAATTTGCCCAACTGTAATTGTTAGCAAAACGAATGTTAGCTACATTCAAAATGAAATACGTACAGTAGAATGTTCCTGTATTACCACCAGAATAATAAACAACAGGAAATCTATAGAAATCTTCTCCATTGGAACATGTGACTTCATAATCAATAAACTCGTTTAAATTACTGATTGAATGATTGATTGTGCTTACTCCAACGTTCAATCCGGTCCACGTAATGATTTTTTCATAGATCTTTTTACCATCAATCCAATATTTTCCTGTCCAATGTTCATCTGTAGACATTTGTAAATTAAGCAATTCATTTCCATCTTTATCAATAAGTTTTGGCATGTTGACATTCAGATTAAAACTAATCTAAATGCTTGTCACCACCAATCTTTTTGAAATATTCGAAAAGGCACTTGATAGTACCTTCTCTAATTTCTGTAAGCGTTGTGTGTGTGTGTGTGTACAACGCACTCACGTGTTTCAAAATTTTTCATATTTTTCTCCTTTTAAAAAAGAGCAGAAATCAATCTACTCTCTGTAATATACTGCATCCTTTAAATCAGTTTCTAATTCACTGACTGTCTTTTCAAGCTGTCCAACTTGCTTTTGCAATGATGTTAATTGTGACTTCAAAACAAACGTATCTTTTAACTTTGTCATAAAAGTTTTTAAAATATCACTTGTTAGAAACTTAGTGCTATTAGCTGAAACAGTTGTTGAAGATGCATGTTCACTTACGTTTGAAAACAAAACTCTTTTAAAGAAATCTTTCATATATAAGACCTCCTAGTATTATGCTCCAAATACTTCAGTCCACATTGTATTTAATTCAGTATCAGTCATTACTGCTAATTTAGCATTGATAGCTGAAGTTACTTGTGCTGCAGTTTGATATCCTGAATCATTTGTCAATGATGATACTTTTGTTGGAATATCAGTCTTTTTAGCATAAGAGCTTAGATCCATCTCTCTTGAACCTAATTTTTCAAATTTAGAATTGATATAGATGTATTCATCATAGATATTATTACCAGAATCACTATTAGCAACTAAATAGATAATACCTTTTTTACCAGTTGAAGGTAATGATTCGACAACTGAATAATCAATTTGAGTTACCCCTGAAACTGCTGAAGCAATTTCTTTTGTTACATCAGCTGATTTAGCATAAGCAGATAAATCTACATTTACAGCTTTCGATGAATCAGGAGTTAAAGCTGTACCATTTACTTTTACAGTTTCAATTTTGTTTGCTTGAGCACCAGTAGCAATACCGCTCAATTTAGTTTTTTCGGCAGTTGTATAGTCATTTGTAGATAGACCTTTACCAGTTTCTTTTGCTACAAATTTTCCTTCTCCCCAAGCTTTAATTTTTCCTAATGCTGATTTTAAAATTGAATCATTTACAAAACTCATAATATATATCTCTCTTTCTATTTATTTTTTTATTCAAATACTTCTTCCCACATATTGTCTAATTCATCATCAGACATTTCAGTGGCTGTTCCCTGCATATCTTTCCATGCAAAGTCATAATCGATATTGCTTGCTTTTTGCAATACTTGGTCTTTATTACCACCTGCAGGAAGAGTCGCAAGTTCTTTTTGTTGTAATTCTTGTTTTAAATTAATTAATTGTTCATACAGCAACTTCATGTTTGGATCCATTGGTTGTTGTTCCTTATCATCCTGATCATATTCGACATCTTCGATTTTCAATCTAAACGGTTCAAATGTCTTAGTAGAATTATCATCACTGTTTCTGCCAATCAATGTACAGGTTAATACCCCTGCTGTTTGAGTAAGATTTTCTCCAATGATAAATAGATTTTGAAGTAATGGTATTTCAGTTACTTCATCGTCCATATCTACTTTCAAGTAGAAGTTCCAGCCATCAATGAATAGATTTTTGTTGGTGAATTTGACAACTGTATTGTTGCTATCATACTTTCTTCCAGCATAGAAGATATTTCTAGTACATGAATGTGATTGATTTTCATTCAGATAGATTTCAATAATTCTCATATGTTAACCCTTGTAAAAGATTGCATCACTAAATGAATTGACTGTCCTAGCAATCCTGTCGACACCTGAAATATTGATTCCATTCAAATGAACTCTGAACAATTCAATTTGACGTAAAGCACCACCGTTTTCAAGATCATCTTTTGTTAATGACGGAACTGTTTCTTGTTCTCCAGGTGTACCTTGGATGACAACAATATCGTGTAATTCTCCGCTTTCATCAATTTTAAATTGAGCAACGATACAATCGCAACGTTTCATGTTTTGAGTACCATTTTCAATTGGCACATCGCAATACATTCCTGGTTTGATTCTAAGAAAATGTCCTTGGTTTATAAGCAATCCATCAGCAATCCTTACTTTATTATTGCTGACAATAGAAGCTTCCATTTGATTGCCTTTTGTAAAAATACCATCAACTGAATATAGAGCATCAAACAAATATGCATCGATACTTGCAGATACTTCTTTTCCTGTCAATGTAATTGCCTCAACTGCATCACTTGAACTTGCCATCTAATCACCTACCTTGTAATCAATGTCACAGTCTGTGTAGTCTTTTTCAAACGTACATTTAACGATTTTTTGTACAATAGGCTTTTGCATAGAAATACCTGTTATGTATTCTTTTGCTCCTACGATATCACCAATTTCAGGAGATAAATTATCAAATGTAATTTCTAAAGAGTTATCAGTCTGTGCTTCTTTTAATTTTGTTTTGGTTCCATCTATTAATTCTTGAATGCTTTCAACATTTGAATAGTCATATGTCATTGTATTCAGTTCACTTGGAATCATAGAGTCATCATCAATTTCACTCAGTTCTAAGTATTGATCATTGATTTTAAAGACATGAACAACCTGCCTTTCTTGCAAATCGCCTTTGCCTAATCCAATGCAATGATTACATTGATTTATATCTTTTTTAGCGATAATCTGCAGATTGTAATCATTGTCGAATTGGAGTTTTTCGGAATAATTAATAATAGGCTCAACTGAAAGTTCAATATGTCCATCTTTATTCCAAATAAGTTTAAGTTTGGCATTTGCATCATTTAGCATTGTTTCAAATGCCTGCAACGTGTTGTAATAACGTGCCTGATAATTAATGGTTATTCCACTATCTTCTTGTGAAACAACAAAAAAATCAGCCAGTTTCTTTTTTAAACTTACTGATTTAGATTTATTTTCAATATAATTGAAAAAATCAGTTGATGAATTGATATATTCTCGAATGCATTCATTTGCTTCACCTATGAATTCATAGTATTCATCAGTTCTTTTTTTAGGTTGAATAATATCATTTGCTAGCAATTTTCTTGGGCATATGCCCCCTATTTTCACTTCTTCAGCTTCAGTATCTATTTCGATACTTTTTACTATCCCACCAAATTCGGTACCGACACAATAAAACTTGCTGTCATATGTCAATTTGCGGTCCCAGCTGTCCGTTGAAACGGTTATTTCAAAGTCATTCTTGGCTTTGTCATATGTTCCAATTTCCAAGTCTAGGCTACAGTTTAACAATGGTCCTTGTTCGATTCCGTTAGGATCCGTGTAGATGAACTCCATCATCATTCATCACTCTCCCATTTTGGCTCGCTTCTTGCATCATAGACAACGATATCAAATGAAAAAGAATTGTTCCAAACGACAATATTTGTACCAGGTGGGATGGGAATATACAATCTGTTGTCTTTGTTCCTGTCATTAAAAACATTGATTTCATCACCGTGTGCTGTGATTTTTACAGCTTTCTTTTTCATTGTATCGATTTCAAGTCTTTCATTTGCTTCAAGTGTCGTATTGATTTGATAAAGGTTGTCTCCTATTTTAATGGCCGGGTCTTGTGCTGGACCATATATTCTTAATAAAATATCATTTTCAACGACTCCAATATTTCTGACTGTCATTTGTCCTTCGCTCGCACCATAGACATAAGGATATTTATAGGAATACTTCTTTGTTCCAGTTTTTCTTCCTTCACCACTGCTGTAAAAATGGTAGGTATCTTCCTTGATCCATTTAGTTGAATCAGTTACCAGAGTTAAATCTATCTTTGCGTATGGAAGAATATATGACTTCATGTCTTTTTGGTTTTTAAAAATATTGCACTCTATATAGTAGTCATTATAGAAAAGTTTTCCTTTGGCATTGCTTACGTTATCTACATCGAATATCTCAACGAGTCTATTTAGAGCACTGTAGAAGTCTTTTTGATTTTGACTAAAGATATCTACACTTATCTTTTTCGTTTCAACATCACGATAAAAGCGTGTGACTCTTCTATTTTCAGTTTCATATGACCACTCAAAGTTAAAAAAGTCAGTTTCTTTAATATGATAAGGAGCACTTAACAAATCTATTTGCTCATTGTTTGAATTGACATAATATACTTTCATAAATGCTCCTTTCTAAATAATTCTGGCAAATTCACGCTTGTCTACTTTGAAAGACATTCCACTGTTTTTAATTGCTTTAGCAGTTGAATTTCCCATCTTATCATAATCAATTTTTAATTCATTTGTGACATTGCTTTCAAATGCTGTTTGTCTTGCGATATCAAGATTTGTTTTCAGTTCGATATCATCCAAATTGAAGTTCATGATACCATTCAAGTCACTTGTCATTTTTTCAAGTTCTTTGTTCATGGATTTTTGAGCTTTTGGCATGGCCACTTCAAAACCTACCGCAATACCTGGTGGTAAGAATTTACCAATGGCATCTCTCATGACTTTTGAAGGTGAATGAATGCCAAAGAATCCTTTGATACCATCTACAACACCATTTGCAAAATCGCCAATCTTGCTAAGCAACCAGTCTTTTGCATTCTTGATACCGTTCCAGATACCTTCCACGATATTTTTACCAATGTCTGCCATTTTACCAGGCAATCCAACAAGAGTATCAACAATACCATTCCATAGTGATTTGGCTGCTTCAATCCCTTTTGAACCCATCTTGACAACGAATTCAGCAACCTTTCCAATAGCATTTGACAATACGTTCCAAATTTGCCCAGGTAATCCTGTAACAAAACTGATGATGCTTGATACAAAGTTTGACCCTGCTTCATATCCTTTGGAAATCAAATTCAAAGCAAACTCAGCTACTTTTCCTATGATATCAGTTATGTATGTCCAAAATTGACCAGGCAACTGAGAAATCCAAGAAATAAAACCTGTTACGAAATTTGGAACATCAACCGTTAAAAATTCAACGAATTTAATTCCTAAGCTAACGATAAAACCAATTATCGAACCAATCGCATAGCCAATGTTGTATGGCAACTGATTGAAAAATTCGATTGCTGAGCTAATAAATCCTGTTAATATTTCAATGAAACTGTCAAATGCTTGCGGTATCGTTTCAGTAAAAAATGATGCAATTGATTCTCCAAGCCCAGAAAAAAATTCAACAATCGTTTGACCGATATTGCTGAAAGTCTCTACAAGCGTGTCAATTGCACCTGGTATCGATTCAGTAAAGAATGAGACGATTGTATCTATCACAGGCCCGCATGTTGATGTTATAGAATTCCATAGATTTATCCAGAACGACCTGAAACCATCGCTTGTATTCCATAAATAAAGGAATCCAGCTACCAAGGCAGCAATAGCTGCTACAATTAGGCCGATTGGATTCAACCTCATTTCGCCATTTAATAGTTTCTGCGCTAATGCTAATCCCTTGGTTACTCCTTCGGTGAGAAGAACTATTCCTTTGTAAGTAGCAAGTGCTGTTGCTACAGTAAGAATAACAGCTGATAATGGTGTAAAGTTATCAAGTGCAACTCCTGCTACATCATAAAACAAATCACCTAAAGGCTGTAACTGATCTTTGACCTTTCTAACTTTTGATTCCAATTCTTGCATTGGAGTCGTTGTTTCATCAGCAAACTGTTGTCCTTTTCCTGAAACATCATCAAAAGTAGTTCCAACACTATTCAACGCTTTAGCAAATGTAAGATTGGCATCTTCTCCCATCGTTCCGAAAGCAGTAGCTGACATTGTCAATGCTTTCTGTTGATCATCACATTTAGTAATGTCACTTACGATACTGTCGATAACATCCTTTTGAGTGGCCTTTCCATCCTGCCAAGCCTTGAATGTCTTTTGTGTTTCGCTTGAAAATGAACCTAGAGCACCCTCAATAGTTCCATCAGCTAAACGAGTAGTTACTTCATTGATGGCATCATTTACCTTATCTAGGTTATATGCACCACTTTCTGAACCGTTCTTTAGCAATTGAAAATATTCACTCGCTGAATATCCTGCCTGAGAGAATTTTCCAGAATATTCTGAAATGTTATCTCCTAGTTCATCAGTCCAGTCCAACCCTTCTTGAGTTCCTGCGACAATATAGTCCATTGCTTCTTGTGCAGTTAAACCAAAGTTTTTCATCAAGCCTTTAACACCTCGAAGGGTTTCATTCATATCTACATCAAATGTATCCTCAAGGATGATTGCTTGTTGTGTAATAGCGTTTAGAGTTCCGTCATCCATTTCACCAAGATTTCGCTTGATTCTTACAACGGCTTCGGCAACTCTATCCATACTTTCACCAAGTCCAGCCTCATAAACATCCTTGATGACCTGTGCAGTCTGTCTCGCTTGGTCATCTGTTTCTCCTAGAGCGCCTTTGACACGTGCAACTGAATCTTCAAAATCTTCATAGACTTCTTTTCCAATTTCAGTTCCTTGTTTAATTGCTTCTCCTATTGCTAGATATCCTGCAATCTTTGCACCGAATGATTTGATTTTATCTTCCATTTCTTGAAGCTTTTTCTCAAAATCATCAGAGTCAGGAGGCTCAATAGGTTTTGGCTTGTTTTTTTTGTTTAAGAAATCATCTATCTTTTTCTTTACATTGTCTATTTTAGATGTTGCTTTATCTTCAACATCAACTTTACCATCAACATCTATAGCTTTTTCAACCGCAGATGCTTCTGATTTTACTGTCTGGGCACTCTTTTCAAAATTGGAAGTGTCCATTTTTGCACTACCTTCAACTTTTGCGTTGTCAGTAGCTTCTTTTGAAAAACTTTCAACCTCGTTTGATGCTTCATCAAGCTTCTTTTCTAGTTTCTTAGTATCAGCATCAACGTTAGGTTTAGCTTCTTTTTGTGATACATCTTTAGCAAATTTATCTACTTTTTTATCAGCTGTATTGAGTTTCTTATCAACGTTTTTATCATTAATTTCTAAATCAATTACAACTTTACCATCTGCCATCATACCACCTGCCTTTAATTTATTCTTTTGGAATTCCTAACGATTCAAATAATTCTGCTTCGATTTCTTCCTGAGTTCTTTGGAATGGGTCCCCCTGTTCTTGAATAGCATAGTAATCTTGAAGTTCTTTCATTCTTGCACGTTCCTTCTTGTCCTTGATTTTCGATAGATCCGCAGTTCTATATCCAACGACCTGAACGAACTTGGTGTCGTCATTCAATCCATTAAGTAATGCTTTGAATTCCCACCAATGCATATTGGTTCTCAATAGATTTATGCCATACTGCTGCATAAACGCAGCAAAGATGAGGTCCATATCATAATCAAAAAGAAACCCAACTTTTTTATTAGGTTTCTTCTCAGGTTTATCCGGTTTATTACATTTGTAGAAATCAAGAATTCCTTTCAGTAATTCCAATGAATCAACATTTTCCATGTACAATTCATAGTTTGGAATCACCAAATCAAACAGCATAGGGATTTTATAATTTTCATCAATATACTTGTCAGAAACGATACAAGAGAATTGAATCCATGTTCTAAAATCAGTTCTTATTTCTATTTCTTGATTTTCTATTCTTATTGTTTTTTGAAGATCTCTTTTGTCTAGAATTAACATAATCTTTTAACCCGTATTTGTTTTTTGCGTAATCCATTTGCTTTTGAAGGTTTCCAAATTCCCTTGTAAGTGAGTTTAAACTGTCAAGCTCATTTTTGATTCTGTCTTGCTTTTCTTTTTGACGTTCAGTCGTAGCGTGTTCATCAAACTTGGCTTGAATTTCTTCTGCAAGAGCTAGGATTACGTAGTAAGGTTTTAAATCATCCTTATCAAAAAGATAATCATATGAGCCTTTTCCTAATAATTCATCAATGACGACTTGACAGTCTTTAATAAAGGTATCGTCAATTGTACGATTGCCTCTGTATTTTTTGATGAACTTGTCAATCAGCAAATGATTATCGATATTGTCAGCATCGATACTGAAAATACGATCTTTAATTTTTACATCGAATAAATTCTCTTGAATCTTGATTTCTAACATAGTAATAATCCCTTTCCTATTTGATTTCTATTTGCCTGCTGGTGTAGATGACGCACCTGATTGAGGTGAAGCAGCTGTAAATTTACCAGTTGTGTAGTCATATTCACCTGCAGTAAATTCACCAGTGGCCACATTGTATTGGCCGTGTTCGGAAGCACCTTTTTGAGCAAAAGTTCCTTCCAATGCAATTTTTCCTCCACCCTCACCAGAACCAGGGTTAGATGGTTGAATTTCATATTGTCTGTGATGTGCTGCAAAACATCCAGTTGAACCTTCAACAGGTGCCCATGTTTCAATTTCATATTCATCAAACATGGAACCAATGACTTCTTTCTTACCAACCTCGTAAATATGTCTTACAAATTCATTATTAGGAATCAATTCTCCTGAATAAGAAACTGATGGTGTATATGCCATCATATTTGAGTGAGAAGTCTTTTCATTAATGTATTGTCCATCATCGGTTGAAGGATCTACAGCTTGAGTCCAATCAGTTAAACCAGTACCAGCCAATACAGGTTTTGATACACCATCGAATTTGACGTAGTGTAGGTTTTCGTGGCGATTTACTACAGTATTTCTTAATGTTTGTGCCATTATTCAAACGCTCCTTTCTTGTAGTAAGTTAATTGATACAGTGCTGAAAAATTAGCAATGCCATTGTCATAGGTTTCAACACCAGGATTGGCAATCATTTCTAATTTTTGTGGAACTATATCATCAGGAAAAACAATGTTTTCAAATTTGTTCATTGTTTCCATTTCAAATTGGTTTGCTAAATCATCTAGAACATCCGTAATTTTCTTGACACTCTTTTCAGTTTTAGCACCTGATTGAAAGTTAATATAAAAAGGCAATACAGCAGTATAGCCTCCTATAATGTTTTCATTTATTTTTTCAGCACGATTAGATATTCTTTGAACCATGATTTGGTCATCCTTGCTGGAAGTAAAGAAATCTAATTTCCACATATTTTTTTGTACATTTTGAATATCCAACTTCTTGCAAAAGTCATAGATACAATCCAATACCCTGTTGTATTCTTCATATGTCAGTTTTTTATATGATTTATTTTCCATTTCTAAACACGTCCTCTACACTTTTAATCCATTTCTTGATGTTTGCTTTCTTTGATTTTTCAAACCATTTGGCCGTTGCTTTTGGATGACGTGACTTGTCAAAGTTCATCCCTGTACCTTTATACACACGTTGCGCATAATCAGTATCGTAAATGACTTGTTTTTTCTCTTTGGCATTATCTCCAATATCAGGCGTTTCTCTCAAGTGGGTGTGATTCTCCAGATTAGAAAAAGGAACGTAAGGATCAGTATCTCTTATTACAGCATTCTTAAGAGTCTGATAAGCTTTATCCTTTGTCCCTTCCAAATCTTTTTTTACTTGAGAAAAGTCAACATCAACAGAAATCTTCAAGAAGCATACACCTCAATAAATTGAATGTCTTTTGTTCCTGGAGGGCGATAACAGGCATATTTATTGATTGAATAGACATTTGTTGTGTTTTTCAATTCATCGTAGTCCGTTTCTTTTACCACATCCAAGACAAAATAATCTTCATTTCCAATCGTAAAAGTATTCTTTTTTGACTTGTATTCATGCTGATCAACAAATGTAAGTTCACCACAGTCACTTAAATCAATCGTTAAAAGAACACTGTCAGCATCTGAAATACCCTTGTTCGATTGTGTAATGCCATAGTTTTCATCAAATCCAACGTTTTCAAGAACATATGGAATAAAAGTATCTTCATCAACTTTATGAATCAAAGTAATAGTAAAAGGCCTTAGAATACGAGGAGAGCTAATCATATCGTTTGGCCACCCTGCACATAAGACCTTTTCTTCTCAATTCACTTTTGATCATATAAGCTGAAACGGATGAAAAAGGAACACCGTTGAATTTGTTGCCCCTGTCTCCATAACTATAATTGAATCCGTCTTTTGATACGCTTTGCAAGTCTAAATCACTTGTACCATTTAGAGCATTCAAACCACCATTTGCTTGAAGATAATCAATCTGATAGCATACTGCTCTTTTCAATTCCAAACAGTAATAATCGATATCTTTCTCTAATGCCCATGGTGCAATGAACTGTTCAGCATATCCTTTGACTAAATCAATTGCTGGTTCAACAAGAGGTTCAAATTCAGGCTGACATATTTTTCCATTGAATGTATCTACATAATATTCATAAGAAACCTTCATACTATTCTTCTGCTGTATCTTTCTTAGCTTTAGATGCTTTTGCTGGAGTTTTAGCACCTGCTTCTAATTCTTCGACTTTTGTTGTCAATTCAGCATTTTGTGCTTCTAATTCCACGATTCTTGCATCTTTTTCTTTTACTTGTGCTTTTAAAGATGAATATTCTCTTTTAAAATCCGCTAAAGAAACTGGGTCACCCTTTTTAATGACTTCACCAGATTCTTCATCAATATGATCATAACCACGAGCAACATAGTCATCGACTCTATGTGGCTCGATTGTAAGGATTCTATTTCCTTTTCTTACTTGTGACATAGATCATCCTCCTCTTTATTATTTTTCAACTGCAAATTGAATTGAATTTACTTTTTTCTTTAAAACAAATACATCTTCATGTGATTCTTCATAGTAGACCCATTTTCCTTCAGACATTGCAGATGGTTCATCCAATTTAGCAAATTCATAGTTGATTGGTGTAATGACTGCTAATGGATGCACCATAAACATTTTGATTTGTTTTGCAGAAACTGCAGGTTTATACCCTTGTGTGAAGTCATATACAGTTTTCATTAATTCTGATGGAACTTCAACGATTTTAACCAAGTCTAAGTTAGCGATAGTTCTGTTTAATTTATTTTCAGCATCACCAATGATTACAGTTCTAGCTAATTTTTCAGCTTGTTTTAACATTGCATTGTAAATTGGTGTGATATATAAGATTCTTCCTGTAGATGGAACACGTGCTTCAGCCATGTTGATCATCATTTTATCAAAATATTCTAAGATATTTGCTGCTGTGATTTCATCAGTAATAGGTGTTTGACCTAATTCTTGATATTCAGCATAGATTTTAGAAACACAATATACGTCCATTTCAGGGAATTTTTGTTCTTGGTTGAATGTTTCAGTAATATTACCGATTGAAGCAACCATATTTGTTTGATCAATATCTTTTGGGTGTACCAAAGTAGACCATTTTCTTTCATTAGTTAAAGTTAATGGTGTCCATGCGTTATTGTAGTTTCTAGTTGCATTGGCAATTGTATCTCTTGTTGAATCTACACGTCCTGTAGTTTCTAATGTTGGGATTTCAATTGTTCTTGCATTGACCCATCTATATTTTTGGTTATTTGGAGTATTGAATAAATCTCCGAAATAAAGCGCATAAGGCCAAGCTTGTTCTAACGCTTGTTGATATGCATGTGCATAGTTTACTGCTGCCATATTTAATTTCCTCCTGATCTGTTATTCTTTTGGCATTGCTCTAACACCTGCAAAATGGAAACCGAATGCATTTGCATTGTTTTCTCCACCTGGTGCTCCTTTAGAAGCAGTACCTTTTGTAAATGTTGGTAATGAAGGTTCATCTTTAGTTTTTTCAACAACGAATGCTCCTGCATCCGATTCTTTTAAACCATTGATATATTCATCCGCTCCAATGAATTTGCCGTCTTTCAATTCAAAGTTTTGTTCCTTGAATTGAGAAATGATTCCACGTTTGGCACTTTCAGAAGTAAAGTTCATTCCTGCAAAGTATGAGTTAGTAGCAAAGTCTCTTTCTTGTTGAGTCAATTTGTTGTTCAATTCTGCAGTTTCATCTTTATATTTCTTTTCCCATTCAGCAGCGGAATTTTTGATACCTTCAATATCCATATCCTTGTATGATTTGATTTGCTTGTTCGCATCATTCAAGGAGTTTTGAGCTGATTCATATTTTGTGTTCAATGTTTCTAGCTCTTTTGTCTTTGATTCGACTTCCTTGCGATATTTTTCAATATCATTACCGTTTTCAGTCATGATTTGATTAACTTGTTCATCTGTTAATCCTAAATTCTTTAAAAATTCTCTTTTCATAAGATCCTTTCATTCACTACGCTTTAGTACGCTGGTTGCATCAGCCTGTGTGGTTGCAGTTTTACGAGTTGCCCACCTCAAAAATTTTGTTTTATTCATGTCTTGCTATGTTGTTTTCAGTTTTTGGGTACAAAAAAAGGAAATATCAGCTTCTATTGCCGTATTTCCTTTTATTTCTCTCTAGTGCTTTTGTTTTGCTTTTAGGTGGCGGTACGTAGCAATCGTATTTTTCATAACGAATGCGACCGCAAATCATGCACATGTATTGAATCTTCTTAACTAAACAACTTCTCTTTTTATCAAAATATTGTTCAGTACGATATTCAAATTCTTGGTGGTGATGTGGTCTTAATCCTTCAGCCATTGAAAAACACCTCCTTTCTTCTAAAATTACGTATAGAAAAAGCGAGTTCAAAAGACTCGCTTTATATTCATATTTAATTTTTAATCTAATACCATTGATAATTGACTGTTGTATTCTTTGATTTTTAAACGTGTGTTGATTTCCGGAGACCAAGAACCAAGATATTCCTTTGCAGTATCAAAATCAGTTTTTAACGTATCTCTATATGAACCTAATTTAAAATAGTTCTTGTAATCTCTCCAAATGTTACTGAAAATCTTTCTACTCATTAATTGGTAAGCTCTTGAATCAATACCTCCCAACGCTCTAATTACTGTTGTTTTGGCAATCTTCTCAAGCGTATATTGTTGTGAACTGTTGATTGTAGTTGTTTCTTCTAATGCCGTTACCTTTTCTTCTAGAACATCAACTCTTTGAGCGGTTTGTTCATGCGCTTCAATTGTTAATCTTAAAAGCTCTCTAGGGTCACTAGGTACTTTTGTATAAGAACCTGTTTTTCTCAAAGTTGGAAGAACTTCACTTGTTACCCAACGTTTGAATTTTTTAGCATTAGGAAGTTTACTTGATAAGATTAATGAATATAATCCACTTTCATTAATCAACCAACTTCCACGTTGTCCTAACTCAGGGGTGATTTGTCCTTGAGTTTTAGAATTAACTTTATCTTCTTCATCTACGTGATCTAAAATTGCATGATTAACATCCTTATAACCCAATGCTTCAGCAACATCTTTTCCAACAAGCCAAGGTTCGTTGTCAATCATCAAACTTCTTACATTTCCAAATTCTTCATTGTTAAATATTTGTAGTTCGTTCATATTGACATCCTCCTTTTTGAATAGCTCCTTGCATGCTTTCTAAAATATCTTTGCAGTTTGAGATACTTGATCTAATGTCATCATCTACTGAATCAATTTGGTCTTCAATTAATATCATGACATTTGAAATATCT
>OHAI01000967.1_pt1 | contig 22749 bp, 15 predicted proteins | sample 1577091 | NCBI WGS metagenome assembly OHAI01 (sample SAMEA3541548, study PRJEB24748) | human gut metagenome | biome: human gut; feature: human-associated habitat; material: faeces | place: China | collected 2012
TGAAGAGAAAGGTACTATTAAGCACATTGTTCCTAATGCTCCACATGACGGTAGTATTAGCACAGCAAGTAACTATTTCAGGGCAAGTGTTGGATGAGAAGAGCGAACCTCTGATCGGTGCTACGGTAAATATCGAAGGCACTACCAACGCCGTAATTACAGATTTAGAAGGAAAGTTCACTCTAAAAGCACTTCCTTCCGAAAAGATTGTCATCAGTTATCTGGGATATAAACCCAAGACAGTAGCTATCGGCAAGAACCGCAAGTTTAATATAACGCTGGATCCGTCAGTAACAGAAATGGACGAGGTAGTAGTCGTAGGCTACGGTAGCCAGAGAAAAAGCGACATTGCAACCGCTGTTGCGTCAGTTAATATAAAAGATATTGCCAAAAGCAGTTCGGCGCAAACCCTGCAAGCACTACAAGGCAAAATCAGCGGTGTGCAGATTATCCCGACAGACGGTTCGTTATCGAGCGGAATGACCTTCAGAATCAGAGGTGTCAACTCTATCACAGGCGGAACCCAACCTCTGTTTGTCATCGACGGTGTCCCCATGCCTACTCAACAGATCACCAATGAAGATTCCGAAACGGTGAATAATCCATTGTTAGGATTGAACCCGAACGACATCGAATCCATGGAGATTCTGAAAGACGCAGCGGCGGCAGCTATTTATGGTGCCAAAGGAGCCAATGGCGTTGTCATCATCACCACCAAACGGGGAGCAGCCTCTACCAAACCTAAATTCTCGTTCAGTCTGACAGGAGGTCTGGATATGAATCCAAATATTCCGTTGGAAGTATTATCTCCGGAAGAGTACGCAAAGAAGATGCTTGATTACGGAACATACGATAGTCCGAACCTCATCAATTTCTGGCAAAACGTGATTGACAACAAAGGTTGGAACGACCCGTCCGTACACAATTGGATGGATGAAATTACCCGGACAGCGAGAAAATACGAAGCAAACGCAAGTATATCCGGAGGAACCAAAGGAACAACCTATATGCTCTCACTCGGATATCTGAATAATACGGGAATTATCAAACGGTCTGCATTCGACCGTTTCACCTCACGCCTGAACTTGAATCAGGAGGTCAATTCCAAAATCAATATCGGTATTAATCTGTCTTCTGCCGGGATTCAGTTTCAGTTCACCTACGGCAGGCATCAGTAAAATATCGCCCAGGTCCGAATGTCCGGTTCCGCTAAGGTGTGTATGGCTAAAACCCACAATTGTCTTATCACGATATTGATAACCGGCGCAATACTCATAGGCGTTCTTCTGATAGGCTCCGTTTACGTTATGTGGAATTGTGTCTGTATCCGGGCTCAACTGTACCCATCCGAAAGGTGTGCAAGCACCGGGAAAGGTATGCCCCATACCATTAGTACCAATTATCGGATTCACATAATCCACTGGTTGTTGAGCCATGGCGGACGATACTGTAACCGCCGCCATAGCCATTATCCCTAATCTCTTCTTTATACCCATATCCAGTTAGTTTTAGTCGCGAGAGAAAGAATACGGATAATCTGATTCATTCACACCTCTTCCCATATTGGGTTTATTATCCATATTAAATAGCAGTCGCCCGCCCTTTAATAAATCAAAATGGTTCAAATAGTTCTTCGTATAGTTCTTGCCATTATAGTTCAATGAACGGATATAACGGTTTTCATCACTGTTCTTGGGAGCAGAGATTTCCAGCTTCTTCCCGTTTTCCAATGTAATAGTTGTCTTTTTGAAATAGGGAGCTCCCAGCACATATTCATTGCTGCCCGGACATACCGGATAGAAACCTAATGCCGTAAAGACATACCAGGCTGAAGTCTGTCCGTTATCCTCATCACCGCAATAACCATCCGGGGTAGCAAAGTACAGGCGAGTCATAACCTCACGCAACCAGTATTGTGCTTTCCAAGGTTCACCGGCATAATTATACAGGTAAATCATGTGTTGGATCGGTTGATTACCATGCGCGTAATTCCCCATATTGGCAATTTCCATTTCGCGGATTTCATGGATGACTCCACCGTAGTAACTGTCATCGAATACCGGTGGAAGACTGAATACGGAATCAAGCATACTGACAAACACCTTCTTGCCCCCCATCAGGTCGACCAATCCTTGTACGTCATGGAACACCGACCAGGTATAGTGCCAGCTATTTCCTTCGGTAAAAGCATCTCCCCATTTAAAGGGATTAAAAGGAGACTGGAACGTACCGTCGGCATTCTTTCCACGCATCAGTTTCGTTTCCGGATCAAACAGGTTGCGATAGTTCTGACTTCTTTTTTTATAAACGTCCAGTTCCTCGGCAGGACGTCCCAGTTTCTCGCCCATACGATAGATACACCAGTCATCATAAGCATATTCCAGCGTACGTGCAGCACTCTCATTGATCTTTACATCGTATGGTACGTAACCCATTTTATTATAATATTCATATCCACGACGTCCGGTAGTGGAAACTCGCGGATGTACACTGTTGGCACCTTTCAGTAAGCCTTCGTACATTTTTTCTGCATCCGCTTTGGTTACATTCTTCATAAAGGCATCCGCCACTACTGAAGCAGAGTTGTTGCCAACCATACACCCTCTGTGTCCCGGACTAGCCCATTCGGGAAAAAAGCCGCTTTCCTGATAAGTATTCAACAAACCTTCCTGCATTTTTTCTCCCATGGAAGGATATACAAGGTTCACAAACGGAAACAGGCAACGGAAGGTATCCCAGAATCCGGTATCGGTAAACATATAGCCCGGACGGACTTCGCCGTTGTAAGGACTGTAATGAACTGTTTCGCCCTGCGCATTTACTTCATAGAACATACGGGGGAAAAGCACGGAACGATACAGACAGGAGTAGAATGTACGCATACGGTTTTCATCATTGTCTTCTATCTTGATGCGTCCCAGCACGTCGTTCCAAGCCTTACGCCCTGCTTCCTTCGTCTGCTCGAAGGTTTTCTTGCCGATTTCCTTCAAGTTCAGTTCTGCCTGTTCGGGGCTGATGAACGAGGAAGCGACCTTGGCATGCACCTGTTCGCCTTTCTTCGTGGAAAAACCGATAGCTGCTCCCACATGATTGGACTGCAACTCCAGATGTTTTTCTACCGTATGATAGTCTGCCCAGACTTTATTGAACGTGAAAGGTTTGTCGAACTCTATCACGAAATAGTTCTTAAAGTTCCGTGGAACGCCGCCGCTGTTGCGTGTCGTATATCCCACGATTTTGTTTTCTTCGGGGATCACCTTCACATACGAACCGCGATCAAAAGCATCTATCACGATATACGCATCTTTCGTTTCGGGAAAAGTGAACCGGAAATAAGCACAACGTTCTGTCGGAGCAATTTCCGTTGTCAGATTATATTCTGACAAATAAACACTATAATAATAAGGAGTTGCCTTCTCTGCCTTATGCGAGAACCAGCAGGCACGCTGCTCCTGATCAATTCTCAATCGTCCCGTCATTGGCATGATTGAAAACTGTCCGTAGTCATTGATCCAGGGACTAGGCTGGTGGGTTTGCTTGAAGCCACGGATTTTATCCGAAGCGTAAGTATATGCCCAGCCATCACCCATTTTGCCAGTCTGCGGCATCCAGAAATTCATCCCCCACGGCAATGCGATAGCAGGATATGTATTCCCATTGGATAACGAGATTTTAGAGTCGGTTCCCATCAAAGGATTCACGTAGTCGACAGGTTGTTTCTGCGCGAAAAGGAAATAAGTGCCCAATAACAGGGCACCTCCGAGAGACAAGAGTTTCTTTTTATTCATGGTTTGTGAATTAAGTATAATATTATATATTACTTTATTCGGTGATATTCATAAGCGAGCACGAAAAGAAATCTATTTATTGTTCATATTTAATCAACTGTAAGAACCATTTCACCTCATCCTCATTTAGTTTTTGAACATCTTTCAACAGGGCAGGCAAGTTTTTATAACTCTTCCAAAACTCAGCAGACAAATCATCCAAATTCTCTGGTGTGTAACGTATAGCCTCCTTGATGCTGCCCAATTTGCAAAAGTCCGGTTGAAAAACAATATAAGAATTACGATATTTCAATTTCTCCATCGCCTTAGCTACACGTTTGGCAGCACCAAATAATCCATCCAAATTGACTTCGGAAACAGGATATTCAATTGCAACCACTTTTTCTCTATTACAATCTTTCTGCGGAATATCTACCAACAGAGCGAATTCTTCATTCAGGTAAACGAAATCTTGTTTCTGTCCGTCTACTGTCACACTTTCAGGTATAGCCGAAGCAAGAACCTTTACCTGATAAGAACGTTGTGCAGGCATTTCCTTATAAGAACCTTTACGCGGACTAATAGTTAGCGTCAGTTTTGAGCCCGTCTTTTCAGAGTGAATAGCAGTCGTAGCAAATTCCTTCTGATAATTTTTATCATCGCCATTGTCCTCGTACAATGTAAATTCAGAAGAAGTCTTACCCGGAATAACATTCAAAACAATCGTTTCATCCTTACCGTTCAGATTCATCACTTTATCGTTGTACATCGGCAGTACCGCACCTGCTTTAATATAAATGGGGTATTCGTCAAGAGCGAAATAACGAGTCAATACTTGTCCCCCTTGCAACGTCTTTCCGGAAGCAAATTCATACCATTGTCCCTCCGGAAGCCATACTTTCACTTCGGTATAACCATCCTTCATAGGTGAAGTTGCAGGAGCTACCATTACATCATTACCAAACATATATTGATTGCGGTAATCATAAGCTTCTTGCGTTTCCGGATAATCATAATACATTGGGCGACAGAGTGACAGTCCTGTTTCATAAGCCTCACGAGCCATTGTGTAAATATAAGGTACCATATTATAACGCTGGCGAATGATGCCACGCAAAATATCAGATACCTCATTACTAAATACCCAAGGCTCTTTTGTCAAACCAGCAATCTTCGTACTATGTGAACGTAAAATAGGACTAAAAGCGCCAAATTGCATCCAACGAACATACAATTCCGGATCAATATGGTCTACACCCTGGTGACCTCCTATATCATGACTCCAATAACCATAAAGTACATTACTGGCAGTAGAGTTGAAGTAAGTCTGGTAATCGAGACTAGCCCAGGAAATAAATGTATCACCCGAAAAGCCCACCTGATAACGATGATTTCCAAGTCCTCCCCAACGATGATAAATCAATGGACGCGTCTGACGTTCACGCTCCATTTGGGAGAAAAATATATAATTCAGCCACCAAGTATTACTTAGATTTTTCACTTCTTTATCAAATGGTTCCTGCTGCCAATCCAGCCACCAAAAATCTATTCCGGCATTGTTCATAGGCATTAGAACATTCTTGAACATACTTTTTATGAAACTCTTTTTTGAAGATATCCAAGGTATTTCCTGTTTAGTAGCCGGATCCACTCCATTATCACGCGCCACAGCTTCATATTGTTCTTCGTAACTACGGACTCCTTCTGCAGGATGCAGGTTAAGGGTAACACGTAGTCCATTGTCAGCTTTCAAATCTTTAAGGAGTTTACGATAATCAGGAAACAACTCTTTGTTCCATGTCCATCCGGTCCAACTCCCCCGTCCCTTATCTGTATAATGCCAGTCCATATCTATTACTGCTACCGTGAATGGGATATTCTTTTCATCGAATTTGTCCATCAGCTCCATATAGCTTTCTTCTGAGTATTTATAATATCTGCTCCACCAGTTTCCCAGTGCATATCGCGGAAGCATCGGAGTCTTGCCGCAAAGCCTGTAAAAATCATTGAGCGCCTGTTTATAATCATGTCCGTATCCAAAGAAATACAAATCAGACACACCTTTTTTTCTTGGCTCAATCCATCCATCGTCAAGTAAAATCTGTGATTTACTGTCATCAAGAATTGAATATCCAAAGCGTGAAACTACACCGTGTCCAAGCTCAACCTCTCCGTTTACGTCATCAAGTGTACGCGCTGTACCCTGCAAATCATGCACCTTCTCGCCATAATGCCAGATGCTGTGATATGCGCTCAGGTTTCCCTTAATCTGTATACTCAGTCCGTGTGATGAGAACTCCTTCTCATTATATATCAGGTGCAGCATTGATGTATGAACCTCAATTCCATCAGCGTTACGCACCACATGATAGCCGGTCTTTGGAAAATCCCTGAACAATACTGTCTGTGTTGCCCTATCCTCGAATACGCCATCTTCACTGTATTCCAGACGGACAAGCGCCTCTGTCAGTAATGTAATCCTGTATTTTTCACCTATTATCATATTGTCCGATAATGCCACCGGACTTGTCTTTACTCTGTATATTTCCTGCATGAAATACTCCCTCTCATATAAATTACGCTATCCCTTGACAGCCGATGCCGCAATTCCTGCGATAAACTGCTTCTGGAAGAACAGATATATCAGTAAAACCGGTATGATAGATATTGCCGTTGCCGCAAAAAGTGCGCCATAATCTGTTGAATACTGTCCGTTAAACATCTTAAGACCAACTGCCAATAGCTGCTTTTCCTTGGTATTGATTACAAGATAAGGCCACAGATAGTCCTCCCATGTCCACAGGAACTGAAAAATGGCTATACTTGAAATTCCGTTTTTTGCCATCGGAAATATAATCCTGTGAAAGATATAAAACTCATTAGCGCCATCCATTCTGGCAGCTTCAATAATCTCATCAGGGATGGTCTCAATGTGCTGCTTCATCATAAATATTCCAAATCCACTGAACATAGCCGGAATAATAAGTGCCTTATAGCTGTCCATCCATCCGAATTTCTGAATCATAGTGTATTTTGGAATAATTGTTACACACCATGGAATCATCATAGTAGCCAATACAAAGCCAAACAGGATATTTCTGCCCTTAAACTTATATTTGCTTAATACAAAACCACAGATTGTACTGGTGTATACTACAAGCAGGGTTACAACAATCGTGATAAACAAACTGTTTCCAAAGAATCTCATGAAATTGAAATGCGAATTCATGCTGATGTAATTGTCTATTGTAAACTCTTGTGGAAGCAGATGTTGCTGCAACGCCATTATTTCCTTATTCTGCTTAAATGATGAGCATAGCATCCATATAAACGGATAAACTGTAACAATACCCAATAATAGAAGGAATACATTTAAAACTATACTGCTTACTTTTTTTCTCATGATATTCTCCTCCTACTCTTCCTTGCCCGATACTTTGAAAGAAAGCACGGTAAGCACTGCGGTAATCACAAAAAGCACAAATGAAAGTGCTGATGCATATCCAAAGTTGTATTTGACAAAGGCCTCATCGTAAATAATGTAAGAAGCCAGATATGTTGATGTTCCCGGTCCACCCTCTGTCATGATGAGTATCTGAACATATGCCTGGATATACGAAATAATTGATGTAATGACTACAAAAAGTGTCATAGGCTTAAGCAATGGCAATGTAATGTATCTGAATTTCTGCCAGCCACTCGCTCCGTCAACCTGCGCTGCCTCCATGACATCTGCCGGAAGTGAGTACAGGCCTGCCATATACATGACAACCGCATATCCAAAATCCTTCCAGATGGTCATTATAATTACTGCAATCAGAGCAGTTTTGGGATTCATCAGCCAGTTGATATCGAGCCCGAATATTTTGTTGATGGTTCCAATCTGTGGATTGTACATGAACTTCCATACAAATGCCACTGCAACCATAGGCGTTACTACAGGCATATAGTAAACTGCCCTGAAAAAGCTCTTATGCTTTATAAGCGTTGAATAAATAGCATACGCGATTCCCAGTCCCAGACCGACTCTGAAAACAATTACAACTACCGAAAAAATTACGGTATTGAACATTGATTTGCCGAACAATTTGCTCGTGAACACCTGCTTATAATTTTCCAGACCCAAAAACTTGTATGTTCCGCTTAACGGATTCCACTCATGAAAGCTTCCTGCAAATGCTATACCAATCGGTATTATCAAAAATATTGTAAAGAAAGCTACCATAGCTACAACAACTATGTTTCTTAAAATTATTTCACTCTTACTTTGTAATGGATGTGATTTTTTAAACATTAATAATCCTCCGTAGTGAATCTTTACCTGTTATTTTGCAAACTCATATAGATTCTCGACTGATTGGAATGAACTGTTCTTCATATCCTTTATAATATCAGCCTGTGCCTTGTCTAAAGCTGTATCAATATCCACTCCATTGTAGAATATGTCCTCTCCGGCCTTTTTCATATCCTCCTCAACACATGAAGGCATCGGACCCGGCCAGATGTAGTGGTCAATGTGCTCTGAAAGTACCTTAAGCGATGGGTTTTTAAGTATTTCCTCATTGTCTGCAAGGGATTTCTTTGCAGGGAAGGTACTCATAGCAAGATTGAAATCTACCTGAGACTCATCATCGCAGAGGAAAAACTTTACAAAATCCTGTGCAACTGCCTGCTGATCCTTTGGTGCTTTTTTGTTTACACCGAATGTTGACTCACCGTTATATCTATTGTATGCATATGGATTTCCGTCAAATGTAGGAATTTCAAATACGCCAAAATCTATATCACTCCATGTGGTCTTAAGTGTATTGTAATAATGTCCCCACTGAATAACCATTGCCGACTGTCCCTGTCCAAAGCTGTCTACACAGTTCTCGCCAAAATCCTTTGAACCAATCTGATCCTTGTCATACATATCAACAAGCATCTGCATTACCTTCTTCATGGCATCTGAATTGACATTAGGTGTCTTTCCATCCTCCTTAAAGAGGTTCTCACCAAGCTGATAATTAAGACCAAGCAGGTAATTCTGGTGGAAATCATTATTGAAATTGAGTCCGGCCTGGACTATTTTGTCTCCGTCCTTGATTGTGAGCTTCTTTGCTACCTCAATCATTTCATCCCAGGTCTTTGGAATATCATCATCTGTTAGTCCGGCTTCCTTCCACATCTCCTTGTTGTAATAAACAGAGCCTGTCATCATTCCGTAATCAATGTAATAAACCTTACCATCAATCACATGGGCGTTTACTCCATTAAAGTCCTGCTCCAAATCCTCAACAGGAATATCAAGCGGAGCCATATAGTTGATAAGATTCTCATGATAGCTGTTATGTACATTGAAGAGTGCCGGACCGTTCTCACCATCGAGTGCCAAAGGAAGCTTTGTCCAGTAATCTTCCCATGGATTATCCACCAGGTTTATCGTTACATTAGGATGAATAGCTGTGTATCTGTCAATAATCTCCTGAAATAATTCATCGCTTCCCCACTCCCACAGGTCAATTGAGACGTCCTTTCCATCATTAATCTCAACCGAAGGATCGTACTTAACTGTATCACCAAATGGCTCTGTTGGTACCTTTATGTCCTTTTTAGCTGATGAAGACGATGAGCTGCCACAGCCTGTAAGTGCTGTCACTGCCATTGTAGCTGCCATAACTGTTGCAATAAGTTTCTTTTTCATAGAAATCCTCACTTTCGTAATTCAATATCATATTTCGTTCAAACTAGTTTAGCGCTAAATCTGACTATAATCTAACACTGCCTTGTACATTCGTCAATAGTTTTTTATTTTTTCATCACTTTTCATATTATTTTCATAAGTTTTTTGTGCATATTTACATATAAATTAGGGTTTTATGTAAATATTTGCAAAAACAGATTGCTATTTGTAAAATAAAAATGTATACTTAAAATAATTTATAAACCTATATTTTGAATCATATTCAGTTTATGTATAAACTTATCATTGTTTATATATAACTTATTATAGTTTATGTTCAAACTTATTGTGGTTTATGTATAAACTTTATAGTAAAAAATTATAATACTGAATAAAATGGAGTTTAATATGACACTTAAGGATATTGCCGAAATGGCAGGTGTGAGCACAATGACGGTCTCAAACGTAATCAACGGAAAGACAAGCCGTGTTTCACAAAAAACAAGAGATAAAATCAATTCAATTATAGAGGAATATAATTATGTTCCGAATATGAACGCAAGAAGTCTTTCAAACAATTCCTCACACATTATCGGAGTTGTTACATTTTTAGAGGAGAAAGAATATGCTTCAGGATACAATTATTTTGAGAACCCATATGTCAGTACAATGATTGGCACGATAGAGACAGAGCTTCACAAAAACGGATACTTCACCATGCTTCAATCAGTATCCAGAAGCTCCGACATATTATCTTTGGTTAAGAACTGGAATGTCGATGGGATGATTCTGGTTTTCCCCACCTCTGCCCAAAATCTTGAAAAGCTGATGGATGCAGCCAACTGCCCTATTGCTACCTTTGACATCAATTACTCTCACCCTAATCTCATAAATGTAATATCTGATGATGAAAAGGGCTTATATTTGTCGACCAAATATATGATAAATCATGGGCACACCGAGATTGCATTTGTAGCTGATTATGAGGGAAATATCGTCCTCACCAAACGTTTTAACGGATACAAAAAAGCTTTGGAGGACAGTCATATTCCTTTCCGTCCTGAATATATTTTCAGCTATCCACCTTCATATGAGGGCGGTATCGAAGCCGGCCGTGCCATTGCAGGCAGCAAGTCACCAATCACAGCAGTGGTAACAACTGCCGATATATGTGCTATCGGCATCATGGAGGGTGCGCGTCTCGGCGGTTACCGTGTCCCGATTGATTTATCTGTCATAGGCTATGATAATTTGAATCTATGCCAGTACACCGTACCGAAGCTTACATCTGTATCACAAAATGTACCAAAAAAAGCCCGGCTTGCAACCGAACTTCTCCTAAAGAAAATACATGACAATGAGGCAGACTGTAATTTCGGTGAGATTATGGATGTTGAGATTGTTGACAGACAATCAGTTATCTCGCTTTACTAATCCCTGCGCACACGCTTGTTTTCATACATTTTCTCATCAGCCTCACAGATAATCTTATTGATATCGGCGTATCTGCCGCAGGCATAGCCTACTGATGCGGAAATCGGAATTTTGCTGTCCTTTTGGATTGGTTCCATAATCTTATTCCATCTTTCAATAAAGCTAAGTGCATCATCCTCAGTCCCATCCGGTATGATCATGATAAACTCATCGCCTCCATAGCGGTATACTCTTACATTATCATTATCATTTGCTGCAGCCAGTCTGATGGTTCCCGCTATTCTTGCTATAAGACGGTCTCCCTTCCCATGTCCGTATGTATCGTTCACAAACTTCAGCTGATTTACATCCCAATATATGACAGCTACCTTTCGGTCAGGCTCCTTTGGCTTTTCAAGGTCATCAAGGAGCTTATTTTTATTGTAAAGGCCGGTCATGTCATCCATTGCAGCCTCTTTCTTGATACGGTGCGCTTTTTCCATTGTTCTTCGAAGCATTTTATTAACACCATTGCTGACACTGTAAAATCCGGCTGCTATAAGTGAACGAGGAAAAACATAATACATAAAAAGAGTAAGTCCGGGATTTTTATTCACCTCATTCAGCAAAAATACTCCATCCTTTTGAAGATGCTTAAGTGATGTCGCAGTAAGCAATACCATATTTGCATCGCACACTCCAAAATAATAGCCCACATATGTACTAAGCGCTATATTAAAAATCGAAAAAGCTAATGCAAATCTCGACAGGTGCTTTGATGAATATACACCTGCAATTACAATCGGTAACATCACAGCTATTATCATATGATATGTAAGCGACGAGCACGTTATCATCACCAGAAAACCTGCCTCTGAAATGCACAGATACTTTGCACAGGCTTGCTCCAGTCCAACTATCATCAGCAGCACAATAAACACCAGCAGAAGAATACAGGATAATATATATCCTTTAACAAAAATATTATTATCAACAATAAATATATTAAGGCAGTTAAGTATGAATACAAATGTATATAGCAAATGCCATATCAAAAGAATACGAAACACAAATATATTTTCAACAACATCCTTCTTCTCATATATAGGATTATCATCTGTAATTTTTGAAAACAACAGCTTTAACGTCTGCATTATAATTCCCCTTTTCCTTTTCTCTTTCCCTTATCTGGTCAAATCCTTTACCCACTTGTATTTCTTAAAATGTATGAGTGTCCATGGTATCTTTCCAATCTCATCCACGCAGGTGCACGCATACACCACAACCACCGGCCAGTTCAGGAAATATGTACCTGCAACTGCAAGCGGTATCGCTATGCCCCACATCGTAACAGCAAGAGAATACATATCAAACATCGTATCTCCTCCCGAACCAAAGACACCGTTTATGATGATTTCATTTACCGAGCGTCCGATCATGTAGAAGGCAAGTACACCAAACAGCTGCTTCAGATACCCTGCTGCCTGCGGTGTGAGCTTTACAAAATGTAAAATCACCGGTGCTGAAACCGCCATAAGCACTGTCATAACAGCGCCACACAAAAATGACAGTTTTGCCATTCTGATGCCATATGTTTTTCCACGCCTTAAATTTCCTGCGCCCAGCTCATTTCCTATCATGATGCCGGCAGCGCTTGATATACCTGCACTGAGACAGCAAATGATATCACGCACAACCGCTGCGACTGAGTTGGCTGCTGCCGCGTCTGTTCCCATGTGTCCCATAAATGTAGAGTACGATGTAAAGCCTATGCCCCATACAAGGCTTGCTCCAAGAATCGGCCCGGAGCACTTCATAAAATCTGCTGACAGCTCTCTGTTCCTTGCAAAAAGCTCTCTAATTTTAAGCCTGATGTAACCCGGTCTGTACGAAAATGTGATTGAAAGCATGAGCTCCACTACTCTTGATATAAGCGTTGCAAGTGCCGCTCCTCTCACATTCATGCTCTCGATGCCAAATGCCCCATAGATAAATACCGCATTCAGCACGATATTTATAAGTACTGTAATAGAGCTGACCGCAGCCGCAGTACCCGCGTGCTCTGAAATCTTCATCATGACTATATAACATTGTGAAAAACCTGTCAATAAATATGAAAAAGAAGCTATTTTCAGATAGCTTACACCATAATCTATAAGCACCGGCTCGTTTGTGAAAATAAGCATCAGATATCGTGGAAAAAATGCACATGCCACGAAAAACAGCACCGATACTATGCCGCATATTCTGATTGCAAGACCGAATATGTCATCGAGCGCCTTTATATCCTGCTTGCCCCAATACTGCGCTCCGAGTATTGCAAGGCCCGCTGTCGCCGCTGATAGAAACATGTTCTGGATGAACTGTATCTGTGTGGCAAGCGAGACTGCCGACATATAGTTCTGGTCCAGTCCTCCAAGCATGAAAGCATCCGCCACAGCCACCAGCGCCAGCATCAGATTCTGCACCATTATCGGGACCATGAGTGTCCACAGCTTTTTGTAGAAATGTGTATCAAATTCTATTGTTTTCATGTATCTTTTATACCCCTTGATTACTGATTATTATCCCAAATACAAACAATTATATATGGTTGCATTGGCATATGTCAAATATATACATAATATCTGCAGATATTTCATCCAAAAAAGTGTGCCGCTATCCCCATCATCGGTATAGTGTGCAAGGTTCGTAAACCCCTGTTCTTTTCTATAAATGACCATAAAAATGACAGGGAATGTAACCCTGTCATAAAGTCAGAAATTGTTCCTTCACTTATAGGAGAAATTCGAGGGGATAAACGGAACTGTTTTTTTCTAAACAATAGTATGTAAATGTTTACGACAAACTGCGATTTTCCTACGATTCATCATATCTTATTTATCAGTTTTTCTATTAACGAATTCACTTCCTCCGGTGCATCGGTATTTGAATTATGTCCTGCATTTTTAATCCATGCAATAGGAATTCCAGTATTTTTATGCCATGCATTATTGTAACGAATACAAGAACCGGCATGATCTTTTTCTCCACATATCAGTTGAGCCGGACAGTTTATCCTGTATGGAAGATTAGTTTCCATTGCTTCTGCCAATATTCTAAAACCATGACCTGCGATTTTGGCATATCTTTTTTGGTCACCATCGTAGATCATCATAATATCATGCATTAATTTTCTACCATATTCGGATGTAGCCACACCATTTGTTCCCGTTTTCAATAATGATTTCCAAGGATAGTATCTATATACTGGCTCCATTTTTTTCAGAAGCCACAGCTCGATTCCTGTTACATATTTTCTTTGTAAAGGAGCAGAATCAATAGAAATAAATCCTTTCAGCTTGTTGGGAAATAATTCTGCATACGCTTGACCAACATAACCTCCCATGGATTGTCCTATAATCACTGGATACCGAATGTTTTCCAAGCTCAAAATATCATCAAGCCATTTCGCTTTATCCGACAAAGAAAAATTAAATTCAAACGGCCAGGATTTTGCATGACCAGGTGCATCCCATACAAAAACATTATATATGCCTTCAAAGAATTCAATTTGTTTATCAAATAGTCTATGGTCGGCAGTTAAACCTGGAAGGAAAATCAAGGTTGCTTTTTCTGGATCTTGTCCCAGATTTATCCAATAATGAATACATCCACTTTGCGTTTTATATATCTTTTCATTCATTGCAAACACTCTTTCAAATTCAAGTTTTCTTTATTATAGTACTGATTAAAACGTGATACAACATATAAGAAGGACGGGACTAAATAAATGTCCTGTCCATATCATTATGCTATGAATATATCAGTTGTCAGGGCTCCAGCCTATCCGCAAATACAGTTCATAATCACGCTTATCATCAGAAGCTCCATGCGGAAGCGAAACGGCATTTATTATTATGTATATCCGTGTGTGTACCGGGATAAAAAACTGACCTGCCTTGCCTATGCAACGTCGAAAAGTCCGTTAGGGCCATTTACTTATCAGGGGATAATTATTGATAATGCCAAATGCGACCCGAAATCCTGGAATATACACGGAAGCAGAGCCGGGAACCTATGAAATCAAAGTAACCTGTAAAGGAGATGTGGTACTGCATTCCGTGACCATTCAGTAAAGGAAATGCAAACCTATTTTTACAATAAATAACTCAAAACTATAATACGAAAAGAAAAATATATGCTATCTTTATCCAAAAGAGAAAGATTGGCAGGAGGATGAAACATGGAAACAGCAAAAATAAAAGAATTGGTCTCCAGAATGACTCTGGAGGAGAAAGCATCTTTGTGTTCCGGGCTTGATTTCTGGCACACAAAAGGAGTGGAACGTCTCGGAATCCCTTCGGAAATGGTCTCAGACGGACCTCACGGACTCCGCAAGCAGGACGATAAAGCAGACCATTTGGGAATCAACGACAGCATTCAGGCTGTTTGCTTTCCAGCGGGATGTGCAACCGCATCCAGCTTTAACCGTGAGCTGGTGACAAAACTTGGAGAAACACTGGGGGAAGAGTGTCAGGCAGAAAATGTAAGCACAATCTTAGGCCCGGCTATGAACATTAAGCGTTCCCCGCTGTGCGGACGTAATTTTGAATACTATTCAGAGGACCCACTTGTGTCAACGGAAATGGCAGGTGCGCTTGTCCACGGCGTCCAGAGCAAACATATCGGAACAAGTCCGAAGCATTTTATGGCAAATAACCAGGAATATCACCGCTTAACAAGCTCTTCAGAAATGGATGAACGCACCATGCGTGAAATTTACCTTGCTTCTTTTGAAGGAATGGTAAAGAAGGAAAAGCCGTGGACCATTATGAACGCATACAACAAGCTGAACGGCACATACCTTTGTGAAAATAAAGAAATGCTCACAGATGTGCTCCGCAAGGAATGGGGATTTGACGGCTATGTAATGACAGACTGGGGTGCGATGAATGACCGTGTGGAAGCTCTGAAAGCAGGCTGCAATCTGGAAATGCCGTCCTGTGAAGGCGCTACGGATGTGGAAATTGTTGCCGCAGTACAGGACGGAACACTGGATGAATCTGTACTGGACAAGTCCTGTGAAGAATATTTGAATGTTATTTTCAAATATGAGGAAAACAGAGACAAAAACGCGGTATTTCAGCATGAAAAAGACCATGAGACAGCCCGGGAAATCGAAGAGGAGTGTATTGTGCTTCTGAAAAATGAGGATGCGCTTCTCCCGTTGTCCGCAGACAAAAAGGTGGCTTTTATCGGCAAATACGCCGAGGAACCACGCTATCAGGGCGGCGGAAGTTCCCACATCAACAGCTTTAAAACAGAATCTGCAATGGACGCCGTAGAATTTCTCGCAACTGTAAAAAAGGAAAACATCACATTTGCCAAAGGCTTTGATGATGTTGAGGATAAAGTGGATGAAGCATTGGCTGCAAAAGCCGTAGAGGCTGCTGCTAATGCGGATGTGGCGGTAATCTTTGCCGGACTGCCGGACAGCTTTGAATCCGAAGGGTATGACCGGAAGCATCTTGGGATGCCGAACTGCCAGAACGCACTGATTGAAGCGGTGGCGGAAGCACAGCCGAACACCATAGTTGTGCTTCACAACGGCGCTCCGATAGAAATGCCGTGGCTCGGAAAAGTAAAAGCCGTGCTGGAAGCCTACCTGGGCGGACAGGCTGTGGGCGGCGCAGTGGTCAATGTGCTTTACGGAAATGCAAATCCAAGCGGACGATTGGCGGAAACATTCCCACTTCGGATACAGGATACGCCGTGCTATTTGAATTACGGCGGAGAACATGACAAATCGGTTTATTCAGAGGGCGTATTTGTGGGATACCGCTATTACACATCCAAAGAAATGGAAGTCCTGTTCCCGTTCGGATACGGATTGTCTTATACGACCTTTTCTTACGGCAATCTTACGGTGGACAAAAAGGAGTTTAAGGAAAGTGAAAAACTGCTGGTATCCGTAGACGTAACAAATACAGGCGCATGTACAGGAAAGGAAGTCGTACAGCTTTACGTAGCGCCGAAGGGCGGAACAATCATCCGCCCGGTACGGGAGTTAAAAGCATTTGAAAAAACAGAACTTGCACCGGGTGAGACAAAAACCGTCACCTTTGAACTTGACAGCAGAGCCTATGCATACTGGAATACGGAAATCCATGACTGGCATGTGGAGACCGGAGCCTATGAAATCCAGATTTGCCGGAATGCACAGGAAGTGCTTCTGTCAGAGGAAGTACAGGTAGAATCAGAAACCGTCCTGCCGAAAGTGTATACCCTCAATTCCACAATGGGAGAAATCATGGCAGACCCGAAAGGAAAAGCCATATTGGAACAGGCAATGGGTGAAATGGAAGGAATGGACGGCGAGAGTACAGAGGAACAGATGCAGGATGATTCCGGAGTGATCAACGACGAAATGATGGCGGCAATGATGGAAGCCATGCCGCTCAGACAGATGCTGAGTTTTGTACCGGGAGTGACAAAGGAAGCACTGAACCAGCTTGTTGCAGCGCTAAACGCAGCAGAATAAACATACAGATCTACAAAAAAATACCGGAACAGGGGATTCAAGTTTCCTCTGTCCCGGTATTTTTCTAGGACCACCAGGTGTCAGGCATTATTAAATTTCCTAACTCAAAAATTATTTAACAAACAACTCCCGCAGTGCTTTTCGGAATTCGAAGAAGAACAGTACTGCAGTGAATGTGACCGCCAAGAAGTCTGCAATCGGCTCAGCCATATACACAGCCATTGTCTGGTTGCTATGTAAGATTGCCGGCATGATGTAGATCAACGGAATGAGAAGGATGAATTTTCTCATAACTGCAACGATGATCGATGCTTTAGCTCTTCCGATAGATGTAAATGTCATCTGGCAGGCAATCTGGATACCGAACATAAACAGACATGCCAGATAGATGCGCAGCGCTTTTGCAGTAAATGCAAGCAATGTGGCATCGGAGGTGAACATTCCTGCAAATACCTGCGGGAAGATCATGACGCAGAGCCACAGGAAAACGGAGTATGTCAGACTGACCTTCAAAAGAAGTTTAAAGGCAGATTTGACACGATCCACATTTTTGGCTCCGTAGTTGTAGCTGATGATCGGCTGTGAACCTTGTCCGACTCCCTGCAGCGGAAGCATGGCAAACTGCATAACACTTGTCAGGATTGTCATTGCACCAACTGCGATATCTCCACCGTATTTCAAAAGAGAAGAGTTGAAACAAACGGAGATGATACTTTCACTTGCCTGCATCACAAAGATGGAAGAACCGAGAGCGAGTGAAGGCAGGATAATCTTAGACTGAAGTTTCATATTGCAAACTTTCAGTTTCAATGTTGTCTTTTTTCCAAACAGGAACGTCAGAACCCAGATGCAGGAGCAGGCCTGAGAAATAACAGTGGCAAGGGCAGCACCGCGGACTCCGAGTCCAAATCCAAAGATGAAGATCGGATCCAGGATAATATTGGTAACAGCACCGATCAATACGGAGAGCATACCGGTTTTGGCAAATCCCTGAGCTGTGATAAACGCGTTCATTCCAAGTGTGAGTTGTACAAAAAGCGTTCCGATAGCGTAAATGTTCATATAGGAAACAGCATATTCAATCGTGTTCTCACTTGCTCCAAAAGAAAGCAGGAAAGTCCGGTTTCCAATCAGAAGCACGATAGTAAGGATCGCAGATATGATGAGCTGTGTGAGAAAACAGTTGCCGAGGGTTTTCTCAGCAGACTCTGTATCTCTCTGTCCCATGAAAATAGATGCGCGCGGGGCCCCACCGTTTCCGACAAGGGCAGCGAATGCCGCTACGATCATGATCAGTGGCATACAAACACCTACGCCGGTCAGTGCAAGAGCACCTACATTTGGAATGTGACCAATGTAGATACGGTCTACGATATTGTAAAGCATGTTGATCATCTGTGCTGCAACGGTAGGCAGTGCCAGACGCAATAACAATTTACCGATAGGTTCGGTTCCTAAAAAATTCTTGTTCTCGTTCATTTCTCATTCTTCCTTTACAAATTATTTGTCTGAGTTCTGTTGCTGCATTTTGAATGCATTTTTTGCATTTTCCATCAGTTTCCGGTTCAAAAATTCCAGCTGCTCTTCCTCTTCTTTGGAAAAACCATGGAAAAGCTCTGTACGGAATGTCTCCTTTATCGTATCAATCTCATTCGTGATTGGAATTGCATCCGGAAGCAGCTCAAGATGAATCCTTCGCCGGTCATTTTCATCCGGAATCCGTTTCAGTAAAGATTTTTGAATCAGCAGTTCTACAGCCTGAGAGACATTTCCCTTGGAAAGCATCCGTAGTTCTACGATGTCAGCAGCTGTGTCACGACCCGGATTATTATAGAGAAAACTGATGATCGTTGTCTCAATCAATGTCAGCTTATGCCGTCTGCATATTTCTTTCAGCATACATTCGTACAGTTTGTTCAGTTGCCGGAATTGTACAAGAAAATGGGTTGAATTCATTATCCAAAACTCCTTTTGTGTTCAGATACAGAATGATTCGATTGAGTTCAACCAAAATGTATCACAGAACAGTTTTAAATAAAACAGTTCTAAAAAGAACTTTTAATTGTAATCATACGCACAAAAAGAGATTTGTCAAGAATAATTTGAAAAATTGTGTTACAAAATTATAATAATAAATTTATATTTATAATACGGAATACTCTTCAACTGTTAGAATAGTAAAAAAATGAACAAGCTGCATTAGGGAGGTCCGAATGAAAAAAATATCTTTAAACAAGAATTGGCAGTTTGCCAAAGGAACCATAACAATGATGGAGTTAATGATGGGAGACGCAGGAAATATAGAAAATATTGATTTGCCCCATGATGCCATGATTTATCAGGAAAGAACTCCGGCAACTGCGAATGCACATCAGACAGGATTTTATCCGGGCGGTGAATATACATACATGAAAAAGTGGGAGATTCCGGAAGCGTGGAGGGGATGTACAGTTGTTTTGGAATTTGAAGGTGTTGCAGATACCTGCCGTATTTATATGAACGGGGATCTTGTAACAGAGCATGTGAATCCATATACAGGTATTTTTGCAGACGTCAGCGGTTATCTGAAGTATGGCCAGGAAAATGAACTGAAAGTAGAAGTATGCAGTATAGAGCAGTCCAGCCGCTGGTATAGTGGTGCGGGGTTATACCGTTCTGTGTATGCATGGGTGGGAAAGACTGTGCATATTCCTGCCCAGGGGGTGCGTGTTACAACAAGAGAAGCTGACTGTGAGGCGGCAGTCGTGGAAGTAGAGGTTCCAATCTGTAATCGGGGAATGGTTTCCGAAACGGTACAGGTGGAAATTACATTGACCGGACCGAATGGGGCAGAAGCAGCCGCAGAGCACATACCGGTAACTGTTTTTGGAGAAAGCACGCAGATGTGCTGTCAGTGTTTGCTTGTAGAGCATCCTGCATTGTGGAGTGATGAAACACCAAATCTATACTCCTGCCGGATTACAATTTCTGAGGATGAAAATCCGATAGACAGTGTAAATATTTCAACAGGAATCCGTACACTTCGGCTGAATGCAAAACATGGTCTGTTGGTGAACGGTAAACCAACGAAACTGAGGGGGACTTGTATTCACCATGATAATGGGATTATCGGAGCGGCAACATTTCCAGATGCGGAGTATCGGCGTTGCCGCCAGATGAAGGAAGCCGGATTTAACGCTCTTCGAAGTGCACATCATCCGATGAGTAAGGCAATGCTGGATGCCTGTGATAAGCTGGGCGTGTTGGTGATGGATGAACTGAGTGATATGTGGACTCGGACAAAGAATCCCCATGACTATGCAAATTATTTTCCGACACATTGGAAGCAGGATGTGTGGGACATGGTGGAAAAAGACTATAATCATCCATGCGTGATTTTGTACTCGACCGGAAATGAGATTCCGGAGGCGGGCACTCAAAAAGGGGCAGAATGGAATCGGAGGATTCATGCAGAAATGAAACGGCTGGATGCCACACGCTATACGACGAACGGAATCAATGGTCTGATGGCAGGAAATGACCGAATGGGCGAAATTATGTGCCAGGCTACAGGGATGACTCCGGAGCAGCTTGAAGCGATGCAGCAGCCGGATGAGCAGAAGCGTGGAGGCGCAGATGAAATCAATGGGATGGCTGAGGTTATGGTGGGACCGCTGGCAGATGCGATTGCCACCAGTCCGATTCTGGAAGAAATGATAGGAGAATTTGCTGCGGCAAATGACATTGCCGGATATAATTATCTGACGGCATTACATGAAGAAGATCACATACGTCATCCGAATCGGGTTGTGCTTGGCACAGAGACTTTTCCGGCGGACATTGTTCATTTGTGGGATATCGTAAAGCGCAATCCACATGTGTTAGGAGACTTTACATGGACCGGATATGATTATCTGGGAGAGGCCGGATGCGGTATATTCCATTATAATGGAGGAGTGAATTTTTCAGCGCATTGGCCGGACAGACTGGCAGGTATCGGTGACATTGATATTCTTGGTGATCGTAAACCAATCAGTTATCTACGGCAGGCAGTATTTGGAATTGGCCATGCACCATCTATCGGTGTACTTCGGATGGATAAGGCAGGAATTGAAGTCGGAAAAACACCGTGGATGTGGAAGGATAACCTTGCAAGCTGGACATGGCCGGGATATGAAGGGGAAACAGCAAGTGTGGATGTTTATGCCAATGCAGATGAGGCAGAACTGTTCTTGAATGGGGAAAGTCTGGGACGAAAGTCGATTGGCGGAGTATATGTTGTGACGTATGAGGTACCTTATCATCCGGGAAAGCTAGAGGCAGTCAGTTATCTGAACGGAGTGGAGGCAGGCCGGGCTGTCTTACAGACAGCAGGGAAAGCGGTGAAGCTTAAGGTTGAAGCCGACCGGGGATTTTGCCTACTGCATAGAGCTTCTCTTCAAATTCAACGGACAGGGGGAAGAAATCGATTCCCTCTCTGGGCTTCTCACTTGCAGTTGCAGTGGAAAGCACGGTTGTCTCGCCATAGTGCATAAATGCAGCGCCATTTGCCTGTGCCGCTACACGGCCTACGTCTACGCTTAACGTACGTCCGGCCAGTTCCATGGAAAATGTCTTGTACATTCTGTCTCTCCTTTTCTTTTACCTTGTTGGAAATTGTTCCGAAAACGCTTCGGATGATGGAAAAAGCGAAAGACAAAGCTGCCGAAACTACTGAAAAACACACTGGCTTCAATGCGCTTGTCAGTGGTCTCGGAATTGCTCCGGTATTCGCTTTTTACATCGTGTGCAACACCCTGTCTGCTTACAACAGTCCCGGCAAAACACCTTTGTGCCACCGGTTCTTTTGCAGCTGCAGCATATCGCACGAAAAACAGGGCAGAAAGCTGTACGGCTTCCGCCCTGTCTCCAAGTCTTACTTTCTGATGCCCAGTCTCTCGATCAGGGAACGATATCTCTCGATGTCATTCTTCTTCAGATAGTCCAGCAGACCACGTCTCTGACCTACCATCTGCAGCAGACCACGTCTGGAATGATGATCCTTCGGGTTGCTCTTTAAGTGCTCGGTCAGCTCCTGGATTCTTGCTGTCAGGACTGCAACCTGAACTTCCGGTGAACCTGTGTCGCCTTCGGTTCTTGCATACTCTTTGATGATTGCTGTTTTCCTCTCTTTGGAAATCATGGGTAAATCCTCCTTTAAATGTTAACCGCCTGGTACTAAGATATGGGTCGGAGTGTCCCAAGCCTGAGCACCGGCTGAATTCATACCTAATGACTATATCATAAAAAAATGGGGCTGTAAATACTATTTTCCGGAATTTATTCAGATTGTGACTGTATCACGCTGCCACAAAACAGCCCCTTTTTACGACAGCACCCGTCTGACGGAGTAAGGTGTCCGA
>OHAI01000985.1_pt1 | contig 22502 bp, 13 predicted proteins | sample 1577091 | NCBI WGS metagenome assembly OHAI01 (sample SAMEA3541548, study PRJEB24748) | human gut metagenome | biome: human gut; feature: human-associated habitat; material: faeces | place: China | collected 2012
GCTGACTCGCAAAACGGTCCGCGCATAGTCTTGGGATTGATCGTCTTGCCCGATTCCGAGTTCATCCAAAGTTCCCATTTATTATATTCCGCCCAATAGACATCGTATCCATCCGGATGATTCCGGTAGGGAGGTTCGCTCCACGATGCGGCATGATCGCTCATGTGGTGAAAAACTTTGCCATCCGAAACTGTATGATAACCATTCTTTGTAAACCATCCGGAAAGAGGTATAGCCTCCGGACAATCCTTGCTGGCATAAGCCGAGAAATTCACAAAACGATCGGGATAGTGAGGATATACGCCTGTCAGAAGGCTGGCACGGGAAGCGCCACTCACCGGAACATTGCAATAAGCGTTCTGAAACAAGACTCCGCTCGATGCCAGACGATCCATATTCGGAGTCTTGACCGCCTCCACTCCGTAACAACCCAGTTCGGGACGCATATCGTCAGCCATCAGAAAAAGAACATTCATTCTGGAAACATCGGAGACAGTGCGCTGCGCCTGCACAGCAGAGGCCATACAGCAAGCTGTCCCGCAAAGAAGGGTATATTTTACCGAAATAGCGTTCTTCATTTTATAGTTTAAATTTTCAAGACCTGCAATATACAAAATATTACAGGTCTTGCCTCTGTTTTTACTCAAAAAATTATTTAGTCCATACCGGATTCTGTTCCAGATTCGTATTCAGTGCCAGCTGCTTCAGAGGCAGCGGATACAGGTAATAATGTTCCTGCCATCCGAGCGGAGCGTCAAAGAAGTAAACATACCCTTCGTCATTGTTCGGTCCGCCGGTCACTTTCAGATTTTTAGCCGAAGCTCCCGTCACGTATGCTCCCAACGGGCGTTTATTGACATAGTCTCCTTTCTTCCATCTACGGAGGTCGTCCAAGCGGAATCCTTCCCCCATCAGTTCCACACGTCTCTCCCTGCGTACCTCCCACAGAAGAGCAGGAACGGAAGGATCACGGGCCGTATCAAAATCATCCGTAATGTCTTCGACCGTCATTTTCGCTACATGACCGCGTGCACGAAGTTTATTAATGGATTTATCGGCAGCCGTCTGATCAAACTTACCTAATTCGCACATGGCTTCGGCATAATTCACCATTACCTCTCCTACACGGAACAAAGGCGCATCTGTCGTATTCACTCCATTGGCATTGGTAGCTACGGTATGCGTATTATAGTACTTCCATACCCAGAATCCCATTTGAGAAGCATTCCAGCCCTGTCCCCAATTCTGATTCTTGAAGTGCGGCTGCCCCTGCACCGTGAATCCTTTGAAGTTGGAAGACGGCAAACGATGATAAGTCTCACCGGAGATTGTAGCAAGAAGATCTATAAACTCTCTGTCCTGCGCATCATCCGTATATTTCCAGTCGGCCGTGCTCGGACCATTTTCTTTCTTTACCATATAGGGAGGACATATCGTCAGATACAACCGGTAATCACGGTCGCGGAACTGTCCGTAAATCTCCTTATCACCGCCATACCGACTGGTGGTAGTACTTACCGGACGACCATCCGTACACAGATAACTGTCTACCGCATCCTTTGTCGCCTCAATATAAGATTCACCGGTACGCACCATACGTGTCAGACCATGCATCAACTGACCGGTTTCATAGGCTTTATACAAGATAATGCCCGTTACCCCATCCAAAGATTCCGAATTGAAAAGCTCGTCATACCGTGGATGCACATTCGGATAAACCTTCAAAACTTCTTCCGACGCACGTACACATTCTTTCAAGTAAGTCTCGGCATCAGACAATCCATGATATTTCCGCCAAGTACCCTCGAACAAAGCAAAACGGGAAATAAGTGCCTGCACCACAGATATACCAATGGTGTTTTTGCCATCGTCCGCACCGATATGTGTCTCCGCATATTTCAGGTTGGACAGGATATTCGAAGCCACCAGATCGCGACTATCCCGTTTGCCGTACAGTTCCGGACTGTCTTCTTTCAACGCATTCTCCACCCAAGGGATATCTCCAAAGCGGGAAAGCATCTGAAAGTATTTATATGAACGGAAGAAATAGCCGACACTGCGCCAGTGCTCCTTCTCCGTATCATTCATCTGCGAACCATCGATATTGTCCAGCATCAGATTTACCCGGCGGATATAGTCGTAATCCCATTCCTTGACTTCATCTGTTGCCTTCGCCTTCTGGTATGCCCACTGCCCTTCATATCCGGACAAACCTTTGATCATATTGTCCGACTCAAAATCTCCGCGGAATATTTCGTCCGTCTGCCCCGTATCATACGTATATCCGAAGAATACATTATATAATCCCCATGCATACGTTTTGAAGTTATCATAGGTAGTAAAGACTGTCGCTTCCGTCTGTTGTCCTTTCGGATAAACTTCCAGAAAAGAGTCATTCAAACAAGACGACATCAGCAAACAGAGACTAATGCCCGTACCCAGTATATATTTCTTCATAACAATTACTCTTTTAAATAGTGAAACAATCAGAATGAAAGGTTGATACCAAACGAATACTGCCGCATATACGGATAGGTAAAACCGCGTTGTCCCAAGTCATCCGTTACCGAACGTTCCGGATCGAGTCCTTTCGGCAAATGATCGAATGTATAAAGATTCTCACCGCTAAAGAAGACAGCCAGATTATTGACACCGATCTTAGTCATCCACTTGGACGGGAAATTATAAGATAAGGTGATGTTCCGGATACTCAGGTAGGAACCATCCTGCAGATAACGGGTCTGAATACGTGTATTGGCAGCTGTATTTCCGGCAGCTTTCTCATACAGACGGGGGAAATAGCTGTCTGTGCGTTCCGGCGTCCAGTAATTCAGTTGTGTGTCATATACCGTCGTCCATGCGTCATAATGCGGATAGAACAAGTCATTCATAATCCACAAATCACGTTTGCCTACTCCCTGCAACAGGAAAGATAAAGAGAACCCCTTCCAGCTTGCACCACCGTGGATGCCATACTGATAACGACGGGTACTATTACCGATGATCTTACGGTCGCCCGGATCTTTTGTCGTACTTGTGCCTCCGTTGATAATATCGTTGTCATCCAGATCTTTATACAGGATATCACCCGAATTCGGATTGTAGCCTTCCACTTTTGGAATGCCTGCTTTCAGCTTGCCATCGGCATCGAAATCATCAACAGTATACAGGCGGTCGGTAACATACCCCCAGATCTCACCCAGTTCCATACCTACACGGTAAGTATCTTTATCGTTCTTATCCTTGCCGAAGAGACCTGTCTCGTTATTATACTTGGTAATCTTGGTTTTAGCATCATAAAGGTTGAAGCCCAGATTGTATTTCACTTTTCCGATCTGATCATTCCAGTCTACAGTGATCTCCCATCCTTTGGAACGAAGATCGGCAGTATTCTGCAAAGGAGCACTTGCACCCAGCACAGCCGGTAATTCCGCTCCCGGAGCGAGCATACCTTTCGTATCACGACGATACCAGTCGAATACAAGATTCAGCCTGTTGTTCAATAAACCCAGATCAAAACCGACATCGACAGTCGTCACTTTCTCCCAGGTAAAACTGTTACTGACCAATGCGGCAGGTTTAAGGGTGGTTACCTTGATACCCGAAACGGTCCAGTAAGCCTGCTCGGCATCCATACCCGGAATATAAGCGTATGGAGTGATACTCTGATTGCCGATATTACCCCACGAAGCACGCAATTTTAAGTTAGACAATACGGATGTCAACGGTTTCATAAACGCTTCTTCGCTCACACGCCATCCGGCAGAGACAGAAGGAAAGAAACCGAAGCGACTGTCTTTCGGAAATTTGGAAGAGCCGTCATAGCGTCCGTTCGTTTCAATCAGATATTTGCCGGCAAAGGAGTAGTTGATACGATAGAATAATCCTCTTACTGTATAGCGTTCGAATTTATCTTTAGCGAAATAATCTCCTGTAGCCTGCGATATAGAAGGAAGGTCTTCGTTAATCATGTTCATACGCGACATTTCCGCATAGCGATAGTCACTGCTCTCCTGATTGAAACCTCCCATCACGGTGACTTCATGCTTGCCCCATGTGTTATTGTAGTTTCCGTAGAAGTTCAGGGCATTATAATCGGTAATGCCGTTGGAGTTTTCATACTTAGAGTTTGCCGTCGAAGTCTCTTTCACAAAGTTACCTCCGTGGGCATAATAGAACTTCTTTTCAAACTTGGTCTTTTCATTACTCAGATGGTTGTATGTATATTCACCCACCAGTTTGACGTTCTTCAAAGGAGTAATCGTCACCTTTCCGAAGATACGGATATTGTTTTTCTGGATAGTCGTCGGATAAGCAAGATTAATCAGATTCCGGGGAGTATTAATCGGTAGTTCTTCTCCGTCGATATTCATTGTTCCGGTAGGGAAATAAGACGGGAAGGCAACGGCTGCTCCCCAGATTCCATATCCTCCCGAAGTCTCCGGCAATTCTGATTTCGAGTTCGTGTATTTGATATCCAGTTCCGGAGTAATCCATGAGAATACGTCCGAACGGATATAAGAAGACACATTGTAACGTTTATACGCATCCTTGTCCGAGGCCAGCACTCCATTCTCATCGACCATACCGAAAGAGAAACGATAAGATATATCTTTCGTGCCGCCACCTACAGAAAGATTGTGCGTCTGCTGGAAACCGGTCTCCATCATATCATCAAACAGATTGGTTTCTGCCAGACTATAGCGCAATCCGTCCACCATTGCATACCCATCGGGATAAGCCGAAGGATTGGCATTGTATTCTTTCAATAAATCCAGCCACGTATCCACATTCTGTCCACTCTGATAGTTGATGGTTCCCATGTCTTTATAAGCCTGCACCGTCTGAAGCGGTGTTGCCTTACGAGGCATATTGGCAGGTCTGCTAAATGAGAAATTGTTAGAATAATTAATAGAAAGCCTGGTTGAATCCGATCCTTTCTTTGTCGTAATCAGAATGACGCCAAATGCGGCACGTGCCCCGTAGATAGCCGAAGAAGCAGCATCTTTCAAGACCGTTACTGATTCAATATCATTCGGATCGAGCATATTGATATCCATTTCTACGTTATCCACCAGAACCAACGGTTTGCCATTCTTATCCAGACTGTTGACACCACGGATATTGAAACTCATTTCCTCTCCAGGTCTACCGGAGTTACCCGTAATCTGCAAACCGGGCATCGCGCCTTTCAAGGCATCGCTGACCGACACTACCGGACGGTCTCCCAATACTTCATCCATCTTCACGCTGCTTACCGCACCGGTCAGATTCGCTTTCTTCTGTACACCGTAGCCTACTACCACCACTTCGTCAATCAGACGGCTGTCTTCTTTCAGAGCAATGTGCAAAGGAGTCTGATTTTTGACAACGACTTCCTGCGTAGCATATCCGATATAAGACACGGATAATCGTGCATTCGGAGTCACCGACAGAGAAAAGTTTCCATCCATATCCGTAATCGTACCTTCCGTAGAATTCAGCACTTTCACATTGGCACCAATCACTCCTTCACCCGAAGGATCGGTCACTTTGCCTTTCAGGACAAACGCTTTTCCCTGTTCCTTTTCAGGCACTGCGGCATGGAATATGACCACCCGGTTTCCGTTCACTTCATAACTGATCCCCGTACCAGTCAGCAGTTGGGCCATCACGTCATTAATTGTACCCTTGTCCACGTTCACAGAGACTTTCTTATTCAGGTCAATGTCGTTATTGCGAATCAGAAAAGAATAATTTCCCTGCTTCCTGACTACTTCAATGGCTTCTTTCAAAGTAACGTTATCTGCTTTGACACTGAACTTCTTGTTTTGTTCCTGCGCTGAAAGTTGAAAACCTGTCAAGACATTACTTAGGGACAAAAGCAGAAACATCAATAATGTTTTTCTTATTATCAATCTCATTTTTTTCACTATTAAAGGTTAACATATAGTTATTTATCGTAGCTGCGGACTGCCGGTATATCTATCGGCTGTGTCCATGTTTTTTCTTCTTTCTTTTATCTTACCCCCTTTCTTTTATCGGTAATAAAGATGGTGTCACCACTGACTTTCCACGTGTATTGTTTCTCAACGTTGATTTCGCGTAATATATCATGAATATTCTGATTGCTGTCGAAGGAACCGGAGAAGTGTTCGGCCTTCAGACGCTCGCTTTCTATGCTGATCTTCACCTGGAATTTACGTTCCAGACGATGGGCAATATCAGCGAACGAAGCGTTCTCGAAGGTCAGTCCGCCGTCCAGCCAGTCGCAGGCTTTACTTGCATTGGTCTTCAGCTTTTCCATGCGTCCGGTGTTCTTGTTATACAGTGCCTGCTCATTAGGGAATAATTTCATTACGGAATTAGCAGACGCCGATAAATTCACCCTGCCTTCCAGCAGAGACACCATCACATAATTATCGTCATCATAAGCACGGACATTGAATACCGTGCCGACTACCTGCACCTGCACATCGTTCGTCTTCACGAAGAAGGGAACCTCTGCATTTTTCGCAACTTTAAAGTATCCTTCGCCATCCAACGTCACATTACGTTCGCGGATACCAAAACCACGGTGATAGCGCAATACAGAACCTGCATTCAGAGAAACCTCCGTCCCGTCAGGAAGAACGATATTCGTTCTTGATCCGGCAGGAACCTTGATTTCGTAAGGAGAATCGGCGTTGGTATATACTTCCGTCAGATTTTCCGTATACGTATACCAGAAATAGTTGCAGCCGATCAGCAGAATAACGGCGGCAGCCACTTTCAGCCAGACAGGTATCAGTTTCCGGACAGGCTTCGAAGAGACAGGAGCAGTCATTCTCTCCTTTATCTGCACTAAATTGGAATTTTCTATTTCTGCAAACGACGGCACGGAAGAAAGTGCCCATACGGCAGACATTTCCCGGAAAGTCCGGGCAGCTTCTTCATTGGAAGCCAGAAAGGCAAGCAACGTTTCTTTTTCTTCATCGGTGCTATTGCCCGACAAATAATTACTAATCTGTAATTCCAGTTCTTCTTTATCGTAATATTCTATCATAAACCGTTCTTTTTCTATGGGTGTATATAACTAGATACGCAATAAAAAAAGAAACGTTTAAAAGAAAACCGTTTTTTTTTAGAGAAACATCAAAATAGCTATCATATAGGGAGTACCAAGGGATTCGCGCAATTTAGTCAGCGCAATTTTCATCTGCACCCTGACGGTAGCGACATTAATATTCTGCTCTTCCGCAATCTCACTGTACGACTTGCCTTCATACAGGCTTGCCTTAAAAACAGCACGGCATTTGGCAGGGAGCTCCTCTACTTTCCGCAGAATGATCTCGTTCATTTCGCTGCTTTCCAATGCCTGTAACGGATTGTCGGAAGAAAGAATATGATTTTCAAGAAAAGCCCATATTTCCTCCATCTGCTCGGTCATCATACGCTCATTAAAAGCGGAAGACCGCAAATAACTGATACTTGCATTCTGAATAGCCCGACGAAGATACGGAAGGGCAGGATAAGTGATATGGTGGCGATTCTGCCAGAAAGAAACGAAGACATCATTGACTATTTCACCGGCGACTCTCTTGTCATGTACGTAGTAAACAGCTATCGCACACAGGTATAAATAGTACGTATGATAAATTTTATCAAATGCTTTGGTGCTACCGTGATTCAGTTGTTCGATTAGTTTTTCAGAGACTTCTGGTAAATTCATTCGTTCTTTTTCTTTAAGGGACGGGTGCAAATATAGCGATTAATTCAGAAACTCAAAATTCCGGTTGTTAAAACCGGAACTTTGAATCGTGAATTATAGCCCCATCGGTATCTTCAACAGATACCAGACGATAAACAGTAACGTCCATGCTGCCAGAATGCACAAGGAGTACCTCCATGTATATTTCAGCAACGATCCGTATGTGATCTGTTTGTCATATTGCCGCATATACGTCAACACCAGCGGCATATAGAATAAGAAAGGAGTAATGGCATTCGTCGAACTGTCTCCGATACGGAAAGCACACTGCGTGACGTCCGGCGAAATCCCCATCTGCGCAAACATCGGAATGAAGATGAAAGACATAAATGCCCATTTGGAAGTGGCGGATACCATAATCAGATTGATAAACGCCGTAAACAGGATAAACAAGATGAGTGCGGACAAGGGAGCCGGCTCAAAAGAAGAGAGCAGGTCCGCTCCCATAATCGCAAGACACTTGTCCAGATGAGAATACTCGAAACAGGCAAACATCTGGGCAGCGAAGAAAGCAATAACGAAATACACACCCAGCAGTTTAATCGGCTGGGTAAGTCCTTCGATCACATCATTATCGCTGCGATAACGACCGGAGCTGAATCCGTAGGCCATCCCCGTAAAGCCTGCGCCCAGAGATAGCAGAAACAGGATACCGGCTATGAAGGGCGAGTGCATCAAACCTCCGTTAACGCCACGCAGGATACCATAGGAAGAGAAAGTAAGCCACAAAATAAGGGCAACGTATATCCCTGCCACTGTAACAGCCACCATCAGCGCACGACGTTCTTTCCGTGACAAAGGGCGGTAGGCTTCGACTTTCACACTTCCCTCATATTTTCCTAAGTTCGGGAGAAGCCATTTCTGAGTCACCCAATAAACAATCCCTGTAATTACCACTGTCGAAGCGCTCATAAAGAAGTAGTTGCACAGCGGCTCCGTGTTTCCCTGATATCCCATCAGTGTGAGTGCGGCTTCCTGAGTGGTATGCGCCAAGAGCGGGTCCATCGTACTCAATACGATATTGGCACTATATCCGCAGGCCACGGAAACGTAAGCCGTCACAATCCCCGCTATCGGATGAAGTCCCACCCACTGAAACAGCATGGCGGCAATGGGAAGCAGAATAATATAACCGCCGTCACCAATGACGTTCGACAGCAATCCGAGGACAATCACCCACAGAATAACTTTTCTTTTCTCTTTCCGGTTTCCCACTCCCAGACGGATGCACGCATCGATAAATCCGGAATGTTGGGCCACCCCCAGTCCGAACATGGCGATAATCACCATGCCAAGCGGAGCAAAACCGGTAAAATTCTTGATAGCATTCCGCAACCACCAGCGGATTCCCTCAGGACTCAGCAGGCTTTGCACCCGAATATCCTCCCCTGATTGCGGCAGCGTTACTTTCAGTCCGTAGATATCACATATCCACGAAAGAAAGACCACCGCCATTGTCAGCAGCAGGAACATCGTAGCGGGATGCGGCATACGCCATTTACTCTTCATCAGCTTCCAGATTATCCAGATCGATAATGCGTAATTCCAATGCACGGACAGCCAGACGGGTCGCGTTCACTCCCACCCGTTCTCCATTCGGGAAGAGACGTCCGATCAGGTCATTCTGTCGTTTCTCCAATGATTTCACGCCGAATGGCATCCCTTTCAGGTTGGCAATCATATCTTTGGTGTAGCCTAATGCCAGATGGCGAAGAAAACGCTCGTCATATTCATCAATATCATAGTTGATTACCGCTTCCTGACGCTTGGCATCATTCGCTACCGACTTTTTGAAACGATCTACGATCTTCTCCAGAATCGGATAGTTGAATACCAGCTTCTTGCCGTCCATTACAGCTTGTACGTCTGTCTTGGTCAGCAATTCTCCTGTTTTAAGAATAATGCCGTCCGCTCCTGCATTCAGCACATCCACCCACAGTTTTTCATTCAGTATTTCCCCCGTAAAGATCAATACACGAACCCCCTTGTAACGTTTGAAAATATTCCGGCAGATATCAACGCCAATCGTCGTAGAACCTCCCAGTCCCAAATCCAGCAAAACCAGATCGGGAAGCTGCGCTTCCATCAACGGCCAGAACTCGCTTTCTGTCATTGCCGTGCCGATCACTTCTGCGTTGGGTATCTCATGACGGAAAATTTCTTCTGTGCCTTTCAATTCCAGTTTTACGTCCTCTACAATAATAACTTTAAACTTCTGTTCTTCCATTTTATTTATCTAATAACTTTTATGTGTCTTCTTTCTTATCTGCGCGGGATGGTGAAGTAAACCGTAAATCCTCCCCCTTCTGCCGGTTCGGCATTGATACGGCATCCTCTGCGCCCCGCAAATTCATCATGGTCACGAATAATCTGCTTGCATATCAGATATTCCGTTCCCCTCAACTCCCCTTTTTTGCCGGAAGTCATACGAGCCAGGTTCGGATAGAACAACTGGTTCAGCTCCGTCACACTCTTCTCGCGCCTGGTATCCGTAAAGAGGAAACGGATATATTCGTTGTCCTTACGAGCCTGCAAGCGTATCACTCCTTCTTCACGAACCGCCAATGCTTCATCAATCAGATTCTCAAACAGGAAACGCAACTGATTCACGTCGCCGATCACTTTGGCTTCCATCGGTTCTATGATTAGTTCTACCTTTTCCGTCCGGTTTTTCATGACCTTCCTGAAGTATTTTCCAGCAGCATCAAAAAGCTCCTGTACCGGAATCGTATTCCGGCGGAAAGTAACCTCCTCCAGCTGTCGGGCAGCGCATGAACTCAGAATCGTAAAGATCCCTTTATAGTATTCAATCAGTTCCGTAATCGTCTCCACAGCTTCCCGTTCATCCTTTTCCGGAAGGTTCTGCGTATTCAACCGACCGATAATCTGTTTAATCTTGTTTGGATAATAAATCGTCTCATGCTTAATAGTCGAAAGGCAGTTATCGAGCACCATGTTCTGCACATGGAGCATACTGTCTTCCCACGAAGCACGGCGTGTTTCCTCGTGTGCCGACTCAATATCCCGGTATTGCGTGGCAAGCTTTACCACTGCATTGAACACCACAATCGATACATAACGTGCTACCAGCTCAAAAAGAAGATGATCCGTTTCCTGTTGCGTCCCTTCCCTGCGTTCCAGATAAAGCACGCCTACACATTGATGCTCACCTCCGGCTTCCACCATCAACGGAATCGCCTGCAAATTCTGTTCTGAGAGATATTCACCCGTTTCAAAACATTGCTGCACCATCTCCGGCATTTCCTGTCCGGGACAGGAAGCATATTCCAGCCGATGCGTAGTCTCATTATAAACCGCAATGCCCATCAGGCTGATTGTCAGCAACTCATTTACTGAGCCAAAAGCCTCATTCACGATGCGCTGCGGAATCTCTTTAAGCGTATTTTCCTCCCTCTGAAGAGCTTCCTCGTTCTCCTGAGTCTGAGGTCTGACCAAAGAGGCGGCAAAAACTTTCTGATTTATCTCAAGCACCTGTTCCAGGTTCAAACGGTTCTGCAACATCTTCCTCATATACAAGAGATAATAGCCGATCAGAGAAACGATCAGCAAGACGAAACAGAGGATGATACCAACCGTCTTATTCGTGTTGGATCGTTCCAACTGCCTACAATATCCTTCCAGAGTCTGGTCTTCTCCCTGTACCTTATATAAATCCGTAAAAGCCGAATTATTATAACTGTAGGCATCAATTTGTTTCAAAGCAAGGAATGCTACCGCCGCTTCATTTCTGATATCCAAAATCACATGATAGTCTGAATCAAAAAGTTCATTCCACCAAAACAGTTCAGCAGGGGTTCCTTTTCCCACCAGTTTCATGTATCGATGCGGCTTAGGGGTACGCGTATATTTCTTATAATGCTCATTCAGCGACATCATTGCCGAATCTATATACTGCAATGCTATTTCGTAGTTCTCATCCACATTGGCAAAATAAGCGGCATTGGCATAATCAGAGGCTGCATCAAGCAGATCTTCATAAGTAGAATCTGTAGTAATCGCAATGGAGTCACTATCCTGCAATATCGACGGAAGGGGTTCATGCAGACAAGAAGCCATTCCCAACGGAAGCAACAGGCAGAGCAACACGCCAATCACTTTACGTACTCCTGAAGGCAAGCGGAAATAAAAACGGCTTCCCTTTCCCGGTTCGCTTTCTATATCGAATACGCATACCCGGAACAGTTCATTCGTTTTCTTATATTTCTCTATGATTCCCTTGCAGTTCATCAAACCAAAACCGCTTCCCTTATTCTCTTTCAGTTCTTCCGGATCTGCCGCGTCTTTCATGCCGATAGCACGCGAATCATATACCTTTTCACCAATAATATGCGCGATATCTTCTGCTGAAAGTCCTCTCCCATTATCTTCTACGGAGATTTCCACATACGCGTCGGTAGCATGCGCATATACTTTAACCGTTCCCCCCTCGGGCGTATACTTACGGGCATTTTCAGCCAGTGTATTAATCATAAACAAGGTCAATGCGCGATCGGCCTTTACCATCAGGGTGGTCGGTTCGATTTCCAGCTTTTGCTTTTTCATTTCAAAAGCACGCCGTCCTTTTCCCAGCAAATCAAACAGTTCATTCAGACTGAATGTCTCGATGTTCAGACTAAGCGTACCTTGCTTCATCTTGATCCAAAGTGCCAGAATATCATTATATTCGTTGATGGTAGTCACCAGTTCATCAATGTACTGGTATTTCTCTTTCTTTATCCTGGCGTCATCAATATATCCTTTTTCCGTCAACTTATGTACTTCGTTCAGAATCCGGTCGATATAAGGATTAATCCCGTTCACGATGGCCATACAAGCCTTCTTTATCAGATTCTGACGTTTGTTTCCTGCAATATGCTGCTCGTAGATATACCGCTGTTTCTCCAGCTGATTTCGCTCGTCGCTCAACGTAGCCACCATTTGTTCATTTTCAGCAGCCCATACGATATAAGGTTCCACTACATGCACCAATGCCTTCTCGTCCCGGTTCAGTCGATGGGAAGAAGGTACCAGTGCAGCTTTTCCTTCTTCCGGAATTTCCAGCGTCAGACGTCCTTTCCCAAACAACTGGTCAATGCCTTGCTGAATCAGAGGTACGTTCATCGGTATGGAAGAAGTGATATCCCGACAAAGAGAGAGAATCCGTTGCAGACGTTCCACATCCACCTGATTCCTGATCTTGGAACGTTTGTTGAAGAACCACCAAAGGATGATCACCAGTACTAAGCCGACAATAACCAGAAAAAGAACGACCGTCATCTGTCGCGATCCTGCTTCCAAAGACAAATAACGGCTTTCCAACTCCTTATCCTGACGGGTAAAGTTCAAAATATCCAGATAGATATTCCGGTTATAATCAGAAGCATCCTTCATCCCCAGCCCGGCATATGAAACGCTCAACTGCTCCCTTATCCGTGAGATCCATTCGGGAACGGTCTTCACCTTCTCCTGTCCAATCCATGGAACTCCGGTATAAGTAGTATCTCCCTCGGCAAACGTATATAATTTATCCAGCGTATCCACTTCATTATGATAATAAAGCATGTGATGATGGTTTACGCAGTTCAATGCTTTTGATAATGTATCCAAAGCTTCCTGATAACGTCCGTGCGCATTCAGGTATTTGCCGATAGATACATAAGCTCCGGCAATCTGATACAAGTCATTATATTCGCGAAATTTCTCCAGTGCCAGTTGGGCCAAACGCAAAGGGAACAAAGAATCTACCGGAAAATCAAACTGATCCAACGCATGTGTACGCCTTGTCTTGAAAAACTCAAAATTAGACGGGGATGCCATCAGATTGGCAAGCCCCTGCATTCCATTCCCCTCAAAATACGGATGCTTGCTCTTCACGGCTGTCCGCCAAGTGAAATAAAGTTCGTCAAACTCGCGGAGTTTCCGTTCTTCCGGAGTATTCGCTGCGACCAAAGAAGCCGATCCTTTGAGATAATGATAATAAAGAAGCTGATTGGTATCGCTCAACGCTTCGTCTTCCTGAATATTATCGATAGAGGTTATCGCTTCCTGCCGTTGCTGGAGATAGTAATAGTAAATGGAGGAAACGAGAAAAAATTCGGTAAATGCGTAATCCAGCCGAAGCGCTTCGTGACGGTCGGCAAAGAGGTCGCTCTCTTCACGGATACGCTTCATCCGTCGGAGGGCACTGTTCCGGTAATCATAAAATTCTTTGTTGAGCGCTGTCCGCTGGCAGATTTTCATCAGTCCGATGTCTGCAATCAACAGCTCAAGCTCATTTTTAGTCAGTTTGTATACCTCTTTATGATACGCCTCGGCACGGTCGAAATCCATATTCATGAAAGCACAGAACCCCAGATTATTGGAAGCTTCCGCTTTCCCCGACTTATACAGGTTTACTTGCCGATATGCTTTATAGGCGTATTTGTAGGAAGAGTCCAGATTACGGTAACGATAAGCATACGCTTTTCCATTCAGCGAGTCGATAAGCCTCACTTCTTTTGTGGGCACCATGTCGGTACACGAAAAAAGGGAGGAAAGCAACAATACTCCTATTATATATAATGGAGAATGGAAAATGGAAAATGGAGAATAAAAAGACAGGCGATAACTATCTTTCATTCTTCGCTCTTCATTTTCTGTTTTTCGTCCATAATTCTTCATTCTTCATTCTCAGTTCTTCGTTCTTACTTGCAAATCTACAAATATTTCCGATAAGTTGGAGAGAAAATTATTTTTTCTACAATAAGTCTTTCTAAATAATAAGAGAAATTCCTACCTTTGCAGGCAAATTAACAAATAGGTAACATCTATTACAAAATGAGCGAAAAAGCACCCTTTATGGTATTCTCGGGAACGAACTCGAGATATCTGGCAGAAAAAATCTGCGCAAGCCTGGATTGTCCTCTGGGAAATATGAACATTACCCATTTTGCCGATGGTGAATTTGCGGTTTCATATGAGGAATCAATTCGTGGCGCACATGTATTCCTGGTTCAATCCACATTCCCAAACTCAGACAACTTAATGGAACTTCTCCTGATGATTGACGCTGCCAAACGTGCATCTGCAAAGAGCGTTGTAGCAGTTGTCCCTTACTTTGGTTGGGCACGTCAGGATAGAAAAGACAAACCTCGTGTATCTATCGGAGCTAAATTGGTAGCCGACCTGCTTTCAGTAGCAGGTATCGACCGACTGATTACCATGGATTTGCATGCAGACCAGATTCAGGGATTCTTCAATATCCCCGTAGATCACCTGTATGCATCAGCCGTATTCCTCCCCTATATCCAGTCATTGAAACTGGAAGACCTGGTGATTGCTACACCGGACGTAGGTGGTTCAAAACGCGCCAGCACTTTCTCCAAATACCTTGGTGTACCTTTGGTACTCTGCAACAAGTCACGTGAAAAAGCCAATGAAGTAGCTTCCATGCAAATCATCGGTGATGTGAAAGACAAAAACGTAGTATTGATCGATGACATCGTAGATACAGCAGGCACCATCACCAAAGCTGCCAATATCATGATGGAAGCCGGAGCCAAATCCGTACGCGCTATTGCCAGCCACTGTGTAATGTCTGACCCTGCTTCTTTCCGTGTGCAGGAATCCGGATTGACTGAAATGGTATTTACAGACAGTATCCCTTACGCTAAGAAATGCGCGAAAGTGAAACAACTGAGCATCGCTGATATGTTTGCAGAAACAATCAAGCGGGTAATGAATAACGAGTCCATCAGTTCACAATATATCATCTAAATGAAGAATGATGAGTAAAGGATAAGATAAAGAAAGCCGGCTAAACTTGAATTTAGCCGGCTTTCTTATTTATCTATAATTCTTTCTTTTAAAGAAGTCTTCCCATTTTATAGGTTCCTTTTTTGATCACCTTTCCGTCTTTATCTGTTTCCACAAAAGGGCCATCTTTCTTTCCTTGTTTGAAGAAGCCTTCGAAGCGGTTACCGTCTTTGTCGATCTGAACGCCTTGTCCGTCTTCCAGTCCGTCTACGAAACCACCTTTATATTGCATACCGGCAACGGTTTTCAGAGAGCCCTGACCGTGAGGACGATTATTTTTCCAGTCTCCTTCGTAAACATCCCCGTTACTCCATTTATAGATACCTTTGCCTTCGCGTTTATTGTTTTTCCAGTCACCTTCATACACAGCACCGTTTGCCCACGTGAAGGTACCTTTTCCATCCTGCATACCGTCTTTGAAATTTCCTACATATTTATCTCCATTGGCATGATAGTAAACGCCTTCTCCGGTACGTTCTCCCAAAAGATAAGAACCTTCGTAGCGATCTCCCGTATGGAAAAAATAAGTACCTTTTCCGTGCTGGATGTCATCTGCCCAGTCACCATCGTACTTATCTCCGTTAGTATATTCGAATACGCCTTTTCCGTGACGTACATCATCTTTCCAGTCACCGTCGTACTTGCAGCCATCGTCCCAGTTCATGGTGCCTTTGCCGTTCTTCTTGTCATTCTTCCAGTGACCGCTGTATTTAGCACCATTCGCCCACGTATAAGTACCTTCGCCCTCACGCTTGTCGTTCGCCCAGTTGCCCACGTATAAGTCGCCATTATGATAATACATCGTTCCGGCACCATGCTGATAATCCTGGAACCACATACCGTCATAACGGTTATTATTCATAAAATAATAGATTCCTTTTCCGTGTTGCTGATCCTGGAACCACTGACCTTCGTACTTCTCTCCATCCGGAAAAGAATAGATTCCGTAGCCTTCACGTTTTCCTTTGATATATTCCCCTTCGTAGACATCCCCATTTTTAAAGACCGTTTTCCCTTTTCCGTTCGGTTTGCGTCCTTTCATCTCTCCTGTATAGACGCTACCATCTTTGAAAGTATAATTTCCGATTTTTATTTCTGTAGAGAATGTGTCTTTCAACTTTCCGAAGAACCCACCTTTGCTGGTATTATTATCTTGTGCCATCACTCCTCCCTGTGCAAGAAGAGTCAAAAAAAGTGTAGTATATAGATATTTCCTCATTAGTTTTACTCGTTACTCATTAAAATTACAGTTTGGACAAAGATACAACTTCTCTCCCAAAAAGTGCCATACCGGAAAGCAAATTATGACAACTTTTTACCAGCAATGACCTCTTTTAATGTCTCTTTGCACAAATAGCGCTGTGCCAATTCCTGTATTTCCTGAGGTGTCACCTCATTTACAGCCTGCAAAGAACGGGAGAAATACTGGTCATCCAGCCCCGAAGTAGCAATAAAAATCCACGCATCCGCCAGCGAGAAAGGCGATTCGTAGCTCCGGCACATTTCACCCAGCATATAGTTGCGCACCATCGTCAGTTCTTCCATAGGAACAGGCTCCCGGTGTAGTTTGTCTATCTCATTATATACTTCCTGTATCAGCGGTTCCACGTATTCATTATCCGTTTCGGTCGAGATTCCCAGCAAACCACTATCCGGATAGAACATAATTCCGGCAGAAATCCCATAAGTATATCCTTTCTCTTCACGGATATTAGACATCAGACGGCTGCCAAAGTATCCTCCGAACAGCGTCATCAGTACGCGTAATTTCAGATAGTCAGGATTCTGACGGGTAATGGTGGTACATCCCATCTTCACCGCACTTTGCAAAGCGTCTTCACGCTCTATGAATATTCGTTTTTCGGGAACGGCAACGAATGAAAATATCGGTTTTGATGCTTTCAGCTGATATTGTCCGAAAGGAGTCCCGAAAGCACCGGTCACCCGGCGGATGATATCTTCCGTCACCTTACCCGACAGGAAAATGGAACAGTTGCCCGAATGATAATGCCGTCCGTAGAAGTCACGGAGTACTTCCGGTGTAATGGCATGATAATCCTCCTCCACTACAATTTGCCCACATGGATGCTGTGTCCCGTAAAGCGCCTGTAACAGGCCACGGTGTGCAAGGAAGTCTACTTTAGAAGTATTGACCAGATATTGCTGGATATTCGTATCCAGGATGGTATGCAGTTCTTTCTCCGGAAACACAGGTTCCTTAATCATGGATTCCACGACTTCCAGCGTTTTTGCCAGATACTTGTTCAACGAGTAGACAGTGATATAAGCATACTCCGACGAACTGGACAGTTCGAGCCATGAACCATAATAATCCAGTTTCTCTGCAATGGTTGCCGCCGTATACTTCTGCGTGCCTTCACGCAGCATCCGGTTTGTAAACAGCGCCTGCAACTTCTGCGACTGTTGCCAGCGCCCTCCGGCAAAAAGAATATCCATACGGACCACCTCCTGTTCACCGGCATTGACAACCGTCAACGGGACACCGTTCGGCAAAGTAGTCCGGACGGGAGAAAGGATATGGAAATTTTTCAGGGCTTGTATTTCAGGTTGTATCGTACGATCCATAAATCAGCTTCTGTTCTTCAAAAATTCTTCTGCATGTTTCAGATCCTGCGGTGTGTCGATACCGATCGTTTCCACGTCACTGATGCCTACCTTTATTTTATATCCATTCTCCAGCCAGCGCAACTGTTCGAGTGATTCTGCCAACTCCAGAGAGGATTGCGGTAGAGCGGTGATCTCCTTCAATACTTCCGTGCGATAAGCGTACAGACCGATATGTTTGTAATAGGTATGTCCCTTCAGCCAGTCTTCCTTATCGGCATTGCGCTGAAAAGGTATGATGGAACGGCTGAAATAAAGTGCGTTCCAATTCTTGTTGAGCACCACTTTCGGGGAGTTGACATTCTCCAGTACGGCAAACGGTTCATCGGCTGTGAAAGGCTTCACCAACGTAGCAATCTGCGTGGTAGGGTCTTCGAAACAAGCCTTTACAGCATTCAGCTGGGAAGGCTGGATGAAAGGTTCGTCCCCCTGTATATTGACTACCACATCAAAGTCGCCCCCGATCTTTGTGCACGCCTCATAGCAGCGGTCGGTACCACTTTTATGATCAATGGAAGTCATGACTACTTTTCCTCCGAATGCTTTTACGGCAGCTTCAATACGTTCGTCATCGGTAGCCACATAAGCATCATCCAAGATGCCCGCTACTTGTTCGTATACACGCTGTATCACCGTCTTCCCCCCCAGCATAGCCAATGGTTTCGCAGGGAAACGGGTGGATGCGTAGCGGGCAGGTATTATTCCCAGAAATTTCATATCTGATTGTATTTTAATTCTTCTAATCCTTTCACAACATACTCTCTTTTCAGGTCTTCCGGCTTCAACACCCGGTCATCGAAAGAGAGCAAATCAATATCCAGACTGACTTTTTCTTCCTTCTTATCCTCCGGACGACGCCCGGCGGACTGCTCGATAGCTTTCAGCTCCTTGCGCACTCTTTCCTCCTCCGCTTCCGAGAAGAACATCGCCACCTGATTGGAGAACAATGCCGGACTTCTGAAAAACAAAGGGCGTGTCTCCTGTTCAGACGTAAAGCGGATGGTAGAAAACAAATCCACCAGTCTCCTGCGAGCCAGAAGAAGATTCTCTTTCCGGTTGTAGTTACTTCCGATACAAATGATACATTTATGCACGATGAGAGGTTTAATTAAACAAATCGTCCAGTCCCGTTTCTTCGAAGACTTCTCCGTCCGGTGTTTCCGAACCGGCACAAGGGTCAAAACCTTCGGGCAGTTTAAACGTTTCCGTCTGGCTGTATCCCAAAGTCGGGTCATCGTAGACTTTCTTCATATAAGTTGCCCAGATAGGCAATGCGGCGGCAGCCCCTTGTCCATAAGTCATTGTACCAAAGTGGATGTCACGTTCATCACCTCCTACCCAGCAACCGGACACCAATGATGGAGTAAAGCCCATAAACCAGCTATCCGAGTTATCATTGGTCGTACCTGTTTTACCGCCCATATCGGCCGTAATTCCGTAACGGCGAACACGTCCGCCTGTTCCTTCATTGATAACGGAACGAAGCATTACCAACATCTTGTATGCGCTCGAAACACTGATAACTTCTTCCATCTGCGGTGCAAACGTAGAAAGCACATTGCCGTCACTATCTTCAATGCGGGTGACGAATAACGGAGCTACCCGAATCCCCTTATTGGCAAAAGCTGTATATGCGCTTACCATTTCACCGACAGAAATTTCGCAGGGACCCAAACAAAGTGAAACAACAGGGTCGATCGCCTTGTTTCGTACACCAAAACTATGAATCAGCCTTACAAGGTTATAAGGATTCAGTTTACCCATCAGGTAAGCCGAAATCCAGTTATCCGAATTGGCCAGTCCCCATTTCAGAGTCACCATTTCACCATAACGTTTATTATTGGCGTTTCGGGGAGTCCATGCCTCTCCTGTTTCGGTAATCAGCGTTTGTTCTACATGACGCACCTGATCACAAGGTGAAAATCCGTTCTCCATCGCCAGTGTATACAGATACGGCTTGATAGTAGAACCTACCTGACGGCGTCCCACCATTGCCATGTCATATTGGAAATATGTATAATTCGGTCCTCCAACATACGCCTTCACATATCCGGTCATCGGGTCCATCGACATGAATCCTGTACGCAGGAAGTGTTTGTAATAGCGAATAGAGTCCATCGGAGTCATAATCGTATCCTTCTCACCTGCCCAGGTGAAAACAGACATTTCCTGAGGAGTATCGAATGCTTTGCGAATCTCCTGTTCAGAAGCACCCGCTGACTTCATTACATTATAACGTTCGGTTTGTTTCATGGCTCTGGTCAGCAATTCTTCCACCCGCGCCTGCGGCAATGCCCTTGCATACGGGGCGTTCTTACTTCCTTGTTTTTCTTTAAAGAACAGAGGTTGCAAGAAGTCGCCTAAATGTTCTTTGATAGCATCCTCAGCGTATTGCTGCATATGCGAATTGATGGTGGTATAAATCTTCAGACCATCCGTGTAGATATTATAATTCGAGCCGTCTTTCTTTTTATTTTTGGCGCACCAGCCGTACAGCGGCTTTGTTTCCCATGAAAGATAATCTTCATAATACTTCTGCATCTGCCAGCCGCGGTACTCGCTCTTAACCGGTTTCTTGGCAGTCATCACACCACGAAGATATTCGCGGAAATAGGTTGCCAGACCTTCTTTATGGTCTACACGGGTATATGCAAGTTTCAGCGGAAGTGCCTGCAAAGAATCACATTCCGCATCCGAGATGTAACCGGCTTTTTCCATCTGACGCAGTACGACGTTACGACGTCCCAATGCATTCTCACGGATTTTCGGATTTCGGGATACCGGATTATAACGGGACGGATTCTGACACATTCCCACCAACATCGCTGCCTGCTCTATTTTCAAATCTTTGGGTTCACAGCCGAAATAAGTAGACGCGGCTGTCTTTATACCGACAGCATTATTCAGGAAGTCGAACTTATTAAGATACATTGTCAGAATCTCTTCTTTCGTATAGTAACGTTCCAGTTTTACGGCAATCACCCATTCGATCGGTTTCTGCAACAGACGCTGCATAGTATTGCTTGCCACCTTTTCCGTAAACAACTGTTTTGCCAACTGTTGTGAGATCGTACTACCTCCACCCGCACTTTTCTGCAACAATAATCCACGCTTGACGATGGCACGGAAAAGTGCCTTCGCATCAATACCGGAATGTTCGGCAAAGCGAACATCCTCCGTCGCAATCAGCGCATGAATGATGTTGGGAGAAAGATCGGCATAGCTGCTGTATACACGATTGTTTTTTTCCATTGAGAAGGTACCCAGTACTTTCCCGTCTTCCGAGAATACCTCAGTTGCAAATTTATAATTGGGATTTTCCAGTTCTTCCACAGGAGGCATATAGCCTATCCAGCCCTTAGAGATAGACACAAAAACAACTACGATAGCTATTAAAGCAACTGCCAACAATACCCAAAGAGCGTTTATTATTTTTCGAATCATGTTTCTTCTAGCTTAAAAAAGATGCTTATAATTAAGCCGCAAAGGTAGATAAAATATAGCATACAGCAAACGAGTTTTTGATTTATTTGATATTTTAAAACCAACCGAAAAACGAATAAAAAGAGAAAAAAAGTTTGTATTTTACATTTTCTTCGTACCTTTACACTCCGGTAAAACAAGTTCTATCCACATAAAAGATAACAAAATGGAAAACAGAAGTTTAGTAACCATTGCCGAACATTCTAAAGAAAAAATCCTCTACATGCTCGAAATGGCGAAGCAGTTTGAAATGAACCCCAACCGCCGGTTATTGCAAGGTAAGGTAGTAGCAACCCTGTTCTTCGAACCTTCCACCCGTACCCGTTTGAGTTTCGAAACAGCAGCCAATCGCCTCGGCGCACGCGTCATCGGATTTACTGATCCGAAAGCAACCAGCTCCTCAAAAGGAGAAACACTCAAAGACACGATCATGATGGTTAGCAGCTATGCGGATATCATCGTCATGCGACACTATCTCGAAGGAGCTGCCCGATATGCCAGCGAAGTAGCACCCGTACCCATCGTCAATGCAGGAGACGGAGCCAACCAGCACCCGTCACAAACGATGCTCGACCTCTACTCCATCTACAAAACCCAGGGTACACTGGAGAACCTGAATATTTTCCTCGTTGGCGACCTCAAATATGGCCGCACCGTACACTCACTGCTGATGGCAATGCGCCACTTCAACCCGACTTTCCACTTCATAGCTCCTGATGAATTGAGAATGCCCGAAGAATACAAAATTTACTGCCGTGATCATGGCATCAAGTACGTGGAACATACGGACTTTACGGAAGAAACCATAGCAGATGCCGACATCCTCTACATGACCCGTGTGCAGCGTGAACGCTTCACTGACCTCATGGAG
>OHAI01000986.1_pt1 | contig 22496 bp, 19 predicted proteins | sample 1577091 | NCBI WGS metagenome assembly OHAI01 (sample SAMEA3541548, study PRJEB24748) | human gut metagenome | biome: human gut; feature: human-associated habitat; material: faeces | place: China | collected 2012
GCTGACCGTCACCCGTCTGGACGTGACCCCCGACCTGGATGTGGCCAAGGTATATGTGAGCGTGATGGGCCGCGCGGACGGCCCCAAGCCCGCCATCGAGGCGCTGAACCGCGCCGCCGGTCATGTGCGCACCGAAGTGAGCAAGAAGATGCACATCCGCAAAGCACCCCGGTTCATCTTTGTGGAGGACGACGGTGCCGCCTATGCAGCCCACATCAATGAGCTGCTGCGCAGCCTGAACGTCAGCGGTGAGGCCGAGGCACAGCCCGAAGCCGGGGAGACCGAGGAGTAAAACACACTTTACAGCCTTGCGGAAAGGATGGAACATCGGATGACGGAACCGTTGAGTGTGCAGCAGATGGCCCAGCGCCTGAAGTCTGCCGACAACATTTTGATCCTGTGCCACAAAAACCCGGACGGTGATACCGTCGGCTGCGGCAGCGCCCTGTATTATGCCCTGAAAGCTCTGGACAAGAATGCAGCAGTGCTCTGCTCCGACACGATCCCGGCCCGCTATGCCTTTACCAATGCGCACCTGTTCAAGGGCGAGTTCGAGCCGGAAACGGTGGTTGCCGTGGACGTGGCCGGGCTGCAGCTGTTCGGCGAGGGCAACGGCGTGCCCCGCTACAGCCGCCATGTCGATCTGTGCATCGACCACCACGCGGGCAACGGCGGCTATGCCGACTTTACCCTGCTGGACAGCACCGCGGCCGCAGCCGCAGAGCTGATGTACCGGGTCATTCTGGAGATGGGGGTGGACATCACCCCGCACATTGCCGACTGCTTGTACACCGGCGTGGCCACCGACACCGGATGCTTCCGGTTCTCGGCCACCACGGCCAACACCCATCTTGTGGCGGCAAAGCTCATCGAGGCGGGCTGCCATGTGGAAGAGCTGAACACCCTGCTGTTCGACACTAAGCCCCGGGCCCGCATGGAGGCCGAGCGCATCGCCCGCAACCATCTGGAATACTATCTGGACGGCCGGTGCGCGCTCATCTACCTCACCCGGGACGAGATCGAGCAGAGCGGGGTGGACCCGGCCGATCTGGAAGAACTGACCAGCCTGCCTGTGAGCATTGAGGGCGTAAAGGTGGGCCTGACCCTGCGGCAGCAGCCCGGCGGCAGCTACCGTATCAGCGTGCGCACCGCAAAGGGCGTGGACGCCTGCGCCATCGCTCGGCGTCTGGGCGGAGGCGGTCACAGCTGCGCTGCAGGCTGTGAGCTGCTGGGCAATCTGGAAAACGCAAAAAATGCAATTCTGGCAGAGGTGGAAGCCGAGCTGGACGCACCGCAGGAGGAAGCATAAATGCAGGGCATCCTGATCGTTGACAAGCCCATGGACTGGACCAGCTTTGATGTGGTGGCAAAGCTGCGCGGCGTGCTGGGCACCCGCAAGCTGGGCCACAGCGGCACGCTGGACCCCATGGCCACCGGCGTGCTGCCGGTGTTCTGCGGCGGTGCCAGCAAGGCAGTGGACCTGCAGCTGAACCACGATAAAAGCTACCGTGCGGTTTTAAAACTGGGCGCGCGCACCGACACCGGCGATGTGACCGGCACTGTGCTGGAAACGGCTCCGGTCACGGCGGGCGAAGGGGAACTGCTGGCCGTGCTGCCACAATTCATCGGCCCGCAGATGCAGGTGCCGCCCATGTACTCGGCCATCAAGCTGAACGGTCAGCCGCTGTATAAGCTGGCCCGTGAGGGCGTGACCGTGGAGCGCAAGGCGCGCCCCATTGAAATTTACAGCATCACCTACGGCGGCAGCCCGGCAGAGAATGAGTATGTGCTGGATGTAACGTGCTCCAAGGGCACCTATATCCGCACATTGCTGGAAGACATTGCCGCCGCCATGGGCCAGAAGGGCACCATGAGCGCACTGCGCCGCACCTCGGCGGGCGTGTACACCGAAGCCGATGCCCACACGCTGGAGGAAATTCTTGCCGCAAAAGAGCAGGGCATGGACGCACTGGAAGCACTGATGCTGCCGGTGGAAAGCGTGTTTGAAAGCCTGCCGCTGCTGGTGGTGGAGCCTTGGGTGGAACAGCATTTGTACAACGGCTGCCCCACCAGCCGGTATCCGGCAGCAGATGGCCGCTACCGGGTGCGCAATGCCGCCGGACAGTTTTTGGGCCTTGCCAATATCGTACAGGGTGTGCTGCGGGTGGAAAAACTGTTCGTAGAACGTAATTGAAAAAGGAAATAAAACCCATGCAGATCATTTCACAATTTGCACCGCTGCCGCTGGCGCAGCCGGAAAAAGGCACCGCAGTGGCAATGGGCTTTTTTGACGGCATCCACATCGGCCACCGTGCGGTGATCGAAAGCGCCGTGCAGTGGGCCAAAGAACACGATGCCGCCCCGGCGGTGTTTACCTTCAAGCTGCCGATGGTGAATAAGATGAAGGGCAAGCGCCTGCTTTCCACAGCGGATAAGCATGCTCTGATCGCAAGCCTTGGCGTGGAGTATTACCTCACGCCGGACTTTGAGGAGATCAAGGGCCTGACCCCGGAGCAGTTCGTGCTGGGCATCGTGCGGGACTGCAATGCCCGTGCGCTGGTCTGCGGCGAAAACTTTACCTTTGGTGCCAAAGCGGCCGGCAACCCGGAGCTGCTGCGCACCCTCTGCGCTCCGTTGGGCGTGGAGGTGATCGTGGTGCCCATGGCGCAGTTTGAGGAAAAGCCGGTGTCTTCCACCCGCATCCGCACCGCGCTGGAAGGCGGCGACATCCCGGCAGCAAACGCCATGCTGGGGATGCCCTATGCCATCCGGTTCGAGGTGCAGCACGGTGCAGGTCTGGGCCACACGCTGGGGGTGCCCACCATCAACCAGCTGTATCCCGAGGGCTTTCAGCTGCCCCGCAGCGGCATTTATATCACCCGCACCCGCATTGGCGGGGTGTGGTATCCTTCGGCCACCGGCCTTGGCAGCCGCCCTACCGTCAATGATGATGCCACCAAGGTGACCTGCGAGACCTTTATCCCGGGATTTTCCGGCGACCTCTACGGCACCGACCCGGTGGTGGAGTTCCACGCCTACCTCAGCCCCAGCAAAAAGTTTGATACGCTGGACGAGCTGCGGGCCTGCATCAACAACGCTGCAAAGCGTGCACAGGAATATTTTGTATAAGAAAAAATCCCGTCTTCTGTTGCAGAAAGACGGGATTTTTTGCGCAAAAGCGCCTGTTTTATTCGTAGTCGATAGGTAAAGTGGGCAGACCGTTCAGTTCAAGGCCCGCTGTGTGGCCTGCAATGTACTGGTAATACCCCTGCGCCGCGATCATAGCGCCGTTGTCACCGCAGAATTTCAGCTCCGGCAGATAAACTTTTGCACCCAGCCTCTGGGCACCGTCGTTCACCAGCTGGCGCAGCCGTCCGTTGGCGGCAACGCCGCCTGCCAGACACACCTGCTTTGCGCCGGTGTCCGCTGCGGCCAGCAGCAGCTTTTCGGCCAGAATGCCCGCAATGCGGTCCTGAAAGCTGGCGGCAAGGTCGGGCACATTCACTTCTTCGCCCTTCATCTGGGCCTTGTTCACCTCATTGAGCACGGCGGTTTTCAGGCCGGAAAAGCTTACGTTGTACTTGCCGTCCACATGGGGCACCGGCAGGCGGTAGGCCTTGGGGTTGCCGGTCTTGGCGGCATTGGCCACGCTGGGGCCGCCGGGGTAGGGCAGACCCAGCGTGCGGGCCACTTTGTCAAAGGCTTCACCGGCGGCATCGTCCACCGTGTGGCCGAGGATGTGGTAATGGGTGTAGTCCTGCACCTCCACGATGTGGCTGTGGCCGCCGGAGGCCACAAGGCAGAGGAAGGGCGGCTTCAGCTCCGGGTGGGTGAGGTACAGCGCGGCAATGTGTCCGCGCAGGTGGTGCACCGGCACCAGCGGCTTATTGGCCGAGTAGGCCAGACCCTTGGCAAAATTCACGCCCACCAGCACTGCACCGATCAGGCCCGGCGCAAAGGTGACGGCCACGGCATCCACATCGTCGATGGTCTTGCCTGCATCCAGCAGGGCTTTTTTGACGGTAGCACTGATAAACTCGCAGTGGCGGCGGCTGGCGATCTCCGGCACAACGCCGCCGTAAAGAGCCTGTTCTTTTACGCTGGTGGAAATGACGTTGCTCAGCAGGTGCCGGCCATCCTCCACCAGAGCTGCGGCGGTCTCGTCGCAGGTGGATTCAATTCCCAAAATAATCATGTTTTAGTGGGCCTCCAGCCAGTTTTTGCCTGCGTGCACATCGGTGCTCAGGGGCACGGCATACTGCACGCAGCCTTCCATTTCCTCCCGCAGGATCTGCGCAGCCTTTTCGGCTTCAGCCTGCGGGGCCTCCACGATCAGTTCGTCGTGGACGGTCAGGATCAGGCGGCTTTCCATCTTTTCGTTCCGCAGGCTCTTCCATACCCGCACCATGGCCAGCTTGATCACGTCTGCCGCAGTGCCCTGAATGGGGGTGTTGCGGGCCATGCGTTCGCCGCTGGAACGCACATTGAAGTTGCTGCTTGCCAGCTCCGGCAGAGCACGGCGGCGGCCGAACAGGGTGGAAACATAGCCGCAGGCCTTGGCATCGGCAATGGTCTTATCCATGTAGCCGCTCACCTTGGGGAACGCGGCCAGATAGTTCTTGAGGAAGGCGTCTGCTTCCTTCACGGTCACGCCGATGTCCTTGGCAAGGCTGTAAGCGCCCTTGCCGTACATGATGCCAAAGTTGATGGCCTTGGCAGAAGAGCGCAGCCGGGAGGTGACTTCTTCCTGCGGGATGCCGTAAATTTTTGCGGCGGTGCTGCGGTGGATGTCCTCACCGTTCAAAAACGCCTGCTGCATGTGCTCATCGCCGGTAATGTGGGCAAGGATGCGCAGCTCGATCTGGCTGTAGTCGGCATCCACCAGCACACAGCCGGGCTTTGCAATAAAGTAGGCGCGCAGCTGGCTGCCCAGCTCGGTGCGGATGGGGATGTTCTGCAGGTTGGGGTTATCGGACGAGAGCCGTCCGGTGCGGGCCTCGGTCTGGTTGAAGGTGGAGTGGATGCGGCCATCCTCGCCGATCACCTTCAAAAGGCCCTCCACGTAGGTGGAGTTCAGCTTCTGGTAGGCGCGGTACTGCAGAATGTCCTCCACCAGCGGGTAATCCCGCAGGCTTTCCAGTGTTTCGGCATCCGTGGACCAGCCGCGCTGGGTCTTTTTGCCATGGGGCAGGCCCATGGTGTCAAACAGCATTTCGCCCAACTGCTTGGGGCTGTTGGGGTTGAAGCTGGCGCTGCCGGTCTCCATATGGATGCGGCCCAGCACCTGCTCCAGCTCGGTGCGCAGCTTCACACCGAACTGCTCGATGCCGTCCTTATCCACCAGCACACCGGTGCGGGTCATATCGGCCAGCACCTGTGCCAGTGGGAACTCGATCTCGTTGTAAAGGGCATCCTCACCGCAGGCGGTGATCTCGGTCTTCATCTTGCTGAACAGATCGGCAAGGCGGCCTGCGTCCGGGTAATCGGCACAGGTAAAGGCGGCCGAGGCGCGGTAGCTGGCGGTCAGCTCGCTGATCTGATACTTGGAAGCGGATGCATCCAGCAGGTAGGCGGCAAGCTTGCCGTCCCACACGATGCTGCTGCCCCAGCCGCCTGCGGCCATGGCCTTGGCATAGAGGGGCGCTGCGTTGAACACTTCCAGCGTTACGTCTGCGTTGTCCAGCAGGCGCATAAGGTCGGCATCCTCCAGCGGGTAAACGGTGCAGTCCTGCACGGCGTACCAGCTCTCCGGCTGCAGCACCACGTTGCGGATGCCCTGCTTGCCCATCACGGCCGGGCGCGATGCCACCAGATAGGTGCCGGAAGGAGCCAGCGGCAGAGCTTCCAGCTCTGCTTCAGCCAGCTCGATGCCGTCCTCTTCTTCCGGGGCGGCAGGTGCAATGCCGTCCAGCCCAAAGCGAGGGATCAGAGAGTGGATCTCCAATTCCTGCAAAAGGCGCACGGCCTCGGCTTTGTTGCCCTCGCCCACGGCATAGGTGCCCTCGGCCGTGTCGATGGGTGCATCGGTGCGGATGGTGCCAAGGGTGTGGCTCAGCTGGGCCATCTCGCGGCATTCCAGCAAATGTTCCCGCTGTTTGGGCTTGATGAGCTTATCGTCGATGTGCTCGTACACGCCTTCCAGCGTGCCAAAGTTCTGCACAAGGGTCAGGGCGGTCTTTTCACCAATGCCCTTCACGCCCGGAATATTATCCGAAACATCGCCCATCAGGCTCTTCACCTCAATGAGCTGTCTGGGCTGGATGCCGTATTTTTCCTGAATGGCATCCACGTCCATCGTCACCGTCTTGCTGCGTCCCATGACAGTGGCGGCAAGCAGCACAGTGGTGGTGTCACTGACCAGCTGCAGGCTGTCCCGGTCTCCCGTAGCAAGGAAGCAGTCGTCCTTCCGGGCGGCGCAGGCAGCGGCCAGTGTGCCAAGGATATCATCTGCTTCCCAGCCTTCGGCGGTGACGGTGCGGTAGCCGAGGTCTGCCAGAAGTTCCTTGAGCACCGGCATCTGCTGGGCCAGCTCTTCGGGCATGCCATGGCGGGTGGCCTTGTAGCCATCGTACATTTTGTGGCGGAAGGTGGGAGCCTTCAGGTCAAAGGCAACAGCCACCTCGTCGGGTTCGCACTCCTTAAGCAGGGAGAGCAGGATATTCAGAAAGCCATAGATGGCGTTGGTGTATCGTCCGTCCTTGGTGGTCAGCAGCTTGATGCCAAAAAAAGCACGGTTGGCAATGCTGTTGCCGTCAATGACCAGTAAACGCATAGTCGTGTTCCTCCATTGCATTATTACACATTCTGCATTATACCACAAAACCGTGCCCAGCGGGGGATTTTTGCGTAAAAAAGAGAGAAAGCCGCCAACATGGTTGACGGCCTTCCCTCTTACTCCTCGATGCGGATCGCGCTTACCGGGCAGGCGTTGGCTGCGTCCACAGCCTGCGGCACCTCCTCCGGTGGGATCGGCCCGGGCTGGGCCACGGCCAGCGTGCCTTCCATCTGGAACACGGCGGGGCAAAGCCCGGCGCACTGGGTGCAGCCAATGCACAGATCAGGGTCAACATATGCGTTCATAGAAAAACCTCCTTCTGATAATGCCCTGCGGGCAGTATGGCCCATCCGGCTGCGAATTATGCCTATGCAGAGGGCACAGGATGTGGTACAATAAAAATTCAGGAGGGTACAGACCATGAATATTCAGATCTTTGGCACAAGCAAGTGCTTTGATACCAAAAAGGCCCAGCGCTATTTCAAGGAGCGCGGCATCAAGTTCCAGATGATCGACCTCAAGGAAAAAGAGATGAGCCGCGGCGAGTTCGAGAACGTAGCCCGCGCTCTTGGCGGCTGGGAAAAGCTGGTGGACCCCAATGCGAAGGACAAGCAGACCCTTGCACTTCTGGACGCACTGGTGGACTGGCAGAAGGAGGACAAGCTGTTTGAGAACCAGCAGCTGTTTTTAACGCCCATTGTACGCAATGGCCGCAAGGCCACCGTGGGCTACCAGCCCGATGTGTGGAAGACATGGGAATAAGGAATGCGCTTTTCACAAAAAAACCACGGGCATAGTTTTGCACAATGGGCCGGTATGTGGTATACTGGACACTGTAGCATTTGAGAACCCTGGGAGATAAAACAACTATGAAACATTATATTACCCCTGAAGAACATGCCCGGATGCAGCGCCGCCGCGGGCGGCAGGCACTGGGCTTTCTGGTTGCCATTCTGGTGATCGTGGGCTTTGTTACCGTGCTGCGGGCCGGTGTGGGCGCGGTGGCGAACCTGTTCGATGATACCGCCCAAAAGCAGGAATATGAAGATAAGCTGGAAGGGCTTGTGCTGTTTGACCCCATGCCATTTGACGGCATTGAGAACATCGACGACCTGACTCTGCGCGAAGCTGCGGTGTGGGGCTGCATCTATAATATTCAGGAAACGCAGGGCGGCTTTGACAACTACAATACCGACCCCGACACCGAACAGCTGCTGCTGCCCTCGCTGGATGTGGATGCCTACCTTGCAAAGCTGCTTGGCCCCGGCTTCAAGCTGACCCACCGCAGCTTTGAGATGGAGGATATGACCATCGAGTTTGACGATGCCACCCAGTGCTATAAGATTCCGGTCACCGGCACGGTGGGCTACTACCGCGCAGTCGTGACCAAGCTGTTCAAGCGCAGCGGCAAGCTGCATGTGACCGTGGGCTATATCCCCACCACCAGCACGGACGACAGCATCATCAATGTGTCTTCGGATACGCCCACCAAGTACATGGATTATCTGTTCGAGCGCCAGAGCGGCAGCTGGTATCTCACCGGCCTGACCGAGAGCGAGACCAAGGCCGAGAGCACGGAAAGCACACCGGCCGCGAATGTGCCGGAACCCATGGCAGAAAGCGATGTGCAGGATGCCATTCTTGCAGCAGCCGGTTCGGATTCTGCTTCGGCTGAGGCAGACAGCACCGCTGCAGACGAGGGCGTGGATACACAGGCGGAGGAACAGCCCGCCGACAGCACCGAGGCACAGGCGGACGAAAGCACAGCCAGCCCGGCGGCATAATACAAGACAAAAATACCGGATACAAGGCAGATGCTTCGTATCCGGTATTTTTTATTTGAGGTCAAATTTTACGATCACCAGCCGGTACCACAGGTACGGCACCATGTTCCAGATCATCCACAGCTCCATCAGGATGTAGTTGGGCAGATCCTTCAGGCGGAAAGGCCGCTTGCCCAGCCTGCCGCTTTTCAGCAGGGCAAAGGCTTCATGCATCCCCTTGTCCCATGCCTCGCCAAAGCCCTGTTTGTGGAATTTGTAGCACTTGAGCAGGTAGCCCACGGCCAGCGGGATGAAGTTTAAAATCAGCATCAGCAGCGGTTCGTTCTTGAGGGGCAGCAGGATGCTGTTGCGGCCGCTCTGCTGGCTTTTGAAATCGTTGTACCGCACCGCGCCGGTGCTGGCACCGCAGATGTGGTAGCATCTGGCAGTGGGGCAGAGCAGGTTTTTATAGCCTGCATTGTTGGCGCGCCAGCTCAGGTCCACATCCTCAAAGTAGGCAAAGAAGTTCTCGTCAAAATTGCCGATCTCGTCCAGAATGCTCTTGCGGTAGAGCGCCGCACCGCCGCAGGCTGAGAAGATGCGCTTTTGCCGGGTGTAGCGGCTTGCGCGGCGGCCATCGCCGGTCTTGCAGGCAAAGCCCATCCAGGTGACGTAATCGCCGGCATCGTCGGCCAGCTCCCGGTCAAAGTGTCGGATCATCAGGCTCTGCACTGCAAAGATTTTCGGGTCGGTCTCAGCGGTGCGGATCAGCTCTTCCAGCCACTGGGGTTCGGCAAAGGCATCGTTGTTGAACAGCACCACATATTCACTGTCCGCCAGCGCAATGCCCTGATTCACTGCATGAGAAAAGCCGGTATTGGTGCCGTTTTCGATGAGGGTGAAATTTTCGCGGCTGCAATAGCTGCGGGCCTGCTCAAGGCTTTCGTCGGTGGAACCGTTGTCCACCACAATGAGCCGGAAGCTCTGCTCAGTCTGGGCGTAGACCGACTCGATGGAATCCTTGAGCCAGCCCTTGCCGTTGATGTTCGGGATCACGATGGTCGCTTTATACATAAAGACACTCCTAAGTCTGTGCACAATTACAATGCCAGTATAGCATATCTGCGCACAAAAAGAAACCGCATCCCGGCAGGATGCGGCTTCGGCAGGGCAAAAATTATGCGGCAAGGGCTTTTTCAATGTTGGCAAGAATGGTGTCGTGATCCTCGGCACACACCAGGATCACCTCGCCGGTGGGGGCTACGGTGACGGTGGCCGCCTTGGCGACCTGATACTGGTCCTCAAGGTAGTGCTCCATGGACTGCTGCTCACTCTGCACATAGGCTTCCAGTGCGGCTTTCACGGCATCGGTCTTGCCCTCGGCGGGCTTTACGATGGCAACGGCGTAGCTGCGCACCATCATGGAGGAAACAGAGGCAGCAAAGCTCTCGTAGCTGCCGTCCTCAAGGCCCAGCAGGGGGAACACGATGTCTTTCAGCTCGTCATTCAGCTGGTCAGCCTCATACTCGGCGCTGTAGCCGTCGATGGCGGTGAATTTGCCGTCCTCACCTTTGGTAAAGATCATATCGTATTCGTTGTCCTCGTCGGTGCGGGCATCGTGGATGATCTGGGAGTAGTCCTTCGGGGCGGCAGAGTCGGTCTTGCTGCCGGCAGAGCAGCCCACCAGAGCAAGCAGGCACAGACCGGCAAGCAGGGAAGCGATGATACGTTTCATAAGTGAAATCCTTTCGTGTGTGAAAATCTTCGTGTGAAAGCGGGCGCAGCGGTTTTGAAGCTATTGTGTGCTGTTTTGCGCCTGCTATCCATAATACGAAAGAACAGCCCGGCAGAATTGCACCGCAAATGTAATCATTTTATGAACAGCGTTACAGCATAAGGGCATCCAGCTCGCCGTGGTTCACCGGCGTAGAAAGGATGATCTGGGTGCTGGTGGTACCCAGCTTCTGGAACTGCAGAATCAGGTGTTCCAGCTGGGGCATGCTGCCGCAGCTCACCTTGACAAGGAAGGTGTATGCACCCGTGACGTGGTAGCACTGCAGCACTTCCTTGCTGCTTTGCAGCAGCTCCAGAAAGGCATCCTGCTTGGAAGGTGCTACCGAAAGGCTGATGAGGGCATCCACATACATCCGGTCAGCGGGGCGGTTCAGGGTGACGGTGTAGCCGCTGATGATGCCATCCGTTTCCAGCTTGTGAATGCGGCTGGAAACAGCAGGACTGGTCAGCGATACCTGCTCGGCGATCTCCTTGACCGGCATCCGTGCGTTCTTTGCCAGCAGGGAGAGAATCTTACGATCCAGATCATCCATGGGGAATACTCCTTTTTGAAAATATGTTGGATTGTATAAAATTTTTTGAAAGTAAAGTTTTATTGTTGGTGCAAACATACAAAAGCCAAAAAATTTTGCTTTTGCTTTGCTTTGCGTTAATTATATAAAGTTTTACCGAAAAAGTAAAGACTTAATTTAAAGCAAAACCGGAAAATTTTGTTTGACAAGAAAATAAAAAGGGGTATAATACATCATGCAAGGCAGCGCAGAACAGAAAGCGCCTGCCGCTTTGAATTTGAGATTCACCACTTTATATACTTTCCCACCCCTCTATACACAAAAGCCCGCTGCCAGGCGGGTTTTTGTGTTTGTTGGGGATTTTTTCTTTTTGAAAAAAGCAGTGGCAGACAATGTACTCGACCCATAGAGCAGCTGCTTTCGGCTGCGACCCCGCCCGTGAAAATGCAAGCCCGGAAAGTCCGCAGACTTTCCGGGCTTGTTCTATCTCAAAATATTATTCCGCTGATGATAGCCGGAGCACAGCGGAGGCGATTTAGATCGTGTACGCCTATCAGACCAGATACCCTTCAAAGCAGTGCAGGTCTTCCGTCTTGACGATGCCCTCCAGATACAGCCCGTCCTCCCGGTATTCCTCCACCTGCACGCTGCCGCGCTCCCGCATGGGGGCGGCAAGGCCCAGTTTATCGTAGGGCAGCAGCACCTTTAAGGTGTGCACCCGGTCGCTGAGCACCTCGTCCAGCTTTGCCAGCAGGGTGTCCAGACCGTAGCCGGTCTTGGCACTGGTGAGCAGGATGTCCGGGTCAAAGCTCATGGCACCCGGCTTATCGCACTTGTTGTAGACGGTCAGGCGGGGGATGTCCGCACAGTCCAGCCCGTCCAGAACCTCGTCCGTGACGGCCAGCTGCTCTTCCCGCTGCTCATCGCCTGCGTCTGCCACACGGATGATCACGTCCGACCATGCCGCTTCTTCCAGCGTGGACTTGAAGGCTTCCACCAGATTGTGGGGCAGGCGGGACACAAAGCCCACCGTGTCCACCAGCAGCACCGCCATGCCGCTGGGCAGTATCAGCTTGCGGCTGGTGGGGTCCAGTGTGGCGAACAGCATGTCCGCTTCCGCTACGCTGGGGCCGCACAGAGCATTCATCAGGCTGGATTTGCCCACGTTGGTATAGCCTACAAGGCTGACCACCGGCATCCCGGTCTTGGCACGGGCCTTGCGGCTCTCGCCCCGGCGCTTTTCCATTTCGGCCAGCTTTTCGGCCAGCGCATCGATGCGGGCATGCACATGGCGGCGGTCCAGTTCCAGCTTGGTCTCACCGGCACCGCGGCGGGCGCCACCACCGCCGCCGCCACCGCCGCCCTGACGGCTGAGCGCTCCGCCCATGCCCTGCAGACGGGGCAGGCGGTAGCGCAGCAGGGCCAGCTCGGTCTGCAGTTTGCCTTCGTTGGTGACGGCGCGGCTGCGGAAAATTTCAAGGATCAGCATGGTGCGGTCGATCACTTCCAGTCCGCCCAGCGCATTGGAGATGTTGCGGATCTGGCTACCGGTCAGTTCACCATCAAATACGGCGCATTCCGCGCCCAGCGTTTCGGCGGCAAGGGATGCTTCCTCCAGCTTGCCGCTGCCCAGCACGATGCCGGTCTCCGGGGTCTGGCGCTTCTGGGTCACCTGTGCCACGGCTTCCATGTGGTTTGCTTCGCACAGGGCGGAAAGCTCTGCCAGACTGCGCTCGCAGTCCCACAGGCCCTGATCCAGCGCCAGCAGAATGACCTTCGTCGGGGGTGTTTCTACCAAAATATCGTAAAGTTCGCTCAAGGTAAGTCCTTTCTGTTATATCGTTCTCTTGTCAGCAGATAGCTTCTGCACTCCACCGGTGTGCCGTCAAATTTATGATCAACGGTGTCGTGGTGGTACACAAAACCGGCTTTTTCCATCACCCGGCCGCTGGCGGGGTTTGCCTTGGCATGGCAGCAGGTGAGCCAGCCGCTGTCTGTATTCTCAAACCAGTAGTTTACTGCTGCTTTTAAAGCTTCGGTTGCAAAACCATGGTTCCACCAGTGCTTCCCGATGCAGTAGCCTGCTTCCCAGATGCCGTCTGTGCAGTCCTGCTGCGGCCAGAGCGCTTTCTGTGCCGGGTCACCGAGCAGAGCATTGAAGATGCCGATGCTGCCAAACACCTGCCCGGAAGCCTTTTCCACAATGGCCCACTGGTAGTAGTCCGGGTTCGGGTAAAGGGTGGCCCATGCCGCCAGCAGACCTACGGTCTCCAACGCGTTTTTGTGCGGCTCCCACCGCAGAAAGCGGGTCACTTCCGGGTCGGATGCCCAGTTCGTATACATCTGCTCGGCATCCTCGGGCAGAAGCTGGCGCAGGAAAAGCCGGTCGGTCTCAAGCGTTTGCGTTCCGGCATGGCGCATGGCACACACCTCCCCACTTTATAAAGTATGCATAGGATAGCACAAATTTTGCGTTCCTGCAAGCGCCGCCGTGAAAAAACGCTTGACCGGACGGCATTTGTGCATTAAACTGAAAGCCAAGCGTTTTTGTAGGAAAAAGGAGAAATCCCTCATGAAGGATGTGCGTGAAATTTTAAAAAAGCGCCCACTGCTGTTCGACGGCGGCATGGGTACATATTATAAGGCAAAGCCCGGGCAGGAATGTGAGCAGGCAAACCTGCTGGACCCGGACGGCATTTTGACCGTGCACCGCGCATATCTGGAAGCGGGTGCCGATGCGATCAAGACCAACACCTTCGGCCTGCCGCGCATGGCAGCAGCGCAGAACCCCATGTGGGAGGCCATGGCGGACGAAGGCTGGAAACTGGCTGCACAGGCCGCTGCAAAGACCAGCGCTGCCGTGTTTGCCGATCTTGGCCCGGCCCCGGATACCGAGGCACTCCCGGCGGCACAGATCTATACGGCCCTTGCCGAGCGGTTTGCCGCATTGGGTGCAAAGAACTTTTTGTTTGAGACGCTGAGCAGCGATGCCGGTGTGGCCGAAGCGGCGCGGCAGATCAAAGAAGCAGTGCCGGATGCCTTTGTGCTGGTGTCCTTTGCAGTGCTGCCGGACGGCTACACCCGCGAGGGCCGTCACTGCGCAGAGCTTGTGCGCAGCATGACTGCCTGCGGTGCAGTGGATGCTGTGGGCCTGAACTGCGTTTCTGCTCCCGGTGCCATGCGTGCGCTGGTGCAGCAGCTTGGCGAGACAGAGCTGCCGCTTGCAGTGATGCCCAACGCGGGCTACCCGGTGGTCACACGCACCCGGGTGCAGTATCAGGGCAGACCGGAATATTTTGCACGGGAGCTGGCCCGCCTTGCTGCCGAGGGTGTGCGCATTCTGGGCGGCTGCTGCGGCACTACGCCTGCCCACATTGCGGCCCTGCGTGCGGCACTGGATGCGCTGCCGGGGCAGCTGCCGGTGGCAGCGGCAGCGCCGGTACCCACCGCCGCAAAGCCGGAAGTGGAAACGGACGATGCCTTCCTGCGCAAGCTGAACGCGGGCAAAAAGGTGATCGCCATTGAGCTGGACAGCCCCAAGGATGCCGACCTGACCGGCTATCTGGACGGTGCACGCCGCCTGCAGGCTGCTGGTGCAGACCTTTTGACCATTGCGGACTGTCCTATTGCCCGGGCAAGGATGGATTCCTCGCTGGTGGCCTGCCGGGTGCACCGGGAGCTGGGGCTGAACGTGCTGCCCCACATGACCTGCCGTGACCGCAACCTGAACGCCACCAAGGCCCTGCTGCTGGGCCTGTACGCCGAGGGCGTGCGGGAGGTGCTGGCCATCACCGGCGACCCCATCCCCACCGCAGAGCGGGACGAGGTGAAGAACGTGTACCAGTTCAACTCCCGCAAGCTGGCGCAGTACATCGTCTCGCTGGCAGGGGAGGGCCGGGAGATGCCCTCGCCCCTCACCGTGTTCGGTGCGCTGAACCTGAACGCCCGCAACTTTGATGTGGAGCTGCGCCGCGCACAGGAAAAGCTGCAAAATGGCATGAGCGGCTTCCTTACCCAGCCGGTGCTCTCCGCACAGGCGGTGGTGAACCTGAAAAAGACCCGCGAAACGCTGGGCGAAAAGGCGAAAATTCTGGCCGGCATCATGCCGGTGGTGAGCCAGCGCAACGCCATCTTTATGGAGAACGAGGTCAACGGCATCCATGTGGATGCTGAGATCATCGAGCGTTTTGCCGGGCTGGACCGTGTGCAGGGCGAAGAGCTGGGGCTGGAAGTCTCGGTGAAGGCCGCGCAGGCTGCAGCGCCCTATGCAGACGGTTTTTACCTGATGACCCCCTTCAACCGCATCGCCCTGATGGAGCGGCTCATTGCAAGGCTGAAGGATGAAGGAATCGCGGATTGAAAATGGCCGATGCGTTTGCTCTGGCCATTGATCGCGGAAAAAATATTTTTTATATTTGCGTTTGTCGTGGCCTGCGGGCCACTCCAGACGCGCTTTCACGAATAAGGCCCAAACCGTAAGATGCATCGGGATAAATTTTTTTGAAGAAAAAGTAATTGACAAATCGCACAAAAAACGCTATATTCTTTTTATAAATGCGTTGAAGAAGAGTGTGTATCGCTTTTGCCATCCAGAGAGCCGGGGGCTGCTGAAAACCCGGTATGGCCCGGCGGTGTGCTGTCACTTTGGAGCAGGAGCGGTGAGCTGAAGAGCAAGCCGCTCTCGGAGCTGTCCCACGTTACCGGGGCATCAAGGGGCGCAGGATGCTCTGCGCAATTTGGGTGGTACCGCGGTTATTACAGCCGTCCCATGGAACGTTCCGTGGGACGGCTTTTTTCGTCCCACTTCATCATTTTTTTACTGGGAGGACCCTATGAAAGAACTTGCAAAACAGTACGATCCCAGCCAGGTGGAAGACCGCATCTACCAGTTCTGGCTGGACGGCGGCTACTTCCACACGAAGGCCGACCCCGACAAGAAACCCTACACCATCGTCATGCCGCCCCCGAACGTCACCGGTCAGCTGCACATGGGCCATGCGGTGGATAACACCATGCAGGACATCCTCATCCGCACCAAGCGGATGCAGGGCTATGCCGCCCTGTGGGTGCCCGGTACCGACCATGCATCCATCGCTACCGAAGCCAAGGTGGTGGAGGCCATGCGTGCCGAGGGCCTGACCAAGGAGATGGTGGGCCGCGATGGTTTTCTGGACCGTGCATGGGCATGGAAGACCAAGTACGGCAACCGCATCGTCAGCCAGCTGAAGAAGCTGGGCAGCAGCTGCGACTGGGAGCGTGAGCGCTTTACTATGGACGAGGGCTGCTCCGAGGCTGTCAAGGAAGTGTTCGTGCGCCTGTACGACAAGGGCCTGATCTACCGCGGCAACCGCATGGTCAACTGGTGCCCTCACTGCAACACCTCCATTTCGGATGCCGAGGTGGAGTACGAAGAGAAGGACGGCAGCTTCTGGCACCTGCTGTACCCGGTCAAGGAGACCGGCGAGATGCTGGAGCTGGCTACCACCCGTCCCGAGACCATGCTGGGCGATACCGCTGTTGCCATCAACGGCGATGACCCCCGCTATGCCCATCTGCACGGCTGCCATGTGGTGCTGCCCCTGCTGAACAAGGAGATCCCCATCGTCTGCGATGAGCACGCCGACATGACCAAGGGCACCGGTGTGGTCAAGATCACCCCCGCCCACGACCCTAACGACTTTGAAGTGGGTCTGCGCCACGACCTGCCCATCGTGCGTGTGTTCACCTACGACGGCCACATGACCGGTGCTGCCGACAAGGCTGCTGCCGATGCCCTGTTCGCCGCCGGCAAGAACGCCATCAATGAGCCGGAGGTGCTGGACTGCGGCAAGTACGCCGGCATGACCACCCTCGAGGCCCGCAAGGCCATTCTGGCCGATCTGGAAGCAGGCGGCTTCCTGAAGGAAATCGAGCCCCTCAAGCACGAGGTGGGCACCTGCTACCGCTGCCACTCCACCATCGAGCCCATGGTGTCCAAGCAGTGGTTCGTCAAGATGGAGCCGCTGGCAAAGCCCGCCATCGAGAGCGTGGAGAAGGGCGAGATCAAGTTCGTGCCCGAGCGCTTCACCAAGAACTATATGAACTGGATGAAGAACACCCGCGACTGGTGCATCAGCCGTCAGCTGTGGTGGGGCCATCAGATCCCGGCATGGTACTGCGACGACTGCGGCGAGACCGTGGTGGCAAAGTCTGCTCCCTGTGCCTGCCCCAAGTGCGGCAGCGCAAAGCTCACGCAGGACCCCGATACGCTGGATACCTGGTTCTCCTCCGCTCTGTGGCCCTTCAGCACGCTGGGCTGGCCCAATGAAGAGAGCGAAGACCTCAAGTATTTCTACCCCACCAACACCCTTGTTACCGGCTACGATATCATCGGCTTCTGGGTCAGCCGCATGATCTTCTCCGGTCTGGCCTACACCGGCAAGGCACCCTTCAGCACTGTCTGCATCCACGGTATCGTGCGCGACAGTCAGGGCCGCAAGATGTCCAAGAGTCTGGGCAACGGCATCGACCCGCTGGAAGTCATTGCCCAGTACGGTGCAGATGCTCTGCGCTTTATGCTGGTGGATGGCTCCACCCCGGGCAACGACATGCGTTATATCGAAAAGAAGGTGGAGGCTGCCCGCAACTTTGCCAATAAGCTGTGGAATGCTACCCGCTTTGTACTGATGAACCTGCCCGAGGACTTTACCCCGGGCCTGCCCAGTGAGGACAAGCTGGACATGAGCGACAAGTGGGTGCTCACCAAGCTGAATCAGGTGGCCGGTGCCATGACCGACAACCTCGACCACTACGAAATGGGTCTGGCCGCTGCCAAGATCAACAGCTTTATCTGGGATGTCTACTGTGACTGGTTCATCGAGATCGCAAAGCCCCGCCTGAACTCCGGCGATGCCGAGCAGGCCGACACTGCCCGCCGCGTGCTGGTGTATGTGCTGGATAAGGCCCTCAAGCTGCTGCATCCCTTCATGCCCTTCATCACCGAGGAGCTGTATCAGGCTCTGCCTGGCTCTGCCGAGACCATCATGACCCAGAGCTGGCCCACCTTTGACGAAGCTCACAACTGGGCCGACGAAGAGGAAGCCTTTGAAAAGGTCATGGACTACATCAAGGCTGTGCGTACCATGCGCACCGAGATGAATGTCCACCCCGCCAAAAAGACCAGCATGATCATCGAGACCGCCGACGCAGCACCCTTCCAGAAGGCACAGGTCTATCTGGCAAAGTTCGCCTTTGCCACCGACGTGACCTTTACCGAGAAGTACGAGGGCAGCACCGACGGCATGGTGCAGGTGTCCACCCACGCCGCCCGCGGCTTCATCCCCATGATGGAGCTGATCGACCGCGACAAGGAACTGGCCCGCCTGAACAAGGAAAAGGCCAAGGCCGAAAAGGAAATGGCCATGTTCGCGAACCAGCTGAACAACCCCAAGTTCGTGGAGCGCGCCCCGGCGGCACTGGTGGAGGAGATCCGCAATAAGTACGCCAAGAGCCAGGATAAGCTGGCCAACATCGAGCAGAGCATCAAGGCTCTGGGCTGATTTGAGCGGGGAATATAACAGCAGCGCACAGCGCACTTCGCCGTGGGTGATCGCAGGGCGGGTGATCTTTACCCTTGCTCTCATCGGCTGTATCGCGTTCATCTTTTCCAATTCCATGAAGATCGCCTCGGTGTCTACTGTGTCCAGCAGCCGGGTGCTCACTCTGCTGCAGGCGGCTCTGCGCCGTCTGGGCCATCCGGCCCTTGCCCAGCGCCTGACCGACCACATCGTGCGCAAGCTGGCACACTTCTGCGAGTATATGCTGGAGGGCTTTCTGCTCATGCTGTGTATGCGGGTGTATACCCGGCAGTATATCTGGCACATCAGCGTGCCCATGCTGGGCGGCGTGCTCACTGCGCTGACCGATGAGACCATCCAGATCTTTTCGCCCGGACGCAGCAGTCAGGTCACCGATGTGTGGCTGGATTCAGCCGGTGTTCTGGCGGGCATCCTTACGGCGCTGGTGCTCATGGCGCTGTGCAGATTGTTGTTCAACCATCGTAATAAGGAGTAACCAATGACCATCGAACAGGCAAATCAGTATTTTGCCGCCCTGCCGGACGGTTTTGCCTCCACCGAACAGCTGCGCGCCGCGTTCACCGCGCCGGTGCAGAAGGTGCAGTTCGTGGGCGTGGCAGGCACGGCAGGCAAGACCGTGACGGCCCGCCTGCTGGCGGCCATCCTGCACGCACAGGGAATCCATGCCGGCCTGTACCATGCCGGGTGCCGCCCGCTGTCGGAGCGCATCTGCATCGATGATGCCCCGGTGGACGAGGGCCTGCTGGCTCTGACTGCGGATGCCCTTTCCGCAGCCGAAGCCCTGCCGCAGGATGCAGCGGAGCTGGCCGCTGCGGCCAACTGCTTTGGCGCAGCGGGCTGCACGCTGGCCGTGGTGGAACTGCCGGATGCGGGCCTTGCGGAAGCGCTGCCCGGCATGCCGGTGTGCGCCGTCACCTCGGTCGGCCCGGACGGTGTAAGCCGCTCGGTGGAGCGCCTTGCGGCTCTGGCAGCAGGTGTCATGCGCAAGGAAAGCATCTGCGTCACTGCGCCGGAGCAGCCCAAGTCTGTGCTCAGCGAGCTGATCGTGGCCGCAGGCAAGTGCGGCTGTGAGCTGGTGGTGCCGGACCCGGAGGATATCACCTTTCTGGAGGCAGAAAAGTTTGCCAGCAAGGTGGACTACGGCGGATATACCGTGCCGCTGGCTTTTCTGGGCCGTCATGCGGCGGGCAGCGCTGCCATGGCTGTGGAGCTTTCGCTGGCGCTGTGCCGCAAGGGCTTTGATATTACCGACGATGCCATTCTGGAAGGTCTGGCTGCGGTGGAGAACCGCAGCAGCATCCGGGTCATCTCGCAGCGCCCACTCATCATTCTGGATGCCTGCCGCACCCCGCAGCAGGCAGCAGCCTTGCTGCGTGTGCTCAACATGGCCAAGGTGCGCCATATGAGCGCCATCATCGGTCTGGCAGAGGAGGAGGGAGCCGAAGCGTTCTTCTCCGCACTGGAGACCGGCCTGACCCCTGAAGAGCAGAAAAAGGATAAGTCCACCATGCCCGGCATGAGTGAGAACCCCTTTGATAAGGTGTATCTTGTCACCCCGGCAGGCGGCGATGACGAGATGACGGCCCGTTTGACCGAAAAGGCAAAGTATCATTTTGATGCCGAGATGTGCACCTGCATTGCCGAAGCAGTGGAGCTGGCTCATGCCAACACCCGCCGCGGCCTGCTGGTCTGCGGCGGTGAAGCTGCCGCGCTGGAAGCGGCCGAACTGCTGGTGAACAGCTGAGCCGACACGCTTCCCTAAAAAATAAACGAAAGATCCCGTACACTGAAACCATGTGTACGGGATCTTTTTATTTTTGGCAAAGGAGATGGACAAACCATGGCAACGGTGAGCTTCAGCCCGGCGGGCGATGTGCTTTATGCCTACCTTGCGGGCGAGATCGATCACGATGCGGCGCAAAGCCTGCGCATCCAGCTGGATGATGCACTGGTCAGCCGTGCCCCGCAGACCATGATCCTGGATTTTGGCGGGGTCGGATTTATGGATTCATCCGGTGTAGGGCTGATCCTGGGGCGGCAGCGCATTGCCCGCACACTGGGCACGGCACTGCGGGTGCAGCACACACCGTCCCAGCTGGCAAAGGTGCTGCAGCTGGCGCGCATCCCCTGCACGGATGCAGGACAGAAGGAGGAATAAACCATGAAAGCGGAAAACACAACAAAGATCCAGTTCGATTCCCTCAGTGTGAACGAAAGCTACGCCCGGGGCGCAGCGGCAGCCTTTCTTGCCCGGTACGACCCCACCGTGCCGCAGCTGGCCGATATCAAAACGGCAGTGTCTGAGGCGGTGACCAACTGCATCGTCCATGCCTACCCGGACCACATCGGGCCGGTGGCCATGAGCATTGCAGTCTATCCCGGGCGGGAGGTGCACATCACGGTGGCAGATAAGGGCATCGGCATCCCGGATATCCCGCAGGCCATGGAACCGCTGTTCACCACCGGAAACCCGGAGGAACGCTCCGGGCTGGGCTTTGCGGTGATGCAGAGCTTTATGGATAAGGTCAAGGTCATCTCAAAGCCCGGCAAGGGTACAAAGGTGCTGCTCATCAAGCGTCTGGCCCAGAGAGAATGATACATAACAGGAAAGGCAGGCAGGAGCATGGTATCGGATAAGACCCGGCGGGACGCATTCATTGAGCAGAATCTGGGGCTGGTGCACGCCTGCGCCGGGCGCTTCCGCGGGCGGGGCATAGAGTACGATGACCTGTACAGTGCCGGATGCATGGGACTTGTAAAAGCCTGCGATAATTTTGATGAGAGCCGCGGCGTATGCTTTTCTACCTATGCAGTTCCGGTAATTTTAGGCGAGATCAAAAAGCTGTTCCGGGACAGCGGCACAGTCAAGGTGAGCCGCTCCTTAAAAGAATTGGGGATGCGCGTACAGGCGGCACGGGAGCATCACATGAAAGTGTGCGGTACGGAGCCGACCCTTTCTCAGCTGGCGGAAGAATTGAATGAACCTACAGAGAACATCACACTTGCCATTCAGGCGGCACAGCCCGCCATGAGCCTGACCCCGGAAAATGAAGAAGAGGACCGGCAGATGGATATTCCAGTAGAATCCCCGGAAGAAGCATTGGCAGAACGTATCAGTCTGGAAGAGGTGCTTCACGCTTTGCCGGAACAGGACAGGCAATTGATCCGCCTGCGGTTTTATGGCAACAAGACCCAGAGTGAAACTGCAAAGGTGCTGCATACCACACAGGTGCAGATCTCCCGGCGGGAACGCAAGATACTGGTACAGCTGCGCCGCCGCCTTTTAGAAGATTAGATGTCATACTTTCCAGATTAAAAGGAAAAAACTGGGCAAAAAGCCAAAAGCCGGATTTTTGCGAAAAATATGAAGAAAATGCTTGCTTTTTGCAAAAGGCTGTGCTAAAATATATTACTGTCAGGCGGACATCCGACAGAATGAAACACTTCAGAAGGAACGTCCTAACGTGAAGAATAGATGAGCTTCGACAAGAAACTCAAAAATAATTCAAAAAAGTGCTTGACAGCTTATCACGAAAGTGATAAAATAAATAAGCTTTCAGCCGCAAGGCTGAGGCGCTACAGGACCTTGAAAATTGAACAATATCGAAAAACTTGTAAGGAACCTTTTAAGTGTTTGGAAAAACACTAAAAACAATTCCAAAAGTAATTCACACAGGACGCAAGCGATTGCGTGCTGAGCGAACAAGATTTAACACTTTTAAGTGATAAATATCATTTATAAAGAGTTTGATCCTGGCTCAGGACGAACGCTGGCGGCGCGCCTAACACATGCAAGTCGAACGAGCGAGAGAGAGCTTGCTTTCTCGAGCGAGTGGCGAACGGGTGAGTAACGCGTGAGGAACCTGCCTCAAAGAGGGGGACAACAGTTGGAAACGACTGCTAATACCGCATAAGCCCACGGGTCGGCATCGACCAGAGGGAAAAGGAGCAATCCGCTTTGAGATGGCCTCGCGTCCGATTAGCTAGTTGGTGAGGTAATGGCCCACCAAGGCGACGATCGGTAGCCGGACTGAGAGGTTGAACGGCCACATTGGGACTGAGACACGGCCCAGAC
>OHAI01000989.1_pt1 | contig 22407 bp, 25 predicted proteins | sample 1577091 | NCBI WGS metagenome assembly OHAI01 (sample SAMEA3541548, study PRJEB24748) | human gut metagenome | biome: human gut; feature: human-associated habitat; material: faeces | place: China | collected 2012
ATAACGGTCGCTACCATATGCTAGACAACTTGACCGAGTTGCCATTTAAGGAAGCGGGCCAACGAGTCATTTCGAAAGGTTATCTCAACCTCCAAAATCGTCATGATCTCTTAGAGGTTGAGGACGTGACGCCAGGCGAGTGGATGGAATTTGACTTTGATCTCCAACCAACCATCTACAAGCTCGAAAAAGGAGCGACCCTTCGCCTGGTCCTTTACACAACGGACTTTGAAATCACTGTGCGTGATCAAACCGATTACCAACTCACCATTGACTTAGCACAATCAAGCCTCCATCTTCCTGAAATGACAGAGGTCCACTAATCGTGGTATCAAGGCTTAGCCTTTCTTTGCTTCATTTGACAGCTTAGCCTACTTATGTTACTATCTAATAGAGTATTTCATAGAAAAAGATATTAGAGGAAGTTATGGCGATTGAAAAAACTGTCAGCGAAATTGCTGAAATTTTAGGAGTCAGCCGCCAGGCGGTCAATAACCGTGTCAAGGCGCTGGCTCCAGAAGATACCCAAAAAAACGAAAAAGGGGTTACCGTTGTAACCCGTAGTGGCTTGATCAAGCTTGAAGAAATCTACAAAAAAACTATTTTTGAAGATGAGCCAGTCAGCGATGATGTGAAGCAACGCGAATTGATGGAAATTTTGGTAGATGAAAAAAATGCTGAAATCGTCCGTCTCTACGAGCAACTCAAAGCCAAAGACGAGCAACTCGCTAAGAAAGATGAACAGTTGCGCGTGAAAGACGTTCAAATTGCTGAAAAAGACAAGCAATTGGACCAACAACAACAATTGACTTTACAAGCAATGAACGACCGCGATACCTTGAAACTTGAACTCGAACAAGTCAACGAAAAAGTTCAAGAGCAAGAAAGCAAAGGTTTCTGGGCACGCGTTTTCCGTCGATAATCCGGGGCTGGATCCTACCAGTCCCTTTTCTTTTCTACCACAGGAGATTTCCCATGAAAGCATTAGAAGATTATATCGCCTTTGATCTCGAATTTAACCAATACGAAGGCGCCTATCAGATCATCCAGGTGTCTGCCGTACGTTTTACGAACGGTAAAGAAGTCGATCACTACGACTCCTACGTTTACACCGATAAGCCCCTAAAAAGCTTTATTAACGGCCTGACTGGCATTACCCAGGACAAGATCCAAAATGCCCCACAACTCGAACAGGTCCTCAACGAATTCAAGGCCTTTGTAGGAGACCGGCCCTTGATCGGATACAATGCCCAAAAGAGCGACCTACCCACCCTACTTGAAAATGGCTTGGATCTAGAAGACCAGTACGCTGTCGATGTCTTTGACGAGGCTTTCGAACGTCGTCCATCTGACCTCCACGGCATTAAAAATCTCCAACTCCACACCGTTGCAGAATTTTTGGGAGTTGCAGGAAAATCACACGATAGCTTAGAAGACGCCCGCATGACAGCCCTTGTCTACGAACAATTCCTCGAATTTGATCAAGGCCGCACCCTCCTTGAAGAGCAAGAGAACTTCTCCACCAACCCCTTCGGAGGCTTGGACTTATCCGGATTTTTTGATGAATAAAAAAAGGCTCAAAACTGAGCAGTACTCCTAGAGTTAGATGTTTTCATATCTTTCTTTGGGGGTTCTTTTTATTTCATTTCTGTAAAGATTGACTAAAGTAAATTTTCATCCAACAGACAAGTAGAGCTTTTTCAAAGGCTTAACTTAAAATATTAGTTATTAAAGATTTAATCATTTCTAATTTTTTAAATATTCATTGACCAGACTAATTTTTAGATGTATAATGAGCATGTAAAATATATCACAAAGAATAATATGTAATAAGATTTAATGATTACATCTGATATTTCTCAATTATAGGGTTCTATTATCTAGGAGAGATTTATGATTAATATTTTTAAATATCTTGATAAAAAAACAAAATACCTAACCATTATTGGGGCACTGGCAAATGGGGGTCTCGCTTTGGGGCAACCCTTGGTTGTTGCCAAAGCATTATCGATAGATCAAAATAACCTTACCTATTCTTCTATTTGGAAATTTGCCCTCTTTGGTTTTTCTGTCTATTTCGCTTTGTATAGTCTAATGTTATTTTGTAATCATGCAAATAATGTCTTTCGACGTGAAATTCACATGAATATCCGAACGGCATTGTTTCATAAGTTAATGGAAGACAGAGAATATAGTGAAGATGAAAAGATTACCATGCTGACACAGGATATGGAATTTTTAGGAGATAACTTTTTTGAACGCTATATGTCTATTTCATGTTGGGGATTTGGAGCGCTGATTACGGCGATCTATATCATTGCCCAAAATATTTTATTGGGTTCTATCTTTGTTTTCTTCACGATCTTACGTCCCATTCCACAATTCTTAATGAATAACAAGCTAAAGAATTCAGGGGATGAAATGTCTCAGGGAAGAACAGCTGTTCATAACCAAATCTCTGATAGTATTCGAGGGGCTCAAACCTTGCGGATGAATCAAGCCTTGCCTGAAAATTCTCAGCGCGTCTGGAATATCAACCTTCGTTATCAACGAGCTATTCAAAAGTTTGTTTTTACCCATAATATTGTTTTCTTTTGTAATGGTTTTATGGTCTTTCTGAGCCAAGTACTCCCCTTGGTATTAGGGTTCTTCCTTGCTATGCAGGGTCATCATGTTTCAGTGGCTAGCCTAGTGGCTATGTATATTGCTGCTGGTCAACTGGTAGGGCCTATCCAAAATATCATGTATGATGTGGTTGAAGTACAAGGAGCCAAAACAACGGCAGAAAAGATTTTCGGAATTTTAAATCGAGCAGATGATAGTGAATCGGACAATCATTCGATCTCTCAAGTAGAAGAACTAGAAATTTCTCATTTAAGTAAATCTTATAATGGTAGAGAGATTATTCGCGATCTTAATCTAGCCATTCGACAAGGCGAAAAAGTCCTCATCAAAGGGCCAAGTGGCTGTGGGAAATCAACCCTCTTCCGAATGATCACAGGAGAAGAAAAGCCGGATGCCGGAACGATTACTTGTCGGACAAGGGATGGAGTTAAAACAAGTCACTTTGTTCGTCAGGTAGGCATTATCAGCCAGCATCCTTTCCTCTTTAATGATACTGTTCGCTACAATCTCAGTTTGGGACAAGAGTTTTCAGATCAAGAATTGGAGACTGCTTTGAGACAGGTCAAACTCGACCATGAACTCACTGATGGACTTGATTTTGTAATCACTAATAACGGAGAAAATATTTCAGGCGGACAACGTGTCCGGATTGAACTAGCCCGCTTCCTACTTCGTAAAAAGGATATTTTATTAGCAGATGAGGTAACTGCAGCTCTTGACGCAGAAAATAGCCAGATGGTTCGAGACTTGATTTTCTCACTACCGATGATGGTGTTAGAAATCGCTCACCATATTGATAATGAAAGTCGATACGATCAAGTCATTGAACTAAGAAAAGAATAAAATTGCTGACATAAACCTAAAAATATATCGTTAGTGTTTCAAAGAAAGAAAATACTAAAACTTTCCGCCGTGAGAAAAGTGCCTGAAACAATAACGTTTCAGGCACTCGGAATTATTGAGACCTTAGGCTCAATAATTAGTCTTGGAACTTCGAAGAAGTTCGCTGACGTCCGTACTCACCCAAGGAAAGTTTTTAATATGACTTTGTCTTCAATCTGAAAAAGGCTCAAAACTGAGCCTCTTTTGAGTTAATGAAAACTTCCTTAGCTTAAAATGGTAATTTCCCTGCGAAAGCACCGAGTTTTTTCTTAGTTGCCGCATCAATTTCTTCAATGGCAGCATTGATGGCTTGCACCGTCATATCAGAAAGAGTTTCTGTATCTTCTGGGTCGACCACTGCGGCGTTGAAATCGAGGGAAACAACCTTCTTATCACCTGTAAGAGTTGCAACAACCAAGTCTTGAGCAGATTTCCCTACAAATTGAGTTGCGGCTAATTCTGCTTGGCTTTGCTCCATTTGCTTTTGCAATTTTTGAGCTTGCTTCATCATATTTTGCATATTCATCATAATATTTTCTAGATTCCTTTCGTATCAAGGGTTTAGACCCTGTTTCTTAATTTTTACTGCCCACTTCTGCCCATTTTTCTAAAAATCGTCGAATGCGTTAGCGACTTCTTTTTGCTGTGATGGGAACAAATGTGAGTAGATATTTATTGTTGTATTGATAGAACTATGCCCTAGTCGTTTCATCAGAGTGAAAAAGATATAATCCTTTCCTTCTCCTCTCCTCAATCCCTGATTAATTAAAAAGGCAACATGCGAATGCCTAAAATCATGGTTTCGAATCAATTTGAAGTCTTCTGGCAATCTTTTCTTGAATGCCGCTCTAAAGTTAGAGACATTCGGAGCAGTCATAGGTTCCCCTGAAAATTGGAAAATCTGCAAATCATCTGTTGAATCAGTGAGCTTAGACAGCCTCTGACTTTGTACTGACTTCCAGGTTTTCAACTCATCCACAAAAGCTTTATGGATGTAGATTTCTCTATTTGATTGAGTTGTCTTTACAGATCCAATATGTGTTTTCCCATTGCGATAATAGGCCGACTTACGGATCTTAATATATCCCTCGTCAAGAAAAACATCTCTCCAAGTTAAGGCAAGTGCCTCTCCCATACGAATTCCCGTAAACATGAGTACACGATATAGAAGTTTAAAAGGATATTCACTTTCTTCGAAATAGGACTCGAACTCCTTGAATTGTTCAGGAGTATAATAAGACATTTCTTTATGCTTTTCTGGAAGTTTCCGAATAGCATCACATGGATTATCCTGTCTAAAACCTTTTGAAATAGCGATATCAAACAACTTATGAACAAAAATCATTTGTTGGTTAATATGCGTTGCTGTAAGTGTGCCACCTTTTACACTAGGCTGTTCAATTAACCAATCTCGATATTTTTTTACATCTTGAATGGTAACTGAAGACATATCAGCATTTTCAAAGAATCGCGATACATATTGGGTATAGTATGAGTCCTGGGTATCTACTGTACTTCTTTTATTTCCACGAAGCTCATCTTCTCCTTTTAACATTACATAAAGAGAGGAAATGGTGAGTTTTTTTGTATTCTGTATCTGATTTAACTTATGGATACGGTAATAAGCCTCATATTCCTCTGCTTCTTTTTTCGTTAAAAAATTAGATTTGCGATGTCGTATACGTTTGCCAGTTAAGGAACTTTTACCATCACTAATATCAACTAGCCACAGTCCATCGTCCTGTTTAATTACCGCCATGCTATTTTTCTCCTTCAGTCATGACAGCGCTTTGAAGGTTCCCCTCAATTATATCATTTTTTAATTGTATTTGAAAACCAAGAATAGATTCAACTGTAATAATTGGTACACGTCCAATACGTTTATTCTTATACCATTCAAATCCTTCTTGTACAAGCTGGTTCTTTGCTTTTCGTATTAATTTACTAGCTTGTGTTTCAGAATATCCAATCAATTCCATTAAATCATTTTTATCTACAACTTGAATCATCTATATCTTTTCCTTTCTAATGTCCTATGACATAGGTAAATTGTTTTGCAGTTTCCGCATCAAATGTACGATAACTAATGATCCCTAATCCCTTAACATTACATTCTGAGACGAGAATTGAGCCGTCTGATTTAACTTGTTCCACAAATGAAACATGTCCGTATATTGGATCAGCTCCAGCTTGTCCAGGGCTAAATGATAGAGCAGAGTGTTCTGTTGGTGTATGGATTGTTGTGAAACCTGACTTATTCATCCATTGTCCACCATTTCCCATAAATGGATCAAAGTTGACTCCGACTTGTTTTCCGCGGTTGAAGACATACCAAGTACATTGTCCCCAAGGATAAGTACTAGTGATATATCCTGTGGTATTTATAGATGTTGTGAGACTGTAACCTGTTGGTAAATCATTTGAAGTTACTCCTCCACCATCTCTAGTTTTCCCTGTAGTTTGTTCAGGAGCTTTTGGTGTTCCTCCATGTTCGTCAATGAAAGCATCCAGTTTTTGCATGGTTTCGGCACGTCTTTTTCCTGATCCAGTAGTATCTGTGAAATAGACACCGCCATCGGTTGAAGGGTTTAGAGTACCATTCGCAAATTTCTTCGCTTTGTCATCTTGAATTTTGAAGGTTTGGTTTTTATTCACAATGATGGTTTGTTGAGTGAGTCCGACAACAGCAACCTCATCATTAAAGTTATTGGCATATTCTGGATTGGAGTCATACGCCCCAAAGCCAAACATATTGGCTCCAGGATTGGTGGCTACTCCAGCAGTTCCAAGGGAACTTTCATTCAGTGCGATCGCAACGATTCCACGGACATCAAGATTTGATTTAGCTTCCCATTCGAGGAGCTTTTTCCCATTAATTCGGGTCTTATCATAGGAGATTCCTAATGTATCTAAAAAGCCGTCTAATTGCTCTGCTGTAATACCGAAGCGATGAACCAGTAGGTTGTGAGTATAGGGATCTCCATCTGACCAGTGATCCGCATAAGTCACTCCATTTTGGGATTGGGGTGAGCCATTCGTTCCACCACCTCCGACAGCCCCCATAAGGATAATAATAATGAGGACTGGTAGAAAGAGAGGAATGAGACCAGCTAATAGAAACCATTTTAGTTTTTTCATCGAATCTCCCTTCTAGTTAATGTCTTATATAAGCAGTGAACAGGACAGTCCCAAAACGCCATTTTGCATCTAAAACGACTGAATAGGACTTAGCCTGTAGGATGATTTGGTCTCGCTCTTGTTCTGATACTGGAAATAAAAGAAGGAAATCAACTGAGCGTTTTCCTTCTTGGTAGGCCTGATAAAGAGTTTCTTCAAGAACTCTTAGAAACGAAGTTCTTGAGCGTATTTTGGTATTCATATCATTCTCCTCTGAGTTGTTTTAAGCGTTCTGTTAATCGGTCTCTTCGTTCAATATTGGCTCTCAATTTATCATCTCGTGTCATGGTCTTTCTGTAAGCACGAGTGAAAGCATTCGATCCTTGGGCTTTGTACATGGCTTGAGGATCTTTATATTCCTCTAATTTGCGCTCAATACTATTAATACGGAGTTGTTTAAATGGAGAAATCCATTCTTCTTTAAGAGTTTGGAATTCCTCGTTTGAACTTGGTGTTGGCTCCGCCGTGATTGGGGATTCCATTGAGGGAGTTGGTGTTTTTTCCTTAACTGGTTTAACCTTCTCAGGAATTGCCTTTGTTTTCGGAATGTTTGGTTCTGGAGTATCTGGACTTATTGGAGTCTCAAGTGTTTCTACTGGGAGCACTTCATCAGGTTGGTGCTCTGATTCCTTATTGGTAAAGAAAGAACCAACATTTTGGAAGTGACTCTTGGCATTCATCATCATCCCAGCTCCAAAACCAGCACCTGCTAAGGCAAAGTTTCCAAGGTGTTGAGCAGATGAAAGACTTCTCGATGGTACTTGTGAAGCCACTTCCCTGGTCTTTGTGACCCCTTTTTCAACTTTGTTTCCAATATCATTCGCAACCATTCGTGCTTTAGAGCCAAGAATGAATTGGATCAGTTCAGCTTTGTATTTCCAGAGAAGGAAATATACGAGTCCTTTTGAGACAACTGAAATGAGTAGTTTAAAGACAAGGCCAAAGATAATCAAAGATGGAAGTGTTTTAAGGATGCCATCAAAACCTGTAATGACAATGTTTTCGATCATTTTTTCAATATAGAAGACTAAAAGCGTTAATAGACTTGTGATAGCTGGGAAAAGTAGTCCTCCAAACATGACCTTCAGAACTCCAAAAATCAGATCCTGCATTCTTGGTACAAAGGACATCAATAGCACAATTGGAAAAAGCAGGATCATCATCAGGACGAGTGTCTGAGCAATAACGTTTAACATCTGAATCAAGATGACGGGTATCGCTAATACAAAGGCTTCACAAATTTTGAAGATCACATAAAACATACGAGTAAAGATGAAATCTGGCATAGCTGAAACCCAACGGTTCTTTTCACCATCATCGTTGGCTCCATTTCCTAGTTCATCCAGATATTTATTACGATCTTTCGATTTAACCGCTTTAAAGTTTCCATTCTTATCGCCTGTTCCTAATACCTTACTATCGTCAAAAGTCTCTTGTTTCCCGTCTTGGCTATTCTTATATTTCCCATTTTCTTGACCTGTATTGACAAAAACATAAGCTTTATAAGAGGTTTCTGCAATATAGCTATCTGCCATGGAATCACCAATTTTAATTGATTTATTATTGCCATACTCCACCTTAATATTCGTGATGTTTTTAGTGACATCTTGAGAGAAATGGTTGATAGTATCAAGTAGATATAGACCACCTGATGTTCCAGCAATTGTTCCAAAATAACCAAAACCAAGGATGAGAACTAGAAAGACATGAAGGAGTGTTCTTGAAAAAGCTCCTTTCGAAAAGAAAAACTGATAAAAGAGATAAAACGCTAGAATCAGAAGCAACATTGAAACGAGTGATTGTTTTGCGACTCCACCAGAGCTTGAACCGATGAATCCTTTCCAAATATTCATTGCTCCATTAAAGACATAGTTCTTGTAGTTAGAGTAGAGATCAATCTTTTCGAGAATTCGAATCAGCAAAGAAAAGAAGCCGACCACTGCGTTTAGAATGAAAAAGAAGAAGTTGACGAAAAGTTCATTAATCAGTACCCAAGCACCGTTAAAGGAAGCGAACCCAGTTGGCTCCATATAGGACTTGAGAGAGAAGATATCGACTCCTCTTAGTTTGTCAAAAGCTTCTTGCATGGGTTCACCTCCTAACTAGCGTATTTATTTTCAAGGCTTGATGATACCGTAGCTTTCATTGGTTTTAGAAGCATATCAATATCTTCAAAGATGTTGTGTACGGAAATCATATTGAGATTGCCATACACGTCATAGTACAGGCATTGGCCAGAGATCATATTGTCAATCCATTCGAGATTGCTTTCAGTGACTTCGAGATTAACGTGTTTTAGGATATCTTCTCGTTCAGACTTTTCATAGAAAGCAAAGATAGTCCCAAATCCCGTTGTATCATCGTCATTTTCTGCATCATGTACAGATTGAGTAATCAGTGCCAAGGTATTATTTTTGGAGCGTCCAATCCGACGCATATTTTTGATAACGGCTTTTCCTTCTGCGGACTTCATAAGAATCCATGCTTCATCAAAGAACTCAATGGTATCTTCATTTTCATTTCGTTCTCCAAAGTGGGTACAGAAGGCACCAAGCGCAAACATGAGGGCAATAGAATTGCGTTCATGATCTGAAATTTTTGTGGAATCGTCTTTTGGTAGTTTGAGGTTATTGACCTCTAGAATGGTCACTCTTGATTCATAGTTAAGTCCTTGAGTGGTTCCATCTGAAAAGGCTAGTTCCAAGATAGAGTTTGTGACAATTGAGGTCAGATAACGACCAACCGAAGCAATTTCAGAGGAAGTAGAGTCTCTCAGAACTTTTAGGACGTGTTTAAATCCGACCTTCTCACCAGCGACTCGTTTTTCTACAATCGCATTAATAGCTTCTGTGATCGCTGTTTTTTGATCCATCGTGACATCATCCACAGCTTGTAGTAGAAACTCGAGCATATTTTTGGCAACCTCTACAGCTTGTTCTTTATCTAGAACAACAATCGGATCTAAGACTCCGTGGTTTGATGGAAGCGAACTATCTAGTGTCACAAAGTTAAAGTTCTCAATCTGTTTCTTGCGTTCAGGATAGAGACGTGCGAATTCAGGTGAGTTGATCACTTCTTGATAGTGATTTCTAAGTTCACGTTTAGGGTCAATATAAAGGGTTTTGACATTCTGCAAAGCTACACTTAAAAAAATGATCTGAGCAAGGAAAGATTTTCCTTGACCTGTTGCACCCGTGATGATGATATGCGGGTTCTTGGTAATCTTTCCAGCTATATCTTCTTTATTTCCCACTGTCGCATTGTAGAGGACAATGTTCTTTGAGGAATCAATGGCTTTCGAAATATTGTCCCAACGACCTGTCCAGTTATCTACTCGGCCAATATACCAACCGATACGGTTTCCAGAAGAGGTATTAGTAAAAGGCATGAGTTCTGAAAATCCACGAGCTGTGACCATATGTGTCCAGGTGCGAGTTTTCTTTTGGAGGTTTTCTCCATAGAGCAGCGCTTGAAAGAGATAAGGTCCGTCTTGAGAGGCCTCACTGATTTCAACGCCCATATCATCAAAATAGTTTAAAACCACTTGCCGTCTTTGACGAAGCTGATTGACACTAGAAGCAGAGACGATAAGATAGGCCCCATATTCTATGATGTCTTCCTTGTTTCCGACTTTCTTCATTAAGTCCTTTAGGGAGATAGAACCCATGATGATCTCGTCTTGTTGGACAGTATCGGTATTTTCCGCCTCTTCCATAATGTTTCTGTAACGTGTATTTGAACGTCCCATTCGACCCTTGATTTTACCAGTATCAATGAATTCTGCTTTGATTCGTAGCTCAACGGGAAAGTTTAAGCGTTGGATAAATTCGCCCAGGTGAAAACCATTGAATTGAACAGGAAATTTACCAACCGGAAGAATCGTCACAAAAGAAGATCCATAAGGGCTTTCTAGCTTGAGAAAGCCACCTTTTAAGACTTTAATCAAGGTATCTGTGATATTGAATTGAGCACGATTAGCGAGTACCTCTTTCTTGTAGTGAGGGATATAGCGGAGGTACTGCATTCGCTGGTAATAAAAGAGTTCTTCATTGGATAACCGTTTTGCCCGAAGGACAGAGAAGGCTTGAAAAATAGTGAATTCATCACTTTTATAGTCTTCATACCAAGTGGGACTTAATTCATATTCATAGCCAAGACCCTTTGCGATCTTTTCAGTGAACTCATTAAAGCTCTCATAGGCCAAGTCTTTGACGGTAGCTCCATGATTTTGTTTGCGTAAGGTCACTCCCACTACCCAGTCAAACTGATAAGGGATCTCCATTTCATCTGTTAGGCGATCTACCGTGTAAAGAAGTAGTTCTTTTCCTAGTTCACGACTGTCATCTGCTAGAGCGTCTGAGAAGTCCCGCATTTTCTCTTCTAAGAGATAGTCTTTAGGGATCAGAGATATTTCAAAGAACTTGTTTTTTTGGAGCTTCTTCATCATTTGAGCAACCGTAATTTTGTGTTTGCCCTTTTTCTCATCATCCGTAATTGTGATGGGAGTGTTAGGAATACGATAATAAGCAACGACTGTTTGATCTTTTTTGAGAGCTAGATTTTCATGTGTTTCCCTAATAGGATAGGTTAAAGTAATACTCATAGGTCCTCCTTTTCTATAGATTTGTTTTTTCAAAGACAATTTCTTCTACAGGCTCTATTCGATCTTCGTGGTAGATAGCTTTTTTGTTTAGCTTAAAATCCCAGAAGTAAATCAGGTAATCTCCTATAAAGACGTGCATCTTTTTACCGTGAGGCTCGTATTCCGTATAGAACTTGGCCAATTTATAAGGGAGATACCAATAGAACAAGAGAGAAATTGAGTGAGTGATTTTTGCGAGTGGCACAAAGATAAACCCTCCAAAGAGTAACATGGCCACAAAGACGATGATAAAAACAATGAAAAAGGACAACTGCATAGGTGTCGCAAAGTACCATAGCCGAGTGCCCTTTTTTGTCTTAATTTCTTGAATCCAATAAGGAGCGTTTAGGCCCTTACTGTAATCATAAAGTCTTTCTTCATTCATGCTTAAAGTCCTGATTCAATACCGAAGAGTCGCAGGAACCAGCCGACTGCTTTGAGGATATCTTGTCCTTTTGCGATGGAGACAATAACGGCATAGAAACCAACGACAGAGAAGAGTTGAAGCCAAGAGCTGTTCCGCCAAGCCTTGATCGCTAAGAGCACGGCAATAGCTGTCAGGATCCAAATTCCATCGCCCTGGAGGAAGGTTCGTAGATTGTCTGTATTCATAGAGTTCTCCTATTCTTTATCATTTCCATAATTTAGTGGAATGGTGTGTTCTAGTTTTGTGACATAGTAGGTCTTTTCTTTTTCTGAGAGGGTAAAAGTGAAGTTTTCTGAGTGGGTGGTTCCTCCGACCTCAAAGGTTGCCTGGACATAAGCGATTAGATTTTTTCCATCTCTTTTTAGATAGGTATAATCAATCGTTTTGAAAGTGGTATTGGCTATAATATCCACATCCTTAGCAATCAGATTAAGGTTATCTTGGTTAGTAGTATAGTTGGTAAAGAAGACTTTGAGAAATTTTTCAACCTTTTTACGCTGACCATCTGAAAAGTGATCGTTAGCGGTTAGTTGAAGTTGATCGTCTTCGCTAAAGTGTCCAGCTTGTGAGGATTCAATAGCAGAAAACCAAGGAAGGCCGGAGATATAGTATTTCCCATCTTTTTCATCAAATGGAATATTGAAACCTGTCACAATTTCTTTTTCTTCGGTGTTATTATCCCGACGGATCGTTTCCTTGTATTTGATCTTATAGGTCGCAATCTTCCCTTCTACAGTCACTAACTGAGAATAGAGAAGCTCACTAGGGTTTCGAACTTGACCTTGAGCTTTCACATCAGGAATGAAGTTATAAAAGCTGTTTAAGTATTCGACTTGAGCTTGTTGCTTATCCCCTTCTTGTGGGAGGGTGAAGTAAGCATAGACATAATCATTCAGGTAATATTGGAGTTTGTAGTCGTATTTTCTACTAGACTCCATTGGCTGTGCCTTTTGTTTTTTAGTAGCCTCAACTTGAGCTTGTAGTGTTCCTACTTTATTTGATAGTGAGATAGCACGAAAGGATCCCAAGAGACCAACCAAAAGGAGGAAAGAAATTCCTCCCATAACTGCGATATTGACGGTCTTTTTATTGGTGACTTTTAGTTTTGGTGGACCTCCTTTTTTCTCCACCTTTTTGAAGTGTGAGAGGTATTCTTTTGCCTGAAGCAAATAGCGTTTGGCTTTATCCATAGTTCCTCCTTTTAGAGACCAGCGAGTTCAATGAGCTTTGAGCCCTTTGCATAGAGGCGCTTATTAGCTTTTTCGATTTCGCCGTTAATGTAATAGTAGCCTCGCAACTCAGTTTGGAGTTGTTCGATCAAGTCAGGTTTTAGGTTTTTGGCTTCTTCTTTTTTTAGGAGACTATTTAATTCTCCAGCTTTGGTCCAAGCCTCTCTGTGATCTTTCTTTTTCAGTAATTCCCCCAGTTCATTCGTGACTTGAGAGACTTTCTTTTCAAAAATAGTTTTAGTAGCCATTTCAATTTCCTTTCTAAATGTTTCTTGGTTTTCTTTGATGGTCTTTTGAATATAAGCAATCAGTGAGGGGCGCATTTTCTTATTTACGCTCAATACTTGACCATCTAAGGTAAAACAGGCATGTTCATAGTTATAGAACCCTCTACTATCTGGAAGATCTTCTGTACATCTGCCTGCACATTCGTAGTAGAAGTCCTTTCCTTTTCGTAAGAGGATATACATATGCCAGAATTCATGTTCTGGAAGAAGTAGAAAATCTGCTTGATAAATCTTCTTCAGCATTTCAAGAAGCCTCAAGCAGATCATCGTATCCTAGAGCTTGGTAGATAAAATCTGAATCAAACCAGAGCCAGTCATTGATTTGTCCTTCTGTTGGTGTATCACCAGAGAAGATATCTTCACAAATGACGGTTAGGGTATCCACTCCACCACGTTCACGGACAGTATTTAAGGTCGTTAGTCCACCAGACCAGGCTCTAAAGTTATCTAGTGAATTGATTTGAACTTTGTATTCCATATAGTTTTTCCTTTCTAGTGTTCATAGTGTTTATTGGCTTTGAGAAGTCGTAACATGGCTTTTCCTCGATCAGTGATCTCTCCGCTATTCTGAATCATTTTCATGTATTCTGTTTGGAGAATCTTGTCTGCTTCAGTGACTAGGGCAAGGGAGTTAGCAACTTGGTAGGTTAGCCAGCGAATCGTTCTCTCAATACTGTAAGGTTGTGGGTTGGTTGAGAGTCTTAAGGGTTCGACTCCTCCAAAGAGTTTTTGCCATTTTTCATCAGGTTTGTAGGCTCCGAAGCGGGTGAGACCATCATAGACTTGGATTTCTTTGTTTATGATGCCTCTTGCGATTTCTCCGAGATCTACACCGTTGATATATTCCTCCACAATGCCCTGAGATTTCTGATCTGAGAAACGCAATTCATAGCGATTCCAGATACCAAAAATCTCCAAGGATTCGTCCAAGGAGATGTTTTCCATTCGTGCTATTTCATAGCGCTTTTCATAAAAGTTGAAGTAGAGTTGACTTTGACGACTTCCAAAGTAAATGGATAAACCGTGATTCGCTTCCATGTTTTCATTATCTGTGAAAGATCCACCACCCGTGATATTCCATTTCTTGATCGTATCTAGGACAATCTCTTTGGAATAGAGTTTATCAATCAATTTAGGAATTTGAATTTGTTCGTCCTCGTGACCGTAGCCCTTATAGAGTTCATCCAGAGCAATATCGAGACGCTTCACCCGAACATCTTCATAGGAATAAAGAATATTTTGAAGAAAGATCTGCCAAGTGATTCCCTTGTCTTCTAGAAGCAATTCTAGCTCACGGCATCCTTGACCAGATAGTTGAAGACAAGTTTGGTAGTCATTGGTCACAGACTTATCAAAGAAATCAAAAATCCAGATATTCCCTCGTTGCCATAAGTGGGTATAGTTCATGAGACGGGTTTCTTGGTCTGTAAATTCGCTTAGGTGACAGTGAAGGAAGTTTTCACAGAAAGCGTCTAAATCCTTTAATCGAGGAAAGGTCAATCGTAGATAGTCGATCTGAGCCCGAAGACTGTTTTTATCGCACTCTTGATAGTAACCGAGTTTTTCTTTTAGTTCTCTGAACTTATCAATCGTCAGTCCTCTTTCGCCTGTTTCATAAGAGCGGTAGGTTCTAGTTGGAAGATCAACAGCTTGTGCAAATGCTTTTTGACTAAGTCCTGTTTGTTTTCTGAAATTCTTAATATGAAAAGGACTAATTTTGTCCATTCATCGCAACACCTCTTTCTAACAAAGTGACACACTTTTTTGACGAAAGTGACACACTTTATAAAAATTGAAAACCCAACTCCCATAAGGAATGAGGAGGGGTGGACTTGGCGTTTTTGCCAAATGTAACCCCCCTATTAGAAAACGGGGGTTCGTTGTCATCACGAGCCAGGAACGGCGGGCTTCGGTCTTCGCCTGACCTGCGGTCAGGCTTGCCCTTGCCCTTGTCCTAGCTCATGATGACTGACAATCGCTTCAATAGCTTTTGGATAGGACTTCCTTCCATCTTCCTCAAATCGAGTGATTGTTTCAAGAAGTAGCTTTTCTTGAAAAGGTTCAATGAGAATAGCAGAGTCAGTCCGTTCAAATGAGATCCCGTGCTCTTCCATATAAGGGATGATTTTTCGAAGAGTTTGCATCTTTAGATCGTGCTCCTCTGCAAATTCCTTGAGTGGTCGTTTGTTTGATTCGTTTTCTATGGTCTCCTCTTCCTCTATAGGATCAATTTTTTCAAGCGGTGGTTTGTATTCTTCAAATACTGAGAACTCTTCTCCTTCAAACTCTATGATGGGAATTTTAGAGTAGGCATCATAGAAGGAAAAACCTTGATCAAGCGGTACATAAGGAGAGAAAAACTCACCAGCCAACTCACCATTATTTGCGATATAGCCTCGTCCTTTGACCTTAACTCCATTGATTTCATCCAGTTTTTTAAACTCTTTAGTTTTATTAGCATCTCCAAACATCATGTCATATCCTGTTGATTCTAAATGACCGACGGAGAGACGCTTCATAAAGTTATCCCGAAGAGCTGTTTTAATAAATTCTCCATCGGGCCGTTGCATAGCAAAGATGATAAAGACTCCAGCTTGACGACCTTCCAGAACTAATTGTGAGAGATATTCCATGAGTTCAGACTGTTGGCTATAATCTCGATCAATCTTTGCCATAAGAGCTGCCCACTCGTCCACAAGAATGAATTTTGGTTTCATCTCATAGTGAGTAAAGTTCTTCCCAGCTTGGAATTTTGGCGAAGTATTCATCCGTTCATAGCGTTTTTCCATGAACTCTACATTCTCTTTAAAACAGTTAATGATATCTTCCTTACTAGTATAAACACGGCCATGAAAAACTGGAATTTTCTTTAATCCAGCAAGGTCCGAATTCTTTGGATCACAGATATCGACAAAGCCGACTTTAGCTAGTGCATAGATGATGGTCATGAGAACAACAGTTTTCCCTCCACCTGTTCCACCACCAATGAGAAGATGAGGTTCTTCAATAAAATCCCAAGATACATCCTTCATGAGCTGGAGTTTGGATCCCTTGACTTTGACTTCATCGATGGTGATTCGGCTATCAATCCGATTAATAGCAATTTCATATTTGATAAAGCGGTTATCAAAGGTTTTATTACGAAAGTCCCCGTTAAACATGACTTCAAGCGTAGCCCCAAGGTTTAAGAAGCGATCTTGAAATTTATTACCTTCTAAGATGAGACTCACCTCAATCTTATAGCGAGACTGTTTGATATACACTTGAGGCAAGGTGATTTTTTCAATGATCTTGTTTTCACGTCTGACCTTTTTAACGAGATAGAGGTTATTCTCTAACAAAAAGCGAGAAAGAATTCGAAGACTGTTTAGCTTTTGAAAAAATAGCACCTTCCTGTAGCAAAGCCGATTAATAAACCATGAGAAGATTAAAGAAAAGAGAAGCCCAGCTCCTAGAAAATATCCTTGAGGTAAGGGATGAACTTTTAATTCTTCTAGATGTAAATAGCTGTAGTAACTAATAGCCAATAAAAAAGGAAACCACCAGATAAACCATGTGATTCCCTTTAGTTTACGATGAAAAACTCGAACTCTTTTTCCCCGATAGGTAAAGAGTTTCATGGTGCATCACCTCCTAGTTTTCCTTCTTATTTTCTACCGGTTTGTTTTCTTTGGTTGGTGCGCCTCCAGTTTTTTTCTTGATTTTAGAAGCAAAGAGCTTATAGATATCATTACGATTGACGTGAGTATGTGTGATAACAATATCTTCTAGTTCAACCTCTTCTCGGTATTTAATGCTTAGGTCTTCAATTTCAGACTCAGACATATCTGCGATAGTGAAAAAGAGTGTTTCGTGCTGGACAGAAGAATGAATCCCTACGACAATTCCACGGATCTCACCTGTATTGACTTGGACAAATGATCCATCAGGATTTCGTTGTGAACGATCCACTTCAAAGATGATATCAGGACCTTCAATGCCTCGGAAAGTCAGTTTCCCAAGGACAGCTGGGACATCTAGCCCGTCTGTAATGACACGATAAGTCTTGTCAGCAATTTGTAGTTTTTCTCCGTAGTTTAATCCAATTTTAGCCATGTGATTGTCTCCTTTTATTTCTTATTTTTTAATTACTAATTTTTCTGCAAAGACATTGAGATAAGGTGCAACAGTATTGCCATTTAAAGCAGTGTCTGGGAAGAAGATTGGGTTAACCGCTTCTACTAGAGCATCTTCAGGAAAGACCGTTGTAGAAGCTGGTGTGATGACGTGAAAGGCTCCGTGCTCTGCGCTATTTAGAATGTGACGTTGGTATTTACCTTCTTTTCCAAAAATAAATTTAGGAGCATTTCCCAAACGTTCATAGTAAGCAGGGCCAATAAATTCTGGTTTCATTTTAAGTGTTTCTGAGATCATAAGATTTTCCTTTCTGAGTGTAAAATAAAAAGAGTTAAGCTAGTTGCTTCACTCTTGAGTAATAGTGTGTAAAAAGTTTGCGTTTAAACATACGACTATAGAATTGAATATCCCCATGAGCATAGCCATTTCTACGAGCAGCATCTGCGAGATGGGCTAAATCAATTTGAGCTTGAGCATAGAGTTTAGCCTGTAGTTTATCAGATTCGCTAAACATACCATAGGTAAATTCATAGTTATCATAGAGTCGTTTACATTGTAGTGCGAAAAAAGTTTGTCATATCATTCTCCTTTATTATAATAGTAAAAAGCTACTAAGTGAAAAAAGGAAAGAACTTAGTAGCTTGAGAGTAGGTCTATCTAGTTAGATAGACAGCAGTAAAGAAAAGTTATTTGGTTGGAAAGATCCCTCTTTCCACGGTGGCAACGTTTAGCAAGGTGCTTTGCATCAATTACCATCGCTTTCCCAGCCAATCTCTTCAGGTAGTCATGATCATACCCAAGGGATTCTCTTACGCCCTTTGGCGAAGCCAGTTCACTTTACTATTCGGAAAAGTGCGAAAGTCCGAAATGCGTGGAAGCCCACAAATACTTGTTTTATATCTTCACTTCAACCATAAAACGGACTTGACTTTTAGTATCAAAACATTTACAATAAAGGTACGAAGTTTATGTGTAGTTCTGATGATCAGTCCTCTGGTTGTCAGACGCACTTTTTATTTAATTGTCAATGATCGTGATTTAGCCTTGAAGATAAGGTTATTATTTTCAATCGCTATACAACTATCAGTTGTTGGTTATATTATACAACCGCTAGTTGTAAATGTCAACGATTTTCTGCAAAATTTTAAAATAATTTTTTGAGGTCACATATGGAATTCGCAGAACGCTTGAAAACACTAAGGAAACAAGTAAAACTAACACAAGCTCAAATAGCTGAAAAACTAAATATCTCCCAACAGGCATATGCTTCATGGGAGCGTGGCGCCAAAAAACCAACACAAGAAAATCTCGTTAAAATTGCACAAATTCTTGATGTATCAATTGATTATCTAGTTGGAAACTCAGAAGAAAAATCAGATGAACTAGATAATATTGAATTGTTATTTCGTATGAATTCAAAAGGTTTAACTGAGAAAGAAAAAGAAATTTTCAAAAAAGAGTTGATTGAATTTATGGAAAAACGGAAGAAAGCGTTTAGAAAAGAAAATTAACTAAATATCAGTATTATTGGTTAAGTTGATAAAGAATTTTATAAAATATATAATCAATAATACAAATGGTTAGTACAATATTATTAAAATTATAGATATTTTCAAATTTGGAAAGGTTAGTGCTCACTCGATGGATTATGATGATAAATTAAATAAGCGTACAAAAATTTTTGTGTTGTTCATATTTTTATTTCCAATTATTATTGAAGTATTTTCTTTTTTGTTGAATAAAGGAATTAATTCTATTAATTTGGATTTTTTAGAGTTGATGAAATCTCTTTTTTCAACAATTAAGACATACATAACCTTTTATGGTACAGCATTATCTATCACTTTTACCGTTTATTCATTTATAAAACAACAGGAAAAATATGATGATGATAGAAAAAAAGAAGAACTAAAAAGACAAGAAGAACAACAAAAGGCAAATGAACTAAAGGAGAAAGAATTAGAAGCGAAAAGAGATTATTTTAGACCTACTTTTATTATTGAAAAAGATAAAGATGATGGTCATGAATATATTAAAGTATTCATGAGAAATGAAAATTTATATTTGGAGCAAGTTAAATACTATTCATCCTCAACCAATTTAAATTGTAGATACAAACAAGCTGTAAAATCAGGTGAAACAATTGCTAGAAAAAATGTTGAATCCTTTTATATTACTGCAAAAACACAGATTGGTGAAACTATTCTATTTGGCTATTTTAATAATGGAGTTAAAATTTACAAATACCTCAAGAATGGTGGTGGAGCTCATATTCCAATGTTTGGTAGGACGCCATATAACCAAGAAATAGTTGATAATACTTGGGGAGTATATAATGATGATATTGAATATTCTGATAGAAGTTTAGATCAAATCTTATTTTACGATACTGTTGGGATCAGACAAAAACTTGTCTTTAATTATAATAATTCTATTTCTGAAACTTTGGCATCAAAAACTCTAGAAGAATTCTTCAAATCGGTATTTCTTGAGATTGTTAATGAATTTAATTTGTCTCATTTCACTAGCACAAGTGTGGATGATTCAGTAAGATTAATTTTATTAGATATTAAAGATAGTGTTGATTTAATGAAAGTAAGTAAAGAAATAAAGAAAAGTGATGACTATTTATTTAAACAACTTAAAAGTATCTCTTACCGTAAAAAAGATTGGCAAGCATTATTTAAATCAAATGCACTTAATATAGGATCATTTTTAACCTTAGCAATAGGAACACTGCATTATGGACGTTTTGAATTAGATGAAGAGGAAAGGTGCACTAATTACAAAGCTCTATTAAGAATTTTGATGACAGTGTTTGATTATATTGATATTGATACCTCTATAGATTACAAAGTTTATGATTATAAATCTATAATTTATAACAAGCTAGTATTTATAAATTAGATAAAAGTGGACACTCGTCCACTTTTTTTATATAATAAACTCAATCGAATCGGTTTAGTTTTGTAATTTATACTTAAAGGAGGTACCATTCTTTGGATGAATTGTATACAAGAATAAGTAAGTCTACAAAACATGTGTTATACCAATACATGAAGGATCATGATATTTCATTACTAAATTATAATTTCAACTACTTCTTTCAATATTGTATTCAAAAATATCAAATTCAAGTAATTAGTCACCACTTCTCAAATCACAAGATTGAAGGATTAACTGTTATTGATGAATTAGGTATTAGTTTTTCTTATGAAAAGGATAATCCCGTTGTGAAGCAAAATTTTACGCTGTGTCATGAGCTAGGACATTTTATCCTAGAGCATGAAGGTAATTATTTTGCAGAATCTATTGACAATCAGGAGAACCTACTAGAGCGAGAAGCGAATATCTTCTCTGCTATAGTATTAATGCCTGACATTGTTTTGTTGTCAAAGATTTATTATAGTTGCGACACCTTTCAACACATTCAAAATAGTCTGGATGTTTCAAAGCAGGCATTGTTCTTTCGCCTTTTAGATCTTCTTAGAGAGTATTATCCCGAACAAGAAAGTACCATTAAACAAGCTATCGATGCTTATATTGATGGACAAAATGCTTCTCTACTCCTTTTGTTTCACGGTATCAAAGAACAGATTATAAAGGAGTTCAACAACTATCAGACTTCTCTAATCAATAAGATTGAGCAATCAGTAATCAAAAAAGGCTTTGTGACTAGCCAAGAATATCCAGAGCTTCTAGATCAACACAATTGGAAAACAATAAAGACTTACTGTGACAATTTAAGAGTGTGGCTCGTTTATAACAAAGGAAAATCTATAGCTTATGTTTGGGATAAAAATAGGCTAACGGACAAAGAGGCAAGACAAAAAGCTGAATTGAAACTACTGTTAATGTGAGGTAAGTGATGTATCAACCAGAAAAACTAAAGGCTCGTAGAAAAGAGCTAAAAATGACTCAAAAAGATATTGCGGATCGATTAGGTATTAGTTATCAAGCTTATTCCGCATGGGAGCGTGGAGTAAAACAACCATCCAAAGAAAAAGTAAAGCAGTTAGAGCATATTCTAGATGTCCCAATAGGTTATTTTACAGAGCTTGAATTCGTTCGGCTATATAATGCTCTATCGGATGAAGGAAAAGGTCAAGCACTTAGCTATGTCAGAAACCTAGTTGAAAAAGAAACATGTAAGAACGTTGTTTCAATATCAGCAAAACTATACGAATACCATGTTTACGAAAAAATGTCGGCTGGTATCGGTTCATCAGTTTATAATGATCAGGACTATGATACTGTTTATTTTGATGAAGAACTAGCTCATGACTTCGCTTCATGGGTATCTGGAGACTCGATGGAGCCCAAATATAAAAATGGCTCTGTGGCTCTCATTCGTGAGACAGGGTTTGATTATGATGGAGCAGTTTATGCCGTAGTCTGCAATAGCCAGACTTATATTAAACGAGTTTATCGTGAGGAACATGGATTAAGATTAGTTTCTATCAATCCAAAATATCAAGATATTTTTCTTTCATATGATGAAGATCCACGAATAGTAGGAATTATTGTTGGTAATTTTGTACCAATAAAACTCTAACAACATTTTATTTACGTTTATTTTCTATTTCTGATGATTATGTAATAGAGGAATGTAGAAATCATTTACATGAAAACTCTATACGCCAACCCTTTAAATATTTAGACAAATTACAAATATTACAGAAATATTTCAAAAAACACTTGACAATATGTAATTTCGTAATATAATAGTGTGTATCAAATGAAGTGAGGTATCATGATGATGAAAAAATGGACAAGTTTAGCACTTCTAGGATTAGCTTCTGCAAGCCTACTCGTAGCTTGTGGTTCAAAAAAAGAGGAGAGCAAATCTTCTGCCAAAGAAGCACAAACAACGGTGAAGTCTAGTCAGAAAAAAGCAAAAGCATCTTCTGGAAAGAAAGAGACAAAAACTGCTGAAGCTAGTGCCGCTTCTAGTACAACAACTACTGCACCAACACAAGCGCAAGCTCAAACACCAACGCAACCAAGTCAAGGGAACAGTGC
>OHAI01000993.1_pt1 | contig 22331 bp, 19 predicted proteins | sample 1577091 | NCBI WGS metagenome assembly OHAI01 (sample SAMEA3541548, study PRJEB24748) | human gut metagenome | biome: human gut; feature: human-associated habitat; material: faeces | place: China | collected 2012
ACACCCCACTTGTTAGATAGTATACCATACTGTCTAACAAATGGGGTGCAGTTCAATCATTATGCTCTGCAATATACTTCTTTATCTTTTCATAGGTTGCCTTTGTCTCTGCTGAAGTACCTTCCAATTCAGCAACATCAATATCCACATCAATATAATCATCCGGCTTCTGACGGAGTTGGGAAAGAAGAACTACCGTCTCAATATGCGTATCATTGTCCAAACTCAAGCTCATATCTTCCGCAATGATTGGGAGCTTGAATTTGATGGACTTGAGCCACTGACCGTTGGGCTGCCGTTCCTCATAAATCTGGACTTCGGAAAGCAGCGATTCCATAAGCTGCCGCTTTTCCTGATCGTCCATGACGGAATAGAGCTTATCAAAGTAAATCAGCACCTTGTAGATGTTGTCGCCCGTCAGCCTTTCCGCCTCAATCGCCATCTTCTTGGCTCTGGCAGCAACGAGCTGGTTTTCTGTATCCTCGATCTTATCATACATCTTGTAGAGCCGGTCATCAAGGTCTGCTTTGCGTTTGATGTAGTGCTTATCGTCCGGGTCGAGAGAATCAATTTCATCCATCAGCCGTACCTTTACGGAATAGCTCTGGCGAAGCTGCTTTTCATTCGCCGCGATCTCCTGCTCAATGGAAGAGGTATCCACCTTCATGTTGATTTTTTCCTGCATCATGGCGGCAAACTTCGGATTGCTTACCAGTTTTATAATAACCTCCGCAACGGCGCTGTCCAGCAGTTCTTCATTGATCTGCTTCTTGAAGTCGCATTTATGACCGCGCGTCATCGCACGGTGCTTACAGCCATAGTAATAAAAATCCTTGTATTTTGAGCCGTCCGCCTTATGTTTGATGCTTTTGTTTCCATACATTCCTACGCCGCAGACCGGGCATTTCACAATACCGGACAGCAGATGTATTTTTGTATCCTTGCCCCTGTTGACGTGTTCGTATTTCTCCGCTTGTGCCAGCAGCTTGACCTGCGCCTCGTGCCATAGTTCTTCGGAGACGATTCCCTCATGCAGACCATCTACCAGCAGATAATCGTCTTGTTCTACCAGCCGGTAATCATTTCGGGTGCCATGCACCTTCTCCGTTCGACGTCTGCCATAGGCGATTTTCCCGCAGTATACCGGATTTTTCAGAATCCTGCGGATCAGCGCCGCATCGAATAAGGGATTTTTTCCGTTTTGCCTTTGGATTTTGCGAATCCCGTGGGTTGCAAGGTATTTTGCAAGGCCGTTTGCGCCGGTATCCGTATTCACATACTGGTCAAAAATCACGCGGATTGCCGCTGCTTCTTCCTCATTGATGAAAAGCTGCCCTTTTTCCAGCCTGTAGCCATAAGGTGCAAAACCGCCGTTCCATTTCCCTTCACGGGCTTTCTGGATTCTGCCCTCCATGGTCTGCACACGGATATTTTCACGCTCAATTTCAGCCACAGCAGAGAGAACGGAAATCATCAGCTTTCCTGCATCCTTGGAGGAATCGATCCCATCCTCCACGCAAATCAGGTTGACGCCAAAATCCTGCATGACCTGTAAGGTAGACAAGACATCTGCCGCATTTCTACCGAAGCGCGAGAGCTTGAACACCAGCACATAGGACACGCCGTCCTTGCCAGACTTGATATCCTCCATCATGCGGTTAAACTCTACACGCCCTTCAATGGACTTGCCGGATTTACCGGCATCCTCGTATTCGCCCACAATCTCATAGTCATTGAACGCGGCATAGGCTTTCATTCTAGATTTCTGTGCATCCAGAGAGTATCCGTCAATCTGCATGGCAGTAGACACGCGAGTATAGATATAGACTTTTATCTTTTCTTTTTTCATCGCATCTTCTCCACCCCAGCTTACTTTTTATCTGTTTTCTGCTCCAACAACTTGATGGAATCCAGATAATCGCGCTCAACTTCGCTGAGGGTACGGGCTTTGTATTTTCTGTACTCACCGGTTGCCTTGTCAATAGCCTGCTTATGGCTGACACTTCCGTTGCCAATCAGCAGTTGCTCTCCACTCATAGTCAAAATCCGATCAAGATGCTCCGACCAGTCCTGCATGGTCATTGCCTGCTCTCGCTCTGCCTGACGTTCCGCAAAATCCAGATAGCCGGACACAAGCTGCCCCATAGCACGAAGTTCTTTCTCATTCAGGTAGTTTTTTGCGACAACCGCCTCTCTCAGCGTGGGCTGATTGCCCGCAAAGGTGGTCAAGCCCATAAATTCTTTCTCCGCATCGGCGCGTGTGTAAATGACCTCCGCCGCGGTTTGCCCATGAATGGCATAATGAATTTTATTTTGGACTTTCTTGAAAAACTGAACGGAGATTTCCGCCTTGGGATCATAGTCAATACTGGTCGCGTAGATTTCAAGCACCTGACGGTAAAACACCTTTTCAGAAGCACGGATATCGCGGATACGCTCCAGCAGCTCCTTGAAGTATCCGCCGCCGCCCAGATTTTTCAGGCGCTCATCATCCAAAGCAAAGCCCTTTCGCATATACTCCTTCAAAATCCCCGTTGCCCAAATACGAAACTGCACGCCGCGCTGAGATTTCACACGGTAGCCGACAGAAATGATGACATCGAGATTATAGTAATCCACCTGATAAGTCTTACCGTCAGCGGCAGTTGTTGCAAAATTTGCAACAACTGCTTCTCGCTTCAATTCGCCCTCAGCGAAAATGTTCTTGATATGTCTGGAAATGGTAGACTTGTCTCTCTGAAACAACTCTGCCATCTGGTCAATGGACAGCCAAACGGTATCTCCATCGAAGGTCGTTTCGATCTTTGTCAAGCCATCCTCTGTGGTATAAATCATCATTTCAGAATTGTTCTGCTCATTCTCCCAGCGTTCCATTGTCACTTCACCTCGTTTTCTGCCATTGCAGGAGCTTTTGCTCCTGCAATGGCGGTTTGGACACTTATTTCATGACGATTATATCATGCCGCTTTCACAGGTTCAATATCGTTTTCGTGAATATTCTTATCAGCATCATCTTTTTCAGACACGGCTTCCTCTATAACGAGATTGGGCAGCGCGTCAAGATTCAGAACCACGGCATACTTTTCAATCAAATTTGCCAGCAAAGCGGCGAAACCGCTCCATTCATCTACCATAGGCAGTCTCCCTCTCTTTCTCCGTTCTGTGCGTATATGCCGCCAGCACTTCCTTCGGAATACGATCCAGCACGGCGACGGCATCCTCATAATCCCGATGCAGCTTGGCGTCAGCCAGCTTTTTCAAGGTGCTTTCCTGTGTAGCTTTGTCCAGCGACTGCTCCAACTGCTCCGTTTTCTTTTTCAGCTTTTTATTTTCGGCAGTTATGACCGTGAACGCCGTATTGTACTTTTTCAGTGTCGTGTGCATCTGCTCCACAGCAGGAATATACTTGTCCAAAAAAGCGCCGATTTCTGCTGCTTTTCCTTTGGCATTGAACGCATTGACGCCTGAAAGCAATTCTTCCAGCTTGGTCTTCTGCTTGGTCAGGCGAGTCATTTCCTTGAATACCCGCGGTGGGATATGGTCGCGTCCGGTTTCACTGGCACTCTCGCCGCGCTCCAGATCGGGGTATTTCTTCACCATATGCTCCCAAAACCTGTCCTGCCACTGCGTCAGCTTTTTCTTGTTGCCGACGATTTCCTTGGCGCTGAGCCGTTTGTCCTCCGTCAGCGGGACAAAGCAAAGGTGCATATGGGGCGTTTTCTCGTCCATATGCACCACGGCAGATATAATGTTTTTCGGGTCTTGGTGTTCCCGGATGAAGTCCAGTGCCTCCTGAAAATAGGCTTTGACTTCGCTTTTCTTCTTTCCCTTGAAGAACTCCGGGCTGGCTGTCACCAGCGCCTCCACCACGCGCACACTGTCTGACCTTGTGCGGCAGCCCGCCTCGGCGATCTGCTTTTCCGCTTCTGCGCGGTACTTGCGCTGCGGCGTCACCAGATGAAAATTGAAGTGACTGCGGGACGTGTCCACGTCGGGATTGCTGGCGTATTTCTCCTTGGTGCGCTCGTTGTGGGACTCGATGTGCCCGATCTCCGGCCCCTTGTACTTGGCAAAGCGGAGAATGGCGTACTGTGCTTTCATCGGCGCTCCCCTCGCTTCACCCACACGATGTCGCAGTCCAGCACGTCGGCCAGCTCCACGACCTCCTTATAGCGGATGCTCTCCCGCTGCAATTTTGCGGACAGATTGGAAACGCTGTCGCTCCAATCGTATTCGTCAGCCAGCCGGTCAACCACCTCCTGCATGGTAAATCCGGCGCGAATGATCTGCGCCTTGATCTCATTTCTGATGCTCATAAAATCCTCCCAAATTCTTGTGATGAAAACAGCGAAGCGGGTTCTCGTTCTCGAAAACCTGCTTCGCTGTCTGGCGTAATATTCTGTTTTCCCAAAATCCGCTGGAAACGCGGCGGTCGATGCCCTCTTCATAGGTGAGGGGTATCGACTTTACGAAACCGTGTGGCATTTCACAAAACCGTGCATATGCACACTTTTTCGTAATGCCGGTACGCTGTTCCGAGCAGCGCGTTTTCGTGAAATGGTTTCGTTTCCGCGCAAATTTCTTTCCGGTTCTTATCGCTCTTGAAAATACCCTCTCCTTTTCAGCTCCTTCAAATCAAAAATCACATCTTCGACACGGAGCTTGGCGAGCGCGCTGAGTTCGTAAATGTCGTAGGCGTTATCGATGAAAAGCAGCGTCATCAGCAGCTTTTGACTTCCAGTCAGGCTGCTGCCATAGATGTGAAACAGCAGCAGTTCCTTAAAATGCGGTTTCTTCACTAAATTCCTCCTTCACAGCTGAACTGAAAATCATCCATCCCATCCGCCCATCTATCCGGGATGCTTGGGATGGATGGGATGGAGCTTTTTGCGTTTGATCTCATAAAACCGGCGGCGTAACCAGTGCCTCGATGCCCCAGAAGCCGTTGACCCGCTTGCCAAGGGCGTTCTGGATATGGTTGTCGTGCTCCAGGCCGAACTCGTCGGCGTGCTTTTTCAGCGTCATGCTCACCGTCCGCGCCGCCAGCGGCTTGTAGGCGTTGTCGCTGCACCACATGGTATAAATGGCGTACAGATTGGCCGACGTAATGTTGCTGTCGGCCTTCAGCTGGATGTACCCCTCCGAGCGCAGGAACAGCAGCACGTTGTCTGCTTCCCGCTGGGCGTCCTCGCGGTTGGCCTTCGTCTGCGTGCTCTCGGTGAAGCGGAAGCTGTTTGCTTGCAGGCGGCGCAGCCCCGCCAGGCACCAGAGGAAGATCCCCTCGATCTCCCCGCAGAGCTTATCCGCAAGAAATGGGTCGTCCGCCCGATTGGGCGGCTTTTTCTTCACCGACAGGATGAGCTGCCGCCGATAAAAGCCGTCCGAATGGTCATAGAGGGATTCCAGATCGCCATTGGAAAACGCCAGAAACCGGACGTACATCTGCCCCTGATAGCTCTGCTCGCCCTTGCGCTCCAAGTCCATGGGCATTTCGGCGGTGATGAGAGATTTGAGATAGTGCGTGGATTCCAGCGCCTCCATCTTCATGTCGTCATCCACCATCAGAAGCTCGTGCTCCAGATCGGCCCGGGCGAAGGGACTGCGCTCCACCTTGGCGATGCTGCCGTTTTTCAGATTACTGCCCAAAAGCTTCTGCATCACCACGCCGATGCGGCTCTTGCCCTCGCCGCCGTTGCCCTTCAGCAGCATCATAACTTGCCCGCGATTTGTTGGAATCAAGCAGTAGCCCAGGTATTCCTGCAGGGTCAGGATGTCCGTCTCCTCCAACAGCTCCGATAAAAAACGCAGCCATGTTACAGGCTGCGGCGCGTTGGGATTGAACCTGACCGGCAGGCGGTTGCGGCAGAACTCTTTTTCAGGGCAGAACTCTCCGCTGAGAAACAGCGTGCCGTTGGCCACGTGAATCCGATCCTCGTGTAGGGGCAGATCTGGCGCATAGGCCTCCAGTTTCAGCATTTCCACAAGGCCAGTGGCCCGTTTTGCAAGGCCGCAGCTGAAATGCGGGCGGAGCATTTCGTAAATTTGCTTGCGGATACTCTCCTCATCAGTGATGCGGCCATCCGCAGTGAAAAAGCTGCCGCTGACGCATACCATCGGGTGCACCGCCAGAAAATCCTCACAGAACAGCACCTCGTTGAAGTGCTTGTCCTGCATCCAGCGCGGCGTTTCAACTTTGTTCATATGCGACCTCCCTGATTTGGCGGTTCCTCTCTTCCATGAGCCCAAGGCGGTCGTCCTTCTGCAAGTCGGCCACTACCTCAGCACGGTCATTCGGTGTGCCGGAGATCAGAATATCCAGCATATTCCCGATGCGATCCAGCATGTGGCACGCTTCCACATAGCGCGGGTCAATGGGGCCTTCCGGTGACTGCGGCGCACAGTGATCCTTCCAGTCCTGTAAGATACCGAAGTAATCCCTCAGCACTCGGAAACAGTGGCGTTCGGATTCCACTTGCGTCTTTCCACGCTTCAGCTTCACCAGAACGGACGGCTTCTGCTCGGCAATTCCAAAATCCGCTGCCAGCTTCCTGGTGGCGTCTGCTGGCGACAAGCGAAAAAGCTGCGCGGTCAAATCGATCACATCGCCGCATGCCCCGCAGCCGAAGCAGTAAAAGTAATCCTCGTTCAGCTTCATGCTGGGCGTGCGGTCGGCGTGGAAGGGGCAGCAGATCATGCTGCCACGATTTACTTCCAATCCGTAGTATTCGGCAGCCTCTTTCACGGAAACTGCCATCTTGATTTGTGTAAATAAATCCATACCTGTTTCCTCCTGTAAAATAATTGAACTTCGCCGTTCTACCCGATGCCGTTCCTGCCCGAGTCCTTACCCCGGCGTTGCCTCTTCCTTGGTACGCTGAATGCGATACTTCTCTGGAAAGCATATCCTCATCGGACGATCATGAAATTTTCAAGGTTCTGCGTGGTTTATGTCTAAATTTTAGTAAGAAAACAGGCCCTTTCCCGTATATCCAAGAGGTAGGAAAAGTGGGGTAGAAGTTGAAATTTTCCACGCTTTGAGACACAAAATGAAAAAGCATGATATAATACAGAAAAATGGAAACGGAGGCTGCTGTATGCAAGTCAAGCTGACAATCGGAGAGCGTTTGAAGGATTTGCGAGTAGAGCGCAAACTGACCTTGGAGCAGCTTGCCGCTGAGGTGGGCATCTCAAAATCCGCGCTTGGCAAATATGAATCGGATAACGGCAAGGATATCAGCCCGTACAGCATTCTGTTGCTGGCGGACTATTACGGTGTTTCCTGCGACTATCTGATGGGGAGGACGGAAACAAAAAATCACCCAAACACAGCCCTTCATGAACTGCATTTGAGTGATGATGCGATTGATGTATTGAGTGCAGGCAAGTTCAACCACCGGCTGCTGTCGGAGTTGATCTGCCACAGGGATTTTCAGCGTTTCATGCTGGATGCAGAAATTTACGTTGATCGGATCGCGGATATGCGCATCAAGGATATGAACACCGTGCTGGAAGCTACCCGCCAGATGGTTCTGATGAAGCATGGCGAGGAGGCTGACGATCTGTACCTCCATACTCTGAAAGCAGCACAGATACAGGAGGAAGAATATTTCGGGCATCTTGTGGCGGACGATCTGTCCGATATCCTGCGAGACGTCCGGGAGGATCACAGGACGGATGCTTTGACCGCGGACGATGAGCTGTCTGCCGCCGCCGTGCAAAAGCAGTTGTTGGAAGCCGTACATTTTGAGGGAAGCTCCGAGGAAAAGAAAATCCGCGCGTACCTTGCAACACTTGGAATTGACTACGACGCGCTCACGAAAGATGAGTTTATTTCGTTGGTTGGAATCCTCAAGAAGTCCAAGCACATGAAAAGTCCCATCAGCCAGCGTGGGAAAACGACCATGACCCACGGCAAGGGAAAACGAAAGAAACGCTGAAACGGGGAGCGTCGCTGCGGCGGGACGAGGGTTGTATATACCTTCACTTCCTTTTCCGGCCAGTCGGATTTTGCTTCTCAAAAATCCTGCATTTGCGCCGTAACCCACGTCACAAAATCCGCCTGTCCTACTGCCGCGAAAAAGCGTTTGTTGCCACACTCTGCTGCCCCGCAGAGTATGGCGCCACCCCCTTTTCCGCGTCAGCCGGAAGCAAAGGTATAACACACTAGACTTTGCAAAGCAAAATCGTGTGCCAACAGGGATGCTGCGCGCCCCTATTGGAAACCCAGCGGCAAAGAGATGTTCCCTTTGCAATCCCTCATTTCCCTCGCAGGTGCATATACAAACTGCAAAAGGCAGCTTGTCATCCCTGCTCCGAAAATGCAAAAGGCGGTCCGTGCCGATGAGGGACGGACTGCCTTTTTTGCGACAACCTCAATTTTATCATCGCGCAAGAAATGGCAAAATTAAGATTGACGGTGATGCAATTCGCGGGTATACTGTAATTGCATCATTCGATGAGATTTGATGAAATTAAAACCCGAATGAGGAATTTGAATGAGAGATTTCAACTTCAAAGCAGAATATCAAAAGCTCCTGACGCCGGAGGTCGTGGCCTACCTGACGCAGATCCACGAGTACAAGGGGCAGCAGAATCTTTTTATCGAGGCCAAAGCGGACGCGCTGTCCAACCTTTTGGAGGTTGCGAAGATCCAGAGCACCGAGGCGTCCAACCGCATCGAGGGCATCATCACCACGGACGACCGCCTGAAAAAGATCGTCCGCGAAAAGACCATGCCCCAGACCCGCAACGAAAAGGAGATCGCCGGTTATCGTGACGTGCTGGCAACGATCCACGAAAGCCACGATTATATCCAGCCCAAGCCGTCGGTTATTTTGCAGCTTCACCGGGATCTGTACAAATTCAGCGGCAAGTCCATCGGCGGCAGCTTCAAAAACTCGGATAATGTGATTGCCGAAGAACGGCCGGACGGCCGGAAGATCGTCCGGTTTGAGCCTATCTCTGCGTGGGAAACGCCGGGGGCGATGGCAGCACTTTGCGACGCCTTCCAGACGGCCGCACAGGACGCCGAGCTTGACCCGCTGCTGCTGATCCCGATTTTCATTCTGGACTTTCTCTGCATCCATCCCTTCAACGATGGCAACGGCCGCATGAGCAGGCTCCTGACGCTGCTGCTTTTGTACCGCTCCGGCTATCTTGCCGGCAAATATATCAGCATCGAAAAGCTGATCTCCGATACCAAGGAGACCTATTACGAGGCACTGCAAGCCAGCTCCTACAACTGGCACGAGGGGACGAACGATTATGCGCCCTTCGTGACCTATATGCTGGGCGTTCTGGCGGCGGCTTATCGGGATTTTGAGAGCCGGGTTGAGCTGCTGACCACCAAGGGGCTATCTAAGCCCGACCGGGTGCGCGAGATCATCAAGAGCCACCTCGGCAAGATCACCAAGAGCGAAATCATGGCCAAATGCCCGGATATCAGTCAGATCACCGTCCAGCGCGCGCTGGCAGAGCTGCTGAAATCCGGCGAGATCATCAAGCTCAGCGGTGGACGATATACGGCGTATGTCTGGAATGGGACAAAATAGGGCGGTGTCAGTATGGAACATTTTAAGCAGGGATTGAGTTTGAACGAGGAAGTTACTAATTTAATACGTTTGCGGCAAGAGGGCAGTTTCTGGGATTTCAAAAAGCAGTGGTATACAAATAAATCTGACATGCTTCATGATATTATTTGTATGTCCAATAATCTAAGCAATCGTACTGCCTATATCATCATCGGCATCGACGAGCAACAGGACTATTCCATTGTTGATGTAAGCTGTGATCCCAATAGGAAAAATACGCAAAAGCTCGTCGATTTCCTAAAAGATAAAAAATTTGCGGGTGGAATACGTCCCGTTGTACATGTTGAAAGTCTTCACTACAGCAATGGAGTAATTGACACAATTGTTATTGAGAATAGTAGCAATACCCCCTTTTATCTCACTGCTCAATATGAGGGAGTTCGCGCAAGCAGCATTTATACACGAGTTATGGATACCAACACGCCCATTGATAAATCAGCAGATATAAATCATATTGAGCAACTATGGCGCAAACGCTTTCATCTAGATGACACGCCAATTGAAAAATTTCGTTACTATCTAAGAAGCCCAGATGATTGGAACATGATACAAGATAACAATATAGGGCATTTTTACAAATATTCGCCCGAATACACCATTACATGCGAAAAAGATGAGTCTGCTGATGGCTATGAATATTACATATTCGGGCAAGTAAATACAAATCCAAGTTGGTGGTTAATAACGCTAAGATACCACCAAACCGCTATTGAACAATTTCAGGGGATCGCGCTTGATGGGGGAAGGAGCTTTGTTATTGCCCCACGCAGAGCTTACGACCTGTTGAACACGGATGTCTCCAGTTTTGGCTTCTACATTCAAAACGATCTGCGCTGCCGCCTTTTAGAGTTTTATCACCGCAAAGAAACTTCCGAAGAATACTCATATCGTGGCTACATGAGAGCAATTGTTGTTTTTCGGTCAGAGCATGAGTACAAATCTTTTTTGAACTATGTGCAAACCCATATGGAGGAATACCATGAGATATACAAACGGAGAGGGGATACTGGCTTACCGCATTTTCCCAACCTTTCTGGCTATGACATGGAGCATTTAAAAAAAGACTATAAAGATGCACTTGTAATGTGTGACATGTTAAACAAATTTAGAGCTACGGGACAAACAATGATCACGGAGGAAAGCACCCATGCCAACACTTGAATGGATCGGAAAAGATAAAGTCGTGAATCATCATCTGGACGTGCCGTTTCGGGTGTTGGAGCGCAAGTACAGCTTTGACGAAAATGGACAGCACAACGAAGATAATGGCAGCGAAAACATGATCATCCGGGGCGATAATCTGGAAGCCCTGAAAGCGCTGCTGCCCCGGTATGAGGGGCGCGTCAAGTGCATCTATATTGATCCGCCCTACAACACCGGCAACGAGGGCTGGGTCTACAACGATAACGTCAATGACCCGAAAATCAAAAAGTGGCTGGGCGAGGTCGTCGGCAAAGAGGGCGAGGACTTGACCCGCCACGACAAGTGGCTGTGCATGATGTACCCGCGCTTGAAGCTGCTGCAAAAGCTGCTGGCGGACGATGGCGTTATTTTCATCAGCATTGATGATAACGAACTATATAACCTAAAAGCAATTTGCGATGAAATTTTCGGTTCAAATAATTTCGTAGCGAATGTAATTTGGCAGAAAACATACTCACCAAGGAATGATGCGCTGGGCATTCCTTATGAAACCGATAATATTCTCGTTTACAGTAAAACCGGTAGATGGTTTCCGAACAAGCTAGAGCGCACCGCGGCAATGGACGAGAGACATGACAGCCCAGATAACGATCCCATTCCTTGGCAGTCGGGTGATGTATCGGCTGCCGGTGCAGCCGACCATCAAGGGATGGTTTATGCGATTCAGCAGCCCATTACAGGGAAATTATTGTACCCTGCCTCCGGACGACATTGGAAGGATGAGCAAACGGTTGTTTTGCAACGAATGAATAAGTGGGCTAAATATGAGTTGCGAAATATTGATGATGCTTCTGTAAGAGCTGCCCTCTGCGGGATTTCAATTGAATCTGTTCGGCAGGACGTTATGGCTGTCATGCTGGCACAGCCGCTAGAAGAAGCCGCTGTTCAAGCAACTGCTAGGTACGAAGAAGGAACCTGGCCCGAATATTATTTTACTAGTAAGGGCAAAGGTGGAATCCGTTTCAAGAATCACATAAAGCAAGATGTCGGAAAGTCCGCAACAAACTTGTGGTTTTATGGCGATGTGGGTCATACAGATGAAGCGAAAAAAGAATTGAAAGGAATCTTTTCTGGCGTTGCTCCCATTGAAACGCCAAAACCTCGACGTTTAATTGAACGTATTCTCCATATTGCCGCAGATTCAAATGCAATCATCCTCGATTCCTTCGCCGGTTCCGGTACTACCGCCCATGCTGTCCTCAACATGAACAAGGCTGACGGCGGACACCGCAAGTTCATCCTCGTTGAGATGATGGACTACGCCGACAGCATCACCGCCGAGCGCGTGAAGCGCGTGATCCGCGGCTATGGCGAAGGCAAGAACGCCGTGGAAGGTACTGGCGGAAATTTCAGCTTCTATGACTTGGGCGAGCCGCTGCTGCACGGTGATATGCTCAACGAAAATGTGGGCGTGGAAAAGATACGGGAGTATGTGTACTTTACAGATACGAAAGCCTCTCTGCCGGAGCCGCGCCCGGACGAACCGTATTTTATGGGTGTCCACATTGGCAGCGCTTATTATTTCTATTATGAAAAGCAAGCTGTTACTACGCTGAACCGGGAGTTCCTGCATACGGTCAAAACCAAGGCCGATGCCTATGTAATCTATGCCGACCTTTGCACCCTCAGTGAGGCAGAACTGGAGAAATACCACATTACATTCAAGAAAATCCCCCGGGATATTACGAAACTGTGAGGAGGGCATGGAATGGAACTCAACAACTATCAAAAGCAAGTCATGCGTGACCTTTCCGCCTATCTGAACTGCGTCAACCGTGGAACCAATCTGTTTTCCGCGTGGCGGGAATACTGGTTTTCCAAGGATGTGGCCGTTGGCCTCGGCGGAGTACCGTCCTATAATAACTCTATTGAACGTGCGCCCCATGTTTGCATGAAGGTGCCCACCGGCGGCGGTAAGACGTTTATGGCCTGCGCTTCCGTTCGGCGGATTTTTGATGCCTTGCCCACCGGAAAGCCGCAGGTGGTGGTGTGGCTGGTCCCCAGCGATTCGATCCTGACACAGACCATCCGCACGCTGTCCGATGCGAATCACCCTTACCGGCAGAGACTGGATCAGGATTTTGCCGGGCGTGTCGGCGTGTACACCAAGGAAATGCTGCTGAACGGGCAAAATTTTTCGCCGGACACTGTGCGGGAAATGCTGACGGTCTGTGTGATGAGCTATGGCTCACTGCGCATTGACAGCCGGAAGAAGGATGTTCGCAAGGTCTATCAGGAAAACGGCAATCTGTTCCGCTTTGCAGAGTATTTCAAGGACACGCAGGCGCTGCTGGCCGATACACCGGATACGGCGCTGATTCAGGTGCTGCGCCATCTGGAGCCTATCGTTGTTGTGGACGAAAGCCACAATGCAGAATCGAAGCTCAGCACGGAGATGCTGAATAATCTGAATCCGTCCTTCGTACTCGATCTGACGGCAACGCCGCGAAAAAACAGCAACATTATCTCCTATGTGGATGCCCGAGAACTGAAGAAGGAGCACATGGTGAAGCTCCCCGTAGTGGTATATAACCGCACCACCCGGCAGAGTGTCATTCAGGATGCCATCCAACTCCGTGGCAGCATTGAACAGGAAGCCATTGCCGCAGAAGCAGCAGGCGGGAAGTATATTCGGCCCATTGTACTGTTTCAGGCACAGCCGCGCACTGGGGACAACAGTGATACGTTTGATAAAATCAAGGCGATGCTGGTAGGCATGGGCATTCCGGAAAACCAGATTGCGGTGAAAACGTCCGATGTGGACGACCTCAAGGGGCAGAACTTGATGAGCAGGGATTGTGAAATCCGATACATCATCACCGTCAACGCGCTGAAAGAGGGCTGGGACTGCCCCTTTGCCTACATATTGGCATCACTGGCCAACCGCACCTCCACCGTGGACGTGGAGCAGATTTTGGGACGCATTCTGCGTCAGCCCTACGCGATGCAGCACAGCTCGCCGCTTCTGAACACCTCCTATGTGTTGACGAACTCCGTGGATTTCCACACTACATTGGAGAAAATCGTGGTCGGTTTGAATAAAGCAGGCTTCAGCCGTAAGGATTATCGTATCGGTGAAGCGATGGAAGAACCGCAGGCTGTGACTCAACTGGAAGCAGAGCAGACGAAAATTCCATTTGCGCCGCAAGCCACTGAGGCCGATGCCTTTGACGATGTAAATGTACAGGAAGTGAAAACGGCGCTGGAAAGCACGGCGCAGGGAAGCGCTGCGATTTCTGCAATGGTTCGGGAAGCAACGGTGCAGGCGGAAACCTACACGGCGGCGGCCAACGAAGCGGATGACGGATTTATGGGAGGTGAGCTGGGAGATATGCTGATACAAAATAGGGTACAGCCCTATCTTGCTGAAGAGGTATCCGCATTGCGGATTCCGCAGTTTTTCCTTCGTTCCGTTCCGGATTTATTTGGCGATGAATTTGAACTGCTGGAGAAGGAGAACCTTTCGGAAGGATTTTCTCTGGCTGGGCAGGATGCACAGGTTAGCTTTGAGTTGGCTACCGGAGAAATGTACCGCGTTGATGTGGCGGATCACGGCGAGGCCGTGCCTAAGTACAAGCGTGCGGACAGTGAGCTGAGTGAATACATCCGCAATCGCATGGCACAGCTTCCGCCAGAACAGAAAATTCAAAGCTGCACCAACACGCTGTGCGCCCAGATCAATCGGAACAATCGATATGCAGCATCGGAGATCAACGACTATGTGCGCAGAATTGTTGGCGGCATGACGCAGGATGAGCTGGCAGCTATGGAAACGGCCATCCCGACATACGCAGCCAAGATTTCTAAGAAGATTGAAGGGCTGGAAGACGCATATCGGGAAGAGCAGTTCCTTCGCTGGCTGGATGCAGGCAAGATTGTGTGCCGTGAAAGCTATACACTGCCGCCTGTGATTACACCTGCCGTCACAACGGATGCTATTCCAAAGTCTCTGTACGAGGCTGAGAAAGATGATATGAATCCGGAAGAGCACGAGCTGATCGACGCCGTAGTGGCCCTCGACAATGTCAAATGGTGGCACCGAATCATTGAGAAGAAGGGCTTCCGGCTGAATGGCTTTATCAACCATTATCCTGACTTCATGGTAATGACCAAGTCCGGAAAGCTGGTGCTGATTGAGTATAAAGGTGATGACCGGGATAACAGCAACAGCGCCCGCAAGCTGAAGCTTGGCCGTAAATGGCAGGCGCAGTGTGGGCCGGAGTACCGGTATTTTATGGTGTTCAAAAACCGCGATTTCGGCATTGATGGCGCATATACGCTGGATCGGTTTGTTGAGATTATGCGGGAGCTATAACATCTTTAATCGCTGTGGCCACGACGCTGGGAAGTTTTGCTGCTTTATTATAATGCCAATTTTACTGGTGGGAGGTTGCAATGGGAATCAGATTTACAGGAATCAGTACGCCAATAGGTGGACTCGAATGGGAATATACCGATAAAAAAGAGCATCCATCTGAGTTGCTAATATATCCCGGGCAGAAAATACAAGTTTTTATCAGTTCAATTTGTGGGAAAGAAAAATATGACCGTGTTCGTTCTGAACTAAAGCGACATATTGAAGCCACCGGTTTGGCAGTAGTGTATCTTTTTGAAGGTACAGGGGCCTCAACTGTAGCAGCGGGGGCGCACTACTTATATGCACTCGAAGATAGCGATGTTTGCATTTTTTTGATTGACAATGCTGATGGTATTTCACCGGGGGTGCAAGAAGAAATTGACATGGTCAAAAGGAACAACATCAAGGCGCTCTACTATTTTTGTGATGAAACGCAAAAGGAGAAAACGCCTTTAGAAAAAAGCCTTCGGGGTTCCCAGTTTGCTAAAAGTAAAACCATTCACCAATTTAGTGAGCTTATGCAGAATGGAGCACAAGATTTACTTGACGATATCATTTCTGTATACCACCACTATTGCAAAAATAGGTTTAATTTAAGAAATGCAACCGAAGCAGAAGATATTCAGCAGGTTGAATTTATTAGAGGCAGGGATATTCAAACACTGACAATGCCAAAAACGGTGTTAAAAAACATTGATAAATCTACTGACTATTACCTGAAATATGCCTTGGGTTATTCTGGAATTCGTATTCCTGGAGAAGAAGAGAAAACCGGAGAAATGGATGAGTGGTGCATACAGTTTTTGCCGGTTTTATTTGAGGGCAAAACTATTAAGCAGTTTAATGTTGCTTTATTCCTTGAGGCCTTGAAGAAAAATCAAACAGATTGTTATTCCTCCCTCGTAGCTGTTCGGTGGGAAGCTATACAAGCGTATTTTATGGGTGATGTTGACTCTTGCATCAAGCATCTGGAAAAAGCTTTAGCTTTAGCCAGAGAGTTAAAACAACCATCATGGGTGATAAATGATATTCTAATTGATTTAAGAAACCAGCAGATAGTGTTAGATGCCATCAATAATCGCTTCTCGATGCCCACGGCACAACAAGAACTTTCTAATAGTGAAGAAGAAATTTATTATCCGCTGATTGATCGTGTCCATGAATCTCTATATCAAAAAATTGCCGAAAATGCATACAAGCAGAAATTAACTTCGCCATACTCTGTCACGTTAGGCGCCGATTATACTCAATACGGCAATTGGATTGCGAGTTCTCTCATAATCGCTATGCATAATGGATCGCTGACGCATATATTACTTACTTATGATAAGGTGCGAGATTTTGTTTTTAACCTTAGCTGCAAATATAATGATTGGCGTTTACGCCGGAATCTACTTCAACTTGCGGTGTTTGATGGAAAACGCAAAGAAGTCGAAGGGCTGCAACGGACATATCCCGCATTGCTGGCCCGCATGACAGCAGAAGATGCAGACGCGATCATGGAATTCTGCAATAACCAACCTCTTGCATATAGGAGGTTTGAAAGCCAGCTTTTGGGATTTGGGGCCGTTTCCTACTTCTTGAGTGATAAAGCCTATTCTGAATATGAAACGATTATAGTCAAAGGAATTAATTTCTTTATCAATAGTGAAAAACCTGTTTTATCAATCGGTGCAGATATTTTTAAATGCCTTGATGATGCAGCTTACAGGATGAAACAAGAAAGCCTCGTTGACATTTGCTGCCTGTTTATGGAGCATAACTTTAGGCGTTGGTATGGGGAAATGTTCACATTGATTGCCAACAGAATTGACCTAGGAAAGCTGGAGGATGATTCCGCTAAAAAATTACTTTCGCATATCATTGATTTGATACAAGAAGAGAAAGACAGAGATCAGATAAAAAACTTCCCAAGGTTCCTATATGTGCTGCGGAAACAAAATCGACAGTTAACAAATAAACTCGATTCGCTTGTCGCGGAATACTTTCCAACATTTTATTCCGGTGAATATAGGCTAGAAACAATGGAACTTGAGGATTGCCATATGGCGGATTTTGTTCGCCAGTATACAGAACAGATAAAGCAAAATAATGACCGTCAAGGGAAGAATGGAACTTACTACGGACATGCATTTCGTAATGCGGCAACTATCCGTTCCATCTTTGTTTGTCGTGAAGATAGATGGAATTCTCAACTTATGGATGATGTTATCGACGCGGCTTCAGAGACATTACTGCATTCAAAAGAAAGTATTCGTACCAAACTGGATTCTATTTCACTACTAATCTGCATTATTATAAAGTTTCCAGAAGATTATAAACGTAATGCTGGAATTTACAATACCATTTATGAGCAACGAGAATCTATAACCGCATCCGGGAATTCGTTTGTGGAAGCTAATATCGATAGTGTGGCGCTTCAAGTATGCCTTAACCTATTGTTTACAGCGATGGGAATTGACACCTATACGTCTATTCTTGAACTTCTACCTCTTGCCCAAAATGATGCAGCAACATCAATTTCGATAGCCACAACTATTGATGAATACCTTGAACTTACAAACGCTATCACACTTCCCAGCAGGGTGGAGACCGTGGTTCTGCAAAATGTGCTTGGGTGGCTACATTCGGAGCATTTGGATTTGCGCTGTATTGCCTCAAGAATACTATTGGCGTTAGCAAGGAATCCAGAGAACGGGAGCATAGTTGACCGGCAACTAATAAACTTGATTGACGAAGACTGCGTTTATATCAAAAACCTTGTTTTGAGAAGAATAAACAAATCAAAAGGCGTTAGTGATTCAGTTAAAGAATATATCATGAACAAGTGTAAATCTGATCCTAATTACGTTGTTCGCATGGTATGCTCAGAAGAAATGCGAGCGTATCCGCAATAAAACTGAATAATGAACTGCCGCCCGATGGTCAGCTGACCACCGGGCGGTGCTTTTCTCCTCCCTTCTCTTCCCGGTCGAGACTAGCTTCTCCTTCATCACTATGTACTACTTCCACCCATTCCGTTTGGCCAAATCATCCATCGCTGCGCAGAACCTCTCCCACGGTGCCAATGTTATCTGTGACGGGTCGCCCTCGCGGATACGCATGGTGCGGCGGATCTCCTTGGGGATGACCACGCGGCCGAGGTCGTCGATCCGGCGCACGATTCCGGTTGCCTTCATATTCGGAAAACTCCTTTGCTCTGTTTTGCGTTTCGGCAACCCTATTTTCTGCAAAATCCGGTAGTCTATGCAGTCCGTGCCGCTCACGGGCGTTCCAGTTTTTTCTTCAAAAAATGTCTGCCGCGGCGCAAAACGTCCCCGGAGCAGAGCGCATCTGCACCAGGGACGTTTTCGGATCGCTCGGGCCGCCTCAGACGATCTCGAGATCGTCGCGGTCGCGGAGCATATACTTTTTCAGCGGGGTCAGGCTGGCGAGCCAGTAGAGCAGGCCGCCGCAGATGGCATCGAAGCCGCTGCCCGTGAAGATGAGAAACAGCGGGCTCTGAATGCTGCCGGTCAGCGGATTGTACACGAACAGGATCGTGATCAGGCACGAGAGAATGACGCAGCCGATGCCGACCAGGTTGAACCCGCCGGTGAACCGGTACGCATCGTGCCCCTCGATAAAGTAGGCCGCCTTGAGCGACAGCTTCCGCTTTTTCACGACGAGATAGTCCACGACGATCATGCCGATGATCGGTGCCTGAATGAACGCGGCAATGGAGATGAACGCGCCGAAGTGCTCTTCCACACCGCCCCAGACGGTCAGCGCGCTGACATACACCATGGCGATGAGCACCAGCACCTTATAGCTGACCTTGGGCATGCCGCTCTTGACGATCATGCAGTTGACATAGGAGCCGGTACCCTGCGTGCCGACATTCGCAAACGCGACCAGCAGCAGGCTCAGCAGCGCGAAGCCGGAGCCGCAGAGGTAGGAGAGCATATTGGTAGGATCGCTCTCGTACACGCCGGTGCGCACGAACATCGCCAGCGCCATCACGCCGCCGGCGGCGACGAAAAACGGCGCGACCACGCCGTAGGCCAGCGTTGTGCCCCAGTAGCCGCCGCGCTCGGTCTTGGCCAGGCGCGGCAGGACCAGCGCCTGCGTTGACCACGAGAACGCGAACGCCACGTTGCCCTCGGCCGAGATCATGAACGCCTGCAGCGGCGTCATGTCCGCGTCCAGCACCGGCTTGACCGCCACGATCTCACGCAGCGGCACGGCCGTGAAGCACAGCACGACGACGACCACGCCGACCGCCAGCAGCGCCGTGACCAGAAAGCGGTTGGTCCACTTGATGACATTCGGCCCGCCGAGCGCGATGAGCGTGCCGAGCACGACGCACAGGCAGCCCAGCACCGGACTCCAGACGGCCGCGTTGAGCACGAGGCCGAACTTCGCCGCAAGGTTGATCATCGACGAGGAAAACAGGCTCGCCGCGACCGCGTACCAGCCGAAGTTTGCCACGCTGATAATCGTGGACAGCACAGCCACGCCGCGCCGCCCCAGCACCGAGCGCAGCCAGATCCACAGATCAATGCCGTAGCGCGTGGCAAAGATGACGGGCAGGCACTCGATGAACACCCAGACGATGTTGAAGCAGAAAATGTTGATGAGCATTCTGCTGAAGGAGAGGTACTGCGCGACATAGGCGCCCTGCGTATAGCACCACGTGGCGATTGCAAAGCCGCTCGTGGACAAAAACAGATCCAGGAAGGAATACTGCCGGTCGCCCTTGAGCATGGGCACAACGCCCGTAACGGTCTCCTGCCGGATATAGCTTTCTCTGTCTGTCATGGTTCAGCCTCCCAGCATGCAGGTCACGATCAGCACCAGACTGGCCGCCACGCTGGCGATGATGATGCCGTAATCGACCCGGGTCATTTTCTTGGGGAACTCGTAGGTGTCGGACTGCATGATCTCCAGCCGCCGCTCGGTCTCCTCGTAGATGAGCTGTTCAATTGAGCCCTGCTGGGCCTCTGTCTTCTGTTTCAAGCAAACTCCTCCTCATGGTCATATCGCTCCAGCGTCAGCCGGGCGTATTGCTTTGCGTATTTATACCAGATGTAGAGATACTCGCCGACGTGCTTGGCGCACGCCTCCTGATACAGCCCCCACAAAAACCAGAAGTAGGAGGCCATGGCCACATAGCCGATGTAGTGGCGCAGCTCCGCCCCCGTGGGCGCGTGGCCGAGATAGCGTGCGATCACCTGCTCCGCCTCCTCGGGCGTGTAGTCCGAGCAGGCGATAAATGTGCCGATGTCGCAGCCAGGGTCGGCCATGCCGGCATATTCCCAGTCGATCAGGTACATCTTCCCCTGCTTGTCGATCAGGAAGTTTGGGTTATAGCTGTCGCAGTGGCAGGCGCACAGGGAGACCGCGTCGCCCTTCAGGCGCGCGTGCAGCGCGCACATCGTCTCGTGCAGCTCCTGCATGCCGGTAAAGTCGGAGACGTCCGTCCCCTGCAGCAGGTCGAGGAAGCCGTTGATCTTCTCCCAGATATCAAACCGGCCATCGAGCTGCACGCCGCTCGTGTGCAGGCGGCGCAGCATGCGCAGCGCCGTGTCGACCTGCTCGGTGTTGTGATAGTCCAGAATGGCCGCGTCCTCGATATAGTGCGAGATCTTCCAGCCCTTGGCCGCGTCGATGTAGAGAAATGTGTCGTCGAGCCCCAGCGCCTTGGCCGCCTCCATCGCCCGCGCCTCGGCCGGGCGGTCGATGTAAGCCTCCGTGCCCGCACCGGGGTGGCGGTACACGTAGTCCCGGCCGTTGCACGTGAACTTGAATGACAGGTTCGTCAGCCCCGTCTTGATCGGGATGATGCCGTGGATGCTGTCCGGCGCGCAGTGGAGCACGGCGCAGATGTTATCGAAAATGTACGAGTCGGCATTGGTGACATAGGCGCTGTCAAACGTCCGCAGCTCGTCGAGCGAGTCAAACTCATGAATGCCGCCGGGATATTTGCGGATGTACATCTCCAGCTCGCGGATGTGCCGGGCGTACAGATCCTCCCAGAGGCCCGCCCGTGTGACCGGGCTGTCATACTCCCGCTCGAGGATCTGCGTGAACTTCTCGCTGAAGCTGCGGTCGAAATAGGCGTGTCCGATCATGTACCACGCGTCGCTCCCGCCGACCTGCACGCCCGTGATGCGGCCCTTGCGGTTCGTGACCATGCAGTACTCGTCCGTTTTGCCCGCACTGTAGAGCGCCGCGTAATACGCCTGATACACATAGGGCTCAAACGGGTTTTGCTCAAAGTAGTTGTCCGAGGAGCAGATGAAGGTGTTTTTCAGCCGGTCGCGGACGAGCATGAGCGTGGAGGGGTTGTTGTAGCGGTGGTAATCCTCGTTGATGACGATCTTCACATGGAAGCGGTCCTCGAGGTAAAACAGCTTTTCCTTCATATAGCCGACCACGACCGTGATGTCGTCGATGCCCGCCGCCTGCAGCTGGCGGATCTCACGCTCGATGAGCACCTCGCCCTTCACCTTCAGCAGGGCCTTCGGCTTTTCATACGACAGGGGGGCAAAGCGCGAGCTCATGCCCGCCGCCATAATGACGGCGTTGTCCACCCGGTACGGCGCGAGCGCCGCAAGCCCCGCATCCGTGATGCGGTTTGCCCCGTCGAGACAGCCCATGGCGCTCAACTCCTTGACCAGCCCGTTCACGGTGCCGAGCGCTTTGCCGGTGCCCTGCGCGATGGCGCGCTGCGAAAGCGCCGGCTCGCCCGCGGGACGGGCGGCAATGTAGCTGAGCAGCGCAAACTGATTTTTTGTCAACAAGATCGTCAGACTCCCTTGCGTTCATTTCTTTGATATGCAATGCGCATTATGAACTTATTCCCCGGATTTGTCAAGCGCATGTAAAAACCATGTCGGAAATATGTGCAGATTCCCTTGTGTTTCGAATTTCGACATTATATAATGAAAAAATGTTGTAAAGGATGCGTTTGCTTTCTATGGTCTACCTGGTGCTGATATATGCCCTGATCTACACACTGGGCGAGTTCGTTTCCCGCAGGATCGGCCTGCCGCACAGCGTCACCTTCGCGGGGCTGGCGGTCTTTCTCGCGGCGGCGCTGATCCTTTACCGACGCAGATACGGTCTCGGCGCCTGCCGCCGGGGGCGGAAGCGGCCCCCAGACGAAATAAGTGACTAAAGAAAAAGAGACGGCTGAT
>OHAI01001008.1_pt1 | contig 22173 bp, 19 predicted proteins | sample 1577091 | NCBI WGS metagenome assembly OHAI01 (sample SAMEA3541548, study PRJEB24748) | human gut metagenome | biome: human gut; feature: human-associated habitat; material: faeces | place: China | collected 2012
GGCTGAATCCAAATATTTTTTCAAATAATATCCGGTAGGGGTTGCACCTGAAAGACGCCCGCAATGTATGCCGCCGCGTGCTCACCTGCCGCCGCGGCCTCCTCCGACACATAATCCACCAGGTCATGCACATGCAGCACGTTGCCCGCGGCAAAGACGCCGGGCAGGTTCGTTTCCAGGCTCTCATTGACCGCCGGGCCGCCGGTGACGGGGTTCAGCGCCACGCCCGCGGCGCGGCTCAGCTCGTTTTCGGGCAGCAGTCCGCAGGAAAGCAGCAGCGTGTCGCAGTCGTAGTGCTCCTCGGTGCCGGGGACGGGTTTTCCGTTTTCGACCCGCGCCAGCGTGATGCCGGTCACGCGCTCCTTGCCTTGAATGTCCACTACCGTGTGGCTCAATTTCAGCGGAATGCCAAAATCATCGAGGCACTGCACAATATTGCGCTTTAAGCCGCCGGAGTACGGCATCAGCTCCGCCACGCAGAGCACCTTTGCCCCCTCCAGCGTCATGCGGCGTGCCATGATAAGGCCGATGTCGCCGCTGCCCAGAATCACGACCCGCCGCCCGGGCAGGCAGCCCTCCATGTTGACGAGCCGCTGCGCCGTGCCCGCGGTGAAGATGCCCGCGGGCCGGTAGCCCGGAATGTTCAGCGCGCCGCGCGGGCGCTCACGGCAGCCCATGGCCAGAATGACCGCCTTGGGGTGCAGCTGAAACAGTCCGTCGGTCTTGTTCATGGCGGTGACGGTCTTGTCCGCCGCCAGATCCAGCACCATCGTGTTGAGCTTGTATTCAATTCCCAATTCGCGTACCTGCGTCACAAACCGTGCCGCGTACTCGGGGCCGGTCAGCTCCTCTTTAAAGGTATGCAGGCCGAAGCCATTGTGGATGCACTGGTTCAGGATGCCGCCCAGCTCACTGTCGCGCTCCAGGATCAGGATGTCCTGCACGCCGCTTTTGCGTGCGGCCACCGCCGCGGCCAGCCCCGCCGGGCCGCCGCCGATAATGACCAGATCAACGTTTTTCATGGCAGACGCCCCCTTTCACAGGCTATCCTTGTTCGTGCCGACGATGATTTTGGACGCACCGCCGGACTTGGTGATCTCGCTCTGCGGCACGCCCAGCTCCCGCGCCAGGATCTCCATGACGCGCGGGCTGCAGAAGCCCGCCTGGCAGCGGCCCATGCCCGCGCGGGTGCGCCGCTTGACGCCGTCCAGACTGCGTGCGCCGGGCGTGCGGCGGATGGCGTCGATGATCTCGCCCTCGCTCACGCTCTCGCACCGGCATATAATCTGCCCGTAGGCCGGGTTTTGTCGGATAAGCTCCGCCCGCGCTGCAAGATCCAGCGCTTTGGGGTCCAGAATGCCCCTGCGCGTCGGGTCAAAATCGGGCTTATTGTGTAAGTGCAGACTGCCGCGCACGATGTCCGCGACCATCGCACCGATGGCCGGGGCGCTGGACAGGCCGGGCGACTCGATGGCTGCGCAGTCCACAAAGCCGGGCGCGATCTCGCCGATGAAGAAGTCGTGCCGCGCCTCGTGGGCGCGCAGACCCGCGAAGCTCGTGATGGTCTGGCGCAGCGGAATGTCCTTGACCGCGAGGCCGGATTTCTCCCGCACCTCGTCCAGGCCCGCCGCCGTCGTGGCCGTGGCCTCCTTGTCGTCCACGTCGATGGCCGTCGGTCCGACCAGCAGATTGCCGTGCACCGTGGGCGTTACCAGCACGCCCTTGCCGTATTTGCCCGGCAGCTGGAATACCGTGTGCCGCACATGCTGCCCCGCCGTGTGGTCAAGCAGGAAGTAATCTCCCCGCCGGGCCGTGATGGTCATGGGGTGCGCCGCGTCGGCCATATTGTGCAGCGTGTCGGCGTATACACCCGCCGCATTGACGATGCAGCGCGTTTCCAGCGTGCCGTGGTCGGTCTCGACAGCCCACCCGGTTCCGCCGCCGTCCAGCGGATGCAGGCCCGTAACTTTGGTGTCAAACCGAAACTGCACACCGTTTTTGGCGGCGTTCTCCGCCAACGCAAACGTCAGGCCGAACGGGCAGACGATGCCGCCCGTGGGCGCCCACAGTGCGGCGACGGCAGCGTCCGAGATGTTCGGCTCCTTTTTCACCAGCTCGTCCCGTTCTATGATGCGCAGCCCCTCCACGCCGTTGGCGATGCCGTTTTCATAGAGCTTTTGCAGCGTGGGGCGGTCCTCGTCGCTCAGGCAGACGACAAGGCTGCCGCACCGGTCGTAGGCAAAATCCAGCTCCTTCGCAAGGGCCGGCATCCGGCGGCTGCCCTCGACGTTGAGCTTGGCCATCAGGCTGCCGTGGGCTGCGTCGTACCCGGCGTGGACAATGGCGCTGTTGGCCTTGGACGTGCCGCAGCAGACGTCCTCCTCCTTCTCTACCACAAGAATTTTCGCGTCATACCGCGAAAGCTCCCGCGCACAGGCGCACCCGGACACGCCCGCGCCGATGATGATGATGTCGTACATATTGATACCTCGTGTTGTTTGTTTGCAGAGCATGTGCGGTGCCGGAAGCCCTCCGGGCCGATGCGGGCATCGCCCCCTACAGCGTAGGGGCGGATTCCATATCCGCCCGGGCCTTGCCGCTGCCGCCGGTCAGGCCTTTCCGCAAGCGTAATTTTGCCTTTTGGCAGAGGGCCGGACATGTCCGGCCCCTACCGGGAGGCCCGCTTTTAAAAGACCTCTTCCGTAAGTTCTCCCCTCATCCGCCCCTTCGGGCCACCTTCCCCCTAAGGGGAAGGCTTTTGGGGGTCAATCCTCCTTCGCCCAGCCGTAGCTGCACCGCACCGCCTTATTCCAGCCCTTCAGCCGTCTGGTGCGCTCGTCGTCGGGGATGCCCGGCATAAACTCACGGTCCACCGACCAGTTTTGCAGCACGTCCTCGGTGCTGCTCCAATAGCCGACGGCCAGCCCGGCCAGATACGCCGCGCCCAGCGCCGTCGTTTCCACGCAGCAGGGACGCTTGACCGGCAGGTTGCTGATGTCCGCCATCGTCTGCAGTAAGTAATTGTTCGCGCACGCGCCGCCGTCCACCTTGAGCGCCGTCAGGTCAATGCCGGAATCCGCCTGCATAGCGGCCAGCACATCGTTGATCTGGTAGCATAGGCTGTCCAGCGTCGCGCGGATGATGTGGTTCTTGTTCACGCCGCGGGTCAGGCCCACGATGGTGCCGCGGGCGTACTGGTCCCAGTGCGGCGCACCCAGACCGGTGAACGCAGGCACGACGTAACAGCCGTTCGTGTCCCTGACCTTCTGCGCCATGTACTCGCTGTCGCGGGCGTCCTCCAGCAGATGCAGTTCGTCCCGCAGCCACTGGATAGCTGCGCCCGCCACAAAAATAGAACCTTCCAGCGCGTAATTCACCCTTCCGTCCAGTCCCCACGCCACGGTGGTGACCAGCCCGTTTTGGGAGAATACCGGCTTCTCACCGGTGTTCATCAGCAGAAAGCCGCCCGTGCCGAAGGTGCTCTTGGCCTCGCCCCTGGTAAAGCAGGTCTGGCCGAACAGCGCGGCCTGCTGGTCGCCCGCCGCCCCCGCGATCTTGATCTCGCCGCCGAAGTGCATCGGGTCGGCGTACTCGTAGAACTCGCTGTTGGGCACGGGACGCGGCAGCATACAACGCGGTATATCGAGAATTTTCAGTATCTCGTCGTCCCAGTCCAGCGTGTGGATGTTGAACATCATCGTCCGGCTGGCGTTGGAGTAGTCGGTCACGTGGATCTTGCCGCAGGTCAGCTTCCAGATGAGCCACGTCTCCACCGTGCCGAACAGCAGGTCGCCGCGCTCGGCACGCGCACGCACGCCGGGCACGTTGTCCAGGATCCACTTGAGCTTTGTGGCTGAGAAGTAGGCGTCGATGACCAGCCCGGTCTTTTGCCGGATCAGGTCGGTCAGGCCGCGGGCCTTCAGCTCGTCGCAGTACTCGCTTGTGCGGCGGCACTGCCAGACAATGGCGTGGTAGACCGGCTCGCCGGTGTCACGGTCCCAGACGATGGTCGTCTCGCGCTGGTTCGTGATGCCGATGGCGGCAATGTCCTCCGCCGACGCGCCGACCTCGTTCATGGCCGACAGCGCCACGCCGAGCTGGGTCGTCCAGATCTCGTTGGCGTCATGCTCGACCCAGCCGGGCTTGGGGAAATACTGGGTGAACTCCTTTTGCGCGACGCTGCACATCTCGCCCCGGGCGTTAAAAAGGATGCAGCGGTTGGACGTGGTGCCCGCGTCCAGCGCCATGATATATTTTTGCTTTGTCATCGCGGTTTCTCCTTTTTACAGCAGAAAATCGATCCGTGTCTTTATTATACAGGATGTTCAGATTTTATGCGCGTGGCAAAACCGCCAAATTTTTCACCCTATTTTTGGCAGGGCTGGCGTTGGGCGGGGCGGGCACGGCATACCGGATGGTGCGGAGATGCCCCGTATAAGCCCGTATAAGCTATGAAAAAGACCGAAGCGGTACGCCCATGATTTCCGGGCACGCCGCTTCGGTCTTTTTATGGTTTTGTCTCAGGGGGCTTTTTACGGCTCTTGGGCAGCTCCTCCGCCGCGGCAATCGCCACAGCGGTCACCTCCACCGCACCGGCCTCCAAAAGTGCCAGCGCACACGCCGACGCCGTCGCACCAGTTGTGATAATGTCATCGATCAGCAGCACCCGCCTGCCGGTCAGGTCTGTGCCGGGGCGGCAGCCAAACGCGCCCCTGGCGTTTTGCAGGCGCTGCTCGCGGGTAAGCTCCTTCTGCGGGCGGCCCCGGCGCTTGATGTACAGCGGTGTCTCCACCGGGACCCCCAGCACCGCGCCCAACCGGCGCGCCAGCAGCAACGGCAGACCCGGCATACCGGGCAGCGGCTGGCGGGGCGGCACCGGCACAATGCAGCTGTACAGCGGCAGCGCGGTCACACCCGCATACTGCGGCATTTTTCCGGGCTGTTTGGCCGGCAGTGCGCCGAACACCAGCACGGCCACACGGTCCGCCAGCTCCCGGGCATACCAAAAGCAGCCGCCCCGCTTGCAGCGCAAAACGGCTGTACGTACAATATCCTCGTAATAATACGCCGCGGCAGCCTCCCGCACGGCGTAAAAATCGTGTTCGCCCTCCGGCAGACGCGCCGGAATGTGCTGTAAGCGCATTTCCTCGGGCACGCAGGCCGGGCAAACCGTGCCCTGCAGTGCGTCCGGCCCCAGCAATGACCCGCAAAACGGACAGCGCCGCGGAAAAAGCAGGTCCGGCAGACGGCGCAGCTGCGCAAAATCCGTGCGCACTTAATAGAAGCCGCAGCCGTGCTTGCCGTTCTGCTTGACACGGTACAGCGCCTCGTCAGCATCCTTGAAGATGCTTTCGCCGGGGTTTGCGCGATCCGTAAAGGCCACGCCCACGCTCAGCGAGATGGCCGGCAGGTCGTCCGTCGGACAGTACAGCTGATTGTTGATCACCGTGATTTTCTCACGTATGGTATAACTCAATTCCTGATTCACATCCACCATGATAACGGCGAACTCGTCACCGCCGATGCGGCAGACATAGTCGATGCTGCGGAAGGTCGTTTTCAAGAGGTTTGCGACCTTTTTCAGGATCTCGTCACCCACCGCATGTCCGTAAGTGTCGTTGACATGTTTAAAAATGTCAACGTCACAGATAATCATTGCAAACGGCTTCTCGCCATTCTTATAGATATTCAGGATCTTTTCAAACGAACCGCGGTTCAGTGCGCCGGTCAGCGCGTCGTGCTCGGCCTCGTGGCGGATGATCTTCTGCGTCTCCTGGTTTTCGCGGTAGACTTCGTTGTAGGTCAGTGCCAGGTCCTGCAATTCTGCCGCGCCCACCACCGGGAAGATTTCCCCGCGCCGGATGCTCTGACCGTAGTCCATCAGCGGTTTTACCACCAAATAGCGCGTTATCATGCAGATTTCCAGCATGAGCAGTACCAGCAGCGCCGCGCACAGCTCAATTTTACGGTACACGCCGGTGAAAACAGTCTCCGCTCCGTTCTGGCGGCTGCGTGTCAGTGCAATCAGGCTGTCCATGCTCTCGGTGATTTTTTCGTTCACATCATCGCGCATATTTTGATATTGGTCGTTGCAAACCAACTGCTGTGCCTTGCGCATTTTCTCGCTGTCTGTCATCGTTATGTCACTGTCATGCAGCGAGACAGACCGGATTTCTGTCGGCCAGCTTGACTCGTCCGCCAACGTAGCCTGCGCCACAAGCCGCATAGCATACCGATCCGTATAGCTCAGATTTTGCGACGTTGCCATGGCGGATTTCAGCAGCGTGAAAGCATCGTTGTCGCCGTAATGCTCTGCAAAATACTCTAAAGCGTTCTCGCGGCGGCGGGTCGTGTTCAGCTCCTCAAAGTAGTTGTCCATGTACTCCCGCTGACCGGTGGCGGTGTACATCCGCACCTGCTCGATCAGGTAGTCCGACCCGCTTTGCAGCTGCCTGGCCAGTGTCTCGCACTGGATGTAATCGTCCGTGGCGGTCTGCATTTGAGCCAACTCCCCCGTGCCCTGCACCGCGAACGCGACGAGCACCACTGCCAACACCAGCGTGGCGACAATATCAAAGATGCTCACCCGCTGTATCCTAATCTTTTTCAACACCCGACCCGCTTTCCAACCAGAATTTTTATCATTTTTCCGATTATTTTGTATAATATATATAGCTATAGTATACAAAAAGTCAAATCTGATTGCAACTTTATTCGTTTGGCACAATCGACAAATTTGTGGCAGGATTTTTGGCAGTACCTCTTACCGCCGTCGTCTGCGTTTTTCAAATTGAATTATAATATCACATTATTCACAAATAATGTCAGTGTGTCAGAGAATCACATTCCTGACCTATTAAATGTGTAGGGGCGACCATTGGTCGCCCGCCGGCTTGACGCAGCAATGCGTTGTCCCGGAAGGTTTTTTCACAGACAAACGGGCACGGGCGAGCGATGCTCGCCCCTACAAGAGTTTTTCGACAGTCTCACATTATTCACAAATAATGTATAAATTATTTGGCATCCCCCACAATTGACGCAGCATCGTTATGTGAATATACTTTATTTGTACGGTTTTATACTGATGCGGGAGGCGTGCGCTATGGCCCGGTTCTGTGATTCCAACCAAAAAAGAGGGGTTACCCTCGTTGAACTGATCGTTGTCCTGGTCATCCTGGCCGTATTGGCAGCGCTTTTGGTCCCGTCCCTGACCGGCTATATCGACAAAGCCGTTGAAAAGCGCATCATGCTCCAGGCTCGCTCCGTCATGACCGCCGCCCAGGCGACAATTGATGAGGCGTATGCGAAAGGCGAATTGCACATCGACAACAATGGCAGGTTTAAACAGCCCAATGAGGATACGGCCCATAAACTTGCCAAACAAATCATAGAGTTATCTGAACTTGACACGCAATGTCAGTGGCAGTTTTCGCTGGCAGACACAGACACTGATTTTCCTACCGGTAAAATTGCTATCCTGCAATTTTGCAACGGCGAGCATTACATTGTTTATCGCATCACACCCGGAAGGCCCGCTAAGAGAAATCCCGCCGGCTGGAGCCGTGTACAAAAAGCCGCCAGTCTGCCGGAATGGCTCCCCCGCGACGGCTTGCTTTTTCTTAAATCCTCTGACTATGATCCTGATACATATCATCCACAATCTGGCAAAGCCTGACTGGTTGGTATTGTACCAACAAACCGCCATTAAGGAATTGGCGAGCCTATTTTGACAGTCCTCTCCCCTTCTGCTATAATTGGCTCTTGATTGTCCGCCTCCAAATTACGAGGGAGGTGAACGCTTGAGTTTTCAGGAAATAATTTTGCTGCTTACTTTTATTGGCAGCTGCATATATGCCACCGTTTCTCTTACACTAAAAGTTCTTGAATTTCTCTTAAAAAATAAAAAGAGCCGCTGACTTAGACAGAAGTCAGCGGCAAATGAAAGCACTCCACAAAGCAGCAATCATTATGAAAATAGCCTTACGTTTCCGTAAGGCTATTTTTGGTGCACCATCGGGGACTCGAACCCAGGACCCACTGATTAAGAGTCAGTTGCTCTCCCAAATGACTCAAACTAAGCCTATCCTCAAAAGCGTTCAAACCTCTTTTATTGCACTATCATCGTTGTTCCATGTCAAACTCGATTTGCTCTTATTCGAATTTGCATTTTTTAAGCAGCCCGATACCACACCAAAGTCGAACACCATTCACTAATTATGATAGTTCTATGCCTACTATTCATGGATTGAATCACCTTTTGCGGCTCGTGCCATAATTTTATACACAGTGTCCATATACTTAAAGCCGCACTCAACCGACGGCAATTCATACTTCCGAATACCATTTTGCAGAGCGCTGCTTTTGTTGTAGTATTATGATTACTTTAATTAGCGAAAGGAGCCCTCCCTATGACTGAACCGCAAACATTATCTGCATATTTCACTTACTGCAAGTTGCAAAAAAACCTGGATAATAAAACTCTAAAGGCATATCAGATTGATCTCAAACAGTTTGTCGATTTTTATCCAAAACCAACAACGGTTACTCGTACTGACATGGAACTATACATTGAGCATCTCATGGAACGCTACAAAGCGTCTACAGTGAAGCGTAAAATTGCAGCGCTAAAAGCGTATTACCATTACCTAGTCTATGAAGAAATTCTGGAACACAGTCCCTTTGAAAAAATTCAACTGCATATTCGCCAGGAAATTTTACTTCCTAGAACTATTGATCGCCCGATACTTGGTGCCATCTTTTCCGCCGCTTACCGCGAACTTTCGACCGCCCATTCCAAAGCTGCTCGCCGGGAAACAATTAGAAATATCGCCGTGCTTGAGCTTTTGTTCGCTAGTGGGATACGCGTTTCCGAGCTTTGTACAATCACCTGCGATAACTTGAATTTAGATAGCCAGGTTGTTCTTATCCGTGGGAAAGGTAGTAAAGAGCGAAAAATCTACTTGGCTTCTGCCCCTGTGATCCGAGCACTAAAAAAATACTTGCAAGTTAGAGTTCCTCGCGTTGCCGACGAGCCCTTCTTTTTTTTGAACAGAGATGGGAACAGATTGTCTGAGCAGTCTGTTCGCAGGATTATTAACCGATACACCGATCTATCAAACCAGCCCGGCCACTATACTCCACATATGTTCCGTCATTCTTTTGCCACGTATTTATGGGATGCTTGTGGCGACGTTTACGAAGTAAAAGAGATTCTGGGGCACAGCTCAATCAAAACTACTGAGCGTTATGTCCATGCAAGTTTTGAACGTCAAAAAAAGTGCTTTCAGCCATGCATCCGCGAGCGACCTTGAAGTTTACTTACTAAACAGCAACGTTTACGCTGCTCATTCGCTCCTTCCCGCACACCACTAATAAAGGATAATCTCTAATTATCTGTTGTTCGAGGGTAATCAGCTATTATCTATTATTATTTGGGAAATCAAGGAAATATTATCTTTTTAAGCAGGGGACACCAATTATGAATGCGATTATTTTAGCTGCAGGAAAAGGTTCACGTATGAGAAAAGATGGGTATAGCACGCCCAAACCCTTGCTCCCCATTTTAGGTGTCCCAAATTTGGAACGCACAGTATGGATGCTCCATGAATTTGGCATCGAAGATATTACCGTACTCTGTAACAGTGAGTTTCTGGAGCAATACCGATTCTTGCAAGAAAGATATCGTTGTCATATCCTGCATAATCCTATTTACAGAAATACATTATATTCCATGAACCAAGCAATCGACTTATTTCATGATACCTTTGTGATAGAAGGAGATTTGGTCCTAGCTCGAAATATTTTTTCCCGGCAAGACAATAGCTTTTACTATGTAATGCGCTATCCTCAATGTGGAGAAGACGCTTGGCATCCTATACTTGAGGGTGAACAAATAACCTCGTTCCAAATTGGATACTCTAACGAACCGTGTCTTCTGGGGGTTTCGTTTTGGGCGCAAAAAGATTGCCCATTGGTAAAATCTGTACTACGGGAATATTTTACGGAAGAAAACTTTAAAAATGATTCTATCTTTTGGGATGACTGTATTACCAGCGTTCTAAGGCAAATTCCAATCCGAGTGCGGGAAGTTAGTTCTAGCGATGCCTGTGAAATGAACACCGGTATTGAATATAAATTTGCTCAAGAAATGTGCTCAAAATATTTTCAAAATTGTCTACCCTTTATTTTGGATTATGGCCGAGAACAAGCTATTCGTTCTCATCGGCTTAATTTTGTGGAGGATATAGACTCGTGTACACAGTGGCAGGAACAGCTTTTGGACTATCTTGGCGATAAGAGTCAAGAGGGGAATCTGAGCCGAAACCCTACCGTTTTCACATGTGGTGAGTTTCCATTCATGGCTAAGGACACACAAACTGGAGACTATGTGGCTTATTTTGATGTCGCAGAGGCTTCCCACTACATATTGCTCCGTCGACTATTTGTTGCTCAGGAGGCCCGTAGACACGGGATCGGAAGTGAAATCGTTCGCTACATCAAACTGTACGCAAAACTGTCTAACAAAGAACTTCGTGTCAATGTGTATGACGCGGATGCGGAACAATTCTATCGAAAACTAGGAATGAAGCCCTATTTCAAAACGCTCCGCTTTCCTATGGAGGATCTACTATGAAAGGGAAACAAATAATTGATAAGATACTAGAACAATACAAGCATGAAGATATCAATTTTGACATGTATATAGTCGCCGATGCACAAACCAAAACCGTGCGTGAAAGTGACCCCCGCATTTCCCATGCTGATGAAAGCGAGTTTTTCTCCCGTATGGAATTTGCTGAGATTGCGTCCGCATTATTTAATGTATTTGGATTTGCCCGGGTGTTTTACAGTGAGATATCTTTTATTGAATATGTCATCCATAATAAAATACAGCCGAAGGATTGCATCGTTTATAATTTTTCGCGTGACGGAGTGAATCCCGGCAAGAAATCCTTGATTCCAGCATTTTGTGATCTATATGGCATAAAATATACAGGGAGCAACGCATTTGTGATCTCCCTTCTTAGAAACAAAAGGATTTATGGCGACATTCTTTCCAAAAACGGTATCCCAGTACCTATTACATACGAATTTCTTCCTGACCGTACCACGCAAGCAGACATCTTGGACGTGTTTAATGGTTTGGATATCCTGATGAAGAATATTGATGAGTCTGCCAGCATAGGGCTAACCCCCCATTGCAAAATGAGACTGAGCCATGACTCATACCAGCAGTTTTATAATACGGCCACAGCAGTAAACTCCAAACGCGTTTTAGTACAGGAGTTTATTGCCGGGCCAGAATGTGAGGTGTTAGTCGTAAAATACCAAGGACAATATTTAGCCCTGGATCCGGTGGAAATCGTTTTTCCTGATGATCAGGAATTCATGGATTCCGAAATCTCAAACTCCTATCGATACACATTCAAGTTACTGGAGGGAGCTGCCGCCAATGATGTTCGGCAATTGGCGGCCAAAGCTGCGGAAATATTGGATGTCAAGGATTATGCTCGCTTCGACTTTAGAGTGAGGGACGGAATTCCCTACTTGTTTGACATCGCTGGGACTCCGTATACAATCCGCCACAGCTCGATTGCCTACCTCTTTGACCAATATGATCTGAAGTATGAAGACATTTACAAGGTAATTGTGACTTGTATGCTTTCTAACTACCGAGATGCTTAATTGTACGAAGTATACTGCAGATCCGAAAGCATCAATCCACGGAAAAAGAAACGCGACAGAGTGTTTTCCTTACGATTGACATGCACTAGGTTGTGACAGAAATCGTAGGCACTCATTGAAATGCGTTTCCGTATTACGTCAGCAAGGGCCTGGTCTTTCATTTCCCAGAATTTCTCCTGCTTCTTAAAGAGTGCAGGAATAAATCCATGAACAGATTGGCTTAACTGTTCTGCCATTTCCCAGTTTCCATCACGAATCATGCGGAAAACCTCAAACCAGGCAAAGTAGTACCGATAAAAATCGTCAATATCCAAATCACTAACATCAGATACATCCTTGCAGGTCATTTGACGTTCTAACATAGCCTTGTACTTCAAATACTGCTGATCATTGCCACTGTACAGGCAAAGAGAACATATATTGGTAAGTATGACAAACTCTGTGGCGCACGGCTTTTTATGTAATAATTTTTTCAGCTTAGAAAAGGTCTGCCTGGCTTTGGTCAAGCAGACCTTTTCACTTTTTGCCTGCGCCTCTGCCTGCAAGAATTCCGCAATCAGAAAATTGTTCTGCAGTTTTTCGGGTTGTGGCAATGTGATTCCATAGTGGTCTGCAATTTCTTGTGCCTGTTTGCACAGTTCCTGAGCGTCATCATATTGCTGGATTACAATGTCGGTTCCAGCCTGACAAACCAAGGTCAGACACATTTCATCCCAAATTTGATTTCTAGAAAAGTAGGACTTGGCACGCTCATAATAAGGGGTACATTGGGTCTGGTTCACGAAAAGAAAGGCCTTCCGGTTAAATACATTTTCAATATACTGCCCAAGCCCCTTTGCGCTTTTTGAACTACAGGCGTTTGAAAGACTCAAACTCAACTTGTAGAGTTCGGTAAACTCGTCATCTCGATTTAAAACATCTAGAAGGTAGGGTGCCACGGTATAAATGATGTTGAGACGTACAATTGTTTCATCCATTGGCTTTAGCTTAATGGGATTAACAGAATCAGTTAAAAGAATCTCATGATTTGCATATGACAGACATTCTTCAAAGAGCAGTTTCAAGTCTTGATTATAGGGGGAATGTGTCCGGTATAGGTAGTGAAAATATGCTCGTGATAGCTCAGCTTTGAGAGGCACATCAAAGCCTTTCCTTTTTAATCTCAAGTAAGCTGAATGCAATCCCTGAAGATCTTGTGTATCAGGTGATTTGACGATCATCTCGTAAAAATCTTTGATTTCTTGGAAATCCTCTTTCTGCTCTGCTGTTCCGTACTTATTTATTGCATCATCTATTTTAGAAAGTAAATCAAAATCTATGCTTGAAAATCTGCTAGTATAAGCAAGTCCCAACAACGCAAATGCCTGGGGTCCAATAGCCCTATAATATTTTATCAAGTAAAATGCTCGGATGTAATACTCATCCTGCTCATTCACAGTATAGTACTGATAGTAGTGTAGGAGTCGTTCTCTTCGCTTCTCAATACTTTGCTTTTCAAGCGCAGATTTAATCTGATAGCAGGGAAAATCGTAAAAACAATCTAAACTCTTGTCAAGAAATGCCTCTTCTTTTGCTATGTCCAGGCTGTTTGCAACTGTATTATCATTTCTATTCGTAATAGATGAAATTTCAGTGGTTGTGAAGGGCTGTATGGCAAGTGATGATGACAAAATAATATCTTCCATATCTGATTCAGATATTTCTTTGTTCAGGCCATCTGCCTTGAGTTTCGCAAGCCGTCTTTTGATAACATACTCCAACGCTGCAAAATAGTCCTTGTTCTGGAAAGTTAGATCAACAAAGAGAAAATCGGCAAGGTACAGATTTCCGCCACTGATTTTTTGTATTTGCAGAATGTTTTGCTTTACAGTGTCGGTAATCAACAGCTCCAAATGTCTGCTTTTTAAATACTCTAAAATATCATCTGAATCATAGGGACTTAATTCAAAATGTGTAATTCGTTCTGCCCCGCTTCCCATGCTTAAGAACATGGTATCACTAGTATCTGTAACCAGAAAATAAACCTTTGAGGATAATGCCCTTTCCAAATCCTCTCGGTGAGATAGCAGGAGTTGTGCCATCGACTTCACTTGACTATGAGCACTCGATAGGCCATCTAAACAAAACAGAAACCGATGGTTTTGAAATGATCGCAACAAGGCCTTTAGGTGGTTATACTGGCTCTCTTCGCGGTGTGCTCCGACCTCCAAGCCAGCAGACATATATAGGAAGCTTGCAGAAAGGGATAGGTTATCCACTCTTAGTTTCGGCATATTCCCTACAGCGGAAGGGGAAACAAAACTATCTCCACGATTTATATAAGACCGCATACGAGATATTTTTTCGCACTTTTTTACAACATTATTTGCCACAAAGCTTTTTCCGGAACCCGCAGGTCCTGTTAATAATATGATTTCTGGAGCTGTCTTATTATTATAGGAATCGACCAACCGTTCAATTAACTTATCCCGGTTAGAAAAACCATTAATTATTCCGTGCTCCATAATTTCACCCGCCGATAGCTCCTATTCTTCCCCAAATAGATTACCCTCGAACAACAGATAATTAGAGATTATCCTTCATATAGATTATTATACCATAACAGGAATGTTTCCGCATTGACATATTCCCCAAATATCCAGCGAATTTTTTGGAGTTTTCGCCATATCCATTTTCCCATCAGTTTGTAGAATACACAAAATGGCGAGGTTGCCCCCGCCATTGAAAGAGTTATTCTCTAGTTCTATTATGCAAATTGCAATAACAAGTTGAGCAACAACACAAATTTTCAAAACCTTTGCTGCAATCGCTCACTGCGGTTCTACTTGCTGCACATCTGCCTTACCCATAGGCCAGGTTCTATTCTCTGCCCTTCCGTACCTATATTTCGTCAGGCACGGGCGTGTCTTGTCGCTCTATCCCCTGAAACCAGAGGATAATCAGAAAGGTTGCTTCAGGACTCTTGCCTGCGTACTACTTTCCTGTGCCAGCCACCCGGTAGAGGTGACCGCTTCTGTGGACATCTATCCTTCTCGGATAGTTACGTCTATTCTGTTTTCAAGGTTCCTGTAATTCATTACTTCTGGCGTTATGACAGAGGCTTCTCGCTGGTAGGCTTTCCGATCCCATGGAACTGCGTCGCCCATCCAATATTTCTTGACTGTGTTTCTAGAAATTCCCAGAATTTTAGCTGCTGCACGCTGACTGGTTACTCCTTCAAGTTGCAGCGCGCGGATTGATTTGTAGACATCCACCGATGTGACCACCTTTCTATCGCCTCCCGCATAGTAGTCTACATCTATTATACGGGAAGCCATTAGGTGGCTCAAATATTCGCTGTCATTTTGCTGGAAAGTGGCTCAAGTATATATTAGCATTCACATCATGCGCGATATATTAAGCAAAAGCCGGTTGCTTTGCATTGCAACCGGCTTTCAATTTTCTTTTTAACTTTGGAGCATGGCTCTGTATTTGGCGCGATCTGCTTCAGGAATATGCAACGCATCCATTGCTGCATCGGCAGACACTTTAAAGCTGTTCATCACGTTACGAATCGCATTGAGAGTTGCTTTGTTTTCGCCCCTCTCTTCACCGATGCCAATTCCTTTCGCAACGCCCTTTTCCATAACACCTTGGCTCAAATTGCACATTCTGCGCACCTCACTTTCAAGCGTTTGTGTCATCGGAACATCAAATTCCGTTTCCAATATCTCTTTCTTCGTTTCGGGGCTCTTTTCTTCTGAAAGCAGCACTTCCAAGAATTTCAGCAGCCCGCCATAGTTTTTGTCATCCTCATCGCCCAAGCAAATCATTACAGCGCTCATAAGATCGTAGTTCCTGACTTGCTCAACCGCCTCACCAATGATATGCTTTTCCTGTATAGAATACTGCGTAATCGTGTTTCTGCGGTTTTTCGGCGGGTTCATACATACCCAAATCGAGTACACTTTCTTGATTTTTCCGTACTCACCTTTGGTAAATTCTGTGCCATACTGTGCCGAAATCATACGGCTGCAATAGTAAATTGCACGTTTCAACAGCGGGTATCCCGCATTATAGCGGTTCTGCGCCTCCACATTCAGAATCAGCCCAATCAGTCCGTCCTCGCTTGGTGCTGTGGCATAAAAACGGACATCGTAGCGGATTGTACCCTCTGTCAGCGTCACATCTTCCGTGTTCGCACCGTGGATTGTAGCCGAGATATTACGGTTGGTTTCATCGGCATCCACGCCGACAGCGCCAATCTGCGGTTCACCTTCGATATACTTCTCCGCAATCTCTCGCACCGTACAGCCTCGATATTCCGGAACGCACTCCTTCATAATAACGGCCAGAATGCTTTTGTTGGCAAGCAGACGCTTAACACCCTCATCGTAGCGGGCATCGGCATCCACTTGGGATATACTCTGCGCCAAATAATTTTCTTCCTGCTGCATGGGATAAGCGCCTCCTTTCCTTGCCTTTATTATACGCTGTTTCTTTACTTTTTGCAATAGTGCCGTCCATAGCACAAAAAGCGGACTGTCCACTGTGATACAAACCTTGAACAGTCCGCCTTTTCTGTTATGCACCGATTTCTGCACTGCAGTCTGTATCTAGTGAGCAATCCAGAAACTGTTGATATTCCATGTTCAGTTTTATAGTGACTTGGTATTTTCTTCCGACCTCTACCCTATCAATCAGATGGCTCAGTATCATCCGCTTCATTTCCAGCGAGGCAGCATCAAATTCTTCTGCCCAACCTCTAAAGTCATCGTAGTAAGTATGCAGCTTCCGAATCTCAGCCGCTTCGTTTAATCGGGCATTTTGAAGTTCCGCGTACTCTGCCTTGGCATCGTCCAGTTCCTGCTGGTATCGACGAATTTGCTTGGCAATCATGTCCTCGGTAAAATTGCTTGTTCCATCAAGACACTTTAGAATTTCACCCTCAAAGCGTTCCAAAGCATGCTGTGCAGTTTTAATTTTCTTTTCTACCGAAGCACGTTTAGATTTTTGTAGATTTGATTCCTGCCTTATTCGGTTTTCTGCCATCCTTGAGTACGGTGTATCTCTAATCTGCTCAAATATCTTTGATACTGCCTGCAGAACGATAGCATCTACCCGCTCAGCAAGATATAATGCCTGTCCGTCGCAATCTCTCCCCCCTTTATTCTTCTGTCCCCGCTGAAAGCAATTGTACTTTGATTGTACTTTCTCCCGAATGCTACCATCCGCCAGCTTGTAGCGGTCTGTGTGCATAAAACCGGACATCTTCGCTCCACAGTGGGCGCAGTAAACGATACCCGCCAGCAGCGTTGGGTTCTGGCTGGTATGGGCGATTCGCCTGTCTTGCGCTGTCTTTGCACTGCGTCGGCTGATAATGTCATTGGCTTTCTCGAATGTTTCTTGGTCGATGATCTGCAATTCCGAGATGTATTCCGAGCGGGCGTTTTTCGTAATGATGTAACCTGTATATCCCTCGTGGCGAATAATGCGGAGTATGTTGCTCGATTGGAATTTTGCCCCGGCGCGGGTTCGTAATCCCCTGTTGTTCAACATCTCGGCCAGCGCATATCCGCTGGCTCCTTCGTGAACCACCTTGTAAAACAGTTCACGAACCCAAGCAGCTTCTTCCTCGTTGACAATTAAATCCATGACCGGTTTATCTCGCTTGTTCCGTCTGCCTTGGTCTGCCAGCTGATAGCCATAGCACACAAAACCACCTGTATAGTGACCGCTGGACACGATTTGGCGAATCCTATCGCGGGTTCGGATGGATGTTTTCTCAGACTCCCCTGCCGCCTGCCAAAAGCGGATGTAGTTCATCAACTTATCGCCGTGTGTCTCGATTTTCTGTTGCCCCTCGTGGGTACTCCACATTTCGATTCCATGCTGGACGAACCATTCCAGCACAAAGGGTGTTTCGCTTTCGATTCGTCCGAGACGGTCAAACATATAGACCAGCAGAATATCAAATTCGCCGTTGGCGGCTTCTTCTTTCAATTGCTGGATGGCATCGCGTTTTGAAGCTGACACCTTAGAACCGGAGACGCCCTTTTCGGCCACCTCTTTTACCACCCGCCACCCTTGCTTTTGCGCGAACTTTCGGCAGTCAATTTTCTGCATCGGGATGTCGTCATGGTCTACCTGTCCTTTTGTGGATACTCGGTAGGCCAGTGCAGCGCGCGGGGCATCTGTACCTAACCGCAGTTGCTTTTCCTTAAAGTAGGCATCGTCCAGCCACATCTGGTCAGCCACCGAGATTTCAACGGCTTGCCCATTCTGGTCTACGCATATCATAAGTTTCACCTCGCTGTTCATGTTGCGGAAATGGTTGGTGCATTTTCGCAACACAAACAATACTCTATTATAATAGGGAAAGCTATTCACCAAAACGGAGAAGAATCGTCGCCAAACCCGGCCACACTTCTACCTATTACCCTGTTCTTCTCTTGCAGTAAATCCGAGAACATAGTGCCGTCCTTCATATTGTGTCCGTACACAAGGATGTTGCCGGATGGCGTTTGCAGGTCGCAGTTTGCCTGCACATACGGGCAGCCGTGCGTGGAGTCGGCTTTTTCAAAGTTGTGCTTTAGGTAAAAGTCGGGGTCATGCGCCTTGGCGGCGCGGGCAAAATCGTGCATACGGTCTTTGTCTACCGTGAAAAATTTCAGCGGCTTCTGCTCTTTCAGCAAACGGATTAGGTGCGTTTTGCCGTGGGTCTTTTTGCTGTCGTGCAGCACTGCCTGTGCGAAAATAAAGAAGTTTTTCGCAGCGGTGCCGGAGATGCGCAGGGCAAACTCTGCACCCTCCAGCGAGTAGCGGACGACCTGGTCTGCGGGTTCAGAGCCGTAATTCATCTGGCATCACCGGCCTTCTCTTTGGGCGAGGGCAAGCGGCTGAACGAGTCCACGCCGGGGATGAGGGCAAGACTGCGCCCGCAGTCCCAATTCATGTGGATTTGTCCGGCATCATCGATGAAATCAACGGTTCCCATAGAGCCGGGAGGCACGGCCATCTCATCTTCCATACAGCTGAGTTGCAGCCGCGTGCCGGGCGGGTACTTGCGGCGCAGGTGTTCGATGTAGTCTTTGTTGGGGTATTTCATAGGCATCCTTCCTTTCAAGATTATAGTGTCAAATCAATGTTAGGGCGGCGGTCACGCTCGTGTTCCTGTTCGCGCTGTTGTTGTTCAGCACGGTCACGGCGAGCTTCGGTGAGGTGTTGCTGCACCTCTAGGGAGTGTTCTGCGATTTTGCGGCAGAGCCGTTCCTCTTGGCGAAGCTGTTTTAGGGCGGTGTTGACCGATTCACGCTGCGATTGTACATCATCGTTTTTGGGCAGTTGCTTACGCTTTGTCAGCAACTGCCCAATTTCTGTTTGCAGGGCTTGTCGGTAGGTTTCCAGCTGTGCCAGCGTATCAATATTGTTTCTGGACAGGAACTCCATCTGTCGGATGCGCTGGTCTAACTTGTAAGCATCCTGCCGCACGGCATAGCTGCCGACAGCCTCATAGCCTTCCTGCACAGCGGCCAGCACGGTAGTACCTGCCCCGGCAAAGGGGTCAAGGATGCGCCCGCCCGGCTCGCAGATCTGCACCACATCCCGCATAAGCTGCAAGGGCTTTTCGGTGACATGGATGCGGTTCTGGGGATTCGGGTAACGGAACACGCCCGGCAGACACCCAACATTTCTCTCAAGCGGCATTTTGCCGTTGGACCCCCACACAATGTACTCGGACTGCTGGCGGAAGCGTCCTTTCTGTGGACGGCTGGCGACTTTATCCCACACGGCTACACCGCGCCAGGTCCAGCCCGCCCACTGCAAAGCCAGCGTCATGGCGGGCAGCTGCCGCCAATCGATGAACAGGCAGACGGGCGCACCGGGCTTGGCAATGCGGCGGGCGTCCTGCAGCCATGCCGCCGTCCAGAACATCCAACTCAGCTGATCCATCTGGTCAGAATCGAAGTCGGGCAGCGCCTTTTCTTTGCTCATGCTGCTGTACTTTTCGTTGGTGCTGCGGTTCTTGGTGGTCTGGCTGCTGCCGCCGCTGGCATAGGGCGGGTCGGTGATGATGGCATCGAAGCTGTTCGGCACAAACTGGCGGATAATTTGCAGGGAATCCCCGTGCAGGATCGACCAGCGGTCACCGCCGCAGTGTTCGGGCATTGCAAAATCGGGAGTCAGAATGTTGATGTTGTTCGGGGTGTTCGTCAAAGGCATCTTCCTTTCGTTTTAGCGTTCAAAATCATGGGTACGGGGTTCTTTCGGAGGCGGTGTACGGCTTGCTGTCTGCACAGAAACGCGGTCATCTTCGAGTACAAAGCAGTCCTGCGTCCTGTTGTCGAGCTTGGTACCGGGCAGAACAACGGCATTGCCGCGGCAGACTACATTGCCGGAGATTTCGCCATATACACGGGCGCTGCCGTCAATAGTCGGTGCGCACAAGGTTTGCTCATCCTGCCGAATCACGGCATACCCGCAGACACAGCTTTCGCCCGTGAGCAGCCCACCGCAAATAGCCGCATCATCTTGTGCGATGGCATGGTCAGTCATCATGGCATTATTGCCGACATAGGCGCAGCCCTTTGCAACGGCGTGATCTGTAAGGACTGCGTCGCCGCAGACAACTGCATTTTCACAGGCGATGGCATCCTCCGAAATCCACGCGCGACCATCTTGGTCGAGGTTGTCATAGCTTTCCACATAGCCGCCGAGCATCCCTTTGAGGACATCCTCGGACAAGTCCGTCACAGCCCGGATGCGGTGCAGCTTCGGGTTGTCTGGGTGGGCAATGTCGGTGATTTCGTATTTTTTCATCCTCATCGGGCGTCACCTCGGTTCGGTTTGTTTCTGGTTTTGGGCGTCAGTTCGGTTTCGACATACTCAGACACAATGGCCAGTGCCGCGTTATAACTCTTACTGGCCATAACGCGGTTACACATTTTCTTGGCCTTATCTCTCTGCCTGGCATTTTTCAGCAGCCGGGAGGCTCGACCCATGATGGCAAAAATGTTGCCGTCCTGCCCAATCAGCTGCATCTTGGGGCGCAGAGAATTCTTTTCCGGTTTCGGGATTTTCTCAAAAGATGGCGTCATCTTGAATCCATCTTCCTGCCAGAAATGAACAGCCAACGTGCCGTCATCCACACGAATATCCCTCTGCTCAAAGCCCTCACCCCAGCCGTCACTGTACTGGCCGGAGATGTAGTCGCAGAGAACAGCCTGCTCACCCTCGTTCAAGGACCTCTGCAGTTCCACGTTCAGACAGCCGCACAGCTTGTTACCGTGAATTTCCACAGACGGTACTGCACTTACCACCTTGCTGCGGACAGAATCGTCCTCGTGGTAATACTGCATCAGGTCGCCGTTGAAATCTGCAATGTCCTTTTTCACAGCCTCATCAACAGCGTCTGCGTATTGCAGCAGGTCATGGCCGTCCATTGGATAGCCTTCGTACTCGTTGTAAGATTCGTCCTCCCAATCAGGTTCATTCGGAAAAAATTCCGCAGTCAGCGGAGAAAAAAATTTCATCAGCAAATTGCATCACCTCGGTTTCTGCCGTACAGATCATGGTTGATCTGCGCGGCGTAGTAGTTTTCCATCGTCAGCGGCGCATTGTACAGCGCTGCCAGTAAGTATTGCTTGATGTTTCGGATCTCGGTGGTGTTCTGCCGCATCCTGTCCAAAACATACTGGATATGTTCGGCGTTCAGCTTCAAAAACTGCGATTTCACCACCTCTGTCGGGAAGTCGTTTTGCGCAATGCGAATCGTTTTTCGCCTTGCACAGACGGTGTCCAGCATCAGGTGTACAAGTTCATCCAACCGTGCCCTGTCTGTCGGATTGCGCGCCGCAAGCAGCGCATACTCGATGTTGTCAAGAATCAGGTTGCGGTACTGCGTACGGATAAGGTCTGATTCGTATTTACTATTTTCGTTATTTGTTTCTTTAGTATTTAATTGTGTGGGATTTTCCTGTGCAGGATTTTCCTGTGCAGGATTTTCCTGCGCGGGTTTTGCCTGCACAGGCTTTTCCCGTTCAGGTTTAGCCTGTACGGGATTTTCCGGTTCTGGTTTCTGCGGTTGCTCAAACACCGTGTACTCCATACTGCGCACCTGCCCGCTTTGGTCACGGACACGGCGGCGGATGATGTACCCGGCGTTTTCCAGTTCCCTAACCGTTGCCCGAATCCCGTCCACACCCTCTTTGCAGATGGATGCCAGCCCGCGCGTGGTATAATCCCAGCTATCCGGCAGGGACAGCATCAAAGATAAAAGCCCCTTCGCCTTGAGCGAAAGAGCCTTGTCATTCAGGTGATAGTTGGACATAATGGTATAATTTTGCGTCTTTTGTACACGGAATACTGCCATTTTCATTTCCTCCTGTTACCCATGGGTGGGCGAACGAATATGTATTTTCATAATTTTATTTTCTCTCTATCGGCAAGCTGCCGCGCGGTGGGCGGCAGTTCTTGCCATCAGGTTGTTTTTTGCCATATCAGCGTAAT
>OHAI01001010.1_pt1 | contig 22170 bp, 14 predicted proteins | sample 1577091 | NCBI WGS metagenome assembly OHAI01 (sample SAMEA3541548, study PRJEB24748) | human gut metagenome | biome: human gut; feature: human-associated habitat; material: faeces | place: China | collected 2012
CCAAGCCCGTGTTTCTGATACAGCTCGTGGGCTCTGCCGTTGGATTGTAATCCGTCGAAAAACGATTAGCCGGAGTGTCCTCCCACCATGAAGCATATGGATAGTGCCACCAGTCCGCATGTGGGTAATTGTTATTCGTATCGATCGTATGCGCCCAACTATTATCTTCAAACTCTTTGCCACTGCTCAAATATTCCAAAATCCCCTGAATGACCGGATGATCTGCATCTTCGCGCTCCATTCCGATTTCCCAGATGATCTCTGTTGCCTCATAGGTCTGTGACGGTGATGAATGCGGATTCCAATAGTCCGGCTCCAATCCGTAGCCAAACCCACCATCCGTATTTTGGTAGCAGGCAAGTGTGTCCAAAACCGCCTCACGACTGCCATCCTCAAAGTGGTACTGCCACTTAGCCAACTCCAGTGGTCGGGCGTTTTTGTACACAAATCGCCTTGCACGATGGTAAGCATTGTCAAATGCTTCCTTCTCCTCTTCCTTCATATGCTTCTCCCCCAAAAATATAATCTGAATCCCTTGATTCATTGCACAGTGTTTTGCCATACTGCAATAGTTTTCCAGAATTTACAGCACATTGAAATATATAATGATAGTATAACATATTTTACAATCATTGGGAAATACTAACATAGAAATTTTTGCCGGGAAAAAATTTGGAAACAGCTAATTTTGCAGTAATGTAAACGTAACGCCAAAAGGAGGACGATATCCATGGAAACAAACAGCAAAGAGTTTGATACAATTCGACTTTTACAGGAATGTAATGCCGGAAGCAAAATGGCAGTATCCGCCATTGACGAAGTGCTGGACCGCACACAGGGCAGCACCCTGAAGAATCTGTTGTTGGACGCCAAACAGCACCACGCCAAACTCGGAAATGACATTCACACCGAATTGGTGCACTGTCACGGCAATACCAAGGAGCCAAGTCCGGTCGCAAAAGGAATGGCATGGGCGAAAACCAATATGAAACTGACATTAGAACAAAGTGATGCAACGATAGCAAATTTGATCACAGATGGCTGTGACATGGGCATCAACGCATTACAGCGCTGTCTAAATGACTACCCGGATGCCAGTCACGCAGCCAAAGATCTGTGTCGACGCCTCATGTCTATCGAAGATACTCTCCGCGAAGATCTTCGCAGCTATTTATAATCACCGGTCGGTACCGGACAGCCGCTCCCGTAAAATACGGAAGCCCTGTATAATAATTGTTGGAAGTCCTGCTAATATGGCCACACTTGCTGTCTGCGCCCCTGTCAGAGACGATGCTGCAAATGCACTTCTTGCAGCCGGTATGCACAGTACCAATACCAATAGCAGGACACCGACACCAAATGCCGCAATACTCCATCGGTTACTGCATAATCCGATCCGTACCAGCGAGTATTTACTGCGCAGATTGAATCCATGAAACAATCGTGCTAATGTTAATGTTGCAAACGCCATCGTCATCGCTGTCTGAACAGTGTGCACCGGATCACCTAAATAGAAAGCCGTAATAGTAACTGCTGCGATCATACTGCCATAGATCAACATATTGCGAATAAAGGAACTATTCAATAGTTTTTCTGATGGATCACGGGGCGTATCCTGCAGCAACCGTTCATCAACCGATTCCATGCCGATAGCTAAGGCAGGGAGAGAATCCGTCAACAGATTGATAAACAATAGATGTACAGCTGCAAAAGGTGCAGGCAGCCCTGCCACACAACAATACAATACAGCCAGAATTCCTGCCATATTACCTGACAGCAAAAACTGAATTGCATTTTTGATGTTACGATATACATTTCTTCCGTTGCATACAGCTTTGATAATTGTGGCAAAGTTATCATCTGTCAAGATCATCGCTGCTGCATCTTTGGACACCTCTGTCCCTGTAATCCCCATTGCCACGCCGATATCCGCTTTTTTAAGCGCAGGTGCGTCATTAACACCATCTCCCGTCATCGCCGTGATCTTCCCCTTTTGCTGCCATGCGTCAACGATGCGAATTTTATTTTCCGGTGATACTCTTGCATAGACCGCAATCTTCTCCAATTGCTGCAAATGTTCTTCCTCAGACATCGCATCCAGTTCCTGTCCCGTAACCGCAATATCCCCCTCGCCAAAAATCCCCAATTGTTTTGCGATAGCGGTTGCCGTCACCTTATGGTCTCCGGTGATCATAACCGTACGGATTCCTGCACGCTTAGCATCCTCTACCGCTTTTCCGGATTCTATACGCGGCGGATCGATCATTGCCGCAAGTCCTATAAAGGTAAGATCCCTTTCCTGATCCAGTGTCAGGTGCTGGTCTTTTGCAACAGATCGCTGGCCAAAAGCTAACACTCTGAGCCCCTGTTCCGAAAACTGCTGATTTTGCCGCAGGATCATTCGCTTATCTTCCTCCGTGATCGGCTGCATTCCCTTTGATGTCAGAATGTGGGTCGTACGATCTAATAATACATCTACTGCGCCTTTCGTATACACAACATCAGATTGCTCTTCTTCTATTCCGAGATATTTGGTACTCATCAATTTGCGGTCTGAATCAAAGGGAATTTCCTCCAAACGCTGCATAGTATTGCGAAGCTGTTTCGTATCTGTCAAATTCTGTGCCAACACAAGCAAACAGGACTCTGTAGGGTCACCAAGCTGTTTTCCTTCTGTCAATACAGCATCATTATTTAAGACCGCATTGTATAAAAATGCCTTCTGCACTAAGGAGTCACCCGTCAGCTCCTGCGGATCCACGCAATGTTTATCGAGATACAATTTCGTCACTGTCATCTTATTTTGTGTCAAAGTTCCTGTCTTATCAGAACATATTACTGAGACACAACCAAGACTCTCAACGGCTGATAATTTTTTAATAATCGCACCCTGCACCGCCATTTTCTGCGTTCCCATTGCCTGAACGATCGTCACAATAGAGCTTAACGCCTCCGGAATTGCTGCCACTGCAAGTGCCACTGCAAATAGCAGCGATGGCAGTAGTCCATTGCCTTGATACCATTGCATTCCAAATACCAACAAACAGATCACCATAATGAGTACCGCCAGCTTTCTGCTGAAATCATCCATGCTGCGTTGTAGTGGTGTTTTGACACTCTTAGTTTGATTCATCAATCCGGCAATCTTGCCCATCTCTGTATTCATTGCTGTCGCAGTTACCAAAGCCTCGGCTCTGCCATACGTAACAAGCGTACCTGAATACACCATATTCACACGGTCAGCAAGAGGGGTTTCCTCGGTTATTTCTATATCCTGTTTATCAACATTCGTTGATTCTCCGGTCAATGCACTCTCATTAACCTGCAACGAGTGATTGCACAGTATTCGTGCATCCGCAGCAACCATATCTCCTACCTCCAGCAGCAAAACATCCCCGGGAACTACCTGTGTAGAAAGAATTGCACATTTCTTGCCATCCCGCAAAACATGTGCATGCGGCGAAGAGAGCGATTTTAGTGCTTTCAGGGACTTTTCGGCTTTGACGCTTTGAACGGTGCCAAGCACCGCATTTAATATCAGCACCGCAAAAATAACAATTGCGCTCTCAACATCGCCCGAAAATAATGATATACCTGCTGCGATCATTAATATCCAGACTAACAGGTCTGCAAATTGCTCCACAAAAATCTTAAATACACTCTTTTGTTCTCCCTCTGCTAATGCATTTGGTCCGGTTTGAACCAGCCTTTGCTCTGCCTCTGCAGATGTCCATCCGCATTCTGATGCCCCCAGATTGCGCAGTACATCTTCTTTTTTCATTTGATAATATGCCTTCATCATGATCACCCATTCCTTTCCCGCCGACAGCCACTAACCATATCCCCGCGGAGTGCTTTACTCATCAAGAATTACCGCAGCAATTCTTGATGATCTCTCGCTGCGCAATAGCAATTGCCAACAGACAATTTGCGATTAAACAATTTGCGATTAAACAATTTGTGATTAACGAAAAAACGAGACTTCTTGTGTACCAAAATAGCACACAAAAAGTCTCGTTCAACGTTTCACGTTCCGCAGGCTCCGGGTCTCACGACCGTATTGACGAAGTCCTGCAACATATCCAAAACGATATGCAACTACTCCCCTTTTGCAAGAGTTTCTAGATCTATTCTATTCTTTAATCCTGCAGTTATATCTGCTTAGTCGTATTTTATACGACACACAGCAATTTGGCAAGTACTTTTATATTATAGTTTCTCTCCGGTGAGAAGCTCATATGCCTGTAAATATTTGTCAATTGTTTTATCGACAATATCCTTTGGCAAAGTCCAATCATGTCCATCATTTGCTTTAAGCCAATCTCTGGCAAACTGCTTATCAAACGATGGCTGACCATGACCCGGCTCATATCCTTCTGCCGGCCAGAAACGGGAACTATCCGGTGTCAGCATCTCATCACCAAGTACAATGTTACCATCTTCATCTAAACCAAATTCAAACTTTGTATCTGCAATAATAATACCTTTGCTCAGGGCATACTCTGCACATTTTTTGTACAAAGCGATCGTATAATCACGAAGCTTTGCAGCGTACTCTTCTCCTTTACCCGGGAAATATTTCTCCAAATGCGTAACACTTTGCTCATAAGAAATATTTTCATCATGATCGCCAATTTCCGCCTTAGTAGATGGCGTATAGATCGGTTCCGGCAGTTTGTCGGATTCTTTCAATCCTTCCGGCAATTTGATGCCACATACGGTTCCGTTCTCCTGATAGCTTGCCCATCCGCTTCCGGTAATATAACCACGAACAATGCATTCGATCGGCAACATTTCTAACTTACGGCATAACATGCTGTTTCCATCAAATTTATCCTGTCGGAAAAACTCCGGCATATCTTTTACATCGACTGAAATCATATGATTTGGCAAGATGTCTTCTGTCAGATCGAACCAGAATTTTGACATCTGTGTCAAAACAGTACCTTTCTTGGTCACCTCATTGTTAAGAATGACATCAAAACAGCTAATGCGGTCTGTCGCAACCATGATCAAGCTGTCTCCATTGTCATAAATTTCTCTTACTTTGCCTTCTTTGATCGGCTTTAATTCCTTCATAATGTCCTCCATTCCTTCCTGCAAGTTCGCTCATGTAAAAACCACCATATAACTATAACAGAATCCGCGAATGGGTGCAATAGCCTACACCTCGTAATCCATGCAGACACGATTCTGCGTGTATGGTCTTACATTACCATCTGCGATCTTAACATGCTCAGGATGCGTTGCATAGTCCTTCAATGCATCTGCATTTTCAAACGAACTGTCTAACATGACATCTGCATTTGACGATGGCAGACCTTCCGTCTGCACATGAATCGACAAAAGTCCCGGAATTTTTCCCTGAAGGCTTTCCAATCCAGCCTTGATCCCCTTCTTCACCGTCTGCTTTTCTTCCTCATCCATCTCTTTTAACTGCCACAAAATAATATGCTTTACCATACTTATCCTCCTTAACTTATCCCAAATCAATATCTTCATGCTGCTCTGTAACTTAGCAGCCTGCCGGGAAATTTAGACCTTTTGACACCTTAATCCTATAATACAAAAAAAGGTCTGCCACATTAATAAATGCAACAGACCCCATAAGACAATGATGTTACTTTAATTATTTAGCAACAACTGTGAAAGAGATCGTAAGATTCTTCTTGAATGCAAATGCTTTAGCATTGTTTGTCTTAGAGTTGTCACCCTGATTACCCCACTTATTGTAGAAAGATAATCTCCAGTTGTTCTTGCTAGCAGGTTTGTTCTTCTCGAAAGCTCCCTGATATACTTTCTTAACTTTTACTTTCTTACCATCAGCCTTAACTGTAATACCAGAGCATTTTACTTTCTTGAAAGATTTGAGAACATTTACTAAATCTACTGTACATACAGTAGCTCCTGCAACTTTCTTTAACTTCTTGTTCTTGCCGCCTACTTTGTATTTAGCAGGTTTCTTAACTGTAAGAGTAACTTTTGTCTTCTTACCCTTCTTAAGAGTTACATTCTTAGATACAGCCTTAGCGGACTTGCCGTCACCAGCGATCCAAATGCAGTCAGCACCTTTTGCATTACCTGCGAAGAAAACTCTAGCATTTACCTTCTTAGATTTTGCCTTTGCTGCGCTAGCATCCTTTGTAGGTGCTACTGCTACAGAACCAACTGCTACTGCCATTGCCATAGCTACTGCCATGGATTTCTTTGCTACTTTAGAAATTCTCATTGTAATATCCTCCTCAACTTTGTTTGTGAATTTTCTATGCTTTTTATTATACTCTTTTATGCATAATTGTCAATAAATTAAGTTTCTGTTTTTTGATTTTGTTACTATTGTTATATTTTAGAATAACAATTTTATATTTTTCCACAAATTTTCTATAGGATTTTTGCAATGTATACGCACATTTCACTAAAGTTATTTGACCTCCATTTCTTCGTTCGCCTTATACTTAAAGACAAAAGCAAAGCCAGCACTTTGCTTTTGTCACGCTACATAACAGCATTTTCCTATACCAAAAAATGCCTGGATGCAAGCAAGCTTGCACCAGACATTTTGTTATTGTTTATCGTTCGATCGACTTAACGTCAAAAGATTACTCGATGATTGTTGCAACAGCACCTGATCCTACTGTACGTCCACCCTCACGGATAGCGAAGTTAAGACCCTGCTCCATAGCGATTGGATGAATCAACTCGATTGTCATCTCTACGTTATCACCAGGCATGCACATCTCTGTTCCCTCTGGAAGGTTACATACACCAGTTACATCAGTTGTTCTGAAGTAGAACTGTGGACGATAGTTGTTGAAGAATGGAGTATGACGTCCACCCTCGTCCTTAGTAAGAACATAAACCTGAGCTGTAAATTTTGTATGGCAAGTAACAGTTCCAGGAGCTGTTAATACCTGTCCACGCTCAACATCCTCTCTCTTGATACCACGAAGAAGAGCACCGATGTTATCACCAGCCTGAGCCTCATCAAGAAGCTTACGGAACATCTCGATACCTGTTACAGTAGTCTTAGTTGTCTCTTCCTTAATACCAACGATTTCAACTTCCTCATTTACATGAAGAACACCACGCTCTACACGACCAGTTGCTACAGTACCACGACCGGTAATTGTGAAGATGTCCTCGATAGGCATCAAGAATGGCTGATCTATTGCACGCTGTGGATCTGGAATGAAGTTGTCAACAGCATCCATAAGTTCCATGATCTTGTCTCCCCACTCGCCGTTAGGATCTTCAAGAGCCTTCAAAGCAGAACCCTTAATGATTGGGCAGCCTTCGAAACCATACTCTTCAAGGTTCTCAGTTACTTCCATCTCTACAAGCTCGATAAGCTCTTCATCATCAACCATATCGCACTTATTCAAGAATACTACGATATAAGGAACGTTAACCTGACGGGACAAAAGGATATGCTCCTTAGTCTGAGCCATAACACCATCAGTAGCAGCTACTACGAGGATAGCACCATCCATCTGAGCAGCACCAGTGATCATGTTCTTTACATAGTCAGCATGGCCTGGGCAGTCAACGTGTGCGTAGTGTCTGTTCTCTGTCTCATACTCAACGTGAGCTGTAGAAATTGTGATTCCACGCTCTCTCTCCTCTGGAGCCTTATCAATGTTAGCGAAATCTGTAGCTGTGTTACCAGCAACACGAGCTGCTAATACTGCTGTAATAGCTGCTGTTAAAGTTGTTTTACCATGATCTACGTGACCGATGGTACCAATATTACAATGTGGTTTTGTTCTTTCAAATTTAGCCTTTGCCATTTTGAAACGTCCTCCTTAAACTTTTATGCCCCATGGGCTATTTTTATAATCTACCGACTGCTTTGATTATACGAAATAATCAAAGTTTTTTCAAGTAAATTTTATGGCAAATCCCCCTTTTTCAAGGGGAAATGCCTTTATTTTTAATTTTTATACCATATATAGTATATATTTCATCATTTGTACTATAAATTGTTTGCTAATTTGCAATTATTTTGCGTGGTTAGCAAGAACCTTGTCCTGCACATTCTTTGGAACCGGCTCATATCTATCGAAGAACATTGAGTAGTTTCCACGTCCCTGTGTCTTAGAACGAAGATCTGTAGAGTAACCGAACATCTCTGCAAGAGGTACATATGCATGTACAATCTTTCCACCGCCGAGATCGTCCATACCCTCGATACGTCCACGACGAGAGTTAACATCACCGATAACGTCTCCCATGTACTCCTCAGGCATTGTAACCTCTACCTTCATGATAGGCTCAAGTAATACAGGTGCGGCCTTTGCCATAGCCTCTTTGAAACACATAGATCCGGCAATGTGGAATGCCATCTCTGATGAATCGACCTCATGGTAAGATCCATCATATACTGTTGCATGGATACCAACTACTGGGAATCCACCAAGAGAGCCGGCCTTTGTAGCCTCCTCGATACCTTCGCCGATTGATGGGATGTACTCCTTTGGAATAGCACCACCGACAACCTCTGAATCGAACTTGAAAAGCTCTTCTCCATTGGCATCCATTGGCTCGAAGCGAACCTTACAGTGTCCGTACTGTCCACGTCCACCTGACTGCTTAGCATATTTGTATTCCTGATCAACAGCCTTTGTAAATGTCTCCTTGTAAGCAACCTGAGGTGCACCAACGTTTGCCTCAACCTTGAACTCACGGAGAAGACGGTCAACGATGATCTCAAGGTGAAGCTCACCCATACCAGCGATGATTGTCTGACCTGTTTCCTGATCAGTATGAGCACGGAATGTAGGATCCTCCTCTGCAAGCTTTGCAAGAGCCTCACCTAACTTACCCTGTCCAGCTTTTGTCTTTGGCTCGATAGCGAGCTCGATAACTGGCTCTGGGAACTCCATAGACTCAAGGATAACCGGATGCTGCTCATCACAGATTGTATCACCTGTTGTTGTGAATTTAAATCCAACAGCAGCAGCGATATCCCCTGAGTAAACCTCATCCAATTCCTGTCTCTTATTTGCATGCATCTGAAGAATACGTCCGATACGCTCTTTCTTATCCTTTGTTGCATTTAATACATAAGAACCTGCCTTACATTTTCCTGAGTAAACACGGAAGAATGCAAGCTTTCCTACGAATGGATCTGCCATGATCTTGAATGCAAGTGCTGAGAATGGCTCCTCATCTGATGAATGTCTCTCAATCTCATTTCCCTCAAGATCTGTTCCCTTGATTGAAGGGATATCTGTAGGAGCCGGCATGTACTCAACAATAGCGTCAAGTAACTTCTGTACACCCTTGTTACGGTATGCAGAACCACAACATACAGGTACTGCTGTACACTCACATGTTGCTTTACGAAGAACCCTCTTCATATCCTCTACAGATGGCTCCTCACCCTCAAGATACTGCATCATGAGATCGTCATCTAACTCACAGATTTTCTCAATAAGCTCTGTACGGTACTCTGCAGCCTGATCAGCCATATCTCCAAGATCATCAGTAACTGTGATATCGTCACCCTTCTCATCATTGTAGATATATGCCTTCATCTCGAAAAGGTCGATAATTCCTTTGAAATCGTCCTCTTTACCGATTGGTAACTGAAGTACGATAGCATTTTTTCCTAATCTTGTACGGATCTGGTCAACAGCTCCGTAGAAGTTTGCACCTAAGATATCCATCTTATTGATGAATGCCATACGAGGTACATTGTATGTGTCCGCCTGACGCCAAACGTTCTCTGACTGAGGCTCAACACCACCCTTTGCACAGAACACACCAACTGCGCCATCAAGTACACGGAGTGAACGCTCAACTTCTACTGTGAAGTCAACGTGGCCCGGTGTATCGATGATATTGATACGATGCTCAAGTGCTCCTGGCTTTGGTTTAGTGAACTCTTCAAGTGTCCAATGACATGTTGTAGCGGCAGAAGTAATTGTAATACCTCTTTCCTGCTCCTGCTCCATCCAGTCCATGGTAGCAGTACCTTCATGAGTATCACCGATTTTATAGTTAATACCAGTATAATAAAGAATACGCTCTGTCAGTGTTGTTTTACCAGCATCGATATGAGCCATGATTCCAATATTTCTGGTTCTCTCAAGTGGATATTCTCTTCCAGCCAAGGTTTTTTCCTCCTATATTTAGTGTCCTATGCACAACCGGACTCTGTTACAAATCCGGTCCGCTGCATGAATCAAAAGCAAAGCTGTAAGCTTCTTACAGAAACTAGAATCTGTAATGTGCGAATGCCTTGTTTGCCTCTGCCATCTTGTGCATATCTTCTTTTCTCTTAACAGATGCGCCTGTGTTGTTAGCTGCATCCATGATCTCGTTAGCTAATCTCTCAGCCTGAGTTTTCTCTCCTCTGGCACGTGAGAATGCTGTTAACCAACGAAGGCCTAAAGCCTGACGACGATCAGGGCGAACCTCGATTGGTACCTGATATGTGGCACCACCGATACGTCTTGCTTTTACTTCGAGAGCTGGCATTACATTGTTCATAGCCTCTTCGAATACTTCAAGAGCTGGTCTTCCTGTCTTCTCTTCTACTGTAGCAAATGCTCCGTATACAATCTTCTGAGCTACGCCTTTCTTACCGTCTAACATAATGCTGTTAACAAGCTTTGTAACTACTTTGCTGTTGTACATTGGATCTGCTAATACGTCTCTTTTCTGAGTATGTCCTTTACGTGGCACGTTACTTCCCTCCTTAATCATGATATTTGTGGATTAATTCATCGGTACTCACATGTGTCTCTCTAATGTGTTCGTGCGGAATTGTATTCATAAAGTGAAATCCTGCATCTGCAGGTCTAATCCCAACACTAACCTACTTTAGTTCTGTTTGTGATACACAATGTTGCTAAATTATTTAGCAGCTTTTGGTCTCTTTGCGCCGTACTTAGAGCGGGCCTGTTTTCTGTTTGCAACACCTGCAGTATCTAATGTACCACGGATGATATGGTAACGTGTACCTGGTAAATCCTTAACACGGCCACCACGAATCAGAACAACGCTATGCTCCTGTAAGTTGTGTCCCTCACCAGGAATGTATGAAGTTACTTCGATTCCGTTTGAAAGACGAACTCTGGCGATCTTTCTAAGAGCTGAGTTAGGCTTCTTAGGAGTAGCTGTCTTAACAGCTGTACATACACCACGCTTCTGTGGAGAAGAAGTGTTGATTGGCTTCTTCTGGAGAGAGTTAAAGCTTCTCTGAAGAGCTGGTGCTGTAGACTTCTTTACAGATGTCTGACGTCCTTTTCTTACTAACTGGTTAAATGTTGGCATTATTTTCACCTCCTGTTTTATTTTAAGCAGTGCAATCTTATGCACGCTAAAATATTATACAAATCCTTGTCTGTTTTGTCAAGACCAATTTTGTTTTCAATATAATACAAAAAAGAAGTCCGGTTTCCCGGACTTCTTTGTTTTTGGTTTGTAACAGCTTCTGTAGCTTAAGTACAAACATCAGTAATTATTTTTCATCAACTGATTCAGCATCTGTATCCATGACTCCGACTGCCTCTTCCTCTGCGAAATCCGCAAAATCATCATCATCAAAATCAAGTGTATCGTCATCGTCTACATCGCTGTCAAGCTTGATATTACGATAAATCTTCATACCTGTTCCTGCCGGGATGAGCTTACCGATGATTACGTTCTCCTTCATACCGATAAGTGGATCAACCTTGCCCTTGATTGCTGCCTCAGTAAGAACCTTTGTGGTCTCCTGGAATGAAGCTGCTGACAGGAATGAGTTGGTTGCAAGAGATGCCTTTGTGATTCCAAGTAATACCTGTGAGCCAACTGCAAGCTCCTTGCCCTCTTCCTCAAGCTTCTCGTTGAGCTCTAAGAAGTCAAGGGCATCAACCATGCTGCCCGGAAGTAAATCTGAATCTCCCGGCTCCTCTACTCGGATCTTCTGTAAGCACTGACGAACTATAACCTCGACATGCTTATCGTTAATCTCAACACCCTGTAAACGGTAAACACGCTGTACCTCGCGGAGCATGTAATCCTGAACCGCACGAACGCCCTTAATCTTGAGGATATCGTGTGGATTTACAGAACCCTCTGTAAGCTCGTCGCCGGCCTCAAGCTCCTGTCCGTCTACAACCTTGATACGTGAGCCGTAAGGAATGAGGTAAGCCTTTGTCTCGCCTGTCTCGTTGTTTGTAACGATAACCTCACGCTTCTTCTTTGTATCCTTGATTGTGGCAATTCCGCCGAACTCTGTGATAATAGCGAGTCCCTTAGGCTTACGTGCCTCGAAAATCTCCTCTACTCGAGGAAGACCCTGTGTGATATCTCCACCGGCAACACCACCTGTATGGAAGGTTCTCATGGTAAGCTGTGTACCAGGCTCACCGATTGACTGTGCTGCGATGATACCGATTGCTTCACCAACCTGTACTGCCTGACCTGTTGCAAGGTTTGAACCGTAACACTTAGCACATACTCCCATGTGTGAACGGCAGGTAAGCACTGTACGGATCTTAACCTGTGTGATTGGATTACCGTTCTCGTCAACACCCTCTGCCATAACCTTTGCTGCACGCTTTGGTGTAATCATATGGTTGGCCTTAACGATTACATTGCCATCCTTATCGCAGATTGTATTGCAAGAGAAACGACCTGTAATTCTCTCCTGAAGGCTCTCGATTTCCTCTCGACCCTCCATGAATGCCTTTACAACCATTCCCGGAATCTCACGTCCTGTGCCTGCACAGCAGTCTGACTCACGAACGATCATATGCTGTGAAACATCTACGAGACGTCTTGTAAGATATCCTGAATCGGCTGTACGAAGCGCTGTATCTGAAAGTCCCTTACGAGCTCCATGTGCTGACATGAAGTACTCGAGTACGTCAAGACCCTCACGGAAGCATGACTTGATAGGAAGCTCGATTGTACGACCTGTTGTATCAGCCATGAGTCCTCGCATACCTGCAAGCTGTTTGATCTGCTTATCAGATCCACGGGCTCCGGAATCTGCCATCATGAAGATGTTGTTGTACTTATCAAGACCTGTAAGAAGTGCCTTTGTAAGGGCATCATCTGTATCCTTCCATGTCTCGATAACCTCTTTGTAACGCTCCTCATCAGTGATAAGTCCACGCTTGTACTGTCTTGTAATCTTATCTACAGTGTCCTGTGCATCAGCGATCATCTGTGGCTTCTGTGGTGGCACTGTCATATCTGAAATTGAAACTGTCATGGCAGCCTGGGTTGAATACTTGTATCCCATAGCCTTGACATTGTCAAGAACCTCTGCTGTTGTTGTAGCTCCGTGTGTGTTGATAACCTTCTCAAGTATCTGCTTGATCTGTTTCTTACCAACATGGAACTCAACCTCAAACTTGAGTGCATTCTCAGCCTTTGATCTGTCTATAAAACCAAGATCCTGTGGAATGTTCTCATTGAATATTAAAAGTCCTACTGTTGTCTCTGTAAAACCTGAAACCTCTGTGCCGTCAGGAAGCTTTACTGTACGGTGTACAAAGATATTCTGGTGAAGAGTAATCTCCTTGTTCTCGTAAGCGAGCATTGCAAGATTAACACTTCCATAGTAACGGCCGAGAAGATCTATCGGTCTGCAAAGCACACGACGGTTCCCGTCTGTGACATCCTCAAACCAGATGAGGTCATATAAGCCAAGCTCAGCCTTTCCTGTATTTTCATCAGGAGTTGTGAGCTTTCTAAGCTCATCAATATCATTGTATACAGTGTCTGATGACACCTGTGCAACCATCTTTGGATCATCCTTGTAATCAGCGAGCTTTCTCATTGTGAGGTAGTAAACTCCAAGGATCATATCCTGTGAAGGAACGGCTACAAGTCCACCATCAGAAGGCTTAAGCAGGTTGTTAGGTGACAGAAGCATGAATCTGCACTCAGCCTGTGCCTCAGCAGTCAGTGGAAGATGTACAGCCATCTGGTCTCCATCGAAGTCGGCGTTGAACGCTGTACATACGAGTGGATGAAGCTTGATTGCCTTACCCTCTACAAGGATTGGCTCGAAGGCCTGGATTCCAAGTCTATGGAGTGTAGGAGCTCGGTTAAGCATAACCGGATGCTCTTTGATGACGTCCTCAAGGACATCCCATACCTCCGGCTGAAGTCTCTCAACCATCTTCTTTGCACTCTTTATGTTGTGTGCGGTTCCGTTAGCGGCAAGCTCCTTCATAACGAATGGCTTGAAAAGCTCGATAGCCATCTCCTTTGGAAGACCACACTGATAAATCTTAAGCTTTGGCTCTACACAGATAACTGAACGTCCTGAGTAGTCAACTCGCTTTCCGAGAAGGTTCTGACGGAAACGACCTCCCTTTCCCTTGAGCATGTCTGAAAGAGACTTAAGAGCTCTGTTTCCAGGACCGGTAACAGGACGTCCACGACGGCCGTTGTCGATAAGTGCATCGACAGCCTCCTGAAGCATACGTTTCTCGTTACGAACGATGATATCCGGTGCTCCAAGATCAAGAAGTCTTCTAAGACGGTTGTTACGGTTGATGATTCGTCTGTAAAGGTCGTTAAGATCACTTGTTGCGAAACGTCCTCCATCGAGCTGAACCATTGGACGGAGATCCGGTGGAATAACAGGAATAACTGTCATAATCATCCACTCAGGCTTGTTTCCTGACTCACGGAAAGCCTCTACAACCTCAAGTCTCTTGATGATACGTGCACGCTTCTGGCCTGTAGCATTCTCAAGCTCAGCCTTAAGCTCTGCCGAATCCTTCTCGAGATCGATTGCTGCTAAAAGCTCATGGATAGACTCAGCACCCATTCCTACACGGAATGCTGAGCGGCCATAAGTATCGCATGCCTCCTGGTACTCTGACTCGTTGAGAATCTGCTTGTATGCAAGCTTTGTCTCGCCCGGGTCAAGCACAATATATGAAGCAAAGTACAGTACTCTCTCAAGTACACGTGGAGATAAGTCAAGGATGAGTCCCATACGTGATGGGATACCCTTGAAATACCAGATATGAGATACAGGAGCAGCAAGCTCGATGTGTCCCATACGCTCTCTACGAACGCTTGACTTTGTGATTTCTACGCCACATCGGTCGCAGACAACACCCTTATAACGTATCTTCTTGTATTTACCACAATGACACTCCCAGTCCTTCGTTGGTCCGAAAATCTTCTCGCAGAAAAGACCGTCTTTTTCAGGCTTTAATGTTCTATAGTTAATAGTCTCAGGCTTTTTAACCTCGCCATGTGACCACTCTCTGATCTTTTCAGGAGATGCTAATCCAATCTGAATCGCATCAAACTGCATTGCCTGATTATTTTCTATATTATTTGTTTCTGGCATTTTGGCACTCCCTTCTAATTATTCTTCGTCATCAAGAACTTCATCAGCAAAAATATCGTCATCCGCTGTCTCAGGAGACTCTTCCTCTTCTATGTCAACAAGCTCTTCGTTGTCATCAAATTCTTTCTTTGAGAAACCATGCTCTGCGAAAGACTCACTGTCCTCGAACGCATAGTCCTTATCATTTCCGATAATTGAGTTGATATCTGTGTTACCGTACTCACTTGTCTCGATAAGCTCAACCTCTTCTCTGTTCTCATCAAGTACCTTGACATCCAGACCAAGTGCCTGAAGCTCTTTGAGAAGCACCTTGAATGACTCTGGAATACCAGGCTCAGGGATATTCTCACCCTTGATGATAGCCTCGTAGGTCTTGACACGGCCAACAACATCATCGGACTTCATTGTAAGGATCTCCTGGAGTGTATATGCAGCACCATATGCCTCAAGAGCCCAAACCTCCATCTCTCCGAAACGCTGTCCACCGAACTGTGCCTTACCACCGAGTGGCTGCTGTGTAACTAATGAGTAAGGACCTGTTGAACGTGCATGGATCTTATCGTCAACAAGATGATGCAGCTTAAGGTAATGCATGTGTCCGATAGTTGTCTTTCCATCGAAGCACTCACCTGTTCTACCATCACGAAGCTGTACCTTTCCATCCTTTGAAATCGGAACGCCCTTCCATAAGCTTCTGTGAGCTCTGTTTGTTGAAAGGTATTCCATAACGTCCTCACGGAGTGTATCAACATATTTATCATAGAAGATTTCAGCATCTGCGCTCCAGTATGGATGCTCAGCCTGTAAATCCTTCTCAAGCTCTTCCTTATCGAACGGAAGATTTACGTAATCATTTGCAAGCTCAAGTGTATCCTCGATATCTACCTCGTTTGCTCCGTCAAATACAGGAGTTGAGATATTGAAGCCAAGTGCCTTTGCAGCGAGACTCAGGTGAATCTCAAGGACCTGACCGATGTTCATTCGTGAAGGAACACCGAGTGGGTTAAGTACGATATCCAGTGGACGTCCGTTTGGAAGGAATGGCATATCCTCAACAGGAAGCACACGGGAAACGACACCCTTGTTACCGTGACGTCCGGCCATCTTATCACCGACAGAAATCTTTCTCTTCTGTGCAATGTAGATACGTACTGACTGGTTTACTCCCGGAGAAAGCTCATCGCCGTTCTCTCTTGTAAATACCTTGGCATCAACAATGATACCGTAAGCACCATGAGGTACCTTAAGTGATGTATCACGAACCTCTCTTGCCTTCTCACCGAAGATGGCACGAAGAAGTCTCTCCTCTGCTGTAAGCTCTGTCTCACCCTTTGGTGTAACCTTTCCTACAAGGATATCACCGGCACGAACCTCTGCACCTACACGGATGATACCTCTCTCATCAAGGTCCTTGAGTGCGTCGTCGCCGACACCAGGGACATCACGTGTAATCTCCTCAGGTCCGAGCTTTGTATCACGTGACTCTACTTCATATTCCTCGATATGAACTGATGTATACACATCATACTCTACAAGACGCTCTGAAAGAAGAACGGCATCCTCGTAGTTGTATCCTTCCCATGTCATGAATCCGATAAGCGGGTTCTTTCCAAGAGCAAGCTCTCCCTGACTTGTTGAAGGACCGTCTGCGATAACATCGCCTGCCTTAACCTTGTCACCCTTAAATACGATAGGTCTCTGGTTGTAGCAGTTTGACTGGTTAGAACGAGAGAACTTTGTAAGGATATACTCTCTCTTGTTTCCGTCAGTTTCTTTTATGATAATGCGGTTTGACTCTGAAGATAATACCTCTCCGTCTGCCTTTGCAACTACGCAGACACCTGAGTCAACTGCGGCCTTTGTCTCAATACCTGTACCAACTACAGGAGCCTCTGTGGTCAGAAGCGGAACGGCCTGACGCTGCATGTTTGATCCCATGAGGGCACGTGTAGGGTCATCGTTCTGCAAGAATGGAATCAGCGCTGTAGCTACTGAGAATACCATCTTTGGAGACACATCCATATAATCAAATGCTGACTTATCGTACTCCTGAGTTTCCTCTCTGTAACGACCTGAAACTGAATTACGTACGAAATGTCCTTCGGCATCAAGCTTCTCATTAGCCTGTGCTACGTGGTAGTTATCCTCCTCGTCGGCTGTCATGTATACAACCTCTTCTGTGACTACCGGGTTCTTAGGATCAGTCTTGTCAATCTTACGGTATGGAGCCTCTACGAAGCCATACTCATTGATTCTCGCATAGCATGCAAGTGAGTTGATAAGACCGATGTTTGGTCCCTCAGGAGTCTCTACAGGACACATACGGCCGTAGTGAGTGTAATGTACATCTCGAACCTCGAATCCGGCACGGTCTCTTGAAAGACCACCAGGTCCAAGTGCTGATAAACGTCTCTTGTGAGTAAGCTCTCCAAGAGGGTTGTTCTGATCCATGAACTGTGAAAGCTGTGAAGAACCGAAGAATTCCTTAACAGCGGCAGTTACAGGCTTTATATTGATAAGTGACTGAGGTGAAATTCCCTCTAAGTCCTGTGTAGTCATTCTTTCACGAACAACACGCTCCAGTCTTGAGAGACCGATACGGTACTGGTTCTGTAACAGCTCTCCAACCGCACGGATACGTCTGTTTCCAAGATGATCGATATCGTCATCTGTTCCTGCGCCCCACTCTAAGTGCATATTGTAGTTGATAGTTGCGAAGATATCTTCTTTAGTAATATGCTTTGGAATAAGGTCAGATATATCTCTCTTTATAGCCTCGATTCTGTCCTCAAGGGAATCATACTCCTCGAGAATCTGAGCGAGTACCGGATAGTAAACAAGCTCAGTAACACCGATAGACTTAGGATCCTCAAGCTCAGGAATCCAGCTTCTGATGTCAACCATCATAGAAGAAAGAATCTTGACATTTCTCGTCTCTGTCTGAATCCATAAAGCAGGAACGGCAGCGTTCTGGATCTGTGTAGCAAGCGCACGGTCAACAACAGTACCTGCCTCTGCGATAACCTCACCTGTAGAAGGATCCACTACGTCCTCAGCTAAAACCTGTCCACTGATACGGTTCTTTAAAGCAAGCTTCTTATTAAACTTATAACGTCCTACCTTGGCAAGGTCATATCTTCTAGGATCGAAGAACATTGCTGTGATAAGGCTCTCTGCACTCTCAACTGAAAGTGGCTCGCCCGGACGAATCTTCTTATATAACTCTAATAAACCAGCCTCATAGCTTCCCTGTGGCTCACGCTCTGTGATTGCAGGGTCCTTGCTGAATGATGCCTGGATCTTTGGCTCATCTCCGAACATATCGAGAATAGCCTGGTTTGTACCTACTCCAAGTGCACGTAAAAGTACTGTGATAGGTACCTTACGTGTTCTGTCTACTCTTACATAAAAAACGTCGTTAGAGTCTGTCTCATACTCAAGCCATGCACCACGGTTTGGAATAACAGTACAAGAATACAGGGTCTTTCCGAGCTTATCATGAGCAATTCCGTAATAAATACCAGGAGAACGAACTAACTGACTGACAATAACTCGCTCTGCACCGTTGATTACGAATGTACCGGTCTCTGTCATTAAAGGCAGATCACCCATGAAAATTTCATGCTCATTAATCTCATCTGTCTCTTTGTTGTGAAGTCTGACTTTAACCTTTAAAGGAGCTGCGTATGTTGCATCTCTTTCCTTGCACTCAGGAATTGTATACTTTACATCATCTTCGCATAATGTAAAATCTACAAAATCAAGACTAAGCTTTCCGCTGTAATCTGTGATTGGAGAGATATCCGCAAAAGCTTCCTTGAGACCTTCGTCTAAGAACCACTGATAAGAATCCTTCTGGACCTCAATCAGATTTGGCATCTGCAGAACCTCTTTTTGTCTTGAGTAACTCATACGCATGCTTTTTCCGGATGTGACCGGACGTATTCTGTTTTTCTCCATTGACGTTTCACCTCTCGTTTTTATTTTAATCTAGCAAGTATCTAGATAATGATTCAAAAACCACCCCAGTTACTATATCTTGTGGTTTTTCTCTTGTGCACATATTTGCGAATGCATTTTAGTGTAATTTACCTATTGACAAATTTGCATCATTTAAAAAATTGCATAAAAATGCCACTGCACCACAATAGTGCAACGTATACTATACAACAAATCCGACACGAATGCAAGTACTTTTTTATTTTTTTCCAAAATCCCCAAAAGTGATCGTGCTGTCGCGCAATAGAAATAAAAAAGGAGACCGTGGAACGAATAAACTCGTCCACAGCCTCCTTTTTATTTCTACTCCGCTCGTAACCTATCCGACTATTTAAGAGTAACCTTAGCACCCTCTGCCTCAAGTTTAGCCTTAGCATCCTCTGCTGAAGCCTTGTCAAGCTGCTCTTTGATAACCTTTGGTGCGCCATCAACAGCGTCCTTAGCCTCTTTAAGTCCAAGACCTGTGATCTCACGAACAACCTTGATAACCTTAACCTTGTTTGGTCCAACCTCTGTAAGCTCTACATCGAACTCTGTCTTCTCCTCAGCTGCTGCTCCGTCAGCTCCTGCTGCTGCAACTACAACACCTGCTGCTGCAGAAACACCGAACTCTTCTTCACAAGCTTTTACTAAATCATTTAACTCTAATACGCTTAACTCTTTGATAGCATCAATAAACTCTGCTGTTGTTAACTTTGCCATTATAATTTCCTCCATTTAAAAATTTAATTATGATAATAAGGTTCAAATATAATATTTGAATTATTCTGCTGCTGGAGCTTCCTCTGCAGCATCCTCTGCTGGTGCTGCCTCTACGGCTGCATCTGCAGCGCCACCCTGCTCTGCGATCTGATTGAGTACACGAGCAAGATTTGTGATAGGCGACTGAATGCTTCCAAGTAATTTTCCAAGAAGCTCATCTCTGCTAGGTACAGCGGCGATTGCCTTCATACCCTCAGCATCATAAAATGTTCCCTCAACTACACCTGCTTTAATCTCTAAAGCCGGAGCTGTTTTAGCGAACTTAGCTAAGATTCTAGCTGGTGCTGTTGCATCCTCTGTTGATACAGCGAATGCGCTTGGTCCTTCAAGGACATCCTTTAATCCCTCGAACTCTGTTCCCTGGATTGCACGGTTTACTAAAGTATTCTTGTATACCTTGTAAGTTACACCGGCTTCTCTTAACTGTTTACGTAACTGAGTATCCTCTGCTACTGTGAGTCCTAAGTAATCAACAACTACTACTGACTGTGCACCATTGATAACACCGGAAATCTCATCTACGATTGGCTGTTTAAGTTCTACCTTTGCCACGATTCATTTACCTCCTTTTAGATTTTCGCATAAAAGACATGAGGTATTTGATTTATTAATCAAAGAAACCCTCCTGCCTGTCGACAGAAGGGTACAAGTCAAAATTCAAGATAAATCTCGAAAATTCCCTCGGTAGGTTCTACGTTTACGCCTTGCGGCACCTACTGTCTTCGGCAATATGCATTGCAATTATATCAAACTATATTACGGATGTCAATTACTTTCCGCAAAACTTTTGCTTGGCGTTTGATAGGTCTTGTAAATTGTTTTACTGTAACTGTTTAACTATCTTACTGTGTAATCTTAACCACGTTTAACTTAACGCCAGGTCCCATTGTAGATGTAAGAGTTGCGCTCTTAATGTACTGACCCTTTAAGCTAGCAGGTTTTGCTTTATTAATTGCACCCATAAGAGACTGGAAGTTGTCGTTTAACTGCTCGTCTGTGAAAGATGCTTTTCCAACTGGCACATGGATAATGTTTGTCTTGTCCAATCTGTACTCAATCTTACCGGCTTTGATATCGTTAACAGCTTTTGTTACATCCATAGTAACTGTTCCTGCCTTTGGGTTTGGCATTAAGCCCTTTGGTCCAAGGACACGTCCTAAACGACCAACAACACCCATCATATCAGGTGTAGCAACTACAACGTCGAAGTCTAACCATCCCTCGTTCTGGATCTTTGGAATTAACTCCTCGCCTCCAACGAAGTCAGCTCCTGCTGCCTGTGCCTCGTCAACCTTAGTTCCCTTAGCGAAAACTAAAACCTTAACTGTTTTTCCTGTTCCGTGTGGTAATACAACCGCACCACGGATCTGCTGCTCTGCGTGACGTCCGTCGCAGCCTGTTCTAAGATGAAGCTCGATTGTCTCGTCAAATTTAGCTGTAGCATTTTTCTTTACGATAGAGATAGCGTCAGCAACATCGTACTGCTCTTTCTTATCAAATGCCTTAACAGCGTCTTGATACTTCTTTCCTCTTTTCATGAAAAAATAACCTCCTGGTGGTAATATCGGGAGAGGGCCCTCCCACATTTACGTTTCTTTGTTATTCTAATTTAATTTAGGTTACATAAATTTGTAACTATTTTAGGGGTATGTTCTCTTCGCTAAGTTCAAGCTTCGCCCAAAAGGCGGGCTTGCTTTCACTAATCTCAGAGAACGGTTGCACACTAATCTCAACCATCGCGTTACACGCTCGGTTTCGCTAAGTGTTAGTCAACCACCTCAACACCCATTGATCTTGCTGTACCAGCGATCATGCTCATTGCAGACTCAAGTGAAGCTGCGTTTAAGTCAGGCATCTTAAGCTCAGCGATTTCCTGAACCTGTGCCTTTGTAATCTTAGCAACCTTCTTCTTGTTTGGCTCGCCTGAACCAGACTGAATCTTGCAAGCTTTCTTGATTAATACCGGAGCAGGTGGAGTCTTAGTAATGAAACTGAAACTTCTGTCTGCATATACAGTAATAACTACAGGGATAATTAAGTCGCCCTGATCGGCTGTCTTTGCATTAAACTGCTTTGTGAACTCTACGATGTTT
>OHAI01001011.1_pt1 | contig 22159 bp, 15 predicted proteins | sample 1577091 | NCBI WGS metagenome assembly OHAI01 (sample SAMEA3541548, study PRJEB24748) | human gut metagenome | biome: human gut; feature: human-associated habitat; material: faeces | place: China | collected 2012
TTCAGGTGCCTGTGGTAGCAATATCGTGTGGGTTCAAGTCCCATCTTCTGCATTATTTTTTTACTCAAAAAAGGAAACTGATACAGTTTCCTTTTTTTCTGTTCTTATGATACAAAAGACATCAGATAGCGGTAAATCTTCCATGTGGTTTCATTATCGTAATGAGTTCCGTCTGTTGTCTTATATCCCTGCTTTTTCAGATAAGAATAAAGATCTGCATATTTCGCACCGGCAACTTCTTTTTTCATTCTGTCATTGAAATCTTCGATTTCCTCATTTGTTACATAAGGATCTTTGGTTACCTGTCCCACTGCCACAATATAGACATCCGCTCCCTGCGCTTTCCATTTTGGAATCTCCTCATTCAGCAGACTGATATAATTTGAAATATTGTATACATCATTAACACCAAGCCAGACAAAAATATCTTCATTTCCTTTCATCTGCTCCTGCAAGGTCTTCAGGGCAGTATCTCTAAGCCATTTATACCCCATTCCAACCTCACATATCCATGTGATGTTATCGTTCTCCACAACATCTTTCATCATATCTGTTCTGGAATCTCCGATCATAATAGTCTTTCGCATTACCGCCTCTGCCGGATCACTCAGTTCAGAATATACAAGATTTCCCTGATTTCGTACATATGCCCGTATTCTGTAATAATAAGTCTTTCCTGAAACAGCACCTGTATCTGCATAACTGAATGTTGTATTGCCGGAAACTATATTGATTCTTTTATATCCTCTGTCCTCGGATTCTGACCGGAATATCTGATATCCTTCTGCAGTTTTGATTTTTTTCCATTTGATCAGGGTTCCGCTTTCTTCTCTCACTCTTATCCGGGTGATCACAGGTTTTCCGGGAGCTGTTTTTATCTCCAGTGCTTTCGATGATGGGCTGTACAGAGTTTTATTTCCCTGTTTCAGATAAGAACGTATCTTATAAGTGTAGAGCTTATCTTCAGAACCTGTCAGTGTAAAACTGGTAATGTTCCTGTTCTTGATCCTTCCCACGCATTTGTATTTCCCGTAGGCTTTATAATACAGAAAAATCTGATAGCCGGAGGCCTTCTTTACTTTATTCCAGTTCAGAGTCACTCTGTTTCCGGCTGCTGTTCCGGACAATACCGGTGTTTCCGGTTTTGCAGATGCTGCGGATGCCGATACTGTTCCAAACAGCATTACTGATATCAACAAAAATAAAGAGAAACTTTTTCTGATATATTTCACATGACACTCCTCCCATCTATAACAATTCACCTGTAACAATACCGGATTATCCACAGTATTTTACGGAATTGTCATAATCAAAGAGCCGGCTCTGTAAAAGATATCTGCTCTCACATCGCCGGCTTGATTTTATACTGTTCTCAATTATTTTTGTATTATTTGACTTTCACGCTCTTCACTGCGCTGTAACCTGTATATACCTTTGCAGATCCTACCATCTTATATGCGCGTGCTCTGAAATAATAAGTTTTACCACTTGTCAGCTTTGTCCTATTTGCGGTCAGCTCTGTAGTTCCTTTTACAACCGTACCCTTCTGGGATTTCCTGGATGATCCACAGTAAACATCATATCCGTCTGCACCTGCAACAGCCTTCCAGCTTACGGTTGCCACACCTTTTTTGGTGGACTTCACAGAGATTGCCGGCTTTGTACCTGTTGCTGTAGCTTTCACTTCTGCGGAATTTGACCAGGATCTGAGGTTCTTATTGGCATCTTTTACCTGTACAGTTGCTGTAACTCTGTATGTGTAGGCTGTTCCTGTAGAAATCACATTATCTGTGTAATCTTCTCCGAACTCTGCGTCAGCCAGATCACCATTATCCCATGTTTTAACAGTTTCATATGCACCGTTGCCTGTTTTCTTCTCCAGTTTGTAAGAAGCATCATCTGTACTGGAACCAACGTTTACCACGATCTGATCCCATGTTGCAGATGTGATGGATGCAGTTGCCTTCAGCATTTTGACCTTGGATGAAACTCCTGCATCACAGCTGAACTGCTGAGGTACGGCAATCCATTCCGGTGTAAAGTCAATAGAAGGTGTCTTACTCAGTGAGTTTCCGTCAAGGTATAAGGAAACTACCTGAGACCCTTCCTTGCTGTTTTCCAGTCTCAGGTTTGTGATCTTATTATTTCTAAGATCAAGGATTCCCTGAAATCCGGCACAGTTAAATGAAGTGATGGCATTATTGGAGGCATTGACTTCTGAAAGACTCTTTACATAATCCGTATCTCCGATGTTCAGTCCTGCATTTGCCTGTGTGGTAAATTTATTGGAGCTTGCATCTACGAAATCCAGATTCTTCAGATATTTCTTGGAAGGCATTACTACCTTTGTCAGTTTATTGCTTCCATACTTCACTACACGAAGATTTGTGCATTTGCTGAGATTCAGAGTTCCTGCAAGACTGTTATTACTCAGATTCAGATATGCAACTTTTGTATTCTTTGTAATATTTACAGAAGTAAGTTTGTTATTTGCCGCAAACAGATCTGTCGCATAAGTAAAACGTTCAATACCTTTCAGGTTGGAAATTCCAAGTCCTGAAACATCAATCGTCTTGGCTGCTTTGATCTCTGCCGCTGAAAGCATCTTATCCTTGTCTGTATCAATATTGTCTAAAACATACTGGCGGAACTTTGCATCCGGGAAGTTCGCTGAACTGACTGCTGCTGCTGATGATGCTTCAGCAGCATCAGACTGAAATTCAGATCCGTCCTCTACCTCCGGAGCTTCCTCTTCTGCTGAGCCAACAGACTGTTCTTCTACTGTTGATGTATCATCACTAAAATCAGCAGCCTGAACACTGATACCGGAAGTCATCATAGCTGCACTGATCATTCCTGCGACTAATAACTGATTTAATTTTCTGTTTTTCATCTTTCCCTCTCCTGTTCGTAATTTTCATACCTTTTGATACGATATAAAATTATCATATTCCATATCAATTTGCAACATATTTTTAATTATACTGTAATTATCTGGTAAATCTGTAAAAATAATTTACCCTGCAGTTACTTACTTCTCTTCCATTGCTTCTTTTTCCACTGGTGTTTCTTCCACCGGCTGTTCCTGTGCTGGTTCTGTTTCTGCTGCTTTCTCTGTCTCTGGTTCTTCCGGCTGTAATTCTTCTGCCGGTGTTTCTTCCGGCCCATTACTCCCATCTTCATCTTCATCTGAAGATACAATATCATTTTCCACATTCTTCGCCGGTTCCGGAGTCGGGCATGGCGTTCCGCAATACGGACAGAAACTTACATTAATATCTACCTCCCGCTCGCAGGACGGGCAGATTTTCTCTCCTTTCAGGTTCGCCGCATTATCCTTATACTCCCTGATTTTCAGATAATGCTGATCAATCTCCTGACATAAAGCACTTAACTCACTATCAATTCCATCACCCTGAGAATGTCGTCTGTAAACAATATCACCGATATCAACTTTGATTTTCTCAATAATGCGCTCTTCCCCTGTGATTTTACTTCTTATCTTCTGCGCCTCGATCGTCTGCTCTGCGCGGGCACCTAATTCTCTTGTTGTCTTTCCCAGTTCCTTCGTTGTTTTTGAAAATGTCTTAACTAATCCATCAAAAAAATCTGTTCCCATAATATTTACTCCCTTCCATTATTGTCCTCATAATGCAAGAACAAAACTATTTTAATTAATGACTACCCTCCAGCAGGATCGGCTCCTGTCCGCGAAGAAGGATCTTAGGACCACCGTTTCCTTCTATGTATTCTCTTGTGATCACAACCTCTCCTATGCTGTCATCTTTCGGAATCTCATACATGATATCCAGCATATACTCTTCCAGTATCGCGCGAAGTGCCCTGGCACCTGTATCTCTCTCCAGTGCTTTCGCAGCAATTGCATGAAGCGCCCCGTCTTCAAATTCCAGTTTCACTTCATCCAGTGCAAGAAGTTTCTGATACTGTTTAAGAATCGCATTCTTCGGCTCCTGCAGGATCTTCACAAGCATATCCTCATTCAATCCGTCCAGAGTAAAGATGATCGGAAGTCGTCCGATAAATTCCGGAATCATTCCAAAACTGCGGATATCCTCCACTGTTACTTTCTGAAGCAGATGAGGATCATTATCATATTTATCCTTCAGGTCTGCATAAAAACCGATAGATGCCTGCTTGTTCAGCCTTTCTTTAATGATATTCTCCAGATCAGGAAAAGCACCGCCACAGATAAACAGAATATTACGTGTATTAACAGTTACAAGCGGTACCATTGCGTTTTTGCTGTTTGCACCTACAGGAACTTCCACCTCACTTCCCTCAAGAAGCTTCAGCATTCCCTGCTGCACTGCCTCACCACTGACATCTCTCTGGTTGGTGTTCTTCTTCTTGGCAATCTTGTCAATTTCATCAATGAAAATAATACCATGCTCGGCACGCTCCACATCATTATCTGCCGCCGCCAGAAGTTTGGAAACAACGCTCTCTATATCATCGCCAATATAACCGGCTTCTGTAAGAGAAGTGGCATCTGCAATTGCAAGCGGCACATCCAGAAGTTTCGCCAGGGTTTTAACCAGATAGGTTTTACCGCATCCGGTTGGTCCGATCATCAGCATATTGGATTTCTCAATTTCAATCTCATCCATTGTATCTGTTGCCACACGTTTATAGTGATTGTAAACCGCTACAGACATTACTTTCTTGGCTTTCTCCTGACCGATCACATACTGGTCAAGGGTTTCTTTGATCTTATGGGGAGCAGGAATATTTTTCAGATCCAGAACCGGTTTTTCCTGTTTCTTTTTCTTTTTTTCTTTCTTTGGCTGCTGCACCGGATTCTGGAAGCTGCCCAGATCGATCATACTCACATTCGGCATATTCAACAGGTCAGAATAATTGAATTTACCCTCATTGAACTGCTGATTCATAGAATTAAAGCTCTTCTGCATACAATCTGTGCAGACATGTATGTTATTTGGAAGTTCGATCATCGGACCGGCCTTGCTCTCAGGTCTGCGGCAGAGAAAACAGAATTTTTCGGATTTGTTTCTCTTTTTCTCTGTATCTTCGCTACTGTCTATTATTTCATCATCATTATAGTTCTCGCTCATAATGACTCCTTTCTATATCCTCTTATTCGTAACAGTACAGTGCTCCTGCAGGATAGCAGGCTGCTGGATCATTACGCTTATTTAACTGAATTATATCATACAATTCCCTTATAACAAAATGAAAGTTTTATAAACACAAAAAGAATCCTGCCCGGGTTACTGTTCACTGATAATATTATAAAAGACACCGCCGCATGGGCGATGTCTTTTGTTTTATTCATTGTCCGGTCTGGTGCCGAGAGTCAGCTCTACAGTATTTTCTTCATATTCCCCATTAGTGGCTCTTGCAATAACTGCCTCAATCTTCTCTCCCGATTTATAATACTGCAGTTTATCCAGCAGATCATCACCATCACTGACTTTCTGTCCGTCGAATTTTACGATGATGTCGCCTTTACAGATACCTGCCTCCTGTGCCGGGGAATCATCCTCAACATTTCTTACAAAAGCGCCTGTGGGCATATTATACATCTCAATTGCCTCTGTGGTCAGACTGGCAAGACTTACTCCCAGATATCCTTTTTTGCTGCTGTCTACTTTCTCCCTAGTCTCACGATTCATCAGTTCTTCCAGAATAGGCTTTGCCTTGGAAATAGGAATGGCATATCCCATACCTTCTACAGCACTGTCTGCGTATTTTGCAGAATTGATGCCGATCAGCTCGCCTTTCATATTCAAAAGTGCACCACCACTGTTACCCGGATTGATCGCCGCATCCGTCTGGATCAGCCCTGTACTGTTCGTTCCGTCATCTGTAGAAATCGTCCGGTTCAATGCACTTATCCAGCCTGATGTTACAGACTGACCATATCCAAGCGCATTACCGATCGCAACTACCTGCTGCCCTACTGCCAGATCATCCGAACTTCCTATCTGAGCAATCTTGATCTGATTTAAAGTGTCCTCAGGGATATCCGATTTCTTCACCGCAACTACTGCCAGATCATTATCAGCATCTGTACCCTTAATCTTGGCACTGACCGCATCCTCTACATTCAGATCTCCATTATCTCCCGCATTCACAGTCTCTGTCTCTGCATTTGCCACATCATCCCCGATAAAGCAGACACTCAGAGTTGTAGCTCCATCCACCACGTGATTATTCGTTGCGATCAGAAGCTCATCATCATTATCTCCAACGATAATTCCTGAACCTGTTGACGCACTCTTATATTGGCGGGAACTATATCCGAAAAAGCTTGGTATTTCCTGAACACTGACAGTAGTGATCGCAACTACAGAAGGCATGGAAGCCTGAGCCACTGCTGCTACTGTTCCATTCTCAGAGTCAGACAGCACCTTATCGGCAGTGCTGTCATCTGATGCCGTTTCCTGAAGATCCACACTGTCTGTAGTTTTAATCTGCACCGAAGACTTACCTGTATTCAGGAATCTGTCTGCTGCAAAATTTGCCGCCTGAAATACAACTGCCGCCACCAGACCAAAGATCACAGCCAGTGCGATTGTCGTCCCTGCTTTTTTCTGAAAAGACTTCTGATTTCTTCTGTGTCCAGAGGGACCGGATGGTTTCAAAACAGTTCCCTGTTCTTCATGGAACTGATAATGTTCATATCTGGGCTGCTGACCGGAATCATCTGTTTTTTCACCCAGGTTTCTTTCATCATTCATGTAATCTGCTCCCTTCTGTTCCTGTATTACTGTTTATCGGAACACTCCCCGAAATAAACAATGATCTGTAACTGTTTTATTTCTGCACAGTTACAGCAATTCTTCTCCTGAACTCTGGAATCAGTATATCAATTAATTGTGTTCAAAATGTGACAATTATCGTAAATTGGCGTGTCTTAAGGTTATCCGCTTACCTTTATTTTCTGTTCCAGTAATATGGACTCATGGTACATGCAAGAACAACTTTCCGGGGAAGTTTTCTGTATCTTTTCCCCAGAAAATATCCTGCATATTTCATTCCGCTCTGCCAGATCAGCTGAGGGATCAGCCAGAAGTGTCCCGTCCTTATCAGATAGCCCAGGCTTCTTTTTACCAGACGGATTCCCTCTCCCTCAGAAGGTACTCCTTCAAAAATTTCCGGATGCTCTGCCTGGGATACTCCCAGATCGAAGTTTCTGTGAAACTGCTGTCTTCCGGAATAATTATGGGAATGATACACTCTCGCATCTGCCGCATAGACAACTGAATAGCCTTTCTGAATCATTGTTCCGGCACAGATCATATCTTCATTGAAAATCGCCCGCTCTGTAAAACCGCCTGTTTTCTGATAAATCCCTTTATCATAGGCCGCACACACATTAGAACAGAAATAGGTCTTGATCCCGTACTTATCAATATCAGCCAGCGACTTTACCGAGGACTGCTCCGGATAGTTAAAAGAACGGGTATAACGTTCCAGAAAGCGACAGTCTGCCCTGGGTAATTGTCTTGCATAGGCTGCTCCTGCACCCGGATTTTCACTGACAGCACAGACAAGATTTCCAATTACTTTTCTGTCAGCAGGGAGAGCATCCTGTGTCATAAAGATCATAATATCTGCATTCGAAAGTTCTGCTGCCCTTCTTCTGGTTCCGCCATGATCAAAATCCTTCTGTTCCAGGTGATGAACCTCAAGGATCGGACATTTCTCCCATTCTCTGTTCCAGTACTGCTCTCCCGTATTCATAACCAGAATCCTGCGGGGACGGTATTCCTGTTCTTCCAGCCTGTGCAGCAGTTCTCCAAATTCTCTGCCGGGACGATAGGCAGGAATGATTACATCAACTGTCGCAGTGTCATTATATTTTTCCTTATGCGTCATCCTCAACACTCCTTATCTGAAAAGAGGACCATCCTTTCCAACAGATGGTCCTCTTTTCTATTATTTATATTTTTATAGCAGTTCCCTGTTACTGTTCTTCAGAACTTGCTCCGGAATCTGCTGCTGAATCATCGCTGAATCCATCGTCGCCGCCGGTCTCATCTCCACCGGTGTCATCGCCGCCGTCGTAGTCTCCACCACCAGTGTCACTGCCGGTGTCATCGCCGCCATTATCATAACTGCCGTCATCACCACTGTTATCATAATCGCCACCGCCGCCATTATCATAACCGCCATCATAACCACCGTTATCATAATCATTGTCATAATCATAATCGCCGCTGTTATCCGTACTGCCGGAGGTATTATCGCCGGACCATACAAAAGTGTCATTTGCATTTGTGGTATCAGTGTCCTGTGTCGTAGTCTTGGCTGCATCATCCAGCTTACTTTCTCCGCCGACGATCTCAAGTATCTTATTACTGCGGGCCACTACCTCAGAAGACGGAGTATAATCCTGATCATCATACAGGAACTTGTGAAGTTCAACTACATTGTTCTCAAGATCAGTAGGAACAATAATACTTCCCTTGATATTGGAGAATTTAAACTTCTGCGGAAATCCCGTACTGTCTGTAAATTTATATCCGATCAGAGTCGGAATAAGTCCCAGAATATCCTGTTTTGAAAGAGATGTTGTAACCATCGGGAATACATCATCCATAATCTTAAAAATAGAAGAAAGACCCGCTATCTTCGCCTTGTCAAAGAGCATTCCAAGTACTCGTCTCTGACGCTCTGTACGTCCCATATCAAGACTTGCAGTATAACGGATACGGCAATAGGATGTCGCCTGTACACCGTTCAGATGATAAGTTCCTACAATGGCTTCCTCATCTTCCGGCTTTGGCTCCGGTTTCTCGATTGGAGTATAATCTTTTCCTGTCAGCTTGGATGTTTCCACGCAATAGTTATTCATATGTTCAATTTCCGCATAAGATAACGGAATATCAAGACCGCCAAGATCATCTACCACTTCTACAAGTGCAGAAAAATCGGCCGTCGCATAATCGGAAATATCCAGATCCAGGTTTGTATTTAACATAGTGATCGCCTGTTCCGGACCACCCAGCGCATAGGCTGCATTTGCCTTCGTATAGGTATCATCTCCAACATTGAGAAGTGTATCTCTGTATACGGAAACCATACGCACTTCTTTTGTATCGTTGTTTACACTCACAATGATCATGGTATCACTGTTCTGTGCAGAATACTGGGAGCCTTCCCCTCTGGTATCAATGCCAAACAGCACATAGGTCTTGTATCCTGTCATCTTTGGTGCTTCCTGGTTTACGACTATTTTTTCCTTTTTCAGTTCCGGCTGCTCAATCTTATCCAGCCTGGAAGAAATCTGTCCATACACATACAGCCCGCCAATAAACAGCAGCAGTACAATGATTTCAAGCACAAACAGTACTTTTTTCTTTTTTCCTGGTTTAGCCATGACTTTTTCCCCTTATCTTAATATGCATTTTTGTTTATAAATCCCTTGAAAAATGTAAGGAATATAATCTTGATATCCAGCCCTATGCTCCAGTTTTCAATGTAATAAAGGTCATATTCGATTCTTTTTCTTATGGATGTGTCTCCGCGGTAACCATTCACCTGAGCCCAGCCGGTAAGTCCCGGGCGAACCTGATGTTTCACCATATATCTCGGGATTTCTTCTCTGAATTTCTCTACAAAAAACGGCCGCTCCGGTCGTGGTCCCACAAGACTCATGTTACCCTTCAGTATGTTGAAAAGCTGTGGCAGTTCATCAATACTGGTGTGACGCATAAACTTTCCGATGGGTGTTACTCTTGGGTCATTCTTTACTGTCCATGCCTTCTTCTCTTCCGATTCCGGCTGTACTTCCATGGAACGGAACTTATACATCCGAAAGGTCTGGTTATGAAGTCCAACCCTCTCCTGTTTATAGATCAGTGGTCCCGGTGATGTCAGCTTAATGATAGCACACATTAACAGCATCAGCGGTGAGGTTACTATGATTCCAACAATAGATCCTGCAATGTCCATCGCCCGCTTGACCAGTGCATTGAATGTATTGTTCAACGGTACATAACGGATATTGATAACCGGAAGTCCCAGTATGTCTTCTGTATATGGTTTTGTCGGAATGATCTTATTATAATCCGGGATAAACTTGGTGTGTACTCCGGATTTTTCACACAGTGCTACAATCTCTTCCAGGCGGTAATATTCACTTAAGCCCAGAGTGATCGCTATTTCATCCAGCCGGTTCTCCGGAAGTATTATATTCAGATTGGCAATCCTTCCAAGAACTTTGATTCCCTTGTACTCTGTTCCTGCCGGAACATTGTCATCCAGTATTCCGCGGATCACATATCCCCACTGAGGATTGGCAAGAACTCTGTCAATGTATTCCTCTGCTGCGCGGCTGTATCCCACACAGATCATCTGTTTCTGATTCAGTCCCTTCTCTCTCATATTTCTCAGAAGAGCGAAAATCAACATTCGTGCACACCACTGAAGCACAATATTGATTACATAAAACATAATATAAGTAGAACGGGAAAAATCGCTCTCATCTATCATGTAAAATGTAAACATCAGAATAAGGAGCCCAAGCGAGTTGGCCTTTACAATATTAGCCAATACAAGCCGACGCCCCTGCATCCGCATGGGAGTATACAATGTGAAAGCCTGATACAACAACAGATAAACCGGTACAATAAAAACCAGCATCAGCATATACTGCTGAAAGCTTCTGGTTCTGACTGCTGTTGCTGCCATAGGACCAACAAAACGGATCAGCCATGCCAGAAAATATGACAGTACCAGTACAATTGCATCAATGATCATATGGAGACGACTGAAATTCTTTTCATTGTCCTTTAGCAATCTTTTGTCACCTCATTTTTTTATCGTTTCTATATTATAATAGTTGTTTTATAAAAGCAATAAAAATTTATCTTTCTTTCTTATCATCCGCGCAAACGCCTGAAGATATTCACCCACAATTCAACTTGAATCCTAAAATAGTTTGACAGATTTTGAAATTTAAAAGGTATTTTATGATTTTTTTTACTGATCTGGAATCCATTCTTAATTCCCGCAATATACTCTCTTCCGAATCCTTTCAGCGCAAAAAACAGAATTTTGATTCCAAATCCTGCAACAAGAAACGGAAGATTGATAATAATCTGTAACACCGGCATATTTTTGTATATCAGATAAATATTATTTCTGGAAGAATACCGGATCTTGAACTGATTATATCTGGATCCGCTGGTACCGCTTCCCACATGGTATACCATGGCATCAGGTGCGTACCAGTTTTCATATCCGTAGATCCTGGCCCGGTATCCCATGTCCATGTCCTCCAGATATGCAAAATGTTCTTCGTCAAAATATCCCAGTTCATCAAAGATCTTCTTTCTGTAAATAGCAGCTCCTGCGCAGGAAGCAAAAATCTTCTCTTCCTTTTCATAGGTATGGATATCTTTCCCCTTACCTCTCGCATAAGCCCATCCAAGAGCGCAGTAATAGTTTCCTGCATCATCCAGCCTGTCCCTGTCATGAAACTGAATCATTCTGGCAGCACAGGAGAAAGCTTTGGGATGCCTTTTGATGGCTGACAGCATTTCTTCTATAAAATTCTCTGTTACTTCAATATCATTGTTTAAAAGCAGTACATAAGGTGAGCGTGATGCTCTGATCCCTTCATTGACCGCTTTACAGAATCCGAAATTCTCCGGCAGTTCGATCAGATGGACCCATGGATACCTTGCAGCAACAAAAGCACAGCTTCCGTCATTGGATCCATTATCCACAAGAATTACATCAAAATTGCTTACAGTCTGACACTCCAGACCTGCAAGTACGCCATCCAGATAAGCCATCCCATTAAAATTCGGAATGATCACTGATACTTCCTGCATGATTTCCTCCCTGTCTTCTCTTTTTTCTGTCCTGCTTCTGTCTCCATTCCCGGGATTGGCTTCAGAGAATAATTCCATTTGGTAAGAGACAGGTTTTTGTTATAACAGGGATCTCCGTTTTTGAGAATGTCTATCCAGTGACATCGCATATATTCAATCTCCGTCTGAAAACGGCGCACTTTCTCCTTGCTGTCCTCAGCTCCTCTGGTCTTTGATTCCATATGATAAAGCTTCGCATAGGGATCATATACGATCAGATAGCCGTTTTTTCTTACTTTCAGGCAAAGATCCACATCATTAAATGCCACAGCCAATTCTTCTGTAAATCCTCCTGCCTGCTCAAAAACCTCTTTCTTCATCAACAGACAGGCGGCAGTCACTGCACTCATATCCTGAAGAAGGGATGCCTTATGCAGATAGCCGGTATGGTCCGCAGGCATATCTACGAACATATGCCCCGCAATACCGCCCATTCCGATCACACATCCTGCATGCTGGATCGTATTATCCGGATAAATGAGCTTTGCTCCGACACCGCCCACTTCCGGACGCTGACACACTCCAAGCATTTCTTCCAGCCAGTCCGGATTGATGGATTTTACATCATTATTCAGGAAAAGCAGATATTCTCCCTTTGCATGCGCCGCAGCAAAGTTATTGATGGCAGAATAATTAAATTCTTTTCCCCATCTCAAAAGATGGATCTTCCGGTTTCCGGAAAGCTCTTTATAATATCGGAAAATCTCATCAGTGGTACTGTTATTCTCCACGATTATGATTTCAAAATTCTGATAACCGGTATTCTTCTCCAGCATTTCCAGACAGGTCTGAAGGGTCTCTTTCTCGTCTTTGTTTGGTATGATAACAGACACCAGAGGTTTTCCCTGCACCGGATATTTCACCCGGTAAAAGCCCAGATCCTGTGTATGGCTTACCTCGCCTTTTGTACCTGTTCTCTCAAGATGAGCTTCTATTGCTCTCTTGCCGGCTTCAAATGCGTACATTTTACTGGCAGGATTATCTGCAGTGGAGGCTTTGTGTGTTCTCCAGTGATACAGGATTTCCGGAACATGTAAAACCTCTCCGGCATTCTCCGTACAGCGGAAGATAAAATCGTAATCCTGAGCTCCGTCGAATTCTTTTCGGAAACCTCCGGCCTTTTCTACAATACTCTTTCGCACTACAAAAAAGTGGCAGATATAATTATTGGAACGCAGGAGATCCAGATTAAAATCCGGTTTCAGATGTGGCTGAAAATGCTCGTCCAGTTCTGTTGTAACCTTATCCTCGTCTGTATAAAGCGCATCTGCCTGCGGATGATCCTGCAGTATTTTCACGGTCTCATATAATGCATTGGGTGCCAGCAGGTCATCATGGTCAAGAAGCCCCACAAATTCACCTTTTGCCATTGCAAACGCGCGGTTTGTGTTCTCTGCAATGCCAAGGTTCTCTTTGAGATTGCAGAATCTTACCCGGGAATCTCCGGCTGAATATTCTGCCAGTACTTTCTGCATCTCCTCATTGTCAGGACTTGCATTTACGATACACAGCTCCCAGTTTGAATAAGTCTGAACGATCAGTGATTCTATCATCTGTCTCAAAAATTCTACAGGTGTCTGATAAGCCGGAACTGCAATGCTGATCAGCGGTGAATAATCAAATTTCTGTTTCCTCTGTGTTTCCAGTGTTTCCTCCGTCGGAATGTAAGCCCGGTACCATGGACCATATGGTACTTCTTCCGGTTCAAAACGTTCATGCAGCCTGATCCAGAATTCCTTTGGTCCATAATGCTTCATGTAGCGGAACCCTTTCCGGATCGTATAGGGGGAAAGCTTCCTGAACATTTTCGTCCACTGGATTTTTCCTCCTGCAGATGGTTTTTTACTCATATGATAACCTCGATTTTTACTATGATTTTTTATTTTAACATTGTATGATATTTTTTGCAAGAAAGGAGAGAAATGTGTTATACTGTTATTGTTTTTATGTTATCGTTTTTATGTAACTGTTCACATACAATGAACAGTTACTTCTCAACATTTTTATGCACAGGAGTATTATATATCATGATGATAAAGAAAAAAAGAATCACTGCAGCCCTGCTGGCTCTGGGACTTGGTGCTGTCACCATGTTTTCACAGTTTCCGGTATCTGCTGCTGAAGAAACAGCTCAGAATACAGACGCCGCCGCACAGACAGCAGATCCGTCTGTCGTAGTCACCAACGGTATCGACGGATGGCCCCAGGCTTCCGATATTTCGTCTGCCGCAGCAATTGTAATGGAAACTTCCACTAACACAGTCCTGTATTCCAAAAATGCAGATCAGCCCCTTTACCCTGCAAGCGCAGTCAAGATCATGACCTGCCTGATTGCTCTTGAGAACAGCAGTCTGGATGAACAGGTAACCATGACTGCAACCGGTGTTTCCGGTGTTACTGACGGAGGAGCCAATATTTCCTCACAGTTAGATGAGGTTTTCACCATGGAACAATGTTTATATGCCATCATGGTTGCCTCTGCCAATGATATCGCACTGCAGGTAGCTGAACATGTGGGAGGTTCTGTGGATGCTTTTGTACAGATAATGAATACCCGGGCACAGGAACTTGGCTGCACCAATACTGTCTTTACCAATCCTACCGGTCTTCCTGATGAGAACCAGCATATCACCGCCCATGATATGGCTCTGATCATGGAAGCAGCTATGGCAAATGACACTTTCCGCACTATTGCAGCAACTACTTCCTATACACTTCCGGCAACAAATGTTTCCGGCGGTGAACGTGTACTCACAAACAATTTTACCATGATAAACAGCACCAGCGACGGTTATTATAAACCCTGTATCGGCGGTAAGGAAGGGTACACAGAAGCTTCCGGAAGTACCTTGGTATGTGAAGCTTCCAAAAATAACATGAAGCTGGTATGCATTGTATTAAATGGCGCATCCGGTGTTACCAATAATGAAGCGATCGCGCTTCTCAATTATGGTTTTGACAATTTTGCACCCCTTACCATCGCAGACGATGATTTTAACCGTCTTTCCGGTGGTACAGTCATTGCACCAAACGGTGCCACAGAAGATAATCTGACCACAGAAGATACTTCTTCTGACGGACAGATCACACGCCAGTATTACTTTGGAGGAACTCCTGTAGGAACTGCTATTCTGGAAGACGCAGAGCAGCAGACAAATGATGCCGCAGTAACCGGTCAGAAGAATATGGAGGCAGCACAGGCATATTCTGCTTCCCACACAACTGCTCCTTATTATATCATCGGGGCGATCGGAGCAGCATTCCTGCTGTTTTTCCTGTTCCTGATGATCAAAGTGATCAAATCCTGAAGCCTGCTTCTGAATACCAGACAGTAACCATTTCTTTGATAGATAAAATAGATAAATTTAAGGGACTTCCGCAAGAGCTTTTCATGCGGCAGTCCCTTTATTTCTTTTAAGGCAAGATTAAAAATGCCCAGCAGGCAAATGGCGAAATCACCAGCAGTACAGTCAGTACTCTGTATATCAAACTCCGCACCTTTTCATTTTTCACTGTTTTTGTCAGAATATTATTCCAGCCCAGCGTAACAAAGTACATCAGAGGATATAATGCAGGCATAAGATATCTTCCCTGTGGCTGATTATCACTGTAATAAACATAATACAGAAACAGAAATACCGGAATCATAATCAGAAATACCATCATCAAATGGAAAATACCTTCTTTATTCCACTCTCGGGATATCACCTTTGTTTTGATCTTCCATCTGTCATTTCCAACTGCTTTCCGCTGTGCAACATACATTTTTTTTCTCAGATCAAATGTCTCTTTTACAAAAAATACACTGATGATCCCAACAGCAAAGAACAGCATATACAGTTTGCTGACCGTATATGGCATATAAATTTCCATCTGTCCAAAAGTACCGATGAAACTTACACACACTGTCAGAATCCAGTTATGATACCAGCCGGGATCCTGATAAAGGATAATATCTTTCCAGTTCCATCCCAGCTTTGCAGGCGTCGGATACAGTGAAGGTCTGTAATCCTTCTGAGCATATTTTTCCGCACATTCCGCACAGGATTTCCTTCCCAGGAAATCTCCGTTATACAAAACTGCGTTACGGATGAACCACCAGCCGCAGAGAACTAAAGTAACTGCTGCGATCACTGCTCCTCTGCTGAAAAGGAAACGAACTCTCTGTGAAAAAGCTTCTTCTCTGCAGAGTAATACCGTAAAACAGAAGAAGAAAAAACTGCAGAGTATCCAGCCATACGCATTATAATAAGACAATGCACATACAGCCATTCCCACTGCAAGGAGTATACAGTTTTTCCATGTCCAGTCTTCTCTCAGATAAGAGGCCCATGCATACAAGATCATGGCTGCTGCCAGCAGTGCCAGTGAGTCTGTATTCACATAAGTTCCCATAAAGATTGCCTGCGGCATAAATCCTGCCAGTGCTGCAAACAGCCATCTAACTTCTCTGGAATATTTTTCTTTCGGAAACAGTTTGCCCGAAGCTTTTACAACAAAATACACTGCACCTGTGACAAACAATACATCTGCCATACGTGCAATTTTGAACATGGAGTATCCCGGATCTGCAAAAAGCCGGGATATTCTCATAAATAATGCAGACACCATATAAGATACAACCGGATAATATGCATAGGAAATTCCCCACACTTTATTCCTGACAGCCGGATCATCTCCCCCCGGAAGAGCTCCATGATGTTTATAAATGTAATCTGCAACATAATATCTCATCTGTTCATCCGGCCCTGAATTAAAAGGCTGTGTCATCGCCCAGGTTGTCAGCAGGATAAACGCCAGAAATACAAAAATGAAAATTTCTGTTTTTTCATTGATCTCTTTCTTTTTCTTTAACATATCTTCTTTCACATTCATTTTATAGCAATTTCATCTTCAGATTCTTTTCAGAGAAAAGTCCTGGCTCTTCAGAGTGAGATTGGGGTTATAATAAGGATCTCCGTTCTCCAGGATCTCCGGCCATTTTTTCTCAAAGGTGGCAATTTCTTTGTTAAATCGTGCCACTTTTTCCGGAGTATCCTCAAGGCCTCTGGATTTGGATTCATAATGGTATAATTCCGCATATGGATTATACACGATCAGATATCCCGCCTTTCTCAGCTTCATGCAGAAATCAATATCATTAAATGCAACAGCCAGTTCCTCTGAAAGTCCTCCCACTGCATCAAATGCAGATTTCTTCACCATCATGCAGGCAGCTGTAACCGCACTGTAATCCTGTGCACAGATAATTCTGTGACAATATCCGGTGGTACCTCTCTTCTGTTGGACAAAACAGTGTCCTGCAATTCCGCCAAAACCGATCACAACACCTGCATGCTGGATCGTGTCATCCTCATAATAAAGTCTTGCACCCACTGCGCCTACATCCTTACGCATGCAATAACCCAGGAGTTCTTCCAGACAGTCCGAATTAATGATCTCTGTATCATTGTTAAGCAGAAGCAGATACTCACCCTTTGCAAAAGATGCACCATAGTTATTAATGGCAGAATAGTTAAAGACTCCGTCCCAGTATACCATGCGAACCTTCGGATTCTCTGCCTCCAGTTTTTTGTAATATTCAAAAGTAGCAGAATCTGTACTGTTATTCTCTACAATAATGTACTCATAATTTTTGTACGTAGATTTCTGTTCAATGGATTCCATACATCTCTTCAGATCATCAATATGGTCTTTATTCGGAATAATAATAGAAATCAGCGGATCATGATCTCTGATAAACTTCGTTCTGTATAGCCCCAGATATTCACCCTTAAAAACCTCTGCGTGGATTCCTGTTCTCTCATAGTGAGCCTGTACTGCACGTCTTCCGGCTTCAAAGGCATAAAGCTTGCTCTCGGGATTCTCTGCTGTGGAGTCCTCATGGCAACGCCAGTGATACAGGATTTTTGGAATATGACAGATTTCTTCATCCTTTACTGCTTCCACACAGCGTAACACAAAATCATAATCCTGTGCACCGTCAAACTCACTTCGCAGCCCGCCAACTTTTTCAATTACTTTTTGTGATACCACAAACAGATGGCAGATATAATTGACCGTACACAGCAAATCCGGATTATAGTCCGGTTTAAAATGCGGCTGAAAGAATTTATGTCCATCCATAGACATCTTATCTTCATCTGTGTAGATCACCAGTGTCTGCGGTTTCTCATTTATTGCTTTCACACATTCAAATAATGCATTCGGCGTCAGCTCATCATCATGATCTGCAAAGGCAATGAAATCACCTGTTGCAATTTCAATGGCACTGTTGGTATTCTCTGAAATCTGAAGCGGCTCCTCATGAGAAACGTATTTAATTCTGTTATCCTTCGCTGTCAGTTCTTTTAACAATTCCGTCAGCGGTGACTGTGCGCCGCTTCCGTCAGAGAAACAAAGTTCCCAGTTTGAATAAGTCTGTTCCTGAAATGATTCTGTCAGTCTTCTGAGATATTTCTCCGGTGTCTTATACAGAGGTACTACAAAAGAAATTTTGGGTCTGTATCCAAAGGATGTTTTCTTCTGTTTCTCCAGTTCGTTCCTGTCCGGCAGATGATGTCTGATCCATTTCTGATAGGATGGCGGTCCCTGACGTACGTTTTTAACCTTTGTCACTACCTTCTCGGCAAGAGCTGTCACACCCTGAGATTTCCAGTAGCGGATTCCTTTTTCTACATATTTGTCTACTTTCTTTGCCAGAATATCGGCTTTTCTTAAAGGAACCACATGTACAGTTTTCTTCTCGCCTGCATAGAACGCCACATACAGGCATTTTCCCGAAACGTTGGTGATCTCAGAGAAGAATCCTGTCTTTCCCGGATCCTGTACTTCTTCAAACAGCTGGTTGACATCCACCCTGTCTGTTCTCTGGATTTCAGCGGCAACCGGCTTTTTATCCGCATCAAAGATACGGACAGTCACAGGCTTCGGTGCAATGGCCCACCCTCTGATCCGCACAGTTCCCTGTTCTGCACTCTCTTCTTCAAAATATACCTGCGGTTTATCTCTTTTTTTATCCAGTTCACCGGCAGTGATGGAAAACCAGACATGTTTTTTATCCGAAAACTTCTCATAGATCACAAGCTTATGATACCCCTCCAGATTTTCCGGTATCTGAACAGTTGCCGTAATCTGTATTCCCTGCATTTTCTCCGGATCTTTAAAACGTTCCAGTGCACTTACATTTTCATTTTCTTTCACAGACACCTTCAGTTTGTGCTGATCCAGATATGCCTCCATCACCGCATCTTTCGGCCAGTGTCCCTGCACAATATACTGTGTCCTGTCTGATAAATGAAATCTTTCTCTTACTACTTCAAATATTTCCTTAGGCATGTTAATCTCCGTTCTTCTCCTGTTTTCTCAGAGAACAGTCTGTGTTGTTTAATGTCAGATTGGGATTATAATAAGGATCTCCTTTCAGGAGCTCTCTTTCCCATTTTCTCCGGAAACAGTTTACTTCTCTGGAAAAACGCAGCTGTTTCTCCGGTGTATCTTCCATTCCTCTGGATTTGGATTCATAATGATACAGTTCTGCATACGGTGTGAATACAATTTTCACTCCATATTTTCTCACTTTCATACAGAGGTCAATATCATTAAATGCAACCTTCAGTTCCTCGTCAAATCCTCCGACTGCTTTAAAAACAGAAGTCTTTACCATCATGCAGGCGGCAGTGACTGCACTTATCTCCTGCACACAGCGCAGACGTCCCATATATCCTTCCGCATCCCGGGGAAGTTTACATAATACATGGGCAGCAACTCCACCAAGACCAACTACCACTCCTGCATGCTGAATGGTATCATCCGGATAATACAGTTTCACTCCCACAATGCCGACCTCTTTTCGCTGACACTGTCCGATCATCCGCTCCAGCCAGTCCGGTGTGATCACCGTCACATCGTTATTCAGGCAGAGAATATAATCGCCTTTTGCAAATGTAAACCCGAAATTGTTCAGGGCAGAATAATTAAAGCCCGACTTCCAGTAAACGACCCGGATGCCGTCCCTGCCGTCAATCTCTTTGTAATAATCAAAAATCTCCTGCCCGGTGCTGTTATTCTCCACAATAATGATCTCATAATTACAATAGGTTGATTTCTCTTTGATGGAATCCAGACACTTTTTGAGTGTCTCTTTTTCATCCTTGTTCGGAATGATGATCGAGACGAGCGGTTCGCCCGTCACCTGATATTTCGCCCGGTAAAATCCAGGGAACAGCGTATCAGTCACTTCTGCCTCTTCCCCGCAGCGGCGGATGTGCTCTGTCACTGCCCGTTTTCCGGCATCGTAGGCATACTTTTTGCTGAGCGGATTGTCCGCTGTGGAAGCCTTGTGCACCCGCCAGTGGTACAGCACCTTCGGAATATGCTCGATTCCTTTTGCTTTTTCAACACAACGGAACAAAAACTCGTGATCCTGTGCTCCGTCAAATTCTTTTTTCTGGCCGCCCACTTCCTGCACCAGTGTCTTTTTCACAACCAGCAGATGGCAAATATAATTGTTGGAACGCAGCAAATCAAGATTGAAATCCGGCTTGAAATTTGGCTGATAACGCTCGGAAAGATCACTTGTCACCTTGTCCTCATCTGTGTAAACAATCTCCGCCCCTGTTTTGCAGATCCGATCCGCCACTTCATAGAGGGCATTTTCAGAAAGCAGATCATCATGGTCAAACAGAGCAATATAATCGCCGTCCGCCAGTTCCATCGCTGCATTCGTGTTGTCTGCGATGCCCAGATTTTCCGCAAGGATCTTATATTTGATACGTTTATCAGAAAGATAACTGTCAACGATCCGTTTTGTCTCTGCGGTATCTCCACTTCCGTCTGCAATGCACAGCTGCCAGTGCGGATAGGTCTGTGCCGTCACCGATTCGATCATCTGCCGCAGAAAAACTTCCGGTGTTTTGTAAATCGGAACCACAACACTGATCAGCGGCGGATACTCCCAGATCCGTTCTCTCTGTGCTTTTCGCTCCTCATCCGTCAGAATATCATTCTTACACCACTCATTATAATCGACTTCTTCTTTTTCAAATCGCTCTGATAATCGCACTTTAAATTCCTGAAAACCATACTGCCTCAAATAAGAAAATCCCTTTTTGATCGTGTAGGGATTCAGGCTTTTTGCCAGTTTCGAAAAATCCATACGTTTCCTCTCTTACTTTTCTGCTCTTCCGGAAAACATTTCCATCCAGAGCATTTATCTTAACTTTTTCCTCTGTTTCACCTGAAAAGACTCTTTGTACACTATAGTATAGAGAAAGCTTTTCTGTCAAGTGTCGGATTTTCTCCCGCATTTTTGATTGCAAGATTTCCGGCAGATGTGATATTATGAGTCAAGGGACAAATGGACACAAAACGGATGCTTGCATACGTATTTGTGTCTATGAGGACCGCTAAAACATGAGAAAGCAGCCATTTTTTGTAAAAAAATGAGCGAATTTCGAATGTTTGCGTGATTTTGGAAGTGCAGAGCACGAAAAAATCACGTATGACTCATAAAGATTTCCAGTTGTTGAGACGCTTATCATATAGAAAGGACAAAGTGAAAACGATGATTTCAGATAAAACAGATTCCAGTTCGGATAAAAACACAAAAAAAGCAAAGAACAAAGTCCTCGGACATTTGCTCTCGCTTTTTTTCGGCATACTGCTTGGCGGCCTGCTCTGCCTGCTTCTGGTTGTGGCCGCACGCCACATGGGTCTGATCTCTTTTGGAGAAGCAGATTCTTTTTACGATACCGCCGTTTCCTATTACAGTGAGCAGTTCGGCGATGCCGCTTCCGCCCAGAGCCAGGACCCGCCCTCTTTTGCACGTTTTTATACGCGTGCGGCAGATACCTCCATCTTAAACAGCGATGTCTCCCTCGATCTGGAGCGAATTCTTCAGGAGAATGTTCTGCTGGAAGGGGAAAGATCGGAGGATGCCGATACTGCTGATTCCGACACTGCGGATTCGGAAAGTGCGACCGCTTCCCTTGCAAAAGAGATCACCGGAAAGAAGATACGTCCGGCATCAAAACTTCAGGAAAGCTGCACCCTGGACGGCATTTCCCGAGACTTTACGGATCTTACGGTAAATCCCTCCTCTCCGGCAGCTATCCAGCTTGATACCGCCACATCAAGACTTTACCAGCGAGTTTATCTTATTTTTGCTCTGACAGCTGATTCTGACGGCACGCTGACCGTCTCACAGAATTCGGACATGATATATCAGATCCCGTTTACGTGGTATGTTCCCTGTTTTCTGTGTATGTGCAGGTAAGGATATGGGTGTCCGT
>OHAI01001023.1_pt1 | contig 22032 bp, 21 predicted proteins | sample 1577091 | NCBI WGS metagenome assembly OHAI01 (sample SAMEA3541548, study PRJEB24748) | human gut metagenome | biome: human gut; feature: human-associated habitat; material: faeces | place: China | collected 2012
AAGTAGTCTATAAGTCCGATAAGAAGTATTCCGACAAAGAATGATACTACCGCGATATAATATCCCACAGTGTCATTTGTAGCTGACGCGATATATGTGCGTGACTTCTGAAAAATTTCAATCATTGAAACGTATATCATTACTCCGGCTGAAAATCCGAGCGAGCCGGCGAGAAATTTTGTATTTGTGGTTTTTGCAAACAATGCTATTATACTGCCGATTCCGGTTGCAAGTCCTGCCATAACCGTCAGCGACAGCGCGAACAGTACATTTGTTTCCACTAAAATCATCTCCTTAAAAGTTCTTATGGTATAATACGTTGCACGAATTTTTTTTGTTACTTAAATTAATTGTTGCCAATTTCAAAAAAAGGGTATATAATTAGTTGAAAATACTTATATAGAATAGATAAGGAAATGATTTATGTTAGAGATTACTTCTTCATCAAACAATAAATGCAAATATGTAAAATCGCTGTCGCAGAAAAAATCAAGGCAGAAATACGGTGAGTATACAATAGAAGGAATAAAATCGGTATCGGACGCATTAAATTCCGAAAGGGAGATAACGGCACTATATGTATCGGATAGTTTTTTTGAAAACGAGAATTTCAAATATCCGAAAGATATTTCATTATACAAGGTACAAGACGACGTATTTATGAAAATGTGCGATACAAAAGCACCGCAGGGCATACTTGCGGTTGTGAAAATCGAAGATGAAACCGATTTTACACCCAACACGGAAAATCGTATATATATTGCGACTGTATAAATGACCCGGGTAATCTCGGAACGATAATCAGAACGGCTGATGCGGCAGGATTTGACGGAGTGTTGTTGTCGGATGGGTGCGTTGATTTATACAGTCCGAAAACGGTGCGTTCAAGTATGGGTTCGTTTTTTAATATGAGAGTTGTAACAGGTGTGTCATATGAAAAACTCAGCGAATACAAAAACAGCGGTTTTCAGCTTATCGGCGGTGCACTTGGTGACAATACAATAGATTACCGCAGTGCGGATATGGAAAAACCTACTATTATAATAGTAGGAAATGAGGCAAACGGAATATCGGAAGATGTTCAGAAAATGTGTCAATGCGTTAAAATTCCGATTTTGGGAAAAGCCGAATCGCTAAATGCGGGAGTTGCGGCGGCAATATTAATGTACGAACTTGTTCGCCAAAGGTCTTGACAATTTTTGAGATTTGTAGTAATGTAACAGATGTATTTTAGGTGGTGGATTGATGGAACATATACTTTATTGGTTATGGCTTACAACTAAATACGGTGTTACGCCATCAAAAATTAAAGTACTTTTAGAGTATTTTAAAACTGTTGAAGAAATATATTTTTCAAAAAACTTCAATAATATATACGGTTTGAGTGATAAAATAAAATCAAGTCTTGCAGACAAGGATTTATCCAAAGCAGAAAAAATACTTGAACAAACCGCAAAATTAAATCAGAAAATATTGGTTTACGACAGTGAAAGCTATCCGCAAATATTAAAGAATATATCAAGTCCGCCGTATGTCTTGTATGTACAGGGCAAGGTGTTGGAGCTTGATAAGGTGCTTACAATAGGCGTTGTGGGTACACGAAATTCGTCGGAATACGGACGTGTTGTGACGGACAGGATATGTCGCGAATTGGCACAATACGGTGCGGTGACTGTCGGCGGACTGGCAAGAGGTATTGATACGGTCGGTGCGTGGGCAACACTTGATGTCGGCGGAGTGGCAGTCGGTGTTGTCGGCAGCGGACTTGATATAGTGTATCCGTCGGAAAATGTTGAACTTGTCAAAGCAATTACCGAAAAAGGTTGTATAATATCAGAATACGCACCCGGTACACCGCCTGTAAGAAATCATTTTCCTGCAAGGAACAGAATTATAGCGGGACTGTCACGCGGAATACTCGTAACGGAAGCACCGGAAAAGAGCGGCGCGCTTATAACAGCAAAATATGCACTTGAAAATGACAGAGATGTATTTGCGGTACCGAGAAATATTACAGATACAAATTCCTTGGGAACGAACAAAATCATTCAACAGGGTGCAAAACTGATAAACGGCGCAGCGGATATAATAAGCGAATATCCGTATGCCGAAAAAGTTATACCTAAAAAGGTAAAAAGTGAGCCGATACAAAAAATTGTTGATGACAGTAAATACAGCAAACTAAATGAATTTGAAAAACAGATAATAGATATATTAAAGAAAAGCGATATGCAGATAGATGAACTTTCAAGGGAACTGAAAAGAAATGTAAGCGAGATAAATACAAAGCTTATAATGCTTGAAGTCAAGGGATTGGTTAAGAAACTTCCCGGAAGTAAATATCAACTGAAATTATAGATACGGAGGAAATTATATGGCAACGAAAAAGCTGTTAATAGTGGAGTCACCGGCGAAAGCGGGGACAATAAAAAAATATCTTGGCAAGGACTATACAGTTATGGCGTCTATGGGGCATATAATCGACCTTCCGAAAAGTCAAATGGGTATAGACTTTGAAAATGATTACACACCGAAATATATAACAATACGCGGTAAAGGACAGCTGCTTACACAACTGAAAAAAGAGGCTAAAAAAGCAGATGTAGTTTATCTCGCAACTGACCCGGACCGCGAGGGTGAGGCAATAAGCTGGCATTTGGCGGAGGCACTTAAAATAGACCCCGAGTCAAATTGCCGTGTAACGTTTAACGAAATTACAAAAACAGCCGTTAAGGCGGCAATAAAACAGCCGAGAAAGATTGATATGGATCTTGTTGACGCACAACAGGCAAGACGTGTGCTTGACAGAATTGTGGGTTATACAATCAGTCCTATTCTTTGGGAAAAGGTTAAAAGAGGACTTAGTGCCGGTCGTGTACAGTCTGTTGCGACAAAGCTTATATGTGACAGGGAAGAAGAAATCGAAAACTTTACTCCTCAGGAATATTGGTCAATCGAAACGGTTTTGAATGATCCGAAAAGTAAAAAGGATTTTAATGCAAAATATTACGGTGAAAAGGGCAAAGAAGTAAAGCTAAACAATGCCGAAGAAACAAAGAAAGTTTCGGATGCAATAGCAAATGCCGATTTTGTTATAGAAAAGGTTAAAAGAGGTCAGCAAAAGCGTAATCCTCAACCGCCGTTTACGACAAGTACTCTGCAGCAGGACGCGTCAAGAAAGTATAATTTCCAAGCGGCAAAAACAATGCAGATTGCACAAACTCTTTACGAAGGTATTAACCTCGGCGGAAAGATAGGAACAATAGGTCTTATAACGTATATGAGAACAGATTCGCTAAGAATTGCCGACGACGCACAGAAAGAGGCGGTTGCATATTTGACTGAAAATTACGGAAGCGAATATGTAAAGGCAAAGCAATACAAGACAAAAAAGAATGCACAGGACGCCCATGAGGCTATCAGACCGACTTCAATAAACATAAAGCCGATTGATATTAAGGATAAACTTACAAACGACCAATACAGACTTTATAAGCTTATTTGGGAACGATTTGCCGCAAGTCAGATGACAAGTGTGGTATATGACACAATGCAGGTAACTATTGACGCAAACGGTCATACATTTAAGGCAAGCGGTTCAAACATAAAGTTTAAGGGTTATATGACGGTGTACGTTGAGTCAACGGACAACAAGGAAAAGAAAGAAAAAATGCTTCCTAACCTTGAAGAAAATCAAACCGTTACACTTAAAAGTTCGGAGGAAAAGCAACACTTTACTCAACCTCCCGCAAGATATTCGGACGCTACGCTTATCAAGGAGCTTGAAGAAAACGGCATAGGCAGACCATCAACGTATGCGCCGACCATTTCAACAATTGTGTCAAGAGGATATGTTGTAAGAAGTAAGAAACAGCTTGTTCCGACAGAACTGGGCTTTGTTACGTCGGAAATTATGAAAAATAACTTTTCGGATATTGTGGACGTTGAATTTACGGCTGATATGGAAAAAGAGCTTGACAGCGTTGAAGAAGGCGAATTGAATTGGAAAAAGCTGATTAACGATTTTTATCCGTCATTTAAGGATACACTTGAAAAGGCACAGAAGAACATCGAAAAAATTCAGATTAAAGACGAAGAATCAGATGTTGTATGTGAAAAGTGCGGAAGAAAAATGGTGTACAAGCTGAGTAAATTCGGTAAATTCTTGGCTTGTCCGGGTTATCCGGAATGTAAAAATACAAAGGCTATCCGCGAAGAAACAGGTGCGAAATGCCCTAAGTGCGGCGGTGAAATACTTGTTAAAAAGTCAAGGAGAGGTAAGGTTTACTACGGTTGTGAACATTCGCCGAAGTGTGACTTTATGGTATGGGATATGCCTGTTAAGGACGAGGCTTGTCCGCAGTGCGGCGGCTTGCTCCTTAAAAAGCAAGGCAGAAACGGTAAGATTTTCTGCTATAACGAAGATTGTAAATATGAGAGAAAGTTAAAGGACGAAAAGAAGTGAAAGTAAAAGTTATAGGAGCCGGACTTGCCGGTTGTGAGGCGGTATGGCAGCTTGTAAAGCATGGGATTGACGTTGACCTTTACGAAATGAAACCGGTAAAGTATTCACCGGCACATTCAAATGAAAATTTTGCGGAACTTGTGTGTTCAAACTCTTTGAAGGCTGACAGAATTGAAAACGCGTGCGGTCTTTTAAAAGAAGAAATGCGTATGTTTGATTCGGTTATGATGGATGCGGCTGATATAAGCCGTGTTCCTGCCGGCGGTGCTTTGGCGGTTGACAGAGATGTTTTTGCAAAGCATATAACGGAAAAAATTAAAAATCATCCGCGTGTAACCGTATTTAATGAAGAAGTTACGGAAATCAATCCCGATGAATATACAATAATCGCAACAGGTCCGCTTACTTCGGACGGACTTGCCGATGAAATAAAGAAAATTACAGGTTCGGACGAATTGTACTTTTATGACGCAGCCGCACCGATTGTGACGGAAGAAAGTATTGATAAAGACAAAGTTTTCAAAGCGGCAAGATACGATAAAGGTACTGCCGATTATATCAACTGTCCGATGACAAAAGAGGAATACACCGCTTTTTATAACGAGCTTATCACGGCTGAAACAGCACCGCTTAAAGAATTTGAAAATCAAAAGGTTTTCGAGGGATGTATGCCTGTTGAGGTTATGGCAAAAAGAGGTGAACAGACGCTTGTGTTCGGACCGCTAAAACCTGTCGGTCTTGTCAATCCGAAGACGGGCAAGGACGACGCATATGCGGTTGTTCAGCTAAGACAGGATAATAAAGAGGGTACGCTCTATAACCTTGTCGGTTTTCAGACGAATTTGAAATGGGGAGAGCAAAAACGCGTGTTCTCAATGATTCCGGGACTTGAAAATGCCGAATTTGTGCGTTACGGAGTTATGCACAGAAACACTTATATAAATTCTCCGACGCTTTTAAATAAGTATTATCAAATGGAGAAGTACCCGAAAGTATTTTTTGCGGGACAGATAACGGGTGTCGAAGGTTATGTTGAGTCGGCGTCAAGCGGAATACTTGCCGGATATAATATGGCGGCTATGCTTAACGGAAAAGATATGTTTGAACCGGATTCAAAAACTTGTATCGGTGCATTACCGCTTTATATTTCAAATTCTGCAAATACAAAGTTCCAGCCTATGAATGCGAATTTCGGCATTATAGACGGACTTAACGAAAGAATAAGAAATAAAGCCGAACGCTATAATAAAATAGCAAATCGTGCTTTAGATATAATGAAAGATAAATTGAAAGGTGAGAATGATGATGAGTAAAAAGAAAATTATAGCATTGGCAATGTCAGCCGTTATGGCAGTCGGAATGATTGCAGGTTGCGGAAGTACAAAAGATTCAGGCACAGACACAGCACAAACAGAAAGCACAGAAAAGGTAACTCCTACATTTATGTACTTTGTGGCAAATGCGGACGATAACTTTGACGCAACAAACACAATGTACACTGAACTTGAAAACGAATATAAGGACAAAATCAACTTCCAACTTGTAAATGTTGACGAAAATCCCGAGGCACTTGAAAACTTCTCATTGGTAAAAGACCAAACTCCGGCACTTATTATGCTTGATACATCAAACAATATCTCGGCTATTGAATTTAAGTGCAGTGACAAGGATAAACTAAAAACAGACATAGACAATGCACTTGGCAAATAATCGAAAAGATGAGCGATACAACCGTATCGCTCTTTTTTGTATAATAATCTCTGTTTTTTCAAAAGATAGATGAAAAAAGGAGATTGTATAAATGCAGAATATAAGAACAGACTTGGCGGTGGAGGCACACGAACTCAGCAGACGTGAGGCGAAAAATGCAACGGAAATAGACGGTGTTATATCCGATGTGCGTACAGAGGACGGAATAACCGTTACGAATATAGAAATAACAAACGAAAACGGAAGTAAGGCACTCGGCAAGGCGATAGGCAATTATATAACGATTGAGTCGCCGAATTTGAAATACAGTATTGATATATACGAAAGGGTATGCACTCTTATTTCGGAGGAAATTCGTAAAATGGCCGATATAAAAAGTGACAGCCTTACACTTGTCGTAGGACTCGGAAACCGTGACATAACGCCTGACGCACTCGGTACGGAAGTGGTGTCAAGGCTGTTGGTGACACATCATATAAAACAGAATATGAAAGATTTTTTTGATGATAATATAAGCGGTGTATGTGCGTTGATACCCGGAGTTCTCGGAACGACAGGCATTGAGACTGCTGAGATTATCAAGGCGGTAAGCGAAAAGGTGAAACCGAATCTTATTATCGCCGTTGACGCAATGGCGGCGGCGGATATAAGACGTGTTTCGACCACTGTACAAATATCGGATACGGGTATTCAACCGGGTGCCGGTGTGGGAAATAACAGAGAATGTCTTAATGAAGAAACGATTGGTGCAAAGGTGATTGCGATAGGTGTACCGACCGTTATAGACGCCGCAACAATATCAAAGGTTGAAATACCAAAAGAGCTTGCACCGCTTATGGTTACGACAAAGGACATTGACCTTGTAATCGAAAGAACGGCTAAAACCGTTGCAAACGGAATTAATCTTGCACTGCACCGAGATATGACATTAAGGGATATAGAAAGCTATGTCTAAGTCCGTTGACAGTTCTAAAAATCACATCATAGATGTAATTTTTGAGGATTTTCGATGATTGACATATGGTTTGTTTTGGGGTAAAATATATTAAAAACAGTAAAGGAGAAACGGAATGGAAAGTATTAATATAAATTCAAATATAAATCTGTATTATATACCTATGACGAAATTGAAAACAACTACGATTGACGTATATATTCACAGAGATTTAAACGAAGAAGAATCGTCGCTTAACGCACTTTTGCCTTATGTGCTTAAAAGAGGCTGCAAACTTTGCAGTGACAGTGAGGCAATTTCAAAGTATCTTGAGAATCTGTACGGTGCCGGAGTCGGCGTCGGAGTTTTAAAACGCGGTGACGATCATATTTTGCACGTTGCATTTGAAACAATTTCCGATAAATATGCACCGAACGGTGAAAAACTTTGTGACAGCGTTATTGACCTTATGCTGTCAATAATGTTTGAATCAACTTCATTCAGCGATGAAATTGTCGAACAGGAAAAGAAAAACGCAAAAGACAGAATAATGGCAATGATGAACGATAAGCGTCAGTATGCTGTAGAACGCTGTATCGAAACAATGTTTGAGGGTGAAAATTATGCAATTTCAAAACTCGGTACACAAGAGGGTATTGATAAAATAACTGCCGACAATTTGAAAAAGCATTATGAAAATATTATTACATCATCTGTTATTGATATTTATATATGCGGTGATGCGGACGCAAATGCACTTGCCGAAAAAATAAAGAAATACACAGGCAAAATTGCGTTTAAGAATGCGGATATTCCTAAGACGGAAATATATGTTCCGAAGAACGAAGTTAAAAACGTTACTGATAAAATGGACGTTGTACAAGGCAAACTTTGTATGGGATTTTCAACAGGCATAAAGCCTACAGACAGTGATTATCCCGCATTGATGGTTGCAAACAGTATATTCGGCGGCGGCGCTCACTCGAAGTTGTTTAACAATGTGCGTGAAAAGCTTAGCTTGTGCTATTATGCCTCGGGCAGTCTTGACAAAAACAAAGGCGCTTTGTTTGTAAACGCAGGTATTGAATTTAAGAATTTCCAAAAGGCATATGATGAAATACTTGTTCAGCTTGAGAATGTTAAAAACGGCGAAATATCACAGCTTGAATATGAGTCAAGCATTAATGCAATTATAAATTCGCTTGAATCATACAAGGACGACCAAGATATGTTGCAGTCATTCTATTTGGGACAGAAAATAGTCGGAACTGATTATGATATAGACACGCTTAAAGAAAAGATAAGCAAGATAACGATGGAGGACGCTGCAAGAGTGTTTAAAAACGTTAAACTTGAAACAGTGTATTTCTTAACGGGAAAGGAGGATGCGTAATGGAATTGCAGTACAGAAAAAATGACAAAACAGGTGAGGAACTGTATTACACAACACATTCTTCAGGACTCGGAATATATATAATTCCTAAAAAAGATTACAGCAAAACGTATGCAATATTCGGTACAAGATACGGCTCTGTCGATTCAAAGTTTGTTGTACCGGGTGAGAGTGAGCTTACTGAAGTGCCTGACGGTATAGCACATTATCTTGAACATAAAATGTTCGACCAGCCGGACGGCAGTAATGTATTTGATAAATTTTCAAAGTACGGCGGCAATGCAAATGCGTTTACATCATTTAATATAACGGCGTATCTGTTCTCGGCAACGTCTAATATCGAAGAAAATATCGAAACGCTTATGGACTATGTTCAAAGTCCGTATTTTACGGAGGAAAGCGTACAAAAGGAACAGGGTATTATCGGACAGGAAATAAGAATGTATGACGACAGCGGAAGCTGGAAGTTGTTCTTTAATTTTCTGAACTGCCTGTACAAAGAACACCCTGTTAAAAAAGAAATTGCAGGTACGGTTGAAAGTATAAGCCATATAACGCCTGAATATTTGTATAAGTGCTACGATACATTTTATAACTTGTCAAATATGTCGATAGTTGTTGTCGGAAATGTTGACCCTGTTAAGATTTCTAAGGTTATTGAAAACGGTGTAAAGAAGAATGAGCCGTTTGAAGAGAAGATTAAAAAGGTATATCCGACAGAGCCTGATGAAGTGGCAAAACATTACGCAGAACAAAGTTTGAGCGTTGCAATGCCGTTGTTTATGACAGGTTTTAAAGATACAAATAACGGTTTCGGCGGTGATGAGCTTTTAAAGAAAAGTATAGAAACGAATATTATTTTAAAAATGCTTTTCGGAAGAAGTTCAAAGTTTTATAAGAGCCTTTACGAAAAAGGACTTATAAACAACAGATTTTCACTTGAATACACAATGCAGCCTGATTATGCGTATTCATCAATAGACGGTGAAAGCAGTGACCCTAAGGCAGTGTATGAGGCGGTTATAAACGAAGTTGAAGAAACAAGAAAGAACGGTCTTTCAAAAGAAGATTTTGAGAGAATTAAAAAGGTTGTTTGGGGCGAATATATCCGTTCACAGAATGATGTAGAAGATTATGCAGTGACATTTTTACAGATGTTGTTTATGGATATTGATTATTTCAATTTCTATGATGTGTATAAGACAATAACTTTTGAAGATGTTCAAAAACGTTTTGAAGAACATTTCGTCAAAGAACATTCGGCATTGTCGGTAATCAATCCTGTATAAAAAATATCGGTGACAAACAAAAATACACCTATGTTAAGAGGTGTATTTTTTTGTGCATAAAATTAAGTATTTTTACGAAAACTAACAAACAAGGAGATGATAATATGAATAACAGACTCGGACGGCAGACTGTTACGTTTGACAATCCGCCGATAATAATAGAAACCGCCTCGACAGTGGGTCAAAAAGAGGGAAAAGGACCGCTTAAAAGTACATTTGACGTAATACTTGACGATGATACTTTAGGTGAAAAGTCGTGGGAAAAATCGGAGAGTATGCTCCAAAAAAAGACCGCACTTTTAGCACTTGAAAAAGCAAAATTACAACAAAGCGATATAGATTACATTCTTGCAGGTGATTTGTTAAATCAGTGCGTGGGCGCACATTACAGCGTCAGAGATTTTGATATACCGTTTTTGGGATTGTACGGTGCGTGTTCAACTATGACTGAGAGTATGTCAATCGGAAGTATGATTGTCAGTGCCGGATTTGCGGATTATGCAATGTGCCTTACTTCAAGCCATTTTTGTTCATCGGAAATTCAGTTCAGAAATCCGCTTGAATACGGCGGTCAGCGTACACCGTCGGCACAATGGACCGTTACGGGCGCAGGGTGTGCGATATTGTCATCAAAGGGAACAGGTCCGAAAATAACGCACGTCACAACGGGAAAAGTAATAGACAAAGGCGTAACGGATATAAGCAATATGGGTGCGGCTATGGCACCGGCGGCGATTGATACGCTTATCGCACATTTTAACGACACACACAGAACTCCCGATTATTACGATATGATACTTACGGGTGATTTGGGTGTTGTCGGCTCGGATATTCTTGTAGAGCTAATGCTGAAAGAAGGCTTTGACATACGAACAAAGCATAAGGACTGCGGTAAAATGATTTTTGATATTGAGGAACAGGACGTTCACGCAGGCGGCAGCGGTTGCGGTTGCTGCGGCAGTGTTTTTTGCGGATATGTGTACAGAGAACTTAAAAGACATAATCTAAGTAAGGTGCTTGTTATGGCGACTGGTGCGTTGATGAATCCTATGATTATAGAACAGGGCGAGAGTATTCCGGCAATCGCTCACGCAGTTGCGATAGAAATTTAGGAGGGAGAATAATGGACTATTTAAAGGCATTTATAGTAGGCGGTCTTATATGTGCGGTTGGTCAGATTTTGATAGATAAAACCAAATTGACTCCGGCAAGAATTTTGGTTACGTTTGTTGTGGTCGGTGTATTTTTACAGCTTATAAAAATATATCAGCCGTTGGTTGATTTTGCAGGAGCCGGTGCAACTGTTCCGCTGACCGGTTTTGGATATAATCTTTGCAAAGGCGTGGAAAAAGCCGTTTCGGAAAAAGGCTTTTTGGGAATATTCACAGGCGGTTTAACTGCAGCATCGGGCGGTATTGCGGCGGCACTTGTGTTCGGTTTCTTGGTGTCGATTATTTTTAGGTCTAAATCGAAAAAATAGTCTATTCAAATTCATATAATTATGGTATAATACCATATATACTTTATGAATGGAGATAAAATAATGTTTGAAATAAACGGACACACAAAACAGCTTGGAATAATCGGATATCCTGTTGAGCATACGTTTTCACCTAATATGCACAACTTCATATCCGAAACCGTACATAACAACTATGTTTACGGAGCATGGTGCGTAAAACCCGAAGATTTGAAGGACGCAATAGGCGGTATGAGAGCACTCGGAATAAGCGGAATTAACGTCACAGCACCGCATAAGGTTGAAGTTATGAAGTACATAGACGTTGTAACGGACGGTGCAAAAAAGCTTGGCTCGGTAAATACGGTAGTAAACAGGGACGGTAAATTATACGGCTATAATACAGACGCGGACGGCTTTTGTATGGCACTTACAAAAGCTGGTATTGAAATCGAAAACAGCAGAATACTTATAATAGGTGCAGGCGGTGTGGTGCGTCCTACGCTTATAAGATTAATTGACAATAAGCCGAAAAGCATAACTGTTGTGAACAGAACTAAGAGCAAGGCTAAGACGCTTGCAGAGGATATTTTGAAGAGTACGGGATTTGAGGTTAAGACTGAAATAAATAAGCTTGAATTTGATATAGTAATAAATACAACCTCGGCAGGTATGGAACCGCAGGAAAACGTAATGCCGATTGAAAACACTTTTTACAACAGGATATTGTGGAGCATTATTCCGCAGTACATTTTCAAATCTACCAAAAATCATTTGTGGAGCATTAATAAAAACCGCCTCATTGACTTCTGATGAAAACACCTGATAATGATGTATAACATCAGGAAATACTACTCCTATATCACCTGTTTCCATGTGATACAGCTCCTGTCCTACACCAAGCTCTAATGTTCCTTTCGTAACGCATACAATTTCCATTGCATTATGCAGATGTGGTGGCTGGTGCCGTGGCTTCCGCTTTACCGCAATAATCTCTTCATTTGTGTTTTCATACGTTAAATGCACTCAGATCATCTCTCCTATATTATACGATAATTATTCAATTCCTTTTTCTCTTCTAAGCTTTTCATTTGCAGCTTCTACATTCATCTTTGAAAGAAGAATTGTAATAAGAATCTCAAATACAAATGGTAACCATAAATACATTACCTGAAGCATAGTAATTGCAGATGCCGGCTGAGTCGCATTTGTACCTACATAACCACTGATTTCAAGCAGCCATCCTACAATAGCTGTTCCAATTCCACCACCAATTTTGATTCCAAGTGATGTGCATGAATACATAGTTCCATCTACTCTCTTTCCCTGAGTCAGATAAGTATACTCAGAGCACTCGGCAATTACTGCATTCATGTCTCCCTGCCAAGGTCCCTGTCCTAATGCTGCAACTGCAGTAAACAGCATCATCAATGGAACGCTTCCCATGTATCCTGCTACAATCACAAGTGCTCTTGCTATCGTAGCCAGAATATATCCACGTTTATTAAGCTTATACATTCCTTTCCACTTTCCGACAAGAGTTGGTGTGAAAATAAGTGCTATTATAAGAGGAATATTTACAGCCCATGCAAATACACCAAACAGATTTTTATTCTTAAGAACCCATGTACAGTAATAAATACCTGCACCAATCATAGCACTGTATAACTGCTGCAAAATATAAGTTCCACAAATCATCATATAGTACTTATTCTTAACAAGTAGCTTAAATGCCTGAACAAGACCATACTTCTTTTCTTCATCGTTCTCTATTCCGGAGTTAAGCTCTTCTTCCGGAAGCTCCTTAACCGACAATCCTGAAATTGTATTTACTACAAGGCCTATCAAAGCATAAATAATAGCTACGAATCTCCATGCTGCAGCACCTCCACCGCATACATCAACAAATGCAACTGTTATAGACTGAATTATAAGACTTGTTGAAAAGGCAAAAATAAAACGGTAAGAGCCCATCTGTACACGCTCTTTGCTGTTCTTTGTTACCAGCGAAGTAAGTGCAGAATATGCAATATTATTTGCTGTATAAAATACACCATTCAATAATGTATATGCTATAAAGAACCATGCATACTGTGCAGTCCTGCCCCAGCTTGTAGGAATTGCAAAAACTGCTACAAGTGTCAAAGCACAACCTATATATCCATAAATCATCCAAGGTCTTGCTTTTCCAAGCTTTGTATGTGTTTTATCAATAAGTGAACCAAAGAAAACATCTGTAAAACCATCAAATAATTTAGATGCTGCGATTAATGTTCCAACGATTCCTGATGCAAGTCCTATAGTATCTGTAAGATATACCATAACAAAGGATGTCAGGAATGCATATACTACATTTCCTGCAATATCACCGGAACCATAACCAATTTTGTTGTACCACTTTAAGTACGTCTTTTCTTCCATGAAAAACCTCCAATTAATTACTTTGTTTTATCTTTAACAGCTATACTAATTTTATATATTTGTGCAAATTTTGTCTATAAACATAACAGGCTGTAATATGCACAAAATGATACACTTTTTTAAAACAGGTGTTTTTATGATAAAGTACACTCAAATCCTCATAAAATCGTGAAACTATCATACTTAAAAACCTCCTTAACAGTTGTCCTACTCTATATAAATATTACACTCTAAATCAACCTTTTGTCCATAAATATAAATAGACAAAACATGCATAAAATGCTACAATACAAGCGGAGGTGTATAATGTATATTAACACGGGATATTTGAATCATTCACATAAAGATTTTAAAGATAAAAGCCGCCCTCTGATTGTAGGAAGCTGCGGGACCTATCGCCTGTCACAGCATCCTAAGATGCCTACATACAGGCCCAGAGGAAGACTGGATTACCAGATTATATACATATCATCCGGTCTTGTTCATTTCCACTTTGACAATCCTGAAAATGAGACAATCATTCCAGCAGGACATATAGTGTTATTTCGCCCAAAAGAGCTTCAAAAATATGAATTTTATGGTAAGGATAAGACTCAGATATATTGGCTTCACTTTACCGGAAGCGACGTAAAAAACACTTTAAGAAAATACGGATTTACAGACAATAAAAGAGTCTTTAATGTTGGAACATCTCTTGAATATGAACAGGTTTTCAAAAGAATTATTACAGAGCTTCAAAGATGTCAGGACAATTATGAGGAAATGCTCATGCTTTTGCTACGACACCTTTTGATTATATTTAACCGTAAAATAACAACTGAGCATGTAATCAGAAATGAATTCCTTGACAGCCAGATGGATACAGCAATTACATATTTCAATACAAACTACAACCGCGCTATTAACGTGGAGGAATATGCTTCATCAATTGGTATGAGCATAAGCTGGTTTATCAGGAGCTTTCGGAAATATACCGGTAATACACCAGTACAATTTCTCACAGCACTAAGGATGACAAACGCACAGGTGCTGCTTGAAACGACATCCTACTCTATAAACGAGATTGCAGGCATTGTCGGATACAATAATCCACTATACTTCAGTAGATTGTTCCATAAACAAAAAGGATGTTCTCCTTCTGAATACAGAGCCAGAAATACATAATAAAAAGACAAAAGCAATATTATACTTATCTTTTTAATGAATGACTAACAGATTGTAAAAGAATAATCCTTATCAGTCTCCGCACTGATACGATAATCCTCTTCCACATCTGTTCCCCAGCTGTCGATACCTCCAACACCTCTTACTGCGCCATATATGCATAAAACAGTTCTTCTTGCCGGTGGCAGTTCTTCATGGTGAAGAGCATTTTCAATCTCAGATGCGGTATAAGGCAGACAAGAAAATGCAAATTTTTCATCATTCTTTTCAATGCGCAGTGTCTGTGATGAGCTATCTTTCCTGCTGTTATCAAGAGCCGTATGTCTTGTAATTTCAAGCCACTCTGTATCCATTCTCATACCACATTCCTGCGGAACAAGATATTGTGTAAGACTCAGATCACCGATCTCATAGACGCCTTCTTGTGCACCTGCTTTTCTGTCAGGATATGTTTCCCCGGAGAGTCCCTTATATAAATATTTGTCAGCCAATGTTGGCATAATAAATCTCATTCCAAATACAGGGAATTCAGGAAGCCCCTGTACACCATTATAATGTACATCCACGCGAATCTTTCCGGACGCATCAACGCTATAGCTCACAAGAACAGTTGTCGCCGGAGTTGTTATGGTCTCGTATGTATATTTTACAATAATTTCATCAGCATAAACATCACCGCCATAGCTGTTATTATCAGGTGCGTATTGTTTTTGCTCCTTGCCATCCATGATCACCTGTATTCCCTTACAGTCAATAAACATATCTGCCGAAAGCCAGCTTCCGCTTTTAATATGGAACTTGCTTCCTCTGTCATTATCTGTCAACGCTCTCCAGAAAGTAGGCTTTGGGCAACGATACAGCCACTCATATCCATTTTTAACGATAGATTCCAGTCCCCCCTGTGCATAAGAGAAAATATAATCAAAGCCTTCACCATGTACACCTAATGTATAGTCACCATAGACCACTCTTAATTTATCTGTATAAGCCATAGTAATACCTCACTTCCTGCATAGCTGGTTTTTCCTTACGGTCTGCAAATACGATTCCATTTCCTGAAACGCGTATGTATGTTAAAACCGTTTTAACCTATCAAGAAAGGTATGAGTCATTATATGGAGAACATCATTGAAACCTGTAAGTCTTTAGACTATTCTTGGTTGCCACCAGAGATTGGTAATTTTAAACTCAAGGTGACAGGGCCCGATGAAATTGTGAAAGCGCAAGAAACATTAGCTACAGGTGAAGCCGTGTTGACTTTACCTTTATTTCACTATGAAAATGATTTAGGTTGGAAGTGGTGTGCTCTCTACGATAAAGAGGTAGAGGATTATACCGTGCACGTAGTGATGCCTTTGTTCACATTTGTAGATATATCTTTTGTGCGCCAAGAGTTTGAACCGTATTGGCAGGGCCTACAAGAACGTTGTGTTCAGGGGCTTTCAAAATTACTAATCAACAGTGCAGAAAATTTTACCTATACCTATATGCGCAAGGGGCTACAAAATTGGGATTATGAATCTGTTATGCCCGCTGAGTTAGAAGGATTTGTACGAGATATAACACCTAAAAATGCGGTGCGCATGATTAATGGTTCCTATATCATAGGTGAATATCGAAAGATGGATGAATGTACAGGATTACTGTTGTACTATAATGAATATCGCGATGAATTCTTTGCAGAATTACGGTATCAAAATTATCCAGAAATTGATCATCATCTTGATGCTAAGTCATTAGATGATTTGGAACATGTACTATCTGAACATTTAAAAAATATACTGTGTGAACTAAATTCACGCGGTTAAATTGTACATTTTAGCGGAATTATGCTATACTATACATGACTTTTATATAAACTTTTTTAAGAGTGGGCTATTTTTTGCTCACTCTTTCGTTTATGATTGGGTGAAATTAGTCATATAATTGTATCAAATTGTATGATGAAAACAGCGTATATAATCGATATGTAGTATGTTATAAGGAGGCGATGGCTATGAAAAGAGAGGCCGTAGAGGAATTTGTATCCTCTGTAGTTGAAGGCGTTATAGCTGGCACAAATCTGGAATTAGTCGATGTCGACTATGTTCGAGAACGCGATTGGTATTTGCGCGTGTACCTTGATAAACCAGGTGGTGTCGATTTGGATGACTGTCAAATGGTCAGTGAAAAATTGAGCGCTGCTCTCGATGAGAAAGACCCTATTGCAGAAAATTATTTGCTTGAAGTGTCTTCTCCTGGTCTTGATCGAGTTCTAAAAAAGGATAAAGATTTCATTCGCTATAATGGCCGTGATGTAGATATCCAATTGTTTAAACCTATTAATGGTAGTAAACAATATACGGGTGTACTACAAGGCTTTACAGATACAACGATAGAATTTTCAATCAATGGTGAAAGCGTAACATTTGAACGTTCTGCCATTGCACAAATTCGATTACATCTTGATTTTTAATATATGGAGGCATACGAGTGAGTCAAGAATTAATTCAAGCAGTTATGGTGCTGACAAAACAAAAAGGTTTTGCACCTGAGGTTATTTTTGAATCCCTAGAAGCTGCATTATTACAAGCATATCGTAAGGAACCACATTCTAATCCAGATGCGTATGTGGAATTGAATCGTGAAACTGGTGCTTATAAGGTAATGGCGAAGAAACAAGTTGTAGAAACTGTAGAATTCCCAGAAACCGAAATCAGCCTATTAGATGCTCGTAAAATCGATAAACGCTATGAAATTGGCGATATTGTTGAAGCAGATGTAACACCTGCTAACTTTGGTCGCAGTGCTGCTCATACAGCTAAACAAATGTTGATTCAACGTTTGAAAGAAGCTGAACGCAGTGTTGTATACGAAGAATATTATAGCCGTGAAGGCGATATCATTACGGGTGTTATTACACGCGTTGAAGGTAAAAACGTATATATCAATCTTGGTAAAACAGAAGCTATTTTACCTCCAACTGAGCAAATTGCTACAGAAACATATCATGAAGGGGACCGCATTAAATGCTATATCGTAGAGGTTAAGAAAACTACGAAAGGCCCTCAAATCATGATTTCCCGTACACATCCAGGCTTATTAAAACGTCTCTTTGAATTAGAAGTGCCAGAAATCTATGAAGGCGTAGTAGAACTTAAATCTGTAGCTCGTGAACCTGGTATGCGTTCTAAAATCGCCGTATATAGCCGCGATGAATCCATCGATCCAGTTGGTGCTTGCGTAGGTCCGAAAGGTCAACGCGTTCAACACATTGTAGATGAATTGCACGATGAAAAAATCGACATTGTAAAATGGGATGAAGATCCTGCCATTTATATTGCGAACTCTTTAAGTCCTGCAAAGGTAATCTCTGTAGATGTTAGCGAAGAAGAAAAATCTTCTTATGTTGTAGTACCTGATTACCAATTATCCTTGGCTATCGGTAAAGCTGGTCAAAATGCTCGCTTAGCAGCTAAATTGACAAACTGGAAAATCGACATTAAGAGTGAAACACAAGCTGCAGAAAATCCTTTTACAGGTTTTACAAGTACTGAAGCAGCGGAAAGCGAAGACTAATGAAAACCAAATCTCAACCTATGCGCACCTGTGTAGGCTGTGGTGAACCAAAGAGTAAGCGCGAGTTAATGCGTGTTGCTCTAAGCCCAGAAGGGACAATCAGTATCGATAGAACTGGTAAAGCCCCTGGTCGTGGTGCTTATATCTGTGCATCCATGGACTGTTTTGAGGCTGCGTATAAGGGTAAAAAACTAGAACGCTCTTTGAAGCATGCTGTATCAAAAGAGGTATATGAAGCATTGAAGCACGATTTGGAAGGTCATGAATAATTTCAGCATATGAATGAAGATAAAGTTTTAAATCTCTTAGGCTTGGCACAACGGGCCGGAAAATTGAGTTCCGGAGATTTCATCGTAGAGAAAGCGATGAAGAAGAAAACCCCTAAGCTTGTTCTATTAGCAGGTGATTGTGCGGCCAATAATGAAAAGAAATACATACAATTAGCAGAATTACATCATATCCCATTGCGTAAAGTCGGCAGTAAAGAAACATTAGGTACGGCTATAGGCAAAGAAGTACGTGTAGTGGTAGCCGTAGAGGATGATGGATTTGCAAAAGCATTACTAAAAGAGATTGATCAGTAAGAAGGGGGTATGTAGATGTCCAAAAAGCGCGTACATGAAATCGCTAAGGAATTTGGCGTTGAAAGTAAACAGGTTATTTCTATTTTGCAACAACATAATTTTAATGTTACAAAAGCTGTTAATACAGTAGATGATGCAGGTTATACTGTGGTGAAAAACCAATTAGGTGGTAAATCTAATGGGGCTGATACAAAGGCAGCAGCTGCTCCTGCTAATCCAAGCAAACATGAAAAAGCTGCAACACCTAATAAAGCTGTAAAAACAGATAAACCAGCAAAAGAACAGAGCCATAAAAAAGAGGCTAAACGTGATGATAAGAAACATGACGATAAGAAATCTAATGTTCGTCATGTACAAATTAATGAGCCTACTAAAAAACAAAATAATGGCCAAAAACAAGATGGTCGTAATCATCAAAAACAAGATCGTCCAAATGGTAATCAACAAGGCCAAAAGAATGATGGTCAACAAGGTCAAAAAAATGACAACCGTCAAAATGGTAATGCAGATAACCGCAACCGCAATGGCCGTGTAGATAATCGCAACAATAATGGCGGTAACCAACAAAATGGCAATGATCGCCGCAATAAGAAAAATAAAAAAGGTAACAATCGCCCACAATCCTTGTTATCCACTTCCATGCAAAAGAAGAAAAATAAGGTAAAACATCGTAACGAGCAATACTTGCAACATAAAGCGGAAGAAGAACGTAAAGCACAAGAAGCAATCGCTACGGAAATCGAATTAAGCGGTCCTTTAACAGTAAAAGAATTGGCTGAAAAAATGGGCCGTGAAGTATCTGAAATCATCAAGAAATTGATGCTTTTAGGTGTTATGGCTAGCATTAACCAAGAGGTAGATGTTGATACAGCTACCATCGTAGCGGAAGATTTTGGTGTAACCGTAACAGAAGTAGAACCAGAAGAAGATCCTACAGATATCATCGAAATCGAAGATGCACCAGAAACATTGAAACCTCGTCCTCCTGTTGTAACTATCATGGGTCATGTTGACCATGGTAAAACATCCTTGTTGGATGTAATTCGTCAAACTAATGTAACAGCTGGCGAAGCTGGTGGTATCACTCAACATATCGGTGCGTACCAAGTTCGTTACAATGACAATAAGATTACATTCCTTGATACACCAGGCCATGAAGCTTTCACAGCGATGCGTCTACGCGGTGCAAAATCTACAGATATCGCAGTTCTCGTAGTAGCTGCCGATGACGGTGTAATGCCTCAAACAATTGAAGCTATTAACCATGCTAAATCTGCTGATGTGCCTATTATCGTAGCCATCAATAAAATGGATAAACCAGGTGCTAACCCAGATCATGTTAAACAACAATTATCTGAACATGGTTTATTGCCAGAAGAGTGGGGCGGCGATGTTATCATGGTTCCTGTATCTGCTAAACAAAAACAAGGTATCGATGATTTGCTCGAAAATATCTTGCTCGTAGCAGAGGTTATGGAATTAAAAGCGAACCCTAACCGTAAAGCATATGGCGTAGTTATCGAGGCTCAACTTGATAAAGGTCGTGGTGCTGTATGTACAGTATTAGTACAAAAAGGTTCTCTTCGCGTAGGTGATACCGTTCTTGCTGGTACTGCATATGGTAAAGTTCGTGCTATGACAAATGAACGTGGCGAAAAAGTAAAAGTAGCTCGTCCATCTATGCCAGTAGAAATCTTGGGCTTCTCCGAAGTTCCACAAGCTGGTGAAATCATTCATGGTATGGATGATAATGAAGCACGTACAATCGCTGAAAAACGTATTGCTAAACAACGTGTACAAGAATTACAAGCTACTCACAAGGTTACATTGGATGATATCTTCAACCAAATTCAACAAGGTGAGTTAAAAGATCTTAACATTATCATCAAAGCGGACGTTCAAGGTTCCGTAGAAGCATTGCGTCAATCCTTGGAAGGTATTAAAAACCCTGAAGTTCGTATCGTTATCGTTCATGCTGCCGTAGGTGCTATTAACGAATCTGATATCATGTTGGCATCTGCATCTAATGCAATCGTAATGGGCTTTAATGTACGTCCAGATGCAAATGTTCGCCGTGCTGCGGAACAAGAAAAGGTAGATTTACGTACATATCGTGTCATCTATGATGCTATTAATGACGTTGAGTCTGCTATGCGCGGTATGTTGGCACCTCAATTTAAAGAGGTTGTCGTTGGTCGTGCAGAGGTGCGTCAAGTTATCTCCACACCTAAGGCCATCGTTGCTGGTTCCTATGTAACGGAAGGTCGTATTACGAACGACTCCGAAGTACGTTTGATCCGTGATGGTATTGTCGTATTTGAAGGTAAGGTTGATTCCTTACGTCGTTTCAAAGACGAAGTGAAAGAAGTTAAAACATCCTTCGAATGCGGTATCTCCTTGGAAGGTTACCGCGACATCAAGGAAGGCGACGTAATCGAAGCGTACTTGATGGAAGAAGTTGCACCTCAAATTTAGGAGGTTACTATGAGTGATGTTCGTGTAAGAAAATTACAAGAATTCATCAAACAAGAAGTAAGTCAAATGTTGATGCGTGGGTTGAAAGACCCTCGCATCGGCTTTACTACAGTTACCGATGTCCACGTGACAGGTGATTTGCGTGAAGCTACGATTTATGTTTCCTTGTTTGGTTCCGATAAGGAAAAACAAGATACCCTTATCGCATTAAAGCATGCACCTGGCCATATTCGTACTGAGCTTGGCAAGGTATTAAAATTGCGCCATATTCCAACGATTACCTTTGATAAGGATACATCTTTGGATTACAGCATGCATATTGAATCCCTTTTGAATGAAATCAAAAAGGATGAAGAAACAAATTAACACAAAGGATACAGAACATGAGTAAGATTACTATTAATCAATTACATATGGCTCTGTGTGAAGCTAATTCTATAATGCTCACTGTCCACGTACGACCAGATGGCGATGCTATTGGTTCTATGGTTGCCTTTTATGAGGCTCTCGTAGCGCAAGGCAAAACTGTGTATATGGTCGTGGATGATGTAATACCTGAAAAATATTCCTTTTTATCGTA
>OHAI01001051.1_pt1 | contig 21804 bp, 12 predicted proteins | sample 1577091 | NCBI WGS metagenome assembly OHAI01 (sample SAMEA3541548, study PRJEB24748) | human gut metagenome | biome: human gut; feature: human-associated habitat; material: faeces | place: China | collected 2012
CCGCCGGAGCGGTGCTTAAGCCGTAAGGCGGGAATTGTGCGGTGTTGCCTTAGGTAAAAAAGCAAACAAACAGAGCACTTCATTCAAATGCATATAGCGGCTATTTATTTCATACAGAGACAAATAGCGGCACAGAACAGATATAATAAAAGAAGCTATAAAAAGCAGGTATTCACGTGGAGGACGATATCGTTTCTACATGAACACCTGCTTTTTTATTTATTATTTACTGCTGGAATAAATAGTGGTAGCCAAGTATTCATCACTGACCCAACCATAAATCCCACTGTAATATACAACAACCCAGTCAGGCATATTGCTGCTATAGCCGCATTCCCATACGATGATACCGTAGGGGATATTATCCATTTTTTCATAATTTGTACCGGGACCTTTACGCATAACCAGCCCATGATCAGCAGTGGTGTAGGTACAAAGGCTATCAATTCGGCTAAGCGTTACATCTGGTGCAATGCATCCATCCGGCAGAATAATGTCGGCATTGTTTTCGGTATAATCCTGTACTTGCAGCAAGCCCCAAAGGCCATTCTGTTTTGCCCATACGCAGCCATCGCGCGCGGGGGCTAAATCTTCATATTGCCCAGCGGAAATTATCTCATTGCCGTAAACATCCAGAACTAGCTTTTGTCCGGATTGATTTTTCACAACTACCATGCCAGATAAGTCTGCGTAAGGATATTCAACAGTTTCGTTCATGATGGACAAACTCATCTGCGGCTGATAAATGCAGGGGATTACTAAAGCACCGCTTTGGTCGCAATATCCCCAGTTACCGGCTGCATCCTTTACCGCGATTAAAGATTCACCGGCCATGCAGGCATCCTGGTAGTCGAAATCGGTTAAAATTGTACCGTTTTTATCCGCAACGGCAAAAAGTGCAGAATTGTCAACAAGATAACCGGCATATTCATCATCCCAAATGCCTTGCTGGATGCCAACCAAATCAGGAGCATACACCTGTTCGATGGGCGTGCCACTAAATGTATAGACACCAATAGCAGAACGGTAAATCTGGCTGTCACCTAAAATCCACTGGATGCCATACCCGCCGTGCCCGCCCAGCATGGTTGTAAAAGGCATTTGTTGGGCAACCAGCTCCTGGTTAATCTGTTCTTCCAGGGCATTCAGCTTCTGGTAATCGTATGTATCATCTACCCCAATGGAGAGCTCCTGCTCACCATACAGGTACGGGATGCTTTCTGACAAATCTTCCAGAAAAGCATTACAGTTGGCAGCATTAAACAGGCTCCAGCGTTCGCCCTTGCGCACAGCGTACAGATTTCGGGCAGCGGCGTAACCGGCAGTGTGGGTTTCGCGGGAGAAGAGAGGAATCATCTCGTCAAAATCATATTGCGGCGGTAACTTCCAGTTGGCATTGCTAGTGGATGGTATAGCTGTGGCAACAGCTTCACTGGTCGGGGAAAGAGCAGCGGAGGAAGCAGGTTTATTTTCTGGCGCTGCAGCACAAGCGGTAAGCATTATTGCGGTGATAACACTGGCGGAAAATGAGAATAACTTCCTTTTCATGGCTTTTCACTCCTTACGTAAATGATTTTTCGGTAAGATGAAGAAGTAATATAAGAAAGTGAATTCATAAACCCTATGAGATCTTATTTTATCAAAAATATCTGCTAATGGGAATAGCTAACAATTCTACATGGATAAATTTGGATAGTATGACAAAGATTGCAGAACTGGAGTGAAAGTCCGAATTATGGGATGAGTGATCTGCTATAATAGAGAAAAGCAAAACAGAAGGGAGTTTGATTATGCACCAGGAGAAAAAGATGCTGGCTCATATCAGTGAAGACGGAACCCGCGTCCAAACGGTAGCGGACCATTTGCAGGGAACGGCAGTCCTATGTGGGCAATTTGCAGCAGCCTTTGATGCCCAGCAACAGGGAACTTGGCTTGGATTACTGCATGATATTGGTAAATATAGTACAAAGTTTCAAAAGCGCCTGCAAGGTGGAGAGAAAGTGGATCACTCAACGGCTGGTGCACAGGTGGCTGCCCGATATGGTCAAATCCCACTGGCTTTTGCTATTGCGGGACACCATAGCGGCCTGCCGGATGGAGGAGGCCGAAGCGATACCGCGCAGGATGCGACAATGTTTGGACGATTGAAAAAGAGCGTTGAACCCTATACCCAATGGACGAATGAGATTAAACTGCCGTCCATACCGCCCCAGCCGGAAATGATGAAGGAAAATCGTTTTACACAGGCATTTTATACCCGGATGTTGTATTCCTGCCTGGTCGATGCGGACTATCTGGATACGGAAAACTTTATGAGCAGCCCTAAACCGCGCGGACAAGGCCAGACAATGGATGAACTGCTGAAAAGGTTGAACCAATATACCGCAAAATGGAGCCATCCCCAGGGAACCTTGAATCAGCGCCGCAGTTCAATTTTGAGTGCCTGTACAACGGCAGGGCAAACAGGGCGGCGCGGCCTTTATTCCCTGACCGTTCCTACAGGCGGGGGAAAAACGGTAGCGTCATTGGCATTTGCGCTTTCGCTAGCTGTAAAGAACCATATGGACCGGGTTATTTATGTGATCCCTTATACATCCATTATTGACCAGACCGCGGATGTGTTTTCGGAAATATTAGGAGCAGAAAATGTTTTGGAACACCATTCAGGGGTGGACTACTCTGCCAAGGAAGATGATGAGCCGGCAGCCTACCGCAAAGCATTGGCGGCGGAAAACTGGGATGCTCCGGTGGTGGTTACCACATCCGTGCAATTCTTTGAATCACTTTACGGAAACCATGCGTCACAATGCCGTAAATTACATAACATTGCAAATAGTGTGGTCATTTTTGACGAAGCACAAAACCTGCCGGTTCCTTATTTGCGCCCCTGCGTTGCGGCAATCGCGCAGCTGGTACAGCATTACCGCGCAGCAGCGGTGCTTTGCACGGCCACACAACCAGCTTTGCAGCCCTTGTTTGATGAACTGGCGCCTGGGCTGCAGATGACGGAACTTTGCCCACATCCCAAAGAGCAATATCAAGCATTCCGGCGTACAACGCTAAAAATGCGCGGAGAGTTGGAACAAAGCCAGCTTGGCGCAGAACTGGCAGCGCAGGAACAAGTGCTGTGTATTGTAAACCGGAGAAAAACAGCACAGGAATTATACAATAACCTGCCCAAAGAAGGCAGCTACTGCCTGACAACATTGCTATACCCAGCCCATCGCAAACAGTTATTGCAGGAAATCCGGGAACGCTTAAAAGATGGGCTGCCCTGCCGTGTGATATCAACTTCTTTGATCGAAGCGGGTGTTGATGTGGATTTCCCGGCTGTGTACCGCGAGGAAGCAGGTTTGGATTCCATTTTGCAGGCGGCGGGGCGCTGCAATCGAGAGGGAAGACGCCCGGCGGAGCAGAGCTTGGTACAGATTTTCACATTGGAAGGGCAGCATGTACCGCGCATGCTGGAACAGAATGTATCCGCAACGCAAAGCGTCCTGAAAAAATATGCAGATCTGGCATCTCTGGAAGCAATCGAAACATACTTTCTGTTTTACCGTACCTTAAAAGGAGATAAAAGACTGGATGAACAGCAAATTCTGCAAGGGTTCGAGCAGGATATGGAAGGGCGCATTTTCCCCTTTGCAACAGCGGCAGAGAGGTTCCGCTTAATTGAAACACCTGCCGTGACCGTATACATTCCCCAAGGGAAAGGGGAACATTTGCTTGCACGATTGCGTGCAGGAGAGGTAAGCAAAACTTTGTTCCGTCAACTGGGGCAATATGGTGTTCCGGTTTACCCGGATCATCTGAAAACGCTGGAGAATGCCGGGGCGGTTTGCCAAATCAGTGAAGGCATATGGGAATTAGCGGACGGAAGCCTTTACGATAACAACACGGGCCTTGCTATGGAAGCTGAAACGGGAGAAGCCTGGTTTGCATAAAGCAAAAACGGCAGGGAGCCTGCCCTGCCGTTCTTGTGCGATAAAGTAAAATCAACTATTTCTATCCACGGCATAAGCTGCCGACGTAACTTATTATAAAAGAAAACCGAATGAAAAGCAAACAAAAAGTATACATGATAAAAGGATTGACATTTGGTGCAAAGTAGCGTATATTGAAACTATAACAAAAATATAAATTAAAAGCAACTGAAAATAGAAATGCAAAGGAGTTGATGCAGATGATCCAGCTGGAAGTATGGGGGAATTATGCTTTGCTCTCGAGGCCTGAGCTAAAAGTCGAAAGGGTTTCATATGAAGTCCTCACCCCTTCCGCGGCACGCGGCATAGTAGAAGCAATCTATTACCACCCCGGCTTACGGTGGAAAATCCGGAAAATCTATGTTATGAACCCAATCCGCTTTACCAACATCCGTCGGAACGAAGTAAAAAGCAAAATTCTTTGTTCCGATGTACGCAGTGCGATGCAGGGAACAGGGAAAGAGCTTTACCTTGCCACGCCCCAGCAGATCGTTCAGCGTGCAGCCATGGTGTTGCAGGACGTTCATTATGTGATTGAGGCAGAATTTGAGATGACTGACCGTGCGGCACCGAGCGATAATCCGGGAAAGTTCCAGGATATTGTTACCCGGCGTATGTCCAGGGGCCAGTGTTTTCATACCCCTTATTTTGGGTGCCGTGAATTTCCTGCCGCATTCCGCGCATGGCCCGGCGGGCCAATCCCGACCATTGAGGAAACACGGGATTTGGGATTCATGCTATATGACTTTAACTACACTGACCCGCAGAACATAACCCCGATGTATTTCCATGCAAAATTGGAACATGGTGTGTTGAATGTGGCAGACTGCGAGGTGTACCGATGATTTTACAGGCTTTGGTACAATACTATGAAGATTTGCTGGCCAATGGCAAAATCACGCGCCCCGGTTGGACAAGCGCAAAAGTCAGTTGGGCTTTGGAACTGGATGAAAACGGCCAACTGATGGCATTGCACCCCTTGCAGCAAGAGGAAAAGCGCGGTAAAAAAACAGTGCTTGCTCCATGTCAGCTGCAAGTTCCGGAACAGGTTAAACGCTCTAGTGGTGTGGCAGCCAATTTTTTGTGTGATAACAGTGCTTACATGCTCGGCATTGACGGAAAAGGCAAACCGGAGCGTGCAATGCAGTGCTTTGCCGCTGCAAAGGAGCTGCATCTTGCCATTTTACAAAATGTTCCTGGTCAGGCGGCACAGGCAGTGCGGAACTTTTTTATAAACTGGGACCCCAAGGCGGCGGAGCAGAATCCAGCGCTGGAACAAAGTCTCAAGGAACTTTACAAGGGTGGCAATCTGGTATTTCTGATTCGGGAAAACTATGTTCAGGACGATCCGGAAATTCAGGAAGCCTGGCAGCGGCAGTGTGATAAGAACACGGATGCACCGGAAATCCGATGCCTAGTTACAGGGCAAAAGGCACCACTTGCCCGCCTGCACCCGGCGATTAAAGGCGTGACCGGGGCACAGCCTTCCGGCGCATCGATTGTTTCTTTTAATGCGGACGCTTTTTGCTCATACGGACATGAACAGGGGGGCAATGCGCCGGTTGGCAGTTATGCGGCCTTTGCCTATGCACAGGCATTAAACTATCTGCTGGCAGACAGGGAACATGTTCAGCGCGTGGGCGATACCACCATTGTCTGCTGGGCAGCAGGCGGTGAGACCGCCTACCAGCAGGTAGCAATGGATGCATTGTTTGCCATGGATGCGCCTGTCAGCGAAAGCGATGTGCGAAATGCAGTGGACAAGCTGGTCCATGGACAGAGTGTAGAGTGGCAGAACGTGACACTTGACCCACAAAGGCACTTTTATGTGCTTGGCTTGGCCCCTAATGCGGCGCGCCTCTCGGTTCGCTTTTTCTGGCAGGATACATTTCAAACGCTGCTTGATAATGTGCAGAAGCATTATGACCGCTTAGAGATTGTGCGCCCCGCTTATGATAAATTCCCGCGGCTGGGGGTGTATTGGCTGCTGCAGGAAACCGTCAACACCAATTCCCGCAACCCATCGGCAGCACCGCAGCTGGCGGGCGATGTTCTGCGTGCAATCCTGAATAATACAAGGTACCCGGCAACCCTGCTGGATGGCGTTATGATGCGTATCCGCGCAGAGCAAAAAGTAACACGCGGCCGTGCCGCTATTATAAAAGCATACTACCTGCGTAATGAAGATCCCCGTTGCCCAAAGGAGGTATTAACTGTGGAAAATAACAAGGAAACAAATTATCAACCGTATGTTATGGGTCAGCTTTTTGCTGTGCTGGAAGCAATCCAGATGGCGGTAAACCCGGATATCAATACAACCATCAAGGACAGGTATTTTAATGCAGCGGCTTCCACGCCGGCCACTGTGTTCCCAACAATTCTGATGTTGGCGCAAAAGCATATGCAAAAAATGAGCAAGCCACAAAAGATTTATTACGATAAGCAGATCGCTGCGCTGGCGGGCGGAAAACTGGAAGGAAGCTTTCCCGCACGGCTGACCTTGCCGGAACAAGGCGCTTTTATCCTTGGCTATTACCATCAGACACAGGAACGCTATACAAAGAAAGTGGAGGAATAACAATGGCACAGGCAATCAAAAACCGGTATGATTTTGTAATTCTGTTTGACGTTGAAAACGGAAATCCGAACGGCGACCCGGATGCAGGCAACATGCCGCGTGTCGACCCGGAAACGGGATATGGCATTGTTACAGATGTCTGCTTGAAGCGTAAGATTCGCAACTATGTCGAAGTGGCCAAAGAAGATGAAGCAGGATACCAGATTTACATTAAAGATCAGGTTCCCCTGAACCGCAGCGATAAAAAAGCACTCGAATACTTGGGCATTGATGCTGATGCCAAGGATGCCCTGAAAGTCGCCAAGAAAGATGACCCGGAGTTGGACCGTAAAATCCGGGACTTTATGTGCCAGAACTTTTATGATATCCGTACCTTTGGCGCTGTTATGACAACTTTCGTAAAAGGCGCACTGAATTGTGGGCAGGTGCGCGGCCCGGTTCAGTTGAGCTTTGCACGCTCGGTGGATCCTGTCCTCCCGCAGGAAGTGACCATTACCCGTATTGCCATTACGACCGAAGCGGATGCAGAGCGAAAAGGCACTGAGATGGGCCGCAAGTATGTGATACCGTATGGTTTGTACCGTGCAGAGGGTTATGTTTCGGCCAACCTTGCCCGCAAAACTACAGGATTCTCAGAGGATGACCTGCAGCTGCTGTGGCAGGCAATTCTGAATATGTTTGAAAATGACCACAGCGCAGCCCGCGGCAAAATGGCAGTTCGGGAACTGATCGTGTTCAAGCATGATTCGGAGCTGGGCAATGCGCCGTCCTATAAACTGTTTGATGCAGTGCATGTCACGCGTCCCGAAGGGGTAGCCTTCCCGCGCAGTTACCATGACTATGTGGTAACGGTGGATGAAAATCTTCCGGCAGGGGTAACGTGTGAGAGGCTGTCGTAATGGTTTCCCCAGATGATTACCTGCTGATGTCCGGTATCCAGCATTTCAGCTTTTGCCGCCGTCAGTGGGCGCTCATACACCTGGAACAACAATGGTCCGAAAACCAACGCACCGCCGAAGGCCGCCTGCAGCATACCCGCTGCCATGATGTTACCCTGACAGAAAAACGCGGCGATTTGCTGATCGCCCGCGGTATGAGGGTCGTCAGCCACCGCTTAAAACTGACCGGCGACTGCGATGTGGTAGAGTTTCACAAGGATCCAAACGGCGTGTCATTGCAGGGCCGCCGCGGCCTGTGGCAGCCCATGCCCGTGGAATATAAGCATGGCCGCAGCAAGGTAAACGATGCCGACCGTTTGCAGCTCTGCGCACAGGCCATGGCGCTGGAAGAAATGCTGGTGTGCGAGGTGCCGGAAGGGGAAATCTTTTATGAAGAAACCCGGCAGCGGGAACATGTTTCCCTGACACCGGAACTGCGCAGCACCGCGCAGACCATGGCGGATGAGATGAACCGCCTGTTTGCGCGCGGCTATACCCCAAAAAGCAAACCCGGCAAGCATTGCAATGCCTGCTCACTGAAAGAGCTTTGCCTGCCGGCGCTGTATCAGCAGGCAGACCCGGCGGCGTATCTGCGGGAGCATATTGAGGAGGGCGCGCCATGAGAAAGCTGCTCAACACCCTGTTTGTCATCAATGAGGACGCTTACCTGATATTGGATGGCGAAAACCTTGTTGTTACCCGCAATAAGCAGGAAACCCACCGCTATGCCCTGCATACGCTGGAAGGCATCGTCTGCTTTACTTACGCGGGTGCCAGCCCCGCTTTGATGGGAGCTTGTGCCCGGCGGGGCATTGACCTTTGCTTTTTTGACCCGTATGGCAGATTTCAGGCCCGCACCGTGGGGGAAGAACGCGGCAATGTGCTGCTGCGTCAGACGCAGTACCGCGTGTCGGATGACCCGGCCCAGAGCTGTCGATATGCCCGGAGCTTTATCCTTGGTAAAGTGTATAACGCACGCTGGGTGCTGGAACGCGCAACCCGCGATCATCCCCAGCGTGTCCCGGTCGAAAAACTGAAACGCACCTCCACCCAGCTGGCCGCCGCGCTGCCGCTGATACAGACCAGCGATGATCCGGAACAGCTGCGCGGCCTGGAAGGCGAGGCAGCCCAGCGCTACTTTGACTGCCTGAATGACCTGATTCTGCAGCAAAAGCAGGATTTTGTGTTTGAGGGCCGCAGCCGCCGTCCACCGCTGGACAATGTGAATGCGCTGCTTTCGTTTGCCTACAGCATGCTGGCGCGGGAGTGTGCATCCGCCTTGACCGCTGTGGGCCTGGACCCTTATGTTGGCTTTATGCACCGCCCGCGCCCCGGCCGCAAAAGTCTGGCACTTGACCTGATGGAAGAACTGCGGGCGGTTTATGCAGACCGGCTGGTCATCAGCTGCATCAATCAAAAGATCATCACGGCAAAACACCTGCAAAAACAGGAAAATGGTGCCGTACTGCTGACGGATGATGGCCGCAAAGCTTTCCTGACCGCATGGCAGAACAAAAAGAAGGAAGAGATCACCCATCCGTTTTTGAAAGAAAAACTGCCCTGGGGGCTGGTGCCCTATGTTCAGGCGCTTTTGCTGGCCCGTGCTCTGCGCGGCGACCTGGAAGTGTACCCACCGTTTTTCTGGAAGTGAGGTGCCGTTATGTTGGTGCTTGTAACCTATGATGTCAACACCGAAACAGCCGCCGGTCGTCGCAGGCTGCGCAAAGTAGCAAAAGTCTGTGTAGACTACGGCCAGCGGGTGCAAAACTCCGTATTTGAGTGCTTGCTGGATGCCGCGCAATACACGATGTTCAAAGCAAAATTGACCGAACTGATCGATTCGGAATCGGACAGCCTGCGCTTTTATCAACTGGGAAACCATTACAAAAGCAAAGTCGAGCATGTGGGTCTGCACCCGGATTTTGATCAGGATGGAATCTTGTTTGCTTAGTGCGAGGGAAAGGCAATCATAAAATTCCCGGTTCATTCGCACCAGAAAATATGGAAAAAACAGGGGCAGAAAGGGTAAAATACAGCCTTGCCTGTCAGCATGAAGATGCAATCCCCATAAAATTTGTTTCATATGCGCAAAAGTGCCCCACTGTTTTGTGCACTTTTGCTGTCGCTCTCCGCAAGGAGAGCGTGGATAGAAATCTCAACGCAATGCAAGTTATAGTTATCGTAATGGGTCGCTCTCCGCAAGGAGAGCGTGGATAGAAATGATTTTCCTGTTGTCCCTGCGGAGCTTACAACGGTCGCTCTCCGCAAGGAGAGCGTGGATAGAAATTATTGAGGAAATTTCGAAATATGTTGTCAAAGAGTCGCTCTCCGCAAGGAGAGCGTGGATAGAAATCCAATGAGTGTGAATGCCGCTTGCGTTGCCGGTCTGTCGCTCTCCGCAAGGAGAGCGTGGATAGAAATGGCAGGAACCAGCCACGGTGCAGCGACTTATGCAATGTCGCTCTCCGCAAGGAGAGCGTGGATAGAAATGGAGGGCAAGGTGATCGCCCCGCGTATCGTCCTGTCGCTCTCCGCAAGGAGAGCGTGGATAGAAATTTTGTCCCGTTTGATGTTGTCCGCCCGGCTATTGAGTCGCTCTCCGCAAGGAGAGCGTGGATAGAAATTTTCTTGTCTATGGGTCTTGATGGGAGGTTTAAAGTCGCTCTCCGCAAGGAGAGCGTGGATAGAAATGTGAGGTTTTTGCCAATTTTGAGGGGTTTTATTGGTCGCTCTCCGCAAGGAGAGCGTGGATAGAAATATGGGCGTGGGGACGACGCGGGACAGCTTCGGGGGTCGCTCTCCGCAAGGAGAGCGTGGATAGAAATCTCTGCGCTGTACTGGTTTTCAATCGCGGACCGGGTCGCTCTCCGCAAGGAGAGCGTGGATAGAAATACTGATTTTCAATTTTTGTTGCCTCCATAATAACGGTCGCTCTCCGCAAGGAGAGCGTGGATAGAAATATCCAGGATTATAATATCGGTGTTAGGGCTCGAGTCGCTCTCCGCAAGGAGAGCGTGGATAGAAATACGTCTATAGACAATTTGACGCAAGGCGTTTTCAGTCGCTCTCCGCAAGGAGAGCGTGGATAGAAATTTCTCGGCTCGCTGATATGTCCGCCGCATGGAATCGTCGCTCTCCGCAAGGAGAGCGTGGATAGAAATCACGTAGGTAATTCTACTGCCACGTTGCCAAGTAGTCGCTCTCCGCAAGGAGAGCGTGGATAGAAATCGGGGTCATGACTTTTGGTCCCGGTGAAGTGTTGTCGCTCTCCGCAAGGAGAGCGTGGATAGAAATTAACGTGGGTTTTCCGATCGCGGCATTTTTGCTGAGTCGCTCTCCGCAAGGAGAGCGTGGATAGAAATAGCGCCCCATACGTTTTGCCGGTGCCGCGCCCGCCGTCGCTCTCCGCAAGGAGAGCGTGGATAGAAATCGGATTATTGCCAAGGAATACGACTGGGACGCCCTGTCGCTCTCCGCAAGGAGAGCGTGGATAGAAATCACGACGATATGCTCCGGTACCGCGACGCGGAACGTCGCTCTCCGCAAGGAGAGCGTGGATAGAAATACGGAAAACGCCGTCCTGTTTTTGATGACGGCGGTCGCTCTCCGCAAGGAGAGCGTGGATAGAAATCCCTTGCCAAGGTCCGGCACTGCGAGGGGTACATGTCGCTCTCCGCAAGGAGAGCGTGGATAGAAATCCCGGCGGCTTGAACGCAAAGGGTGCGCTTACCAGTCGCTCTCCGCAAGGAGAGCGTGGATAGAAATGCTGTTTAACGACGGAAAAGCCTACAAGGTCCCCGCGTCGCTCTCCGCAAGGAGAGCGTGGATAGAAATGAGAATCAGCAAGAATATAACGATTTTATGGCCCGTCGCTCTCCGCAAGGAGAGCGTGGATAGAAATTTTGCCTGGACAAAAGAAGAAATTGTCAACAAGTCGCTCTCCGCAAGGAGAGCGTGGATAGAAATAGCTGGGCAGCCCGCGCACGGGTTGCCCAGTATGTCGCTCTCCGCAAGGAGAGCGTGGATAGAAATGTCTCCCTGCTGGATACTTCTCGCTCCGGCGATGTCGCTCTCCGCAAGGAGAGCGTGGATAGAAATGTGGGCGGAAATAATGACGTGAGTTGTTACTAAGTCGCTCTCCGCAAGGAGAGCGTGGATAGAAATTGGAACAGGCACAGCCTGAGGATGAGGTCGAATAGTCGCTCTCCGCAAGGAGAGCGTGGATAGAAATTGGCGCACCTGCGAGATGCAACGCGGTTGGTTTGCGCCGCTCTCCGCAAGGAGAGCGTGGATAGAAATCCACGGAAAAGCAAAGAGCTTGCCGATGAAATGCGGTCGCTCTCCGCAAGGAGAGCGTGGATAGAAATCAAGAAAACGCTGCAAAACTATGTAAATTACTGCGTCGCTCTCCGCAAGGAGAGCGTGGATAGAAATCCGGTTTTTTGGTCAGATATATTGACGTGAGTTGGTCGCTCTCCGCAAGGAGAGCGTGGATAGAAATATATTATCGGCATGTGTAACTAACCGCAGATTTGTCGCTCTCCGCAAGGAGAGCGTGGATAGAAATTGGGCTACCGTGGCCGCGCCTGTGGCTACCGTGGTCGCTCTCCGCAAGGAGAGCGTGGATAGAAATAGAAAACACTGGACGAGATCGCGGCCTGCCCGGGTCGCTCTCCGCAAGGAGAGCGTGGATAGAAATGCATACCGTAACTTTTGAAATCAGGAAAAATCTTGTCGCTCTCCGCAAGGAGAGCGTGGATAGAAATGCCAAACTTGGGAACCGATGTACTGGGTTTGAACAGTCGCTCTCCGCAAGGAGAGCGTGGATAGAAATACTTATGGTGCGATGACCAAAGAAAAGCGGATTGTCGCTCTCCGCAAGGAGAGCGTGGATAGAAATATACTCGGTGGGGGAGAGCTGGCGCATGAGGCCGTCGCTCTCCGCAAGGAGAGCGTGGATAGAAATAATCTCTGCAAATTCCTTGCTCAGTTCGGTGCGGAGTCGCTCTCCGCAAGGAGAGCGTGGATAGAAATCCGCGTTCGCCTCGAACCACGGCCAAAGCCCCAGGTCGCTCTCCGCAAGGAGAGCGTGGATAGAAATGCCGTAGGAGGTTACGGTTGGATCGTCCACAATGGTCGCTCTCCGCAAGGAGAGCGTGGATAGAAATCATTTGCACGGACGTTGTCATCGTTTGTGGGGGAGTCGCTCTCCGCAAGGAGAGCGTGGATAGAAATGCACGGCGGACATCGACAACCGGGGTATAATCCAGGTCGCTCTCCGCAAGGAGAGCGTGGATAGAAATACTCACAGTGGACACCCCCAATATATAGTTTTGGCGTCGCTCTCCGCAAGGAGAGCGTGGATAGAAATATGGCACTTACAGTCTTTTTGCCTATTTGTGGCAGTCGCTCTCCGCAAGGAGAGCGTGGATAGAAATCCGATCGCCGCTTTTCTGCTGATGTGGTATCAGGTCGCTCTCCGCAAGGAGAGCGTGGATAGAAATGAAAATAATAAGACAGGTTGTTGCCCTTAGTGTGCGTTGCTCTCCGCAAGGAGAGCGTGGATAGAAATTTTTAACACGTGGTCTGTATTATCACTCTTGGATGGTCGCTCTCCGCAAGGAGAGCGTGGATAGAAATGGGGAGATCAAATTAAATGCTAACTTGTTTGTGCTGTCGCTCTCCGCAAGGAGAGCGTGGATAGAAATGCCTCTTATCTTACTATTGTTTTGGGCTATCTTCCAGTCGCTCTCCGCAAGGAGAGCGTGGATAGAAATTATGCGCAGCTGGAGCAAATGCTGGACGACAAAGTGTCGCTCTCCGCAAGGAGAGCGTGGATAGAAATGTCGGTGGTGCTGTACTCGGTCAGCTTGCCGTCGTCGCTCTCCGCAAGGAGAGCGTGGATAGAAATTGCGTCGCTGGGTCACTGATCGGGGCCAGCATATTGGTCGCTCTCCGCAAGGAGAGCGTGGATAGAAATTCCACGGCCTTGACGACGTACTCCTGGCGATCCGTGGTCGCTCTCCGCAAGGAGAGCGTGGATAGAAATCCGTTGGTGGATGGAAGAAGATGTACTGCCAGGACGTCGCTCTCCGCAAGGAGAGCGTGGATAGAAATATCATCATAGTAAGCCGCGCCCAGCATCAGGGTTTGTCGCTCTCCGCAAGGAGAGCGTGGATAGAAATAAGCCCAGCTTGGCGAAATCGCTGTCGGCGGGGTCGTCGCTCTCCGCAAGGAGAGCGTGGATAGAAATCCTCGTCCACGTTGTTGACCATGTTGCTGCTTGCGTCGCTCTCCGCAAGGAGAGCGTGGATAGAAATGCTATGGCATCCCACTGGTCGCCCTGGCGGGTCGTCGCTCTCCGCAAGGAGAGCGTGGATAGAAATATGATTCCGGCCAGCAAGTCCAGCAGTCCGGGGTCTGTCGCTCTCCGCAAGGAGAGCGTGGATAGAAATGCTATGCCGGTGGCAGCTACGTCCTCGCCCACGCCGTCGCTCTCCGCAAGGAGAGCGTGGATAGAAATGCGGGAGCGCCAAGGCGCTTTGTGTGGAGCCTTCAACCGTCGCTCTCCGCAAGGAGAGCGTGGATAGAAATTTGACGATGCTGACCGCCAGAGGGAGGTAACGGTGTCGCTCTCCGCAAGGAGAGCGTGGATAGAAATATCATCAACGGGCAGGAAGTGGACGAAATCTACATGTCGCTCTCCGCAAGGAGAGCGTGGATAGAAATACCTGCGGCGACAAGGGAGAGAAAGACCCCTCCGAGTCGCTCTCCGCAAGGAGAGCATGGAATGTTTCTCTTTCTGACTGTTCAGGGTGGTTTTGTTCATGCGGATATCCGCTTTAATTTTAAAAATTGCTATAGTAAAAAACTCTCGCATAAAATAATATAAAAATATTGTATTATCTACTTGACAAGGTACCCCGGAGGGGTATATAGTGAATATACCCCACCGGGGTACATTGCATGTGATGGGAGGGTAACATAATGCAGGAAAACGAAAAGAAGGAACCGTGTTGCTGCTGTGCACACAAAACAAAGCATCGCAGTGAAGAAGAGTATAAAAGCCTGGTCCACAGACTGAACCGGATCGAAGGGCAGATTCGGGGCATCCGTGGGATGGTGGAAAACGAAGTGTATTGTCCGGATATTCTGGTGCAGTCGGCGGCGGTAACGGCGGCGATGAACGCGTTCAACCGTGAGCTGCTGGCAAACCATATCCGCACCTGTGTGGCGGATGATATCCGTGCCGGGAATGACGAAGTTGTGGATGAGCTGCTGAAAACGCTGCAGAAACTGATGAAATAAGCATTGCCTGCACAAAATAGCAGAAGCAGAACATGAAATAAATGCACGAGTGTTTGAGCCAGCAAAAATGCCATGCCAGTGCCCAGTACGATTGTTTTTCTGTTCACAAACATCGGTAAAAGTTTGTGTAACATTACCAGAGCCATGAATAAATGCCAGTCATTCCCTGTGAGAGGGTGTGGATAGAAATGCCGCATCGGCCTTGGTTGCTCCCAACGTATCGCTCTCCGCAAGGAGAGTGTGGATAGAAATGGTAACCTCGATAATACGTCAAATTGCAGGCTAGCCGCTCACCAAAAGGGGAGTGAGGATAGAAACAACTCAAACATCAACAACCCGTGTTCAAACACCAAAGCGAAACCACTCACCAATCATCACACAGGAATTATAGAATCACTACCGCAAAAGAGAGGGAACAGGAGGAAAGAAGTGGAACAATATAACGTAACCGGGATGAGCTGCGCCGCGTGCAGTGCCCGGGTGGAAAAAGCCGTCAGCAAAGTGCCGGGCGTAACATCCTGCTCGGTCAGCCTGCTGACCAACTCAATGGGGGTGGAGGGCACCGCCGCTCCGGCAGATATTGTGGCCGCAGTGGAAGCCGCAGGCTATGGCGCAAGCCCTAAAAACGCTGCCGCCCAGTCCGCCGCGCCGTCAGCAGATGCCTTAAAAGATACCGAGACCCCGCGCCTCAAACGCCGCCTGATTGCCTCGCTGATCTTCTGGGTGGTGCTGATGTACTTCTCCATGGGGCACATGCTATGGAACTGGCCGCTGCCGGGCTTTATGCAGGGCAACCATGTGGCAATGGGTATTTTACAGATGCTGCTTACCATTATCATCATGGTCATCAACCAAAAGTTCTTTATCAGCGGCTTTAAGGCGCTGTGGAACCGTGCCCCCAATATGGATACCCTGGTATCCCTTGGCGCTACCGCGGCCTTTGGCTACAGCACTTACGCTCTGTTTGCCATGACGGTGGCCCAGGTGCAGGGGGATGCCATGGCCGTGATGGGCTATATGGAGGAGTTTTATTTTGAATCCGCCGCAACCATCTTGACCCTGATCACGGTGGGCAAAACGTTGGAAGCCCGCTCCAAGGGCAAGACCACCGATGCCCTGAAAGGCCTGATGAACCTGGCCCCCAAAACCGCAACGCTGCTGCGCAATGGGGCGGAAGTTACCGTTCCCATCGAACAGGTGCAGCAGGGCGATGTGTTTGTGGTGCGTCCCGGCGAGAATATCCCCGTTGACGGCGTGGTGCTGGAAGGCAGCAGCGCGGTGAACGAATCGGCCCTGACCGGTGAGAGCATCCCGGTGGATAAGGCCGAAGGCGACAGCGTGAGCGCCGCAACCCTGAACCAATCCGGCTTTTTGCGCTGCCGTGCCACCCGCGTGGGTCAGGATACCACGCTGGCTCAGATCATCCAGATGGTCAGCGATGCCGCAGCCACCAAGGCACCCATTGCCAAAATTGCAGACCGCGTCTCCGGTGTGTTTGTGCCGGTGGTGATCACCCTGGCGGTCATCACCACCATTGTCTGGCTGCTGGCAGGGCAGACGGTCGGTTTTGCCTTGGCCCGCGGTATTTCAGTGCTGGTCATCAGTTGCCCCTGCGCGCTGGGCCTGGCAACGCCGGTTGCCATTATGGTTGGCAATGGTGTGGGCGCTAAAAACGGCATTCTCTTCAAAACCGCGGTTTCGCTGGAGCAGACCGGTAAAACCGAGATCGTTGCCCTGGATAAAACTGGCACCATCACCAGCGGCGAGCCGCGCGTGACGGATATCCTGCCCGCAGACGGTGTGACGGAGCAGGTACTGATGAGCCTTGCCGCTGCCTTGGAGCAGAAGAGTGAACACCCGCTGGCCCGTGCTGTGCTGCAAAAGGCACAGAAGGATAACCTGACCCCCGCCGAGGTGGTAGATTTCCAGGCTCTGCCCGGCAACGGCCTGACGGCTGTGCTGAACGGCAGTACCCTGTACGGCGGCAACGCCAAGCTGATGCAGACCCTTGGCGTGGTGGTGCCGCAAAAGATGGCATCCAGCGCCGAAGCACTGGCCGCCCAGGGCAAAACCCCGCTGTTCTTTGCCAAGGATGGCACCATGCAGGGCGTTATCGCGGTGGCGGACGTCATCAAGGAGGACAGCCCGCAGGCTGTGCGTGAACTGCAGGGCATGGGCATCCGTGTTGTGATGCTGACCGGCGATAACGAGCGCACCGCCAAAGCCATTGGTGCACAGGCCGGTGTGGACGAAGTGATTGCCGGTGTGCTGCCCGATGGCAAGGAAGCTGTGATCCGCAGCCTGAAAAACAAGGGCCGCGTGGCCATGGTGGGCGATGGCATCAACGATGCACCGGCCCTGACCCGCGCGGATGTCGGTATTGCCATTGGTGCCGGTACGGATGTTGCGATTGACGCCGCTGACGTTGTGCTGATGAAGAGCCGCCTGAGCGATGTGCCCGCCGCCATCCGCCTGAGCCGCGCTACTCTGCACAATATCCACGAAAACCTGTTCTGGGCCTTTGCCTACAATGTGTTGGGCATCCCCCTGGCGGCAGGTGTCTTTATCCCGCTGCTGCACTGGCAGATGAACCCGATGTACGGCGCTGCGGCCATGAGCCTGTCCAGCTTCTGCGTGGTTTCCAACGCACTGCGGCTGAACCTGTTCGATATTCGCAGCACCAAACATGACCATAAACGCAAAGCACACAAAACAAGCAAAAAGGAGAACACGACCATGAATAAGACCATTAAAATTGAAGGCATGATGTGCGGCCATTGCGAAGCAACCGTGAAAAAGGCACTGGAAGCGCTGGACGGTGTTTCCGCCGCCGAAGTAAGCCACACCGCCGGTACCGCTGTTGTAACGCTGGATAAGCCGGTGGATGACACTGTGCTGAAAAAAGCCGTTGAGGACAAAGATTATACCGTGACCGGCATTGAATAATCCCGGCTCAAAAGCAAAGGAATAAGCATGAAAGCGCCCGCACGCTGCCTTGCAACAGGCGGGCACTTTTTTTGTTGTGGCCCCGCGGTAAAACAGAAAAGCTGAAAAAAACATTTTGATAAGTATTCTAATATTATTTGCGAAAATCATAACAGAAGTATAACAAAACAATATGATTTGGCCAGTTGCACTTGCACTATAGTGGATAATATTAGGGCAATACCGCATAATTCTAAGTGCCGATACGGCGAGCGAGGTGCGGCAGATGCCAAGCCAAAAGCGCAGATAATACTGGATGTCTTATCGAGCATTTTGGCAACGCAGATGCCGTGCCGCAGCTGCCGGAGCGGTGCTTAAGCCGCAAGGCGGGAATTGTGCGGTGTTGCCTTATACAATCTACATAAAAGATGGGGGCGCCCGTCTTACCCAGCCAACACGAGGGGGCAACACAGATGTATATCAATTTTGGTTCCATCAACAGCCGCCAGGCTGCGGACGGCAGCTGTACTGCACCGCTTACAGTGGATTCCTGCGGAACATGCCGATTGAAAAAGCACGCCAGCCTGCCAACTATTACGCGGTATGATGAAAATGCGTATCAGCTGTTTTATATCGCTGCGGGCAAGGCGCACTTCTGGTTTGATGATGCCGAGCATGTGGTAACAGCGGGTCATATGGTGCTGTACCGCCCGCAGGAAGAGCGCCGCTATATCTACTATCTTGAGGACCACCCGGAGGTGTTCTGGGTCTATTTTTCCGGCAGCGAGGCCGCTGCGGTGCTGCAGGCGCATGAGATTCCGCTGGATGGCCATGTGTTTTACAGCGGCATTATGCCGGAGTACAAAAATACTTTCCGCCGCATGATCCAGGAATTGCAGCTCTGCCAGTACACCTATCGGGATTATACGGCCGGGCTGTTCCAGATGATGCTGGTGCTGGTCAGCCGCCAGCGGCAGGAACGGCGGTCGATCAACGGCACCACGCGGGAGCAGATCGAAGCCGCAGCCGCCTATTTTAACGAGAATTATACTGCCCGCATCAATGTGGATGAATACGCCGAGTCCCTGCACATGAGCACGGCATGGTTCATCCGTAGCTTCAAACAGTATGTGGGCTTGTCGCCCGCACGGTATATCCAGTCGCTGCGTATCGTCAATGCACAGCGCTTGCTGGAACGCACCAAATACAGCATCGGTGAAGTTTCCGAGATCGTCGGGTATGATAACCCGCTGTATTTCAGCCGTGTGTTCAAAAAGGAAACCGGGCTTTCCCCCGCGCAGTACCGCAAAGCGGAGCGGGCAGGCAAACAGCCGTCCGACCCGCAGGAAGAGGACGCCTGCACCCCCAATATCGACAAAAACCGCAATTCATAGTATAATACCCCCATACACTTTGGTATGGGGGCTTTTTATGTTTGCAGCAGCAATTTGTGTCAGCATCCTGTTGGGGGTGCTGGTTTGGGCACTGCCGGGGCGGCTGTGCGACCGCAGGGCAACCCATGCGGATGTACTGGCCGGGCCGGGCATTGTGCTGGCAGTGTGGATCATCGCAGCATGTGTGTTTGCCCAGCCGGGGCTGGCGCAGGGGTTTGATCTGTTCCGCCTGCTGGCCATCAATGGGGCGGCACTGTGGGCCTGCGGCACTGTGTTGTTACTCCGCCTGCGCAGCGGGCGGCGGTACCGCACACTTTGGACGGTTGCTGCGCTGCTGATTGCCGCCATCGGCCTGGAAGTATTCGTGGGCAACGCACCCTATTTTGCAACCTACGGCTACCAGCCCGTTGACCTGCGCGCTTATTTGCAGGGTGCCCCGGCGGATGGGGAGCCGATTGCTTTGAACGATGAGCACAGTACCCTTACCTTTACCGGCATCCATCAGCCGCTGTATAACGTTGCGCTGGATGGCGTTGTCTACCAGTATGACGGCAACTATCCGCAGGATCAGAACCCGCTGTTTATCCTGTGGGTGTCCGGTACCGACGAAGCCAGCACCGCCCCGCGCCAGAGCTGGCAGTGGCAGGCGGCCCCGCGAGCGGAACGCAGCCTGGTGCGCACGCTGGATTTTTCCGGCGCGGTGGATACCCTGACCCTGCAAGCGGAGGGCTATAGCGGAGAGTACCGCAGTTATGACCTGAACTATACCGTGCAGGCGGTTCTGGCCAATGTACCCCGCCCGATGGATTTCTCGCTGCTGCGGCTGGCAGTGGTGTATCTGGCACTGCTGGCCTTGTGGGGGCTGCGCCCCGGCGCTGCCGCGTGGCACGAAGCTTACCTGACCCACCGCGCCAAATACCGCCCGGCGGTGCTGGTGCTGGGCTGCATGCTCTGCCTGCTGGCCGCAGCGGCCCCCTTTACCGATGCCCGCAACTCCGGCGTGGCGACCTCGTTTTATAATGTCGAAAACTGGGACGGCGAAAGCCGCATCACCTTCACCCAGCATATCAGCGATTGGCAGAATGATTCCGCTGCGCAGTACGGCGCTCTGGCCCACAGCCTGCTGAATGGCCGCCTGGATCTGCAGCGCGACCCGCCCGCCGCCATGGCGGAGATGCAGAACCCTTACGATACCGCCGCCCGTCAGAGCGCGACCCCGGATGCTTTGTGGGATGTTGCTTATTATCAGGGGCGGTACTATGTTTACTTTGGCATTGTGCCGTGCCTGCTGTTCCAGCTGCCGTTTGAGCTGCTGACCGGCGTACCGGACCTGCCGCCCAGCTTGGCCATGATCGTGATGGCCTGGCTGCTGATTTTGGCAGTGTTTGGTTTGGTGCGGCAGGCTGCGCAGCGCTGGTTCCCGTCCGCCTCAGCGGCGGCCTGCCTGCTGGCTGCGGCGGGCATTGCGGGCGGTAGCCAGGTGTACTACCTGCTGCTGCGCCCCTCGGTGTATGAATACGCCATCCTGTGCGGCGCGGCATTTGTGCTGCTGGCCCTGTGGCAGTGGCTGTGTGCCGCCAACACCCCGGTGCAGCACCATGGCAAAATCATGCTGCACATGGCGCTTGGCAGCCTGTGCATGGCGCTGGTGGCGGGATGCCGCCCCCAGATGGAGCTGTTTGCCGTGCTCTGCCTGCCGATCTTCTGGCCGCAGTATATCCGGCAAAAACGCTTGCGCAGCAAGCAGGGAATAACCGAAGCCATCGCCTTTGTTCTGCCGGTTATTCTGGTAGCCTTGGGGCTGATGGCCTACAATGCCGCGCGGTTCGGCTCGCCGTTTGATTTTGGCGCCAATTACAACCTGACCAGCAACGATATGACCCACCGCGGCTTCCGCATTGGGCGGCTGGCCCCGGCGTTGTTCACCTATTTCCTGTCCCTGCCGGTGGTGCAGGCGGTGTTCCCCTACCTGGCGGGTACCAAAATGCAGACAAACTTTATGGGTATGACCATTACCGAAGTATTTTACGGCGGTGCCCTGGTCAGCCTGCCGCTGCTGTGGGCCTTTGCGGCCCTGCCTTTGCTGCGCCGCCGTATGGCAAGGCAGAAAGACCTGCGCGCCATGGTGCTGCTGCCCGTGCTGCTGGCTGTTATTCTGGCCGCGTTGGACTGCCAGATGGCCGGTGTGCTCTACCGCTATCTCAGCGACTATTTAACCCCGCTGCTGTTCGCCGCCGCATTGGTCTGGCTGTGGGCCGAAAGCGCCCTTGCCCCGCGTGTGCAGGCCGCCGCATCGGGCAGCATTCTGCATACCGTGCAGCACATGCTGCAGGGGGCGATGCTGGCAACTGTTGCCGTGGGGATCTGTTACAGCTTCTGTGTCTACTTTGCTGCGGAACCGGGCCTTCTGGGCCAGAATCCCGCGCTGTACCAGAATGTCAGCCGTCTGGTGCAGTTCTGGCTGTAAAATCAGGGCGAAAACAAAATTCAGCAAAATTCAAATTAGATAAAATAAAAGCATATGCCCCATGTCAGCCGGGAAAATCCGGCCAGTCAGGAGAGCATGTGCTTTTTCTTTTTATATGGGCATTCTGTATGGATCGTTTTCGGATGGAATAAATATAAGGCAACACCGCACAATTCCCGCCTTACGGCTTAAGCACCGCTCCGGCAGCTGC
>OHAI01001052.1_pt1 | contig 21794 bp, 13 predicted proteins | sample 1577091 | NCBI WGS metagenome assembly OHAI01 (sample SAMEA3541548, study PRJEB24748) | human gut metagenome | biome: human gut; feature: human-associated habitat; material: faeces | place: China | collected 2012
TGTAGAGAACGTGAACCACGTCGGGCTTTATGATGTCGAGCAGACGCTCATAGTGGGTTATGACGATTGTGCTCGACTCCGGCGTCTTCAGTTTGTTCACACCTTCCGCCACGATTCGCAGCGCGTCGATGTCCAGTCCGGAGTCTGTCTCGTCGAGGATGGCAAGCTTCGGCTCAAGCATAGCCATCTGGAAGATCTCGTTGCGCTTCTTTTCGCCGCCGCTGAAACCCTCGTTCACCGAGCGTCGGGTGAACTTGCTGTCAAGCTCCACTATCTTTCTTTTCTCGTTCATGAGCTTGAGGAAGTCGGCTGTCTTCAGCTCCGGCAGTCCCTGATACTTGCGTTTCTCGTTTACGGCAGTCCTGAGGAAGTTGGTCATCGACACGCCCGGAATCTCCACAGGATACTGGAACGAGAGGAACAGTCCCTCGTTGGCGCGGTCCTCCGGCTTCATCTCCAGCAGGTTCTTTCCGTTGAAGAACGCCGTGCCGGCGGTCACCTCATACAGCGGATTGCCCGTAAGCACCGCGCTGAGTGTGGATTTTCCCGAACCGTTAGGTCCCATTATGGCGTGCGTCTCGCCGTCCTTTATCGTAAGGTTTATACCTTTGAGTATCTCTTTGTCGCCTATTCTGGCGCGCAGGTCTTTTATCTCTAACATAACTGTATGTATTTCTGATGTGAGTATTTAATAATTATCCAAGTTTATCTTAGTCTTTTTGACGGTGCGGCGATGCTCCACACCGAGCAGAGAATCGATGAGACCGCTGAAGTCATCTCTCGTGAACGCGAACGGGAACGTTGTCTTCAGAGCCACGGAAATGGCGTGGCGGTGCATCGGCGAGCGCGTGGCATAGAGTCTGTCCGAGCCGTTGTACCTGGTATTCACCTTTGTTTTCCCGTCGACGGCGAGGCGGAATCCGTAGTCCACCTCAAGGGCGATGCACGAGAAGAAATACATGTCCACCCCGACAGAAGGCGCGACACTGAGCAGCGGACTGCTCACCCGATAGTCGCGTTCATACACGGTATGCGAGGAGGACATGCTCATCGTGCCCGCCGCATGGCGTCCCGACATGTTCCAGAAGGAAGCCGCCCCGAGGTAAGGTTGCAGCGGTTTGTCGGGCGACAGGAAGTACCACCGTCCTCCAAGCATTATCTGCGACATCGTGGCGGACACGTCTCCCGAGAAGTAATCAAGCCCCTCATGGTCGTAACCACCGACGACAGAGAATCCGGAATGCGGTATGAAATACTCGAGATGCGCCGAGAAGCCAGGTCCTCCGCCCGTCTTGACAGGGTCGTATTGCGTCGAGGGAGCATCATTGCCGGTCACAACAGGCATCACCGGACTTATTCCCACGCTCAGTGCCCAGCGTCTTGCCACATCGTCCTGAGCCATGCCGGAGGCTGCCGCCATGCTCAGCGCAATGGCAAAGACAGCGATATGTGTTGGTCTCATATACAAAACCGTTTACTACATTATTATATATGTGTCATCCCACCGACCCTTCGAGCGACACGCTGAGGAGCTTCTGCGCCTCGACGGCGAACTCCATGGGCAGCTTGTTGAGCACTTCCTTGGCATAGCCGTTCACTATCAGCCCTATCGCCTGCTCGGTGGAGATGCCCCGCTGGTTGCAGTAGAACAGCTGGTCCTCGCTTATCTTGCTTGTCGTAGCCTCATGTTCCACTATCGCCGAGTCGTTAACCAGGCGTACATTGACAAGTACCCGCACTCGCTTCCGAGGAGCAGGCTGTCGCACGAGCTGTAGTTGCGGGCGTTGTCTGCTCCCGACGTCGCCCTGACCAGTCCGCGGTATGAGTTCTGGCTGTGTCCGGCGCTGATGCCCTTGCTTATGATGGTGCTGCTCGTGTTTTTGCCCATGTGTATCATCTTGGTGCCGGTGTCCGCCTGCTGGTAATGGTTGGTCACGGCAACGCTGTAGAACTCCGCCTGAGAGTTGTCGCCGCGCAGGATGCACGACGGATACTTCCACGTTATGGCTGAGCCGGTCTCCACCTGAGTCCACGACAGTTTGGAGTTGACCCCGCGCAGGTCGCCGCGCTTGGTCACGAGGTTGTACACTCCTCCCCGTCCGTTCTCGTCGCCCGGGTACCAGTTCTGCACTGTAGAGTACTTCACCTCGGCGTTGTCCTTCACCACTATCTCCACGATTGCCGCGTGCAGCTGGTTCTCATCGCGCATAGGGGCTGTGCATCCTTCGAGATAAGACACGTAGGAGTCGTCGTCCGCCACTATGAGCGTGCGCTCGAACTGACCCGTGTTGCGCGCGTTGATGCGGAAATAGGAGCTCAGCTCCATCGGACAGCGCACGCCCTTGGGAACGTAGACGAACGAGCCGTCGCTGAAAACGGCACTGTTGAGCGAGGCGAAGAAGTTGTCCCTGTAGGGCACGACCGAGCCGAGATACTCGCGCACGAGGTCGGGATGGTTCTTTATGGCGTCGCCTATCGAGCAGAAGATGATGCCCTTCTCCGCGAGCTTCTCCTTGAAGGTGGTCTTCACCGACACCGAGTCCATGATGGCATCCACCGCCACGCCGCTGAGCGCAAGGCGTTCCTCGAGCGGTATGCCGAGCTTGTCGAACGTCTTCATCAGCTCCGGGTCTATCTCCTTCTTGCCGTCGTCCTTCTTCTTCGCCATAGGGTCGGCGTAGTAGGAAATTGCCTGATAGTCTATCTCCGGCAGGTGGAGGTGTCCCCACGACGGCTGTTTCTGTGTCTTCCAGAACTCGAACGCCTTGAGACGGAAGTCGAGCATCCAGTCCGGTTCGCCCTTCTTCTGCGAGATGAGACGCACCACGTCCTCATTAAGTCCCTTGTCTATTATATCCGTATGCACGTCTGTGGTGAACCCGAAAGCATACTTCTGCTCCGCCACCTTGCGCACATATTCATTCTGATTGTTGTTTATCTTCTCCATTTGTGTTTCGTTGTCTTGTACGCATGCGATATGCACGCTCTGCAAGTTTACAAAGATAATGAATAAAAAGAATGAAAACAAAAAACGGAACATAAAAAATCAAAACCCGGAACGATGTTTCATCCAAATCAATCACACGTTTTAATAAATGTCGGATAAATTATATCAGACTGCCGGATTTGGAATGTTGCAAACCGACTTCATTATAAATAAATTGCACAGGGCATCTTTCTCTATTACAACCTCTTTCATCGCGAAGCATATAACCATGCATATTTGTATTTGGTACAAGACGTATGTGACGGTGATTCAAAGAAAACCGGGAATGTGAAAAAGCAATATTGTCCCAGAGTAAAACCGTCATGACCATCACACAGCAACTCCATTAGCGTACCCACATTTGCATACGGCTGTGCGGAACGGACTGTATGAACCCTGTAACACGCGCCTTTTATTCATCAACACGACAATAACGAATGTGCATGGACTATCATAATGTAAGACAATACTTTGATTGTATAAATATGCGGAAAATGCTCCGGGGAGTGAATATTCATACAGCGTCAACTCCACGAGAGCCGTTTATTTGCGGAGGAAAGTGCTTGCGGTTGTAAATACGCGAGTTTCGGGCGGTTTTTATAAGACGTTGTAATACAATAATTTAGAATATTCTGGCAGACAAGAAGGGCTTTACGGTGTGACGAAAGAGCATGTTCGGGCTTGCGAAAGAGGCTTTATGACATCACGAAAGAGCCTATATTGCGTCATGAAAGGGGCTTTTCTGTGAAGTGGAAGAGCACATTTCACAATGCGGGAAAGGCTTTTCGGGCGATGAGACCGCACATTTCGGGCTATCAGACAGTATCATGACGCCATGAGAAAGGCTCTTTCGCAGGCTGGGAGTGACACGAAAGGGTAATCGCATTTCTATTTCACGATTTTCCGCTGTAGTGTTTTTTTACTTTCCGAAACGTATATTTATGCAGATTGTTACGGTTTCATCGGTCTTTTATTAATACAAAAACAAGTTGCCGTCAAGCCAGTCCATGGAACGAAACGGAGCGATGAGGACGCACGGCAGGAAGACGGTGGAGGAATGCGGGAGGCATGTCAGAGCGTGGAGAGCAGAGCGTCCATGCGACTGACGCGCACGAGAAAAGTCTTTCTAAGATTGTCGCACGAGGAGCGGAACGACACAAAGGTGTCGAAACGGGCGGGATCGAGCGATGCCCACATGCGTTCATCGGCAAGCGCGGAAGGCTCCATCTCAGCACGCCAGCGATCAAAACAGCCGATTACATCGGGAATTTGAGCCTTCAGCACCTGCCATCGACGCCTCACGAGAGAGACAAACTGCGGGTCGGAAAGCAGACGGTCGAACCACAGGGCGTTGCGGTTGTAGATGCTGTCTGTGGTAAGCAGCCGCACATCCTTGCGGTTGAGGCGCGACGGGCGGAGGTCGCCTCCCGCGTCAACACCAACAGAGATGAAGGCAAGGTCGAAGTCCCAGACAGGTCCGGCAGTGAGTCTGCCGTCCTCGCCGCAATACATGTAACAGCTGCGGGGACCGTTAGGCTCGGCGTTCTGCGCTATCTCGTGCACCAGCCACCAGTCGGCGAACGACGTGGAGTCAATATATCTGTCGTATATACCGTTCATGTCGGGATGTGGGGAATAGAGTTTTTGCTCGATTTCATCGAACATCCGACGGGCTTTATCCATCATGTCGGAGGTCGGCGGGTCGGGAGACTTGATGTTGACGGGCAGCCTCCGGTGAGCGGTATGGAATCGAGGAGAGCCGTCGTCGTAGCTGTCGAGCTCGAAAAGGAATCCGCGTTTTTCGTCGATTTCAACGCGGCCGCGCGCCACCCTTATCTGTTCGCAAAGCAGGTAGCAGCCCTGCGGCTGTCCGTTCACCACAACATCCACTTGCCGACAGTCAGGTGTCCATGCAAGAGAGGTGCGGCGCGCGAGCTCGAGGGCGAGCATGTTGCGCATCAGACTGTGGTCCATGAAATTGGCGAGCAGTGCCCACCGCTTGCCCGGAGCCATGCCGAGAAGGGGATGTCTGCCGTCGAGACGGATGGCGTAAGGCTTTTTCGGTTTGGTAAAGGTGGAGTGTCCCCGACCCTTCACATCCACGTCGTTTGAGCAGAAATCATCGGTTCCATCGGGCATTACTATCCTCATGCGGCATCCTTCCGTCCATTTGTCGCGTGAGGTTATCGCCGAAGAGCCGGGCGTGTCGATGTATATCACCGGCAGACTGCCGGCATACGCACGCGCTGAAAGCACAAGGAGAAGAAACGGCATCAGCCATGTGCGCACCTGTGCGTAACCGTGCGGAAAAAGCGAAAAGGAAATTTCTGACTTACTCATATGCCATATATGTTTTCTGTGTTTTGTCCGCTACGTTCAGGAACAACGCCAGCGGATGAATGAAAGTATTTTTTCGCATTGCTATCCGACACACCCGGAGGTGACGCCCATTACGCAAGGGCGGTGCGACGCCACTCCGACACTAAGCGCGCGATGCCTGCCTGTAGCAACGGAAGAATCATGTATTCCGTCATGGACAGGCTTGACAGCCGTCTTCCCGTAATAAAAAAACCGGGAAAAACCATCCTCACGGAACGTTTTCCCGGCACAGTATGATATCTTTATTTATCTTTTCAAGCCGATGACACGCGAAACGGGGCGTCAGAGTTTCTGCTGTACCTCTATCTCGGTGAATGTCTCGAGGATGTCGCCCACCTGAATGTCGTTGAAGTTGACAAGGCTTATACCGCACTCGAAGTTGGCTGCCACCTCCTTCACGTCGTCCTTATAACGCTTCAGGGCATTGATGTCCGCGGTGTGTACGACGATGCCGTCGCGTACGACACGGGCGCGGTCGGTGCGGTGAACCTTTCCTTCGGTGACATAAGCGCCGGCAACCGTGCCCACCTTCGATATCTTGTAGACCTCGCGCACCTCCACCTGTCCGGTGACAATCTCCTTCTTCACCTTCTCAAGCATGCCTTCCATAGCCGACTTCACATCGTCTATGGCATCGTAGATGACCGAATATGTGTTTATCTCCACGCCGTCCTGCTCAGCCTGCTTGCGCGCCGCAGCCGACGGACGCACCTGGAATCCCACGATGATGGCGTCGGAAGCATCTGCCAGAGTGACGTCGCTCTCTGATATCTGACCCACAGCCTTGTAGATGACATCCACCTTTATCTTCTCCGTGGACAGCTTTATGAACGAGTCGCTCAACGCCTCTATACTTCCGTCGGTGTCGCCCTTGACGATGATGTTGAGCTCCTTGAACGAGCCGAGGGCTATGCGGTGGCTTATGTCGGAGAGCGTAAGACGCTTCTGTGTGCGCAGTCCCTGCTCGCGCTGGAGCTGCAGACGCTTGTTGGCAATGTCGCGTGCCTCCTGCTCTGTGTCCAGAACATGGAACGTGTCGCCTGCTGTCGGAGCGCCGTTAAGACCGAGGATGATTGCCGGCTCAGCCGGTCCGGCACTCTCTATGCGGCTGTTGCGCTCGTTGAACATTGCCCTGATGCGTCCGTAGTTGGTTCCCGCGATGACATTGTCGCCCACCTTCAGCGTACCGTTTGACACGAGCACGGTAGACACGTAGCCGCGTCCCTTGTCGAGAGACGACTCGATGATTGATCCGGTTGCCTTGCGCGCGGGGTTCGCTTTAAGGTCGAGCATCTCCGCCTCAAGCAGCACTTTCTCGAGCAGTTCCTTTACTCCGATGCCCTTCTTTGCGCTTATCTCCTGACACTGGTACTTTCCTCCCCACTCCTCTACAAGCAGATTCATGTTGGCGAGGTCCTCCCTTATCTTGTCGGGATTGGCTCCCGGCTTGTCAATCTTGTTTATGGCGAACCCCATCGGCACGTTCGCTGCCTGCGCATGTGCTATCGCCTCCTTGGTGGTAGGCATCACACTGTCGTCCGCAGCGATGATGATGATGGCTATATCAGTTACCTGAGTACCACGCGCACGCATAGCTGTGAACGCCTCATGTCCCGGAGTATCGAGGAACGTTATGCGTCTGCCGTCCTCCAGTCTCACGTTGTAGGCACCGATGTGCTGCGTTATTCCGCCCGCCTCTCCGGCTATGACGTTTGTCTTGCGTATGTAGTCGAGCAGCGAGGTCTTGCCGTGGTCCACATGACCCATTACCGTCACGATGGGCGCGCGCGGCAGAAGGTCGTTCTCGTCGTCCTCGGTCTCGGTGATGGCTTCCTGCACCTCAGCGCTCACATATTCGGTCTTGAAGCCGAACTCCTCGGCTACGAGGTTGATGGTCTCGGCGTCCAGACGCTGGTTGATGGACACCATGATGCCCACGCTCATAAGGGTTCCGATGACCTGGTTGACGGAGATGTTCATCATGTTGGCAAGTTCGCTCACGGTGACATATTCCGTCAGCTTGAGCACCTTGCTCTCCTTGCGCTCCTCAAGACGCTCCTCATTGAGCTTCTCCTGCACAGCCTCTCGCTTCTCCTTGCGGTATTTGGCGCCCTTCTTGTTCTGGTTCTGCTTGTTGGTGAGCCTTGCGAGCGTCTCCTTAACCTGACGTGCGACGTCCTCCTCGTTCACCTCGATGGGCTTGTGGTTACGGTTCTTGTTCTTCTTTTTCTTACCGGAGCCCGACTTGTTGTCCGCCGCGCGCTGCGCTTCCTGCTGTGATGCGGCGTTGATGTCGACTCTCACCTTGTTGATGCGCTCGCGTTTCTTCTTCTCGCCACGCTGCTGCATCACCTTCTCCTCGCGTTCCTTGCGTTTCTCCTCCTTTGTTTTCTTTTTCGGACGGGTGCTCTGGTTGAGCGCGTCGAGGTCGATACGCCCGAGCACATTCACCTTTGTGGCATTCAGGATTTTCTTCTCACTCTTGGTCGTGAATATGTTTGTGGAGGCTTTAGTGCCCTCCGCGGTGTTGTGTCTTGCGGAAGTCTCATTCTTCTCCGGCTCAGTCTTCCCGACTCCCGGCTCATTCTTCACGTTGTTCTTTTCTGTCTTCTTTACTTCAATCACGTTGTCGGTATTATTTTTTTCAGTGTCATCAACGCGCGTGTCTGCGGCAGCCTGCGGGGCAGCCTCAGCTGGAGCATTAATTGTCTGGGTTGGTTCAGATAGGTTTTTATCAACGGATTTCACCTGACTGCCGGCATCAGTCTTGTGTTCCTTTTCCTTTTCCGCATCAGGCACAGAAGCTTTTCTCGCGGCAGCTGGTTTGTTGATGCTGTCGAGATCTATCTTGCCCAATGGCTTGTACTGCTGCTGCGAGGCGGTGGAAAGAAGTTTGTCGGCACGGTGATCCTTCGGTCCCTGCGCACGCTTCTTCTCCTTCGGTTTCTTCAACTGAAGTTTTTCAGCCTGCGTCCTCACCTCCTTGTCCTGCTGGAACTCACGCATGAGAGCCTGATACTGCTCATCGTTGAGTTTGAAGCTCGGCTCCGGTTTCACTTCGCCCAGTTCACTTCTTTTCTCAAGGAACTCCACTGCCGTCTGGAGTCCTATGTTCAATTCACGTAATGCTTTATTTAACCTGATGCTCATATTTATTATTTTCATGACGCGCACGCCGCACTTTTCCTGTCAGTCCGGTGCGGACGGCGCATTTCTGTGTTCTTTCTTCTAATATACTTAAAATCAACAAGCTGATTCACAACAGTAAGGCGCAGCCGGCAACAAGTGCGGGCTACGCTCTGTGTCATTATCCCTCGAATTCCGCCTTGAGAATCCTGAGCACGTTGTCGACGGTCTCTTCCTCCAGGTCAGCCTTCTCGACAAGCATCTCGCGGGGCGCGTTGAGCACAGCCTTCGCCGTGTCCAGTCCGATGGAACGTATGGCGTCGATAACCCACTGGTCTATCTCGTCGGAGAATTCTTCGAGATATATGTCCTCGTCAGCCTCATTGTCGTCAATCTCCCTGAACACATCGATGGTGTATTCGGTAAGCATCGACGCGAGCTTTATGTTGAGTCCGCCACGTCCGATGGCAAGGCTCACCTCCTCGGGCTTGAGGAACACCTCCGCCTTGTGGTTCTCCTCGTCCACGTTGATGCTCGATATTCTGGCGGGACTGAGCGCGCGCTGTATGAAGAGCTTGGTGTTCGCGGTGTAGTTGATGACGTCTATGTTCTCGTTGCACAGCTCACGCACGATGCCGTGCACGCGGCTTCCCTTCACTCCCACGCACGCTCCCACGGGGTCGATGCGCTCGTCGTAGCTCTCCACAGCCACCTTTGCTCTCTCGCCCGGCATGCGTGCTATCTTACGGATGGAAATGAGTCCGTCGGCTATCTCGGGCACCTCTGCCTCGAGCAGACGCTGGAGGAACACCGGGCTTGTGCGAGAAAGGATAATCTTGGGGTTGTTGTTCTCGTTGTCCACACGGTGTATGACTGCCCTGATGGTCTCGCCCTTGTGATAGGTGTCGTTCGGTATCTGCTCCATCTTCGGCAGGATGAGCTCGTTGTTCTCGTCGTCCACCACGAGCACCTCGCGCTTCCACACCTGATACACCTCACCGGCAATGATCTGTCCGACGCGGTCTTTATACTTATTATATAATGAGTCGTGTTCCAGTTCGAGTATCTTCGAAGCCAGAGTCTGCCTCAGATTGAGGATGGCACGGCGTCCGAACTTCGCGAAATCGACACGTTCGGACACGTCTTCTCCCACTTCATAGTCGGGCTCAATCTTTCTTGCCTCTGTCAGCGAAATCTGTTTGTTGTCGTCCTCCACCTCATCGTCTGCCACAACGACACGGTTGCGGTATATCTCGAAGTCGCCCTTGTCCGGATTGACTATGACGTCGAAGTTCTCGTCACTGCCGAATATCTTGGCAAGAACGTTGCGGAAGCTCTCCTCAAGCACGCTCACCAACGTGGTACGGTCAATGTTTTTCGTCTCCTTAAATTCTTTGAAAGAGTCGAACATGCTCACGACCGGTTCTTTTTTCATTGCTGCCATAGCTTTATTTGAAGTTTATTAAGTATTTTGTATATTTCACTTTATCCATCTCGTAAGTGTGGTCCACCTCGACAGTCTGCGGGCGTTTCTTGCCCTCAACCTTCATTTTCTCAGCCACACTCACCACGAACGTATTGCCGTCCACGCTTTTGAGCAGCCCCTTGACCTTACGGCCGTCTCCGTCGAGCACCTCAACCTCCTTGCCGACAAAGCACTCATACTGCTGCGGCACCTTGAAAGGCTGACCCAGACCAGCCGAACCTACCTCAAGCTCGTAGTCTTCCTCATCGCGGCTCAGACGCTCTTCGATGAAGCGGCTCAGCTCCACACAGTCCTCTATCCACACACCGTCGGCATGGTCTATCTCCACCACGATCTTATCATCCGGGCTGACTTCGACATCCACAAGAAAATAGTCCTTGTCCTCCAGCCACTGTTCTACAATACCTTTTACGACGTTTTTGTCTATCATATATAATTGGTTAAATAAAATGAGGAGCCCTGTGTCGGAGCCCCTCATTCCTCTGAATGCTGCAAATTTACGAATTATTCCGCACGCGCACAAATATTTTGCATCTTTTCTGCAAATGCATTGCAAATTAATTCCTTACATACCATTCCATCGCTCCCTACAAGCCATCCCTCAGTTTCCCGCACATCATTTCCCGACCGCTTACACACCATCCCTTATTTCCATATATACCACTCCTTATTTCCATGCACACATTCCCTTAATTCCCTACACACCACTCTTTAATTCCTTACACTCTGCTTATTAATTTCTTACACACTGCTTATTAATTTCTTACACACTGCTTATTAATTCCCTACGCACTGCTTATTAATTCCCTACGCACTGCCCCGCCACTACACCCAAACAAAAATACATCTCCGTAGGGGACGGAAAACGGAATCATTACGCAAAAATGAGAAAAAACATCCAACGACAACTCCACGAGAATGCTTTAAAACCGAAACATAGTAACTTCTTCCACAAATACGCGATTTTTCCGCATTTAAGACAATCATCTGACAGCCAGCCACATACACCACACAGCCACGCATCATCCACCCTTCGTCTGCCCCGAAAAGCCTTTTCCGCAACCCGAAAGAGCCTTTTTCACAACGCAAAACAGCCTTTTCCACACCATAAAACAGCCTTTTCCGCAACACAAAACCGCCTTTTCTGCAATACAAAACCGCATTTTCCGCCAACGGAAAGCAAGAAAATGACACATCCGAACCTGTTTTCCCAACTATCCGCACTGCCACGGACATTCCGAAAAACCTATTTCACAAAAAAGTGCTGTCAATATTTTTTACTTCCGTACAACTCATTTTTCATTCCACACAACACTTCGCCCACTCCGCCAAACACACCATTCCGCACGCCAAACAGACAATTCCTGTCATGCGAGCAAGCCTGTCCCATCACGCCATCGCATTCCAGTATCAACGCGCACGGCACACTACAGTGACGCAAAAACACCACAGCGGCATAGCGTTCAACGCACCTTTCCTCCGTAAAACCAAAACATCAGGAAACAAAAAAGGAACTGCCTGATGCAGTTCCTTTAGTGCGCTTCAAGATGGGCTTGAACCAACGACCCCCTGATTAACAGTCAGGTGCTCTAACCAACTGAGCTATTGAAGCATTTGCCTTAATTGCGATGCAAAAGTACAGCGTTTTTTTCATTCCGCCAAACATTTTCGCGAAAAATTTCAAATTTATCTCAAAAAAACGTCATTATGGGCATGTCGGCATGTATGAAACCTTGTTTTACGACAGCGGAAGGGCTTGTCCGGTATGCCACAAGGGCGTTTCGGGGATGCGTGCAAGGGCGTGTTTACATGCATGACACGCCACCGCGCATTGAAAAACCGGCGTTGCGCCATGCCGTATTATGAAAAATAAATACATTTTATTTTGTCCGGCACATAACTTGCATTACCTTTGCATAAGGTAAGCATCGGCTCGGCAGTATCAAGTACGGTAAGACTTTGTCTTCACGACTTGCTGTTGCACCCGCCTTGCATCACCTTTGCATAAGGTAAGCTGCACTCAGGAAACTGAAAGCAAGCTCTCTTTCCATTCGTTGGCATTACCTTTGCATAAGGTAAGCCGCGCCCAGGAAACTGAAAGCAAGCTCTCTTTCCGCTCGCATGCATTACCTTCACACACTCTTTACGTACAATTACCACATTATATTTATATATAAGCCGATTATGAGAAAAAACATACTGTTCTGCGTGATGCTGCTTGGCGCCGTCACGGCTCTCGCGCAGAAAAACGATGACCACAACTTCAAGGTGGCGAAAAACCTCGATGTGTTCAATGCCATATACAAGAATCTCGACCTCATGTATGTGGATACGCTCGACGCCGACGAGGTGATAGGCAACGGCATAAAGGCGATGCTGCGCAGCCTCGACCCCTACACCGAATATTATCCCGAGGACAAATCGGCGGAGTTCAAGCAGATGCTGACAGGAAAATATGCGGGCATCGGCTCGATAATAAGCTACAACTTCACTCTGAAAAGGGTTGTCATAAACGAGCCTTATGAGAATATGCCGGCGGCGGAGGTGGGTCTGAAGAAGGGCGACATCATACTTAGCATCGACGGGGAGGACATGACCGACAAGACAAACGCCTATGTCAGCGAGCACCTGCGCGGCACGGCGGGCACCACTCTCGAGCTTAAGATACACCGTCCTACCACGGGCAAGGACATGACTTTCAAGATACAGCGCAAAGCTATACAGATGCCCGACCTTCCATACTACGGCATGCAGGACGGCGACATAGGCTACATAGACCTCGACTCGTACATCGGCGAGAACTGCGCGAAGGATTTCCGCCGCGCGTTCATCGACCTGAAGAAGCAAGGAGCGAAGGGACTCGTGCTCGACCTGCGCAACAACGGAGGCGGCTCGGTGCAGGAGGCACTGTCCATACTCAACATCTTCATCCCAAAAAACACCGACCTGCTGTCCATGAAAGGCAAGATGCAGCGTTCCAACCGCGACTATAAGACCACCGTCGAACCCATCGACACGGTGATGCCGATAGTAGTCCTGGTGAACGGCATAACGGCAAGTGCCAGCGAGATAACGAGCGGAGCGTTGCAGGACCTCGACCGGGCAGTGATAATGGGAACACGCACCTACGGCAAGGGACTCGTACAGGTGCCCAACGTGCAGCTGCCTTACAACGGCAATCTCAAGCTCACCACAGCCAAATATTTCACTCCCAGCGGACGCTGCATACAGGCTATCAACTACAAGCACTCGCAGGGCGGATACACCGAACACGTGCCCGACTCGCTCACACATGAGTTCCGCACACGCAACGGACGCATCGTGCACGACGGCGGAGGCATAGAGCCGGACATCAAGATAGAGCCTGACTCGCTGCCGAACATAGCCTACTACCTGCAGCGCGTGGACACAACAGACCTCATGTTCAACTATGTGGTGGACTACATCAAGGCTCACCCCACGATAGCCCCGGCGGCGGAGTTCGAGATAAGCGACTCCGACTACGAGCAGTTCAAGCAGCGCGTCATCGCAAGCAGCTTCACTTACGACCGCGTGAGTGAGAAATGTCTCGAGGAACTCGTAAAGCTCGCCAAGTTCGAAGGCTACTACGAGGACGCCAAACCCGAGTTTGAGGCTTTGGAGAAAAAACTGAGTCACAACATCGCAAAGGACCTCGACTTCGACTATAACAAGAGGATGATAAAACAGATTCTGTCGTCCGACATCGTGACGGCATACTACTTCCAGCGCGGTGCCATAGAGAACGCCCTGCGCTACGACAAACAGATGAAGGAGGCTATACGCCTGCTGAGGTCGCCAGAGGAGTATGCGGCGATACTGAAGCCCAAGAACGAAGGCAAATAAGTGCACATAAGCTATAACACTGAATCGGTCATCAGAACGCCGATTATACGTTTAAGGTTAATTGTCAGCCCTCAATCCGTCTTCTGCACTGCCGCAGTCATCTTGCATCCGGCTTTTCCCCGGTGCAGTCCGTCACATCTTCGATAAAGCAGGATACAGTCCGCCTGACAACAGCATGAAACAAGAATGGAAGTCTGATGACTTGTTCGGGATAACGGCGGCAATGCCGGGACAGACAAGACACATATTGAAAACCGGGACATCATTACGCAGCCACGACGCGCTAATGATGTCCCGGTTCTGTATATCCGCCTCTCTGATACGTTCCGTCTTGTACTTCTGCCCGTGCCGCAGGATTACCTCACGGGCGTGACCGCGCACATCCGGGTCAGTGCAGATGCGTGCGGTAGAACTCCTCTATGCTGCCGAAAGGTATCTTCTCCATGTTGTCATACAGGTCGGTGTGGCTCGCTCCCGGCACAATCAGCAGTTTCTTGTTGTCGCCCTTCAGACGTCTGAAAGCGTCCTCACCGAAATAGCGCGAGTGGGCTTTTTCTCCGTGTACTATCATCACCGCATTCTCTATCTCTCCGATGTATGTCATCAACGGCATGTTGAGGAAAGAGAGAGCCGACGTGGTGTTCCATCCGCCGTTGGAGTTGAGCGACCGTCTGTGATAGCCACGCTCCGTCTTATAGTAGGCATGATAGTCCTTAACAAACTGCGGAGCGTCCTCAGGCAGCGGATCCACCACCCCTCCGGCGCGTGCGTACGTCCCGTTGCGGTAGTCCTCAGTGCGCTGCGCGCTGAGCATACGGCGCATGGTGTTGCGCGCTCCGGCACTGTCAGCCTCATCAAAATATCCGTTTGCCGTCACGCGACTCATGTCATACATCGTAGAAGCCACCGCCGCCTTTATGCGAGAGTCCACAGCAGCCGCGTTGAGAGCGAGTCCGCCCCACCCGCATATGCCGAGAATGCCTATGCGCGAGGCATCCACATCATCGCGAACGGACAGCAAGTCTACCGCCGCGCAGAAGTCTTCGGTATTGATATCGGGCGACGCCACATAGCGCGGACTGCCTCCGCTCTCACCCGTAAACGACGGGTCGAAGGCTATGGTGAGGAACCCGCGCTCTGCCAGTTCCTGAGCATAAAGACCTGAAGCCTGCTCCTTCACGGCTCCGAACGGACCGCACACCGCCAGAGCAGGCAACTTGCCGTCCGCGCCGACGGGCTTGTAGAGGTCTGCCGCAAGCGTTATGCCGTAACGGTTGCGGAACGTCACTTTCTCATGACTCACTTTCTCACTCTTCGGGAATGTCTTGTCCCACTCTTTTGTCAATTCAAGTCTGTCCATATCAGTATCGTTTTTATATGCCGTCTGGGCATCGGTTGTCAAAGCGGCAGCCATAACGGCCGCTGTCATTACGGTTTTCATGTTCATATCGCAAGTATGTTTTGTTGTTCGATGCAAAGATACTTCCGATACAAATACGGCACAATACCTCTTTAACGGACATATATACCAGTTTTACGGATTCATGTTCCACACCGTCCCGAGAGCCATATAATGAAAGCCCGGCGCGTGTATGCGCTATCCGCCTCACTCTCCTTCAACCGTATAAACGTCCCCGCAATTAACAGTTTTAAGTTAAAACACATGCCAGTAAAAGCCATGCCGCGATGCTGCGGAAACATGATGACGGGGCAGGAAAACACATTCAGACGCACCGTAAACACTCCGCTGTCATGCCCTCGGGAGGTATCCGGCGTGCCGAAAAGCCCGTTCAGTCTCGCGTAAAAGACCGTTCCATCGTCCGGAAGAGGCTTTGTCACACTGCGGAACGGGCTTTTCCGCATCATGGAAAAGCCCGTTCCGTAAAAAGAAGAATGACATGAGGACACTCTCTTTCCGCCCAACCGCCTGGCGGTCAGCACATTGCGGAAAGCCTAAAAACACGCGGTATTTCGCGCGGAAAAGCATTCGGTGCGGCAAAACACGCGCATTCACGGCATTGTTTTAACATTCAGCCGCCGTATGATTAAGAATATTCAATCATAATCAGATATAAAATATAAAACGATATTATAAATCATATCTGACATATATGTGTCTTTCCGCCGGGGAAACCGTCAAAACGGGAATGCTGTCACGGCTGCACGGACAGCAAGGACAAGGAGTCCGGCGACATGCCTGCCGCTCCGCCGCAGGTCAGTCGAACGTCGCAGGCAACGCCATCATCTGGCAGGCGATGGTCAGAGCCATGCGTCTGTGCCCTTCGGCGTTGGGGTGCAGGCGGTCGGTCTTGCCATTGCTGAAACAGTGGACGAACGAGTCGTTGAGCGGATAGAGTCCGCTCAGGCTGTTGAGGTCTATCACCGGCACTGCCCACACACCAACCGCCTCCCTCACGGCATCCACATATTCGTCGAAGAAAGCGCCGATGCTGTTGGCAAACCGCTCGTCTGGCTGGACGTTGTCCGGTCCGAAACAAGCGTAGGCGCGGTGTATCGGAGTGAGCATCATTATCTGTTTGTCGGGATAATGGGTCTTCAGAAAGTCCATCAGCATGTTTATCCTGCCTCTGAACGTGGCTTTGCTCATCACGGGCGTGCGGTATTTACGCACTGTCTTCACGCCTCCGCCCACAACGGTCTCGCGCTCGCCCGTATCATACCATTCGCCAAGGGGCACGCCGCCGTTATAGTCGTTGGTTCCGGCGAACACCACTATGGCGTCCACACTGTCGCCCTGCTCGGCGAGCATACGTTGTGCCTGACCGTACAGGTCGCTCATCTGATGGCCGTTGACGCCATACACCAGCGGCACTATACCGAGCATGTCGGCAAGAAACTCCCAGTAGCAGCGTGTGGTGCCCACATGATGCGGGTCGGTGATGGAGTCTCCAAGGAATGCCACGCGGCGACCCCGCCACCGGCTGTCAGAAAGGTTTGCGCCGTCAGGACCGGCACCACGCAAGGCAAATGCAGGCACAGGCATGAGTTGTGTGAGCAGTGTGAGCGTCGCCATGAGATAAGCCGCTGACCTGCGTAGGATGTTTTTCATAATCATAAGTCGTGTTTTTTATGAGTCTGTATATAGCACACAAAGTTAACGATTATTTTCGTCCGCAGCACAAAACGGATTTGTTTATTTGCAGAAAATGACTTATAATGCACGGAAAGACGGCTGTGTGCGGTAACGGGCGTCGCTCTGCCGGCGCGTCGCGTGGCGTTTTTCCAGACAGAAAGGAACGGATGACGGTTCATTGCAAGCGCATCCGCAACGTACTCTCAGGACAAAAAAAGGAGGCAGACATAAGGAATATATGTTCCCGTATGTCTGTCTCCTTTCATTCATATGCCGCATGACGCAGGCGCACAGGCGCGCCTCCAGCCGTCGGGCATGTCATTTCACGACAACCTTGCGCACAGTGCCGTCAGACAGTCTCTCGATGTTGATGCCCCTGACAGCCTTGTCAAGCTTGCGCCCGTTGAGGTCGTAGCGTGCCGTGACCTTCACGCCTGCGGGAGCGTCCGTGCTTACTATGCCCGTCGACTCGTCGCAGACAAACCTGATGACTATCTGTCCGTTGAGCTCGCCAGCGGCGTTCTTCACCACTCCGGCAGGTATTACGGCAGTGTAACCGTGTCCTTTCTCAGCCTTGAAGGTGTATGTGAATCCGTCGTAGTCGGAGCCCCAGACCACGAGCGTGTTCTTGCTCTTGTCGCTCACAGTGGCTTTCCATCCGTCGTCGGGAAGTATCTCCCTGCCTCCGGCAAGCTGACCGTCGAACAGACTTGCGTAAGGCGAGGCGTTGACAACGGTGACAGGCTCGGCAAACTCCACCTCAACCGACATCGGCATCCAGCCCGGCTCCACCTTGGCTCCGGCGGCGGGAGTGGTCGACACGTGCGTGAACACGCCCTTGTCTGTCTCCTCTATTGTGAGCGACGTGCCGTATCCTGCGTCGCGGTAGGATGCCGCACAGCCCTTCGGCACGTAGAGGGTGGCTCCGCTTACGCCGTAGAACTGGTCCTCATACGGCTCGTATATCTCTTCAAGTTCGGGCGGGGGGGCACCCAGACAGTTGATTGTCTTCAGCGCGGTGCAGCCCAAGAACACGCGGTTGCTGATGTATCTGAGTCCAGAGGGGATGGTGACTGTGGTAAGTTTCTCGCATCCCGCGAAAGCCGCACTGTAGAGTGTCTCCGTGCGTTCGGGCAGTGTCACCTCCGTGAGCTGCGTCGCTGCGAAAGCCTGCTCGCCTATCATCACCATCGACGACGGCAGGTTTATGCTCTCGAGAGCCGACTCGCAGAAAGCGTAGCTGTCCACCGCGAGGAATCCTTCGGGAAGGGTCACCTTCTTTATCTCACTGCCGGAGAACGCGCCGCCGTATATGCCGATGCACGATTTCGGAAGAGTAAGCTCGTAAAGTCCTTTTGTCGGTGCGGCGTAGAGCACTTTCCTGTTGGTGCTGTATATCACTCCTCCGTCTGCCACGAAGTTCTCGTTGCCGCTCTCCACGGTGAGAGTGGTGATGCCAGTGTTGGCTACAAAGTTCACGCCCACTTCCTCGAGCGACGCCGGAAGTTGCAGGCTCGTGAGCGCGGTGCACATGAGGAACGCGTCCTCACCTATGTAGCTCACGCTTGAAGGGAGGTCTATCGAGGCGAGGGAGGTGCACTCGCGGAACGCACGCACGCCGATGGCATTCAGACCGGAAGGCAGCTTCACCGACTTCAGATTTGTACACTTGTAGAACAGGGCGGTGGGAATGCTCGTCACGCCTTCGGGTATCTCTATCTCAGAGAACCCGCACTTGTAGAACGCCGCCTCACCTATTGACTTCAGACCGCTGCCCAGCTCCACCGTGGCAAGCGAATAGCAGGCGAAGAAAGCGTTGGTTCCGATGTCCTCTACCGAGTCGGGTATCTTTATGGATGTGAGTCCTGAGGAGCTGAAGGCGTAGTCTCCGATATGCTTCAGTCCGGCAGGAAGCGTTATGGAAGTGAGGTTCCGCGCCGTATTGAAAGCCGAACGCTTGATTGATTCGATGGTCTGAGGAAGAGTCACCGACTTGAGGTCGCTCCAATGGAAGGCTTCCTCACCAATTGCTGTGACACTGTACGACACTCCTCCGTTCTCAACCTTTTCGGGTATAACATAGTCGGTCACGGGCTCACCGGAGGCGTCCTTGCTGTCGGCACCCGACACTTCAACTGTCCCCTCACCTGTTACAGTATAGGTGAGCAGACCGCTCTTGAAACTTGTCTGTGCGTTCAGCATGACACTGAAAAGCACAAACGACGAAAGTAAAAGTTTTCTCATACGCTTTAATTTTTTAAAGAAACGATGTCCGTATCGCTGATACAATCTGTCCGCACCAATCCTACGGAACGGTCACAAAGATATATAAAAACCATTAACAAGTGCTCATAATGAAACAATTTGTTTGAAATTAATTTCAAAATGTAATATATATAAAACTTTATCCGACAAAAAGTAAAACATCACATCGCGCGTTCCGCCAAACGGCATTAAAACAGAGACACCAGCAAGGCATCATGCCGAGGCAAGCATACCTGACATACAGACCACCGGAACACGCGGTTTTCTTTTCATAAAAAATAATAATAAAAAGGCTGATTTGTAGCGCATTCCACATTATTTGGTTATCTTTGTCCGATTTTATTTTATTAGATGTAATATTAGATGAACGTAATTACGAAAACAGTATCACTGCCTGATGGAAGAACCATCAGCATTGAGACCGGGAAAGTGGCAAAGCAAGCCGACGGATCATGTGTGCTCCGCATGGGCAACACAGTGCTCCTCGCCACTGTTTGTGCCGCAAAGGATGCAGTTCCCGGAACAGACTTCATGCCTCTCCAGGTAGACTACAGAGAGCAGTATGCCGCTGCCGGACGATTCCCGGGCGGATTCACAAAGCGCGAGGGAAAAGCCGGCGACAACGAGATACTCACGTCCCGCCTTGTCGACCGTGTGTTACGGCCCCTCTTCCCCTCCAACTACCACGCAGAGGTTTATGTGAACGTCATGCTCCTCAGCGCCGACGGCGTTGACCAGCCCGACGCTCTGGCAGGATTTGCAGCATCAGCCGCTCTGGCTTGTTCAGATATTCCGTTTGAATGCCCCATCTCCGAAGTGCGCGTGGCTCGCGTAGACGGACAGTATGTAATAAACCCTACATACGAGCAGATGAAGAGTGCCGACATGGACATCATGGTGGGTGCATCCGCAGAAAACATCATGATGGTGGAAGGCGAGATGAAAGAAGTGTCCGAGCAGGACATGATCGGAGCGCTCAAGGCTGCCATGGACGCCATCAAACCGATGTGCGAGCTGCAGACAGAACTGTCGAAAGAGCTCGGCACAGACGTGAAGCGCGAGTACTGCCATGAGGTGAACGACGACGAACTGCGCGAGGATGTGCGCCGCAAGACATACGACAAGTGCTACGCGATTGCCGAGGCTGGCGACCACGACAAGAAGAAACGCGAGGAGGCTTTCGCACAGATCATAGAGGACTTCACTACAGAATATGACGCCGCACACGCTGACCTGACACCCGAGGAGCTCGAAGAGAAGCACGGAATGATAAGCCGCTACTACGACGACGTGATGCGCGACTCGATGCGCCGCTGCATTCTCGACGAGGGCAAACGCCTCGACGGACGCAAGACAGACGAGATACGCCCCATCTGGTGTGAGGTGTCACCGCTGCCGATGCCGCACGGAAGCTCCATCTTCACACGTGGAGAGACACAGAGCCTCACCACATGTACACTGGGAACGAAGCTCGACGAGAAACTCGTTGACGACGTGCTCGACCGCGGATACCAGCGTTTCCTGCTGCACTACAACTTCCCGCCGTTCTGCACAGGAGAGGCTAAGGCACAGCGGGGTGTGGGTCGCCGCGAGATAGGACACGGACATCTGGCATGGCGCGGACTCAAAGGGCAGATACCGGAGGACTTCCCCTACACCGTGCGTCTCGTATCGCAGATTCTCGAGAGCAACGGTTCGTCATCCATGGCGACAGTCTGCGCGGGCACACTCGCGCTGATGGACGCAGGCGTTCCGATGAAGAAACCGGTGAGCGGAATTGCCATGGGACTCATCAAGAACCCCGGAGAGGACAAGTATGCCGTGCTGAGCGACATCCTCGGCGATGAGGACCACCTCGGCGACATGGACTTCAAGACAACAGGAACAAAGGACGGTCTGACTGCCACACAGATGGACATCAAGTGCGACGGACTGAGTTTCGAGATTCTGGAGAAGGCTCTCATGCAGGCAAAAGCCGGACGGGAGTACATCCTCGGCAAGCTCACCGAGACAATAGCCGAGCCGAGACCTGAACTCAAACCGCAGGTTCCGCGCATCGTACAGATTGAGATTCCCAAGGAGTTCATCGGTGCGGTGATAGGTCCGGGCGGCAAGATCATACAACAGATACAGGAAGACACCGGCGCCATAATAACCATCGACGAGATCGACGGTGTGGGCAAGGTACAGGTGAGCGCGGCAAACAAGGACTGCATAGAAGCCGCAATGAGCAAGATAAAAGCCATCGTGGCAATACCCGAAGTGGGCGAGACCTACGAGGGAACGGTACGCTCAATCATGCCTTACGGATGTTTCGTAGAGATAATGCCGGGCAAGGACGGTCTGCTCCACATATCCGAGATTGACTGGAAACGCCTTGAGACGGTGGAGGACGCCGGTATAAAGGAAGGCGACAAGATTAAGGTGAAGCTCATGGAGATTGACCCGAAGACCGGAAAATACAAGCTCTCTCACCGCGTACTCATTCCGAAACCGGAAGGTTATGCCGAGCATGAGCGCAGACAGAGACCGGAGCGCGGAGAGCGTCGCCCAAGACCGGGACGCGAGAACGGCGAGCGCAGAGCACAGCGCCG